>Ga0210401_10000980_pt1 | contig 34373 bp, 29 predicted proteins | sample IncBWH32MmetaG_FD_150866 | JGI IMG/M metagenome (GOLD analysis project Ga0210401, IMG submission 150866) | Forest soil microbial communities from Barre Woods Harvard Forest LTER site, Petersham, Massachusetts, United States - Inc-BW-H-32-M | ecosystem: Environmental > Terrestrial > Soil >... | reverse complement strand
AAAGATAGTTGGAGCCGTTCCAAAAAGGATGCCAACGGACCAAGACACCACGATCGCAACAACCACAGAGAGTGCTGAAACGGGGATGTGGTATTCGGTAAAGAAGCGCACCGATAGCTTTGGCGGGCGGCTGTCCTCGGCGTTGATCTTAAGGGCCATGTTAGGTGCAGAACCCCGACCCACCCCAACATCGAACAACCAGAGAAAAAGGGCTGGGTACGAAGGACTACCAAAAAAAGCTACCGACTCCGACAGTTCCTTTCAACTGCCAGAACTAGAAGTTCCGCGCCTCCCTTTCGGCGTGCAGGTTTGGTTCCTTCACTTCAAGCGCTTTAGGTCGAGTCCTCCATCACGTCGGAACAAATGGACACACGTAGGTTTGGCCGACAAGGGCCGCTTGTATGGCTGGAATCAGGTGGGCTTTCATGTGGGACTTGAGAACATATCCCAACGCACCTTCTGCCAAGCACGCCTTCACGAATTGTTCTTCCGAATGAACCGTCAGGAACACTATTTTGGCTGAGAACGCGGACTCGCGCAGCCGATGCGCGGCATCGATTCCGCTCAAAACCGGCATTGTAATATCCGCCACGATCACGTCGGGGAAAAGGCGGAGGGCCTCCGCCACCAGGGTCGCGCCGTCCGTTGTGGTTCCCACCACGTCGAACTGACGCTTCAAAAGCGTAGTTGTGGCTTCGAGCAAGGCCGGATGGTCATCCGCCAATAGCACCCGTGGTCGGATCAAAGTTAGCCTCCGTTCATTGCGAGGGCACCCGTTGTCGTCTTGCCGCACTCTAATAACGGAGTTTCCACAAGCTTGGAATTATCCTCAGGCCAATGTGTGGCGTTCCGCTACTGGGGAAATCCCTAGGGCGCAAGGAACTGTGGATAACGTCCGGGATTGATCGCGATCAATCCCTGCTCCAACGCGAACAAGGCCGGATCGGCGTCGCACTTGAGGTTGAACGCCATGATATGGTCAGAGCACTCAGTGACGAGTTTAATTAACCAATTGATGAAGAAATGCGATTAAGGCCGCAATCCATCTGACACAAGGTCATCCTGCCGCCCGCTCCGATTTCGGTTCGAGGGGGACCCTAGCTTCGATCTTTGTCCCCTTCCCAGGCGCCGAATGAATCTCGAATCGCCCGCCCAGCACGTATGCGCGTTCTTGCATGCTGCGGATGCCCAGGCCCTCTCTTGTTCCCAGTTGCCGTGGATCGAATCCAGCGCCTTCGTCGGACACGGACACAACTAGTTTGTCGCTGGCTCTCCGCAAACTTACTTGTGCCTTGGACGCGCCACTGTGTTTCTTCAAATTGCGGAGTCCTTCCTGGACAATGCGGAACAAACATAAAGCCACATCAGGATCAACGGAACGAGGGATATTGTCGGGGACGAAATCAATCTCAATACCCTGTTGGGCGGCAAACTCCTTGCATAAAGCGCTGACTCCTGGAACAAGCCCCAATGCCTCCAGTGTGGAGGAATGCAAACGATGCGAAAGTGTATGGAGATCAGCGCCGATCTCGCTGGCAGAATTCAAGAGATCGTGCACTAACTGGGCAGCCTCCCCGGGCGAAGTGCCTATCTTTTCCTCCACGTTTCCCAATTCTAATGCGAGCAGCGCCAAACGCTGGCTAAAATCGTCGTGGATTTCCGCCGCCAACCGACTACGCTCTTTTTCCTGTGCTCCAATCAACATGCCGCCGAGTTGCTCTTTAGCCTTGTGGTCTTGGTCGAACTTCCGCCTCAAGAGGAGGTAGATTATCAGAAAGCTCACAAAAATCAGCAACAGGCCGAAGGTCAGCTTGTGCCGTTCCCAGAGAGTCGGCTGGCGAAACAGAATGGCACTCCCGGGTGGGAGCTCACTCTGATCCAGATTCCATCTCCGCAACTCACGCCAGTCGAACTGGTAAAAACTAGGACCATGCAAGATGGGAATGTCCTGCGGCGGCCTTCCCCCCAAAATTTCGAGGGTGTCACGGGCCGCAATCTTACCTTGCGCTTCGGAGCTAACCACGAATCCTCCGACAATGCCGTGGCCGAGATACGTGTCGGAAATCCCAAAGACAGGCGCACTCGAGGCCGCGGTAACCATCGGAAGGGCCTCCGCGGCGTTGAGAAACGCTCGCCCCTGCGCGTCCTTGAAGAAGGAAAGGTAGAGAACGATGGAACGGCTCGGAAGGTGCCTCAACCTCTCCTGCAATTCGTTCATGGGAAGGTCGATCAGATACGTGACATCAAGCCGAGTCCCGTAAGAATTGAGCCCTGCCTTGACGAGCGCAATGACCCCTCGATCGTATATGGACTGGCCCGCGATCACGAACAACTGCCGCGTCTCCGGCAGCAAACGGAGGGCAGCGTCCAAGGTCTTTGCAGGGTCCAACTGGAACCATGACCCTGTAGATCGGGATTCGATATCCTGTGGGTCAACTTGGCCTGGAACAGTGCAACAGAACACAATCGGAACGTCGGGATAGATCATATTCGAGGGCTCTGCGAAGGCTCGGATCGCGCTTGGACCCACCAACACAACCACGTCCAACTTCTTGTTGCGATACTTCTGAAGCAGGGAATCACGTCGTTCCCTCAGCGCATCCTCTGATAGATCAGCGGCATCCAGGCTCTCTGTGTAGACCTCTTCCTGAAAACGCTGGTCAAGGTTCAATGCCGAATGTATTTGGTTAGTCACAACCGCCATACCCGGATGAGACAGTCCGAGCTCAGTGACGATGAGAACTTGTTTTCTTTCCTGCGCATGGGAAGTCAGCGCGAAACAGACCAGCGCGAGCGCAGCCACGACAAGCCAACACATCGTATATAGCCCGATGCGACAAATTGTCGAGACCGATCGTCGGCCTAGATTAACGCGCTTCATCGTGGTTGAGTTGCATGCCGATCTGACAAGCACCGAGCGATAGGCATCCGCCGATTAGTATCTACCTCGATGCGTCATCTTGCTACTGGTAGAAGTTACAGTTTTCCTGGTGCTGGTCCGGTCCGGATTGTCACCCTTCATGTCCGCTCGCATGCAATCGTACGCGGACGCGTTCGTTGACATATGGGCGTCCGGGGCGCCAACCGCGAGGTCGATAATCGCCATGCAGCTGCCGCGAGCTCACATACCTAGGGATTTCCCTCATTGTGATCACTAGGCCTTCCGCATAAAAGTACCGGTAGCTGGCCCAGTTCTGGCAGCGATTTGCAAACAGGTTCTAGTGAGCAGGAGCCTTTATGAAAAAAAACACCTCCACAGTCCTATTGCTATTCGGCCTTTCCGTCGTTTGGATTCTGCCTGCTCGAGCGCAATCCCAGGGCGACCAGAAGCAAGACATACAACAGCTGAAGGACAAGCTCCAGCAATTGGACCAAATGATGAATGAGGTTAAAGGGGAGCTCAACGCACTGGAGGGCGCACCGAGCCAACCAGCAGGGGCACAACGCCCAGCCGAGGGGCAAAAGACGCCCGCTCCCCAGGAGCCATTGGTCGCTGTTCCTTCGGAGGCAATTATCGCTCAGCCGCAGGCTGGAACCGTACCGATGGAAGGCGAAATCACGGAGCGACTGAACACCGTCAATTTTTATGGATTCGCCATGCTCGACTCAGGATATGACTTCGGGCAGGTGGATCCGAACTGGTATGACGTAATCCGCCCCACCAAGTTGCCGTCCTTCAAGAACGAGTTCGCGCCGAGTGGGAATGTCTATGCCAGCGTGCGACAAACCCGTTTCGGGGTGAAGTCATCCACACCCACACCGTACGGCGATCTGAACACAATCTTCGAATTCGAACTCTTTGGGACCGGAGTTGACGCCGGACAAACGACTTTCCGTCTGCGGCATGCCTACGGCGAGTTGGGCCAGTTCGGTGCCGGACAAACATGGAGCCCGTTCATGGACATAGGCGTCTTCCCGAACACAGTGGAGTACTGGGGTCCGAGCGGGATGGTCTTCTTCCGGAACATACAGATTCGCTGGATGCCGATCCGAAGCAAGAAAGGTGGCGTCACGATCGCTCTCGAAAGACCCGGTGCCAGCGGTGACCAAGGTGTTTATGCCGACCGTATTGAGCTGAAAAACATACGGCCTCGGTTCAATTTCCCGGACCTTTCAGGGAATGCGCGGATCGACAGGAACTGGGGCTACCTACAGATGGCCGGCATTGTTCGGAAAATCGGATGGGTTGACACCAGCGGCAACCCGATCAATCTCGGTGGCAGTGTTGTGGGCTGGGGCGTGAACGTGACTTCCAATCTCAACTTATCAAAGAAAAATGTCGCAAAGCTGGCAGTGGTTTACGGCAACGGCATTGAGAATTACATGAACGACGCACCGGTGGATGTCGGGATCCGGAACACTCCCCCAAACTCGCGCCTGCCCATTACCGGCGTTGCTTTGCCGGTCCTGGGAGTCGTGTCGTTTCTCGATCACACCTGGAACGAGCACTTCACCAGTTCGGCCGGCTACTCGCTGGTCGACATCCAGAACTCAAACGCGCAGCTTCCCTCGGATTTCCACCAGGGCCACTATGCGGTCGGGAACCTGCTCTACCATCCGATTCCGAGGGTGACGATGGGCGGGGAGTTTCAGTTCGGCCGGCGGGTGAACTTCAGCGACGGATTCAGTGCAAACGATTATCGAATGCAGTTCTCATTCAAGTTTGACTGGGACAAGAGTTTCAAATCCCCGACTCTATGACTCGGGCCGTAGAGGAAAAAATGAAAGGAGATTTCAATGTTCATTAAGAACTCGGCCGTTAAGTTACTCCTCGTCGCAACAATCATTGCGCTGCCTCTGTTTCCCATACCTGCGCGGGCGCAAACATCGCGAAGTCCGGTGGCCCCTCGCCGAGAGGTCGTGGCTGCAGTAGTTCAGGAAGCCTTCGACAAATTCAGGAATGAAACCAAGGGGAAGAACGCCGATTACATTCCCTATCTCGCACAAGTGGATTCAAACCTATTCGGGATCGCGATCGTGACCACCGACAACCAGGTTATTACGATGGGGGACGTGAAATATTCGTTCTCCATCCAGTCGATTTCCAAGGTTTACACGCTCGCGCTTGCGATGGAAGCGCTCGGAGCCGACAAGGTGTTCGAAAAAGTAGGGTCCGAGCCTACTGGACGTCCCTTTAACTCTCCTCTGGCAGTCGTGGACATGCCGACCCATACCGGCAATCCTCTTGTGAATGCAGGCGCCATTGCCACCACCAGCCTGATCTCAGGCAGGGACGCGAACGACAAGTGGAACAAGATCCTGGATTTCTACGGCCGGGCTGCGGGAGAGAAGTTGACCCTGATTGATGAAGTTTATAAGTCCGAGGCCGCCACCAATACCGGTAACAAGGCCCTCTCTATGCTCTTGGCGAAGTATGACCGGATTTACGCCGACCCGTTTGAGTCGGTGGATATCTACACCAAGCAGTGTTCAGTTGGCGTGAACGCTGCGCAACTTGCGCGGATGGGCGCCACTTTGGCAAACAACGGCATCAACCCTGTAACCGGCGAACAGGTGATCAAGGCGGAGAATGTTCCTCACATCCTGAGCACGATGACAATGGCCGGCCTGTACGACGGCTCCGGGGGCTGGGCTTGGAAGGTGGGACTTCCCGCGAAGAGCGGAGTTGGCGGAGGGATCGTCGCGATCGTTCCCGGGAAAGGCGCAATCGCCGTCTTTGCACCGCCGCTGGATGAGGCTGGAAACAGTGTCAAGGCGCAAGAAGTGATCGACTACGTCAGCGAGAAGCTGCACTACAACCTCTATTCGCCGGCGTCTGTTGGGTGGAAGTAAAGTCAAGAGTTTAGTTTTGTCGAACAATGTGATCGAAAAGAATGGCAACTTGGTCAGGGAGTTCGGGAGAGTTCATGGTGAAAGATATTGGATGGAGAGCGTTACTGTGCTTCCTTGGGATATGGCTCGTCGTGGTGAGTTGTATCAGTTGTGCCAAGGCCCAGGACTCCCAGCCTAAGGCCAACGACTCCCAGAAAGACTCTCAAAATACGCCTGACGCCCTGAAAGCAATTGACCAATTAGTCAAGCAGAACGGGCAACTCGAAAAACAAAATCAAGAGCTGATGGATCAGATTGCATCTCTGCGGCGAATGCTCGCCAAGGAAGCTGGTGTGGAGGTCGAAACGGGTAAAAAGCAAGCTGAGCCTGCCACCGGCTCGAAAACCGCACCGGATTCGCAGCAAGGCGACGAGCCGGAAGCCACGGCGAAGCTTACTTCATCAGGGGAACAGCCAGACAAGTGGGGCAACTACACGCCCAACTTCGGCTACAAGGTAGTCAACACCGACCGCGGCGACATGAGCATCAGCATATACAGCTACGCCCGCTACCTTAACCAGTTGGGACTGGATTCAACTTACAAGGACGCATTGGGCAACGTCAAGAATGTCCAGCAACGCCAGGATTTCCAGCTTAACAAAGTACAAATAAAGTTTCTCGGGTGGATCATGGACCCGAAGTTCCGCTATTTTCTGTACGCGTGGTCTTCTAATGCTTCGCAGGGCTTAGGTGCTCAGGTAGTGCTCGCCGGCAACCTTAGTTACTCTTTTAGCAAAAGTTTTAATGTGGGGGCAGGGATCAGGTCCTTGCCGGGTACACGGAGCGTGGAGGGCAACTTTCCCTTTTGGCTTGGCGTCGATACACGCCTGATAGCCGACGAGTTCTTTCGTCCGTCCTATACTTCAGGCGTTTGGGCCTGGGGCAAACTCGGACACAAGCTGGACTACATAGCAATGATTGGCAACAACCTGAGCACCTTGGGTGTAAGCGCGGCACAGCTTAACAATGGCTTCAACACGGTGTCCACCTCGCTCGTCTGGATGCCCAGTACGGGCGAATTTGGCCAAGGCTTTGGCGACTTCGAAGACCATCAAAAATTGGCGAGCCGTCTCGCGGGCCACTTCACCCGCAGCGACGAGGACAGGCAGGAACAACCAAACAGTGACCAATTCGAGAACACCCAGATCCGACTCGAAGACGGGACCGTTATCTTCGTGCCCAACCTTTTCGGTCCCGGTATCTCCGTCAACGATGTGACCTACAAAATGGCCGCCTTTGATGGTGGTCTCAAGTACCACGGGTTCTCATTCGAAGGGGAGTACTTTTTGCGGTGGCTCGATCATTTTCACGGACCCGGCACGGCCGGACTTCCCTCGGTCTTCTCTCATGGCTTCCAATTGCAAACCTCGGCGATGGTTCTGCCCAAGACTTTGCAGGTTTATCTCGGAGGATCGACGCTTACCGGCAACGCTGCCGCGCTGGACGCGTACCGGGCAAGGTATGGCAATCCTTGGGACTTTCGTGCCGGGCTCAACTATTTTCCTTATCACAACAAAGTCATCCGCTGGAACAATGAATTCCTTTACCTGTACAAATCTCCGGTGGGATACACCGCCGTTCCCTTCGCGCTCGGAGGAACCGGACCGGTCTTTGCTTCCACTCTCGAGTTAGCTTTCTGAGCGAGCGGGTATTTTTTGGAAAAAAACTAAAAGATGTGTGAACACCTCGATGACACAACTCCTCAGTAAGGGAGTCCATGGATGAAAAGCGCCTTTGATTCTTGGCGTCGTAGAATTATCGGATTCACTTCCGGCTTGGTCGTTCTCTTAACGCTATGGTGCGGGCTTGCAGCCGCACAGTCGCAACCAGATCAAAGCGAACTGAACGATGTTCACTTCCACTTGACCAACTACATTCAAGAAGGCACGGACATTCATGACTTTCTGAAGATCATGGGCACTAAAGTCGGACGCGTGGCGCTATTTGGGATTCCTTTGCAACAGGAATGGTCCTACCAAAATTCGGGAGACTTCGCTCCAACCTACTACCTGCAAACAGATGCTCCGCTCTACTATTATTCGTTCACCGACGCCTACATTGCGATGGCCTACCGGTCGCTATCCAAGGAACAGCGGGCGCGCTTCGATCCCATGATTACCGGATTCAATCCGGCTGACATGTACGCCGCCGATCACATTCGTCGAGTGCTTGAGACGTTTCCGGGAGTGTTCTCGGGTATCGGCGAGTTCACCATTCACAAGGAGTTCGTGTCGGCCAAGGTGGCGGGCGAAACTGCCAGCCTGCAAAATCCGGCGCTTGACAGGATTCTCGATTTTGCGGAGAAGGTTGGGCTCGTTGTGCTGATACACAACGATATGGACGTGCCGTTCGCGAAGGAAGGGTCGCAACCCGTGTACCTCGACCAGATGAAAGCCCTTTTCAGAAGGCACCCAAACACAACCATCATCTGGGCCCACACGGGCATGGGCCGGGTGGTTCGCCCGATAAAGAACCATGCTGCCCAGTTGGCAGAGATTCTGGCTGATCCGCGGTTCAGTCACGTCTACTTTGATATTTCCTGGGACGAGGTGGCCAAGTATGTGCTGTCGAGTCCGGAGGCGACTCGCACAACCGCCGACCTTCTCAATCGCTATCCGGACCGCTTTCTGTTCGGCACCGACGAGGTAGCGCCATCAAACCAGGAGAAATACCTGAAGGTTTATTACCAATATGAGCCGTTGTGGAAACTTCTTGACGAGAAAACAAGCGAGAAAGTGCGCAAGGGGAACTACGAGCGGCTGTTCGATGAAGCTCGAGGTAAAGTGAGAGCGTGGGAAATGGCAAAGGGCCTGACCTTCTAGCGAATTCCCTTGATTCGGCCCGTGCTCCGCGTACGAAAACTTGCTCGCAGACCCGGTTGTTTAAAGAGTGTCACGATGGCGAGGCTCATGACGCTATCTCGCGCAGAAGTGCAACGAGCGTCGAGCTGACCATGGCTGAATGAATACCAACGCACGAGCTGCCTACCCACTATGCCTACCCGTTTAAAGGAAGCGCCGGATTTCTCACTCGTGCTCGGCGGGCCCTTGTATCAGATGTTCAGGCGGTCGTATCTGGCCGGGACGGGACGTGAGCTGCTCTGGCGCGAACTGCTGGTATTGCCGCTCGTGGCATGGTTACCCCTCGCCGTGATGTCCTCTTTCGAAGGACACGTGTTTGGCAATCAGAACTTGACCTTTATTCACGACATCGAATCGCATGTACGGTTCTTGGTGGCACTGCCGGTACTCATTCTTGCGGATCTGGTTGTCCATGAAAGGACAAGGGAAGTAGTGGCGCTTTTCCTGGAGCGCCACATTGTTACTTCCGAGGACACTCCGAAGTTCTATGCGGCTATCAAAGCCGCTATGCGCATGCGTAACTCCGTCGCGCTGGAAGTCGCGCTCTTGGTGTTCGTCTACACCGTTGGCCACTTGATTTGGCGGCATGAAACCGCCTTGGGCGCCGCGACCTGGTATGCAGTGCCGGAGGGGAAGAGTCTCCGTCTGACGCTGGCGGGCTACTGGTTCAGCTGGGTTAGCGTCCCCCTCTTTCAATTCATCCTGCTTCGCTGGTATTTGCGGCTTGCAGTCTGGTACCGAATGTTATGGCGCGTGTCGAGATTGAGTCTCTGTCTGTTGCCTGCGCACCCCGACCATGCTGGCGGCATTGGTTTTTTGGGCGATAGCAGCTACGCCTTCGGTCCGGTTCTTTTCGCTCAGGGTGCGGTACTGGCAGGGCTGGTAAGCAGCCATATCTTGTATCAAGGGCAGAGTTTAACATCGTTCGAGGTGAGCATCGTCGCCTTAGTAGGCTTCTTCGTTCTGGTGATTCTTGGTCCGCTGACCATGTTTACTCCGCTGCTTTCGCGCACCAAGCGCAGTGGCATGCGTCAGTATGGAGCCCTGGCTACTGACTACGTGATCGATTTCGACGAGAAGTGGGTGCGCGGAGGTGCCAAAGGTGAAGTCATTCTGGGCAGCGGTGACATCCAGTCCCTCGCCGACCTCGCCACCAGCTTCGCAATAGTGGAAGAGATGAACCTGGTGCCGTTTTTATTCGCCGACATAATCCGACTGATAGTTGTAACAGCCCTGCCGCTCTTACCCCTACTGCTCACCATGATGCCCTTGCAAGAATTGATGACGCGCGCTCTGAAGATTGTTTTCTAGCTCTGTTGAGCGCCATCCGGTTTCGACTCCTCTTCAGTTGCTTCAATCGCGCCGTTGCGACAACCCAACACTTGTCCATGTTGTGCAAATGCAGATTAGCGACATAGGGATTTCCCTAGTTGAGCAGACGCCTATGCTCGCCGGAAGATCAACACACCTAAACCTTATGAGTTCTGAAGAGCATCGCGAATCGAAAAGTTCTGCCTTGCGGCTGATGGAACTCCATTGGCAACGTGAGGTGATCAAAAGATGGTTGCAAGATTCGTTTGTCCCCCCGGACTCGAGAACACCGCTTGAAGAACTGTTGTCCTCGGTTGATCGCGAACTAGCGGAGGTCGAGACAAAGCTTAAAGAGGAAGACATCGCTCGCAGGTGGAGCCGGGCCAGTTGAAAAGCGACCCTATCAAAGGATCAAGAACTCTGAAGCGGGCTTATCGAGTTGGACCTTTGCGGGCGGGCATCAGCAGTTCTGTTGGAAAACCGGCAATTGCCGGAAACTATCACGAGGAGAAAAACCATGGCAGCCAAATTCAACTTGAAGCAAAGCGAAAGTGGTCAATTCATGTTCAACCTGAAGGCGGGGAACGGTGAAGTGATTCTAACCAGCGAACTTTACGAGCAAAAGCAGAGCGCTATTGCTGGCATCGACTCTGTGAAGGCTAACGCCGGAGACGATGCCCGCTACGAGCGCAAAACGGCGAAGAATGGACAGGCGTTCTTCGTCCTGACGGCAACGAATGGCGAGATTATCTGTACGAGCGAAATGCATTCTTCGGACTCGGCGATGGAGAACGGGATTCGGTCAGCAAAGGAGAACGGACCGGTGGCAGCAATCGAAGACAGTACGAAAGAGCTTAAAAGTCCTGCTGCATAAGCGATGATGATGGGTCTCTGCCCAAACCAGGTCTCGACTGCCCGCACCTTTTAGGGATTTCCCTAGTTGCGCGGAGATCGCGTGAAGCCTAGCGTTCTTCTGAGAATGGCGCGTCAGCGACTCGGGCAGCAGCTAAACCAAGCCGGCCGGTTTCGCTCTCAGAGCTAGCGACTATTCCCGCTGTGAAGCGGTTTGTCGCCAACCACTTTGACATTACGAAAGGGGAGATCACCCGTGAAAATCAGCAGATTTGCAGGACTGGCGAAACCCAGAGTCATCATCGTCGCGCTCATATGTGCTTGTGCACTCTTGGCGCACGCGGACGACGACAAAGCGAAGGAAATAGCGAAGGAACAGAATGAAATCAGGACGAACACCCAGAAAATCCTGCAGCGGCTTTACAAAGCCCAGCCTGCGGCGAAGGCTGCGGTTCAACAAGCCGCCGGCTACGCTGTCTTCAGCAATACGGGAGTAAAGATCTTGATGGCGGGTTCTGGGAAAGGCGAAGGTGTCGCTATCAATAACAAGACCAGGAAAGAAACGTTCATGAAGATGGTCGAGTTGCAGGCGGGACTCGGATTCGGCGTGAAGAAGTTCAGCGTTATTTTCGTCTTTGACAACGATAACGCCTTGAACAGTTTCATTAACTCCGGTTGGGAGTTCGGTGGCCAAGCTACTGCCGCGGCCAAGACCAAAGACAAGGGTGGATCAATGACCGGTGCAACATCGGTTTCGGACGGCGTCTGGATGTATCAGATGACGGACAAGGGTCTGGCCGCAGAAATCACCGCCAAGGGCACGAAGTACTACAAAGACGATGACCTGAATTGAAGGGCCGCTGAGATAGCTTTAACAGTTGGGAGTGAATTTGCGTCAGGCTCGGGCACACATCTGACTCGGCGGGGTGACTCAAAACTCGAAAGCGATATTCAGGCGACCGGCTTACAAAAGTTGGCGGCGGCTTGCGCATCCTGAACCACGATTCAGCAATCAAGCCGGCGCACGGATATTTAGGTAATCAGTCCCAAGGAGAGAGAAAATGCAGAAGAAAAGCCTAATCGCAATTCTTATCGTGGCCAGCGCGTCGCTGCTGTACGGCGTACCGATGTTTGCCCAAGCGTCTCCGGGCGCCGATGCCGGCCCGAGCGCTGCCACCGAGACAGACATCAAGCTGCTACGGGAAGACATCCGCTCGGAGAGAATACGGCTCGTCGCCGCCAACCTGCCGCTGAACGACACGGAAGCCGCAAAGTTCTGGCCTCTCTATGATCAATTCTTAGCCGAAGTCTCGAAGATCGGCGATGCCCGTGTAGCGCTGATCAAAGAATATGTGCAGCGCTACAACACCATGACCGATGCCCAGGCGAACGATTTAATGAAGCGCTCGGTGGCCATCGACCAGCAGTTTCCAGCCCTGCTAACGAAGTATGTACCGATTTTCGAGAAGGTGATCTCACCCAAGAAAACTGTCATCTGGTATCAGATCGAGCGCCGCCTGGACTTGCTAATCAACGTGGAGTTGGCCGCAAGCATTCCTATGGTAGACGCAAGCAAATAAAGCTTGCAGCAGACTTTGTTGTGAGGGCGGAATGCCGCAGGAGTCCCGGTACGGTTGGAATGATGTTTCATGGAGGAGGCTATGAGCTTATCGAAACGGGCGATGGCGGAATTTTTTGGGACCTTCTGGCTGGTATTTGGGGGATGCGGGAGCGCGGTGCTGGCAGCGGCATTTCCGCAACTGGGGATTGGATTTGCCGGTGTCGCACTGGCCTTCGGACTGACGGTCCTTACGATGGCGTTCGCCATCGGACACGTTTCGGGATGTCATTTGAATCCCGCGGTTTCTGCGGGATTGGTCGTCGGGAAACGATTCCCGGCGTCGGAATTCTTACCCTACATGGTGGCCCAAGTGCTCGGCGGAATTGCGGGTGCAAGTGCGCTCTATGTAATTGCGAGCGGCAAGGCGGATTTCAGCTTGACCGGCGGCTTCGCTTCGAATGGCTACGGTTTACATTCTCCGGGGGGTTATTCGCTGGTGTCATGCCTGGTTGCGGAGGTAGTGCTGACATTTTTCTTTCTGGTGATCATCATGGGCTCGACGGACAAACGCGCGCCCGCGGGGTTGGCGCCGATTGCGATCGGGCTCGGACTGACACTGATTCACTTGATCGGGATTCCGGTGACGAATCTTTCGGTGAACCCGGCGCGCAGCACAGGACCAGCGGTTTTTGTCGGCGGATGGGCACTCTCGCAATTGTGGCTGTTCTGGCTGGCTCCGATTTTGGGAGGAGTACTGGGTGGCGGATTCTATCGCGCGATGTTCGAAGAATAAGGAGTCGGCCTGCGGCTACCACGCTCTTGATACTTCTGCAATACGAGGTCAATCCAGCATCGTTTATCTTAAGCGGCGCTATCGTCGTAGTTTCACATTTGGTTCCAAAATAAGGTTCGATCGACTTCCCGGAGAGATGCTACCAGGTACCGATGCGGAGGACGGCAGAGGTCGCGATCCGGAGGCCGTTCTGGGGACGTGTGTCGCCGACATCGGACATCCATGTATGGGTGTATTCCAGTTCGAGGATGCGCCATGCGAATGGACGAGTAACGATGAAGTCCACACCACCGCCGATGGCGATGCTGGGGCCGTTGTTGGAAATCTGGACTGACCAATCACTGCGCTTGGGATAGTGTGCGAGGGTGCCGTTGCCGTCGTTCCACTCGTTGAGCAACTGTTTCTTTAGCGCCGGGTTGTCAGTTTCGTGGCTCACCTTAGCTCCACCGATCAACAACTGGGCGTACGGTGAGATGCGATGGGAGGCCAGCGGTGTCCAACGCGCTCCACCTCCATAGAATAAGGAGTCGCCACTCTGATTGGCTGCGGGCATGTGTATGATGAGGCATCCGCCCAACTCCGCGACTACCTGCCACTTGGGGTTGACGCGGGCCGCGCCGGAGCCGCCGCCGCCGACACAACTCCCACCCCCGAGGAAGCTCTGGTAATAAGGAAATGCGGTGAGTTCGATCGCAGCCTCGCGAGGATACATGCGGATGGAATTTGTCGCGCCTTCCGGGGAGTATCGAGGAGCGAATTCGAAGAGTTTCTCGCCGGTTTTTTTGTAACCCTCCAAAAGTTCTTTGCGGAGAGTAAAGTTTTGGCCGAATACGCCAGGCCGCGTTTCACGATGCCACGGAACCTGAAATGCCATGATATTGGCGAACGCGCGGCCGGGGTTCAGAAAACTCCGGGCCAGTATGATCAGCGGTCGATTCGCTGTCCGGTTCTCAAGACCCATGAGCAGATAACGATCCGCAGCGTCTTCTCCCATCATCTCGACTGTGCCCAGTGTGGGAGTGTCGGTCAGGGTTATGAACCCAGGGGACGCGTGCAACATTACATTCCCGATGGAAGCTTCACTGATGGGTCCGATTTTCCATTGCGTGTGCCAGACGGCGGAAAACGCCATGGAGCGTAGAAGACTGATGAAGTAATCGCGGCCGTCGCCCCACTGAACATTTTTGTACTTGGGGTCGTTCTGTCGTTCGATGTATCCAAACACGGATCCTTCGATGGTGTGGCCGACATAAGGGGCCATGAACCTGTCGCTGTCGCTCCAGCCCCGAAGCTCACTCACCGAACGCAGGTAGTCTTTGAACCAGGGACCGTTCAGCGCATCGCGTGTACCGGCTTCGGTGGTGAGGTTAAAGGCGTGCATCACCCCGGTGAAGAGGAGGGATTCCCGCGTGGCCAGCCTCCAGTGGAACTTCTTATCAACAGTCGCGGGGATTTCGGGTTTTATGTAAAGGGTCGGATGCGACCTTGCACCGTTGGCGAAGTCGTCGGAAATGTTGTCGTCAGGATCGAGCGTGTCTAAATCGACGAGACTTGACGCCGAAAGCGAAGAGATCCGGGAGCCATCGATGGCGCTGCGAAGGCTGGATTGAGCGGTCGGAATGTCGTCGAAACCGGCGGCGCTGTCGATCATTAGCTGAGCCACCCCTGGCAGTGACTGCAAGAGAAACGAGGCCCCCAATAATGTGAGATTTCGAATCAGGTCCTTCATCGCAATTCGTCTTTCCAACGTCAGAACTAAGGATTGCCGAGCCGGACAGGACGGAGGAATCTCACTTCATGCATCGAACCGAACCTGCGACCTGCTCCTGAGTCATCGGGGCCGAGAGCTCGCCTTTAAAAGGTGAAGAGCTTCGTTCGTGTTCACTGGGGCAAATAAATCGACTACGCATTGCAGAGGACACCCGTTGTCGTCAAGCTGGACTCCAATAACGGAGTCTTCAAAGATCGGACTATTCTTAGGGCAATGCGAGGTGTTCCGCTACTGGGGAATTCCCTAGGATGCAAAAAACTGTGGATGAAAATCCGGATTGACCGCGACCGAGTCGTTCTTCAATTCCGAAGTGATGTACCCAATCCCGTTCTCGACGCGATGATGCGACATCCGCTGCTGCGACCGCTTTCACGATGAACAAACCGACAATCAGAATTGCGGTCGGACCATCTTGAGTACAGTTGTGATATGAGGGTGAACTTTAGCCTGCTGGCCGATTCGCAGGACAACGGGGCCAGCCCACGGGATGTGGCGGCCGTAGTACTCCAAATCGTTGCCATGGATCGTCTCATGATGTACGTGGCCGCAGGTGGGAGCAAACGTCATACACTGGGTCGGAGCGCTGCCGATGAAGTACCTGTCTTTGTCCCCGAATTTGAACGTTCTTGCGTCTTGGCCTAGCACGGCACTGCTGTTGACAGGCAAGGAATCGTAGCCCGTGTGATCGGGGAGGAATCTCATCCACGAATCGGCGTGACCCTGATTTGGGTTGAAGACCAATGGTAATCGGTTGTACGGGAAGTGAATACGTATTTGAGCTTCCGAAACCGTCGCGAGCGGTGCCGGGGCATCAGGAAGAAGGATTTTGCTTTCCTGTAATGACGAAGTTTTCTGCGCCCACAAGATGTGTGTGGAAAGCATCAACAAAGTAAGCAATCGAATCGGAGAAAGGCGCGCCAACGAAAGAAACGAGCTGCGCATAGGCAAACACCGGTATCTCTAAAGCAACCCTAGAGTTGACAAGTGGTCTGCACAACTAGGGAAATCCCTAAAAGTGATCCGGAGCGGTCGGTGGACAAGGTTGATCGTGTACCCAGGTTCAATGAGTCGCAGTCGGAGCGACGATGGATCCCAATCGCCCGAATTAGCGAAGGGCGATTTGCGATGATGGTCAGTACCGGATTCCAACCGTAATCACCATCAAGTGCGTGGATACATTCTCGGTGGGGGCATGGTGCTACAAATGAGCAATGCTAAGCTCATCCCGACGGGAACTTCCTTCGCACGTCTCATTGTGAGGAATCTCCTCCCCGGTGTGTCTTGACAATCGCCCGGAAGGAGACAATAAGCCTGCATAATTCGATGCCGGCCTGGGGGATTCCAACATTAGAGGTGGTCTTTTGTTTGGCCAGGTCACGGCGTACGCGGCATAGACCAAAACGCCGAAGGAAACAATCACGATGAGCAAAGCCTTTCCGATTGCCCAGGCAAAAACAGGATCAACCGATTCAAACACTGCTTACTTCCCTCAAGTCCAAAGACGACGCTATCTTTGACTCGATATCTGAACAACTAGGGAAATCCCTTGCCCGGAGCGTCGTCGCTCCCGCTGGCGCGGGCGGCTTGCGGGGGGAGTGCCTGTTGCGATGCGAGGCTCCGGATCATCGCGGTAAGCCATGCCTGCGCCGATTGGGGACGGTAACTATCGAGACGGCGTGGCTGTTGAAAGACTCGTTGCCCCGAAATTCGCAAAAATAAAATCGCGTCAGGATGCCCTACAAACGACGTTCTCAGTCTAGCTCGCGGCTAAGGGGCCCGAGACTTGAGCACAGGACTTGAATGGGGTATTCGCAATTCTTTTTCAATGAGCAACTAGCGGCGGCAACGTCCGTCTTCACAACTCTCAGCGCGGTATAGATGGCGAAATAAAGCGGTGGCCTAACAGTGCCTCATTTATTGCAGGGATGAGATCCGTTCCCAGGTGCGATTTGGTCACGTAGCCAAGTGCTCCTTCCGCAAAGCACGCATGTCGAAACGCGGGCTGCTCATGAACTGTTAAGAACACCAACTTAGCGGTCGATCCAACTTCGTGGAGTTCATGGGCGGCCTCGATCCCGGTCATTATCGGCATAGTTATGTCCAGTACGACCACGTCCGGTTGAAGCCTCAACGCCTGGGCGACTAGATCTCTTCCGTTGTTAACTGTCCCGACCACCTGAAAGTTCCGCAAGAGTGACCGCGCACGTTCGAGCACTGGATCGTGGTCGTCGGCGAGAAGAACTCTTGGTCGCTCCAACGGTGAGTCTCCCTTTCCGGAGCCGGAAGGGAACAATGATAGTACTGCTTGTCCAGACATCACTCGGCCTTGTCAGATCGTCATTTGGTAGTTCTAGACAACCTGGCTGGTTACCGCAACTAGGGAAACTGATAGGCCAGTGAATTACCTCAGTCACGAGGAAATGAGATGGCGTTTGAGGGCGAACAAAACCAACTCCGCGTTATTTTTCAGGTTGAACGAGTGCATGATGTGGTACTTGTGGAACATAACGGTTTTCTCGCTGACCTTGAGAATACCGGCCACCTCTTTCATGGGACGACCTTCCGCCAGCAACTGCAGCACATCTTGTTGACGAGGAGTCAGGTCCTTTGAGAATTGCTGAACACGGGTCTCGCGGACTGCCCAGTTTTCGGCACGGAGTTTGGCCGTTATGTAAGCTCTGCCCTGAAGCACTTCGGAGATTGCTTTCAGCAACTCTGAAGCCGCTGTGTGCTTGAGGACGTATCCCACAGAACCCAACTTGAGGGCGGCAGCAGCAAGATTGGGATCATCGTTCATGGTCAGAAAGACAAGTTTCACTTGGGGGAGGCACGATTTGAGCCGCTCCGCCGCGTCCAGACCGTTCAGCAAAGGCATACTAATATCGAGCACCACGACGTCTGGTTTTAGCTCGGGGGCTTTGACAAGCAACTCTCGGCCGTCCCGAACAATGCCGATCACGTCGTATCGCTTCTCAAGCAGCGAGCTGAGCCCTTCGGCAACGACGCTGTGGTCATCGGCAATCAGGACCCGCGGACGACTTGTAGACCGGTCGAGCTCCTGCATAGCACCCCATCGGACGGTGGGCTTCCATCCACCCTACCCTGCGCGTTCGCTCGCAATCTTGAAGGGCAGCCAAGCGTGTATTCTAGATCCTTCCATGGGCCGCGTATGAATTTCCAGTTGGCCTCCCAGAAGTCGCAAACGTTCCTCCATGCTCCGAATTCCGATACCACACTCCACCGAGGGCTTGTTCGAGTCAAAGCCTCTTCCTCGATCAAAAACTGACAAGTGAAGACTATTGTCCGACCATTCCAGCCGAACCTCAGCCCGGTTCGCACCGCTGTGCCTTTTGACGTTCCTAAGTGCTTCCTGTGCGATACGGAAAATACAGAGAGCCATGTCTCCCGGAATACCCCGGGGAACATTCTCGCTGGCAAAGTCGACCTGTATGCCCTGTTGGTCCGAAAACTCCACACAGAAAGCTTTTAAGCCGGCGACCAGCCCCAGGCTCTCCAGAGTGGACGAATGCAAGCGGTGTGATAAGGAGTGCAGATCTGCGCCGAGCTCGCTAATGCGATTAAAAAGTTCATGCACTTTCTGACTTCCTTCGCCTGAGGATTCCCCGACGTTCTCAGCCAACTCTTCCAGGTCGATCGCTAACACCGCTAGCCGTTGGTTGTAGTCATCATGGATCTCACGCGCAATTCGCTTGCGTTCTTCGTCTTGCGCTTCGATAAGGCGACCGCTCAGAGCTGCGAGCGCATCTTGCGCGATCTTTCGTTCGGTGACATCGATGCAAGAACCTATATACCCAGCAAAGGAACCATCCGGATTCAATCTCGGCACTCCAATATCGAGCACCCACCTGTATTCTCCGTCACGGCGGCGGAGCCGATACTCCCTGTGGAATTGCTCCCGCCGATCAAACCGCACCGTATACGTGTCCATAAAACTCTTCCAGTCTTCAGGGTGGACGAATTCTGCCCAGCCGTTGCCAAGCTGGACTTCCATGGGAAGTCCCGTGAACTCCAGCCAGGGCTGATTGAAGTAAGTAAACAGTTTGTCGCGACCGGACATCCAGATGAGTACGGGGGCTGTGTTGGCCACCAGGCGGAAGCGTTCCTCGCTCTCCCGCACCGCTTTCTCAGATTTAAGGCGCCCAGCGCGTTGCCATAATAGACCGAAAATCAGTAATGCCTGAAAGATGAACAGAGATACACCGGCAATGACGTACCACTTATACAATTCCCACATCGTGGGCTGCCGATTTATGACGATGCTGCCCGCGGGAAGGTCCCTCTCCTTGAGACCCCAGCGCTTAAGTGCCCGCCAGTCGAACATGTAGACGTGGTTGCTAGTGACGACGGGGATATCCTGGGGCTTCTGGCCGTTGAGAACCCGCACAGCCATCTCTGCCGCGATGCGACCGTCGTCGGCCCAGTTCACCAGATCGCCACCCACTGTTCCTGCCCTGAGATTCACATCGTCCATTACAAAGACAGGAGCATTCGCTGCACTGGCCACCATCGGTATCGATTGAGCTGAATCGATAAAGTGGTCCCCCGCTGCATCTTCCGAGATTGCTGTGTGATAAACAATCGTGTCGCTGGGTAGATGCTTGAGCCTCTCAAGCAGTGCGGGCATGCTCAAGTCGAAAAGATAGTTGAATTCAAGCTTCGATTCGTAGCTGTGGAAACTCTGCTTAGCGATGGCTTCGAATCCTTCGTCAAACTTCCCCACTCCACCGACGACTACCACGTGCTTGGTGCTGGGCAGCAAGTGCAACGCCGCATTCAGGGTTTCCGCAGGGTGCAACTGGGCCAAAACACCAGTAAAGGGGAGGCCGCGCCGCAGTTGGTCCGGAATTCCACCCCAAATTGCGCAGAAGATAATCGGGACATCTTGGAACCTGTCGTAAAGTTCGACGATGAACTTCAAGGACTCGGGCCCGACGGCGATGATCACGTCGGGCATGCGGGTTGAGTATTTTTGAATAATCTCTTCTCGAAACCTGTCTTGGGAAACCCGGTCGGGGAACAGGGTGAGATCCAGACTCTCCTGATAGAGCTCGATCCGGTACGGAGATTTTTCCAGACCAGTGAGGACTGCCCGATCGACTTCGGCAAAGCCGGGCGACGAGATAATGCCAAGGTCGTTAATAATGAGCACGCGACGGACTTCTCTCGCAGGTTTTGCGAAACTCGCTCGCGGAAACAAAAAACCTGCCACGACTACAACGCAGATCAGCCGTGCCGCTCGTCTACGCACTTCTCGGCCTCGTTGCTTAGGGGCGCATAGTCCTCTGCGCGACAACTTTACCACAACGAGGTCATGCCCGATGGCAGACATGCAACAACTCCACCTCGGAGCAACAAAGTTCCGAATACGATCAATCTACCAAATAGCGCTAGTTGCCCAGTTACTGGCAAAACTGCCAGTTCCTCTCTAGACAATGGCGAGTTAGCATCAGCAGGCGACGCGCAAATACCCGAATCGTGACCGAAAGGACACGGAACCTTGTATCCGCTCACCGCGCAATAGCGCTCTAACATGGGAAACCGGTCGGTCGCAAACAGCTCATGCTGCGAAGGTCATTCGTGGAGGATACCTTGCAGGACTACCACCATCGATCGCGCTGCCGCAGGTCGGCGTTGCTGGTGATTCTGACGATTACTGTGATTTGTTCCAGCCGTGTTCGAAGCCAGACAGCTTCAAGCGGCGCACTGACCGGAGTGGCGCTGGACCCAACCGGAGCCGTTCTAACGGGGGTGGTTATCCGACTCGCGAACCAGGACAACGGTGCGATTCAGTCTGCCACGTCTGACAAAGATGGCAGGTTCAGTTTTTTGCTGCTGCCTCCGGGCAGATACGAGCTACAAGCCAGTAAAACGGGTGCTGACACCCTCATCGCCAGTGCAACCATAGATGTCAGCGTAACCGAAGTTGTACACCTTGAGCTGCATCTCCGACTGGCAACCGTGTTCCAAAATATCAAGGTGTTTGCGGAGGCGGCAACGATCCAAACCGACAGTTCGGCTCTGGGCAAGGTAGTCAATGAAACGGCAGTCAGCGGTTTGCCCCTGGTCACGAGAAACTTTGCCCAAATTGCAAGCCTCTCTCCGGGAGTCTCGACCGGGGTGTACAACGCAGGAGAGCTTGGACTCGGTGGGACCGCGCTCTCGCAGATTGCCAAGTCGAACGATGGGATTTACGTGCACGGAGCGCGTTCCTATGACAATAACTTCCAGGTGGACGGAATAAGCGTGAGCGATGTGCAGGGCAGTGCAGCAGGGAGTGGCGGCATTCCGATTCCCAACCCCGACACCCTACAGGAGTTCAAAGTCCAGACAGGACTCTACGATGCAGGCTATGGGCGCTATGGCGGTGCCAACGTCAGCGTGATTACAAAAACCGGTAGCAATGCTTTTCACGGGACGGTTTTTGAGTTTCTTCGCAACGAGTTGCTTAACGCGAACGATTTTTTTTTGAACCAGACGGGCCAGCCACGCCCCGTCCTCAAGCAGAACCAGTTTGGTTTCGCGTTGGGTGGGCCTATTAAAAAGCACAAACTACTTTTCTTTGGTTCCTATCAGGGGACGTACCAAGTCAACGGCATTGCTGCTGGCCAGTCGAGGATTGCTTGCACCGCTAGCTTAAGCGAGCCGCCACTCACGAACGACCGCACACCCGCGGAACTCGGGAGAATCTTTGGCGGCATGAGTGGTGCGCAGGGGGGCACGGCAATCAAACCTGACGGCTCCAACATTAATCCCGTGGCTCTGGCCCTACTGAATTTCAAGCTTCCTGACGGAACTTTCCTGATTCCCACTCCGCAAACTATAGACCCGACGAAACCACCCGCGCAGCAAGGCTTCTCCGTCCTCACCGATCCTTGCCATTTTAATGAAAACCAGTTTTCAACCAATGTTGACTACCTCAATCGACCCAACAGCAGAATCGCAGTCCGCTTCTTCCTGGCAAATGATGATGAGACCGTCACGTTTCCCGGAAATGGCCTCAATCCAGCAGGTAATATCCCTGGGTTCCCGAGTCCCAGTGATTCTGGATTCAGGGTCTTTTCTTTAGCTCATACTTACACGTTCCATAACGCATGGCTCAACGAAGCGCGGATTGGATTTGTCCGCACGAGAACCACCACTGAGGCCAGAACTCCGTTCAACTGGTCGGACGTTGGAGTTGCGGAAGGAGAGATGAGCCACAATAACGAGCTGCCTAGCCTGCAGATTCTCGGTTCCGTCAGTATTGCCTCCGGGTTTCCGCGAACGATTGCCCAAAATAGTTTTGTCTTTGCGGATAATCTCAGCTTCGTCCGCGGCGCCCACACCGTTCGATTGGGAGGATCTCTCACTCGCCTGCAGGACAACGTCAATCTTGTGGGGCTAGGATCATTTCTGCAGTTTCTGAGCTGGCCCGATTTTCTACTTGGCCTTAGCGCGGAGGACAACGGCACCGGATTCAGCAATGTTTTTGCCTCGTTTGATGACTTCGGCCTGACCAATCGGGAATTCAGAGTTTGGGAGGGTACTGCGTTCGCGCAGGATGACTATAGAATCCGCGGATCACTTACATTAAATATCGGCTTGCGTTACGAGCGTCTCGGCCAATTTGGAGACCGTCTGGGGAGAAACGCAAGCTTCGACATCGGCAAAGCTGACCCCAACCCTCCGCCAAGCGGGAGCGTGGCAGGCTATATTGTGGCTTCCAACTTTCCAGGCGTTGTTCCGCCCGGCGTACTTCGAGCGAATAACACCTTCGGAAATGACGGAGCGGGACAAAACACGATCGCGCCACGAGTCGGGTTCGCGTGGCAGATTTTTCCCACGACAACTCAGTTAGTATTGAGAGGGGGATACGGGACATATTATTCCCGACCCACTGGCCAAGCGTTTTATCAAAACATCTTAGGCGCTCCATTCTCAGTGTTCCGCTTAAATGCTGGAATGGCGAACGCAACCGCGACATTTCAAGCGCCTTTCCCGGAGCCATTCCCGACGCCGGAGTCCTTTCCTTTGTTTCCCGTGTACTCTCCCAGCACCGCGACGACCGTTTACTCCGTCGCACCGGGTTTTCGTCCCGCCATGGTTCAGCAGTATTCGCTGAATGCTCAGGGTGAGCCACATGAGGGTTGGCTGTGGGAAATAGGATACGTGGGCACTCGTGGTACACATCTGGTTCGCCAACGCTCTCTCAATCAGGCGCTCAGCGCCTCCGCCAACAGCCCAATCAGGGGAGTGACCACTAACTCTGTCGCAAATATTCCGTTGCGAGTCCCCATTCTCGGTGTGCCACCGGACTCTCTTGTGGAGATGGAATCCGAGGGCAGTTCTTGGTACAACGGGCTGGAAGCGAGCTTGACGAAGCGTTTGGGGCACGGCCTTCAGTTCCTCGCGTCTTACACCTTCTCGAAGACCCTAGACACCGATGGCGCCGACATCAACTCAACATCCTCCGGAAATGCGTTAACACTCGGAGACCAAAACTCTCCAGGTCAGCGATGGGGACGCGCGAGCTTCGACCGAACTCATCGATTCATTTTTAGTGGAACCTGGAGTCTTCCCAGCCCGTCAGCCGGGCTCCAACGAGCGGTTCTGGGAGCGTGGAACCTTGATGGCGTAGTTACGATTCAATCTGGCACGGCTCTAACCATCGCCGACACAAATGCGACGAATGTCTTTGGGATCAGTGAAGACCGAGCCCAACTAAGCGGGACATGCTCGAAAAGCCAGCTTGTGAGGGCGGGGTCGGTGGAGTCTAAACGGAACAATTATTTCAATGCTTCCTGTTTTACAATTCCGCCGGTTGTCGGCGCGGATGGCATCGGCACGGCGTTTGGGGACAGCGCGACAGGAATCGTCGATGGTCCCGGACAAGCGAATCTGGATCTTGCAGTTTCAAAAACGGTGATGGTCAATTGGCCTACCGAGAAAAGTAGCTTTCAATTTCGTGCCGAGTTCTTCAATACACTGAACCATCCGCAGTTCGCTAACCCCGACGCAAATTTCACCTCACCGACATTTGGTGTGATCAGTAGCACCGCAGTAAATGCTCGCGTCGGACAGTTGGCGCTGAGGTTCGTGTTCTAAATTACCTGCATCCGTCCGCAACAACGACTGCTGTGATCGACTTCGATTCTCAACGTTTTTGGGGAACGCGCACCCTGAAAAGCAAGGGACCTCCCCTGAAAGCGCCACTCTCGAAGTAAAGGGGTAATGGTACGAAGAAGATCAGTACCCTTAGCAAGCTTGCTCCCAACGTGGCTTCCCGCAGACCAATTCCTTTCCCTGTCACTGGTGCTGGCAAAATGCTTCTTGATTGGTCTCGCAGTCCGCACTCCGACCAGGCGAGCCAAATGTAGATGTAACGAGTCACCCGGGCGGCTAGGGGTTTCCCTAGTTGTGCAGACGTAGGGCGGAACCTAGAGTGTTGTTGAGGTGTTTCAAAAGAGAACCCGATTCGTAGAATTCGGCATTCCACTTTTGGAACACTCACTAACTGGCTCAGCCCTCGCAGTGGTCTACTGCGACTCAGTAAACTGATGACCGAACCTGGATGAGTTCCAGAGGATCCATCTCGGTGCGAAACCTTCAACGCGCTTCCAACCTAATGGCAAAGGAGTGAATCATGCCTCTTACTCAGGAACAACGCGACATGGTCGTGGACGAACTAAAGCGGTTTGCCACCGACCTAAATCTCTCCGACGACCAGAAGCAGAAGCTACACGGCTTTCTGTCAGAGGCCTCCGAGAAACTGCAGGAATACAAAGAACAGAACCCCAACGTTTCAAGAGAAGAAGTGATCCGGAAGGTAGCCGACAACCGGGCGATGATTCGTCAGCGCCTGGTCAATTTCCTGACGCCCGAGCAACTTACTAAGTGGGATGCGGGGGCGGCAAAAGCAAAGGAATTTCTGGGCCAGAAGCTCGCGGCCTAAGCGGGGAGGCGCGGACACTCAAATCGGAAACCACATATACGACTTGCGGGGCGAACCGACGCCCCCCTTTTTGCCTCCGCCAACGTTCCTTTGGCATGCAGGGATGACAGTTGCAACGCTGGTTTTGAGGGTAATGGTGATTACACGCTTTGACCACTCGTCAACGAGCGATATTGATTCCACAACAATGTGGGATCCCGTACCCGATCGGTAGTGATAAGAGCGAGCCCGGCAATGCCACCCTGTCAGATTTGCCAGGAGCGGCGAGGTTTCCGCAAAGCAAAAACTTAATGCACATCCCAAGCAGGAGAAAACCATGCAAATTCAGAGTCAGTGTTCGCGCAAAGTAACGCTGTCCGTGCTACTGATATTGGCTGGCGGTCAGCTTTGCTCTTCTCAGGACGGCAAACTCGCCATCCACGCCACCCCGAAACAAGCATACGTCTTCGTGGATGAGCATGCGGTCGGCGAAGCGAGCAAGCACCATTCGCTGAAGCTTAGCGCCGGCGATCATAAGGTGCAATTGGTCAACTACGGCTACGCGCCCGAGACTCGCACTGTCACTATTAGCGACGGGCAGGTCACCAGTCTCGAAGTCACGCTGCAAAGCGTTGGTGCCACTGTTTCGCCGGTCTTTGGCGCGATGACCATTGAAGGCGCTGACCGGGATGCTGTGCTGCTCAACGGCAAGACCCCCGATTTCTTTGTTGGCCACGGGGATGAATTTAACCACGACTGGTGGTGGAAGCAGGAACTCGTAGTTCCACCTGGAAACTATCAGATGACCATCGTGGGACCCTCGGCGGAGGTTTGGTCTGGTGCTGTCGAAGTTCCCGCCAACCAGCGCGTCGTCATCGATATCCCCAAGGGTGTACGCAAAACGGTTCCGTGGCCTCGCGGCGAAAAACTTTCCGCAATTCCGCGCTTCAAGGTGGGTACGGCCAGCGCGACAGTAGCCGTAGCGAAACCAACCGCCGAACTGTCCGCCAGCGCGACACAAGTCAACTGCGGAGACCCGTCGCAACTCAAGTGGTCTTCCACCGATGCGCCGCTTGTGCAAATCACTCCGGTTGGCACGGTCACAGCTGCCGGCGAACAACCCATACAGCCCACACAGAATACGACCTATCAACTTACAGCCACCGGTCCTGGTGGTACGGTAACTTCCAGCACGACGGTCAATGTGAACACCGCCGTCCAGGCCAATCTTCAGTTATCGCCTGCCGAGGTCCAGTACAAACGCACGGGGGACAAAGTCGAGCAAGGCAGCACCGAACTGAACTGGAGCGCGGCTAACGCCTCCACGGTTTCGATTGACCAACTGGGAACGGTCGATCCGAACGGTACCCGTTCGCTGCCCATAGCGCCCAAGAAGACCGACCCCGGCCCGGTCGATGAAACCGTCACTTACACACTCACCGCCTCCAACGCCTGCGGCGGGAACGAGACCAAGACGGCAACCCTGCATATCGTCGGGCTGATTGCAGCACCGGATACTAACTTGGCCCTTAACAGCATTTACTTTCCAACGGATATGCCCAGATCTACCGAGACGACAGATGGTCTGGTGGCGAGCCAGCAGGCGGCACTGATCTCCGTTGCCGACGCTTTCAAGCAATATCTCGCGAACAAACCCGACGCCCACCTGACGTTGATTGGTCACGCCGATAAGCGGGGGAACAGCGACTACAATATGGGGCTCTCGGAGCGGCGGGTTGAAGTTGCGAAGGACTTCCTGATTGCCCAAGGCGTTCCGGCCGATAACCTTGATACGAAGGGACTCGGCGAGGATCAAAACTTGACCGCCGATCAAGTGAAGCAATTGATCGAGCAGAATCCTGCGTTGAGCGACGAGGAGCGACAGAAAGCTCTTGAGAAACTGAATACGCTCGTCTTTGCCAACAACCGTCGTGTGGACATCACTTTGAGTACCACTGGGCAAGAATCCGTTCAGCAATACCCGTTCAATGCCCAAGATTTCTCGACCCTGGTCGACCGAAACGGCGTCAACAAAGAAGACGTACAGATGGCGGCAGAAAAAAAGAAGATCGAGAACTGACACTGACAAAGACCGTCAACGGCAAGCACATCTGCTGAACCTTGTTGTCAAAAGCTGGTTTTGCGTACTGATTCGACTTGGCCTGAAGAAGTTCGGCTTCGGTGTCGGCGGCAGTGCGGTCGCAGGCCCCTTGCTCTGCCGCGGTGGCCGAGGCTTCGAGAAAGTTTTTTCGGTGAACTCCCCGGTTTCCGTGTTCAGCATGGCTATGCTTTTTGGTCTTGCGTGCAGATCGTAGCCTAAAGTTTTCATCTCGGTCCTCCTTCGTCACGACCTTTCTTGTCGGATACCGCAAAGTCGCGATCGACTTGGCGTTGGCCTTGCCGTAATGGCCCAGAGCCTCGAATCGCAACGGCCCACCCGAAACTGCCTTCTCGCGCAGGAGAGTCACGGCTCTCGCCATTTAGGGGTTCCCCTAGTTGTGCAGAAATCGACTGGAACCTAGGGTTGCACTGAAGGCTGTCGTGTCAAATGACACGGTGGCAGCCTCAGAGCAAGGTTATGGCCGAGACGCTGACAGTGTTCGGTGAGTTCCCAATCGCCTTCTTTTTATGGTCGGCTTGCTCCTGCTTAGGCGCATCGCGAAAGAGATAAGAGCTTTCACTCGTCGGCCGTTGTCGCCGCCTGTGCTCGCCAGCCATCAAGCAAAGTCGGACAGTATCGGAGATGTCAAAACACGGAGGACTTATGAGACAACTGAAATTCCAGGCACGAGTAGGCATTTTTTTGTTGCTCTTGCCGGCTGCGGCGTGCAGAAAATCGGATTCCAGCACTACCGGGACAGCCCCAACCGCGAATTCTCCAGCGGCAGCCCAGCCACCCGCTCCCACCGCGCCGCCGCCTCCATTTTCCGCGGCGCAAAAAATCGGGATGTTCGCTTATCCCAAAAACAACCAGAGCAACGATCAACAACTTCGCGATGAGTACGACTGCTACACGACAGTGCAGCAGCAGACTGGAATAAACCCAGACGCCCCTGGGCCCTCGGGTCCATCCGCGGCAGACGTTCAGGCTGCTCAACAGCAGGCTGCCGCGAACGCGCCACAAGCGCAGGGCGGAAGAGCCCGGGGAGCAGCGCGGGGCGCCGTGGGAGGAGCAGTCGTCGGGGGGATTGCCGGCGATGCAGGAAAAGGTGCGGCTATTGGTGCGACAGTCGGCACGGTGCGCGGTGGACGACAGCAGCGCCAAGCGAACGAAGCGTCAAAACAACAGGCGGCCCAGTCGGCGGGTGCACAGGTGCAGCAGCAAGCCAATCAAGCCCAGGCCGCATACAACCAGCAAATGGACACCTTCAAGCGAGGGTTCTCGGCTTGCATGGATGCGCGCGGTTATTCGGTCAAATAGATCCAGCGCTGGGTTCCGAAATCGCTTTGCAAAACGATTTGGAGGCAGTATCCGCTTGTTTAGGATATCTGTCCCTTAGTGAACCGATGAAACAGCTGCTCAAGGAAATCCGGCACAATTGGTTGCTGTGGTCGCTGGCGTTGATCCCGGTGCTATTTACGTGTCGCCGGCTCGAACCCAAATCGCACACGTTGTTGTTCGTGCTCTCGGCGTTCGCCATCGTGCCTCTGGCGGCGCTGCTAAGTGTTGCCACCGAATCTGTTGCGGCCCGGACGGGCGACGCGGTCGGTGGCCTGCTCACCGCAACACTGGGAAACCTGGCCGAGTTGGTCATCGCGCTCGTCGCCTTGCGTGCCGGGCAGTACATGTTGGTGAAGGCTTCCATCGCTGGCGCGATTGTCACCAACACACTGTTCGTGCTGGGGATGTCATTTCTGCTCGGTGGACTCAAATATCATGTCCAGGAGTACAACCGGGTTAACGCTCGCTTTCAGGTGGGCTTGCTCTTCCTGGCTAACGTCGCGCTCCTGATTCCTTCGGCGGTCGGTGAAGCGGACTCGCCTGCGGGGACGGCATTTACCCAGAAGTTGAGCGCGGCTCTGGCCCTGCTGCTATTAGCCGCTTACGGGATGGGAATGTGGTTTTCGCTCAAGACTCACCGCGAGCTGTTTGCCAGTGCAGAGCCCGGGGAGAGCAGCGAAGCGCCGTTGCCGATCGGCTTGGCCCTGGGCACCTTGGCCGGCGTCACTTTGCTGGTCGCGCTGGTGAGCGAGGTGTTTGTCGACTCGGTGCAGCAGGCAGCGGTGTCGTTCGGCATGACCCCCACCTTCGTGGGCTTCATCGTCGTGTCGCTGGTCGGCGGTGCCGCGGAGATGGGTTCGGCGTTTTCCGGCGCGCGCAAGAACCGCCTGGACTTGAGCGTGGGCATCGCGCTGGGGAGCGCGTCCCAAATCGCGCTGTTCGTCGCCCCGGTGCTGGTGCTGCTCAGCTATGTCCTCGGCCCGGCTCAGATGGATCTTCAGTTCTGGCGGGGCGCCGTGGTGATGATTCTGATCGCCACTGTGGCCGCCGCCCTAGTCACCAGCAGCGGACGATCGGCGTGGTTCCTCGGAGTGTTCGTCCTGATGGTCTATCTGATCTTCGCTATGACGCTTTACGTCTTGCCCCCCCGGAGAGGAGCAGCACCCGCAGTTGCCCATACGTCAATTTATGGTTGAGTGTTGGCTACGCACAGATCGAAGAGAGCAACAGCTTTCATCTGCAGCCTCCATGCGCGCTTCCAGGTGGGGCTCCGCTTCCGTTGGCGAACGAGCATGAGCTTCTTTCTTGCAGAATCATGACAAAAACCATTATTCGCTTTGAAGTGCCCTGAGATTTGTGCATAATGAGCGAGCGTTCTCCGCGCACAAGACATAGGAACCAACCACGACGTGTCTTGAAGATGCGGATCGTCTGGGCGAGGTTTCTGCAAACGGCTCGGGCTTAGTTACCAGGAGGTGACCTGTCGTGACTAGCGCGTTGCTCTCTTCACTCTCAAAAATCAGTGCTGCACGCGATGATTCCCCTGGAACCGTTGAGTCTACTGTTGCGGCGAAGCGAATCCTGCAAGCCTTGAGACCAGCGCTGCTGGTGGGAATCAGCTACTATGTCGGGACGCGAATTGGTTTTGCCTGGACTCCGATCGGGCAGCCGAATTCGACTTTTTGGCCTGCCAACGCGATTCTTCTGGCGGCCCTTTTGATGGCCCCACGGCGAACATCGTGGATCCTCCTCCTGGTAGTGCTTCCGACTCACATGCTTGCTCAACTACAGGCCGGAGTGCCGGTGTGGACAGCTCTCGGTTGGTTCGTTACCAACACGAGCGAAGCATTGATTGGAGCGTTTTGCATCGCGCGGCTGACCTATCCCAGAAACACGCTCGACAACGTGCGTGGGGTATTCACCTTTGTGGTGTTTGGCGTCGTGCTTGCCCCGTTGGCAACTTCATTCCTGGATGCTGCTGCAGTTGTGATCACTGGCTGGGGCCGCGCTTTCTGGCCACTTGGGATAGAACGATTTTGGACGAATGCGTTAGCGGAGCTAACACTGGTTCCAGCGATAGTACTCTGGAGTTCAAACGGCATTTCATGGCTTCGGAGGGCCAGCGCAGCTCAATATTTGGAAGCAGCCCTGCTCGCCGCTGGTACAGTACTGGTTGTGGTTTTAGTATTCGGTTTTCAGCGTTTTTCGCCGTCTACAACTCCCGCACTTCTGTACCTTCCTCTACCGTTTTTATTATGGGCTGCAGCCCGCTTTGGCTTGGGTGGATTGAGCCCCTCTCTCTTATCCGTCGCGCTGATCTCGATCAGGTACACCATGCACGGGCGAGAGCCATTCCCGTACGTATCCATGGCACAAAACGTCCTGTCCTTACAGATTCTATTATGTGTGGTTGCCGTGCCACTGATGTTCCTCTCGGCCGTCATGGCCGAGGCGCGACGCACGCAAGACTCCCTGCGTCGGATCAGTGGTAGCCTCATCGAGGCACAGGAGCAAGAACGTCACCGGATTGCACGTGAGCTTCACGACGACGTCGTCCAACGGCTTGCGCTTCTCTCACTAGAACTCGAAGGAGTCCAGGAAGATATCCCTGACGTGGCATCGGAATTCCGCACCCGAATCGGAACACTACAAAACGAAACCCAGCGCATAACGGACGATGTTCAATTGTTATCGCGCGAATTGCACTCGTCGAAACTGGAATACTTGGGCATCGTTGAAGCGACGAAGGTCCTCTGCAAAGAGTTTGGTGAACGTCACAAGCTGGAAATTGATTTCCAGAGTCACGATGTACCTACTGCCTTGCCAACCGAACTTTCTCTTTCTCTATTCCGAGTGGTACAAGAAGCCCTGCGTAATGCCATGAAGCATAGTGGGGTAAAACGCTTCGAAGTACGATTGTGGGGAAACAATGGAGAGATTCACATCTCCATCAGCGATCTTGGTGCAGGTTTTGATACAGAGACCGCAATGAAGAGCACTGGGCTTGGCCTCACGAGCATGCAAGAGCGCCTGCGGTTAGTGCATGGAGAGATTTCGATCAAGTCGCAACCGGGGGGTGGTACTACGATCCACGCTCGCGTTCCGCTGGATTCAGGAAGAAATTCCTTGCGTGCGGCTGGCTAAAAGCGCCGGAAATCGTCGACCGTTCGCTGGGAGGAGACGCCGGAGTGCTCCGCACAGATTCTTTCGTACATCTCGCTGTCCTGTTCACGTTGAATGCTGTTCAACACATACCCGCACAACATATCGACCTCGCAGTTCCTGGCGATCGCGTCCCATAGGTGTTCGACCTGAATTGCGGCATCCGCCATTCCTTGCGCCCACAAGCTAGGTGCAATTTCACCACAGACTGCAACGCGCGGAGGCTCCCCTTGTGCCGCTTTCGCGGCTTCCATCATGAGATCGCCCGCGACCTTGAGGCATCGAGCCGGGTCAGGCAGATCATTCACCATGAAAGTCGAGAGCGTCTCGGCAACATCCAAAGTGACATAGCGTCCATGTTCAATGGCGGCAGCAATATCCACGCCATTTTCCTGCAATCTCTGAAGAAGGCGATTCCGATGTGGCTCGGTCGCGACCACAATAACGACATTACCTGCCTGCAGGGCGGCTTCGATGAAACGAGTAAATCCAAATACAAAAGCTACATCATCTGAATAGAATGCAACCTCGTGACTGCGAGCGATCTCCGATTTCTCCAATGCAAGCGACGGAGTAGACCCGTTGCGGCGAAGGCGGTCGAGAGCTTCTGAATCCGCCGCGTCGGGACAGTTGTGAGCCGACACTTTACTACTGAGATATTGCTTACCCCGAAGAACGGCGTCCACAGCCGTCAGTAGCTCGCGTCTCGCATCCGTCTTAACAACGTAACCCTTTGCTCCCTCGGCAAGGGCTCCTTGCACTAGATGAACAGAGGTGTTTTGACTCACAAAGAGAATTCTAGACTCAGGGGAGAGCTCGCGGATTCGTCGAGCGGCTTCGATTCCGCCGAGCGTTGGCAGCCCGATATCCAACAAAATCAAGTCCGGCTGGAGCTCTTCGGCTTTCCGAACAGCTTCTAATCCGTCTGAGACCTCGCCGACGATCTGTAATTCCGGTCTTTTCCGAAGTGTCGAACAAATGAAGTTCCGAAAAGGCTCGGAATCCTCGACCACAAGAACTCGGCCTGATGAGGTTTCCAATTTGCCCCCCTCAATACGTCGAAACCCGACTCTGAGAGTTTAGTTGCTCGTCGTTCTCACAATCGCGTGTCCCACAATTCAGGTTGTCGCAGACGCCCATGCATAAATTAGCAAAATCTGGCCGGGGGACTGACACAAAGAGAAGCCATTCAATACTACACCTTCGAACCGTGAAGCGAGGTTGCCAACGCAACGCCGATTCTCAAAGAGTGTGGCCTAGTAGCGACAGGGTACAGTCGTACGGCCCAAAATATGCGTGCCTGACGACTTCATTGCCCTCGGGCAACGACATTGAGCCACTAAGAAAGCTAGTCTTCTACTCGGGTGCGACTTAAGAGCGGGCCGTAACAGTTGGTTTGCAGGACAGCCTTCCCCGTCAGGCGGCACTCTTGAGTCGCACTCTCGTCTAAATCGCAGGATTCTTCCAGGGACGCGGTCTCGTCGATAGGTATGGACAGAGGAGATCGCTGGGGGCGATTGACAATAGCAAGGCTAATGAAAACGGCATCGGCCGTTGCGTTGCCAGCAGGTTTTCAATCTACATTTTTCGAGGGACTCACAGCACCTGAAATCAAGGCTGTCCTTGCGGCTGCGAAACCGGAAAGGGTTTCCCCTCGTCAGCTCCTACAGCGGGAAGGTGACCCGGCCACCCGTTTGTGGTTGCTGGTCACGGGACGCGCCGCGGCCTACAGGGTTGCAGACGAGGGCGGCAAACTTTTTCTCCGCTGGGTGCTGCCGGGCGACGCATTTGGCCTGGCAACCATCGTTAGGGCACCTGCGCGGTATCTCGTCACGGCAGAAGCAGTGCAAGAGGGCTCCCTCCTGGCGTGGAATCTGGCGTCATGCCAAGCTCTCGTTTTGCAATGTCCCAGCCTAAGTAAAGCAGTGAATTCAGTGGTCTCTAACTATTTGGATGGCCTCATAGAGGCGCTGGCCGCGCGTTCTTTCCTAACTGCGGAAAAACGGCTTGCCCGAATGTTGGTCGTGAGTGCTCGACAGATAGGTCGCACCGGGCGTGAGGGTATCGAACTTGACCTCACGAATGAACAGTTGGCCGTGACAGCGAATGTGAGCCTGTTTACCGCTACCCGTAAGTTAAGCAAATGGCAGGATCTGGGTATCCTCAAAAAACACCGCGGCAAGATCGTGCTGCGATCCCTGTCTCCTTTCGAGAGTATCGGCAAGCCCATTTGAACTCATTGCGTTTAGTACGCACTCGCATCGATCAGGTTTATGAGACAAGTTGGATGACAAGATCGACGAGGAGTTCTGGAAGCGCAAGCAAGCTGAATGTCGCGAGCAGGAGCGCCAGCTGGAAGCTTCGGCTTCGAGCCTACATACGCCGGTCACGATGCCATATTCTCAATCGCGTCGTAGCCCACGCGCTGCCTCTTGGGGAAAAGCAGCGCGTGAGTGCGCAATCGCCAGGTGCGAGGAACAGCCCCTAGCTGCCAGCGATGCCCTTGTTGACCAGGATTTTAACCTCAACCCGACGGTTCTCGGCCCGCCCGGTCTTCGTCTCGTTCGTCGCTGCTGGTCCGTACTCGCCCATGGCGCCCGGTGCGATGATATGCCGTGTCGGCACGTTGGCCTGCTGCATTAAGTAAGTGACCACGGCTTTTGCACGGTCCTCGCTTAGTTTTGTGTTCATCGCAGCACTGCCGGTCGAATCGGCATAGCCGGTCACCTCGATGATGTATCCAGTTAAGCCAGTGGCCGTTTGCGCCAGCTTCGTGAGTTCTTCCTGGTCCTGCGCCGAGATGTCGGAGCTGCCCACATTGAACTTCACGGTTGCTACGTCCTTCACGTCATATTCG
>Ga0210401_10000979_pt1 | contig 34379 bp, 35 predicted proteins | sample IncBWH32MmetaG_FD_150866 | JGI IMG/M metagenome (GOLD analysis project Ga0210401, IMG submission 150866) | Forest soil microbial communities from Barre Woods Harvard Forest LTER site, Petersham, Massachusetts, United States - Inc-BW-H-32-M | ecosystem: Environmental > Terrestrial > Soil >... | reverse complement strand
TAGCTTCATCGTATGCGTGAAAGGACGGCGGTGGTCTCGGGCAATGTTGTAGCGGTGCCGTTCGGTGCACAACGGATATTGCTGACCGTGCCCGACCCTCCGGCGTGACCGCCGGCGCTGGAACCGCTCGTTCCAGATGCAGTTGCAAATGAGTTGCATTAAAGGCCAAACTCCGCCATTCTGGGCCCATGGACGCGCGAACCTCCGATCTGTCTCCCCAAAGCGCCATCGAGACCACCCAGGGCAGGCCGCTCAGCGGCCCCGGCTGGCGCGGTGAGCGGGGCGAGCCGTCGCTGTCGGACGTGTTTGCCTCGGTGCGGATGCCGCGCGGCGGCTCGTTCTGGCGCAAGTTCCTGGCCTTCTTCGGTCCGGGCTATCTGGTTGCCGTCGGCTACATGGACCCCGGTAATTGGGCGACCTCACTCGCTGGCGGGTCAAAATTCGGCTACGCGCTGCTCACCATTGCGCTGCTGTCGAACATCATGGCGATCATCCTGCAGTCGCTGTGCACCCGGCTCGGCGTCGGGGCCGGGCGCGATCTCGCGCAGGCCTGCCGGGATTCGTTCCCGCGCTATGTCGCCTGGCCGCTCTGGCTGTCGGCTGAGATCGCGATCACCGCGACCGATCTCGCCGAGGTGATCGGCACGGCGATCGGCCTCAACCTTCTGTTCCACATCCCGCTCGCGATCGGCGTCATCATCACGGCGCTCGACGTGGTGCTGATCCTTGCGCTGCAGGCCTTCGGCTTTCGCTGGATCGAGGCGTTCGTGGTCGCGATGCTCGGCGTGATCGCCACCTGCTTCGCGGTGCAGATCGCGCTCGCCGATCCCGACTGGGGCGCGGTGATCGGTGGTTTTGCGCCAAGCCCCGACATCCTCGCCAACCCCGAAATGCTCTATCTCGCACTCGGCATTCTGGGCGCGACCGTGATGCCGCATAATCTCTATCTGCATTCCGGTCTGGTGCAGACCCGCGGCTATGGCGACAGCCTGGCCGAACGACGCGAGGCGATCAAGCTCGCGACCATCGATTCCACGATCGCGCTGTGCTTTGCGTTCATCATCAACGCCTCGATCCTGATCCTGGCGGCGGCGACCTTCCATCGTGTGGGCAAGAATGACGTCGCCGAGCTCGACCAGGCGCATTCGTTCCTCGCGCCGCTGCTCGGCTCGACGCTGGCGCCGACCCTGTTTGCGGTCGCGCTGTTGTGCTGCGGGCTCAATTCGACCATCACCGCGACCCTGTCGGGTCAGATCGTGATGGAAGGCTTCTTGAACTGGCGCATCGCGCCGGCGCTGCGCCGTCTGATCACGCGCCTGATCGCGATCGCGCCGGCGGTCGTCGTCACGATCTGGGCCGGCGAAAAGGCGACGGGGCAGCTTCTGATCCTGAGCCAGGTCGTGCTCAGCCTGCAATTGCCGTTTGCGATCGTGCCGCTGGTCATGTTCACCGCGAGCCGTTCCAAGATGGGGCCATTCCTCGCGCCACGCTGGCTCAGCGCGCTTGCAGCCGCGGTGGCCACGCTGATCATCGGCCTCAACGCCAAGCTGGTGATCGATTATGTGAGCGGATGAGAAGGGCGAATAGGGAGTAGCGAATAGCCCTGTTCGTCTCGTTCAGTCCTGTGGCTCGGAGGCTGTGTCGCCCGCGGCGTCGATGCGCAGCCAGCCGGACGGGGCAAGGCGCTGCTGCGGCAGGAAGCGGCCCTTGTAATCCATCTTCTTCGAGCCCTCGATCCAGTAGCCGAGATAGACGTAAGGCAGGCCCTGGCGCCTGGCCCGTGCAATATGGTCGAGGATCATGAAGGAGCCGAGCGAACGGCTGCGCTCGTTCGGCTCGAAGAAGGAATAGACCATCGACAGCCCGTCGCTCAGCACGTCGGTGAGCGCGACCGCGATCAAATCTCCGCCGCGGCCGTTGGCGCCGGTCCCGGCATTGCGGCGGCGATATTCGATGATGCGGGTTTCGACATGGCTGTCCTCGACCATCATCGCGTAGTCGAGCACGGTCATGTCGGCCATGCCGCCATGGCGGTGCCGCTGGTCGAGATAGGCGCGGAAGATGGAATATTGTTCCGATGTCGGCACCGCGGTGCGCTGCTCGCCGACAATGTCGGCGTTGCGCGCCAGGACCTTGCGGAAATTGCGCGACGGCCTGAACTCGTTGGCGATCACGCGCACCGAGACGCAGGCGCGGCACTGATCGCAGGCCGGGCGATAGGCGATCGACTGGCTGCGGCGGAAGCCGCCATGGGTCAAAAGGTCGTTGAGATCGGCGGCCTTGTCGCCGACCAGATGCGTGAATACCTTGCGCTCCTGTCGGCCCGGCAGATAAGGGCACGGCGAGGGCGCCGTCAGGTAGAATTGGGGAGTATCACGCGAGTGCTGGGTCAAGGAGCGTCGTCAGCCTCCAAAGCAATTACGGGCTAGCATCGCGCCACGGAGGCTGACGGTCAATCGATTTGGTGACATCATTGTTCAGTAGGGGCGCGCCGGCTGTGCAACCTGGCTGCGAACCGAGTTGTTGACAACCACCGTTCCCAGGACGAAATCGTGCGGGAGCCGCCGCCGGGCGTTGAAAAGCCCGAGCAGCAGGACCAGCGGTGACAGCACCGACACCGAAATCCAGAAACAGACCGCATGCATGGCGCCGAGCACGAAATAGCCCGGGGCGCCGTACCAGGTCCGCAGTTCCAGATCCATGATCCGCATGCCGATCGTGGCTGAATACGGCCCGCCCAGGGTCGCGCCGTAATAGATCAGCGCCCAGATCACGGAGGCCGGCGAGACCAGCCAGAACAGCGCCCAGCCGAGGCCCAATGTGACGATGCCGAATATGGCGATGAAAATCACCGCCAGGATCACCGGGACTGACAGCACGAACAGGTCGATCACGAAGGCGATCATGCGCCGCGTCAGCACGCCGCGAAACAGGTCCGGCTGCGCATAGGGGTCGAACGCATGCGGTTGCAGGTTCGGCCCGCTGCGCTGCCAACCGCCGCCCTGGTTATTCCAGCCGCTGTAAGACATGGTTCTGCTCCAGACTCAGCCAAGAAGTCCCCGCCGCAGGACATGGGAGGCGGTTAAGCCATTGCAAGGGTTTGTCCGCAGCACGCAACCGCAATATTCGCCACGGCCCGTCATCCCCGCCAAGGTCTTCCGTCATTGCGAGCGAAGCGAAGCAATCCAATGCTTGCAAACGACTGGATTGCTTCGGCGCTGACGCGCCTCGCAATGACGGGGGCTCAGCCCTGTTGCTTCAGCTTTTCCGCCGCTTGCGGTGCAAAATAGGTCAACACGCCGTCGGCGCCCGCGCGCTTGAAGCCGAGCAGGCTCTCCATCATGGCGCGCTCGCCGTCGATCCAGCCGTTCTGGCTCGCGGCTGCGATCATCGCGTATTCGCCGGAGACCTGGTAGGCGAAGGTCGGCATCGCAAAATTGTCCTTCACGCGGCGGATGACGTCGAGATAGGGCATGCCGGGCTTCACCATCACCATGTCGGCGCCCTCGGCGATGTCGAGCTCGACCTCGCGCAGCGCTTCGTCGGAATTGGCGCCGTCCATCTGATAGGTGCGCTTGTCGCCGGTCAGCGTCTTCGCCGATCCGATCGCGTCGCGGAACGGCCCGTAGAAGGCGGACGCATATTTCGCCGCATAGGCCATGATCTGCACGTCCAAAAATCCAGCTTCGTCGAGCGCCGCGCGGATCGCGCCGATGCGGCCATCCATCATGTCGGACGGCGCGATGATGTCGCATCCCGCTTCCGCCTGCACCAGCGCCTGCCGCACCAGCACCGCAACCGTTTCGTCGTTGAGGATGCGGCCGTCCTCGATCAGCCCGTCATGGCCATGGCTGGTGAAGGGATCGAGCGCCACGTCGCAGAGCACGCCGAGCTCGGGACATTCCTTCTTGATCGCGCGCACCGCCTGGCAGACGAGGTTGTCCGGATTGACGGCCTCCGAGCCGGTCTCGTCGCGCAGCGACACCTCCGTATAGGGGAACAGCGCGATGCAGGGAATGCCAAGCTTCATCGCGCGCTCGGCGTCGCGCACCGCCTGATCGACGGAAAGCCGCTCCACGCCGGGCATCGAGCCGACCGCGTTGCGCGTGTTCTGGCCGTCGACCAGAAACAGCGGCCAGATCAAATCATCGGCCGTGAGCACGTTTTCCCGCACCAGCCGCCGCGCCCATTCCGCCTTGCGGTTGCGGCGCAACCGGACCGTCAGATCGAGCGGCGGGGCGGCCGCCGTGCTGCTCTGCCGCGACACATCGCGCATTTCGATCGGACGCCCGAATTTGATCGCCATCTGCCTCGTTCTCCCGGCGAATTGAATTTGTCCAATTCTAGCATCCTGGACGGCCCTCGTCATCGCAAGCTTGCCGCCGATTTTGACGTCTCCGTGCTGCCAGCCGCAATTTCGCCCAGGACTTGCGGATCGGCAGCGTGCCCCCCCGGGGCCCGCAGGATTGATTTTGCCGGCCCAAGAGGTCATGAACAGGAAAGCTGAGGTGATTTCCTTTAGGGAACGTTAGCCGGCATGTCGAAAACCCCTTCGCGCCATCGGGCGCATGGCAATGTCATGCCGGTTGTAGAGCAGCCCGAGCGGATCGAGGCCGACGACGCCAACGTGTGGACACGCCGGCTGGTCCTGTTCCTGCGCATCATGGCTCTGCTCTCGATCGTCAAAGGCCTCTATCACTGGGCGCAGGTCACGGGCTTCGTCGGCGGCGAAGACGAGGCGTTCGAGAACCAGCCGATGGCGTGGCAGGCGGCAACGGTCTACTTCGCGGTCATCGAACTCGTCGCCGCCGTCGGACTGTGGCTCGCGACACCTTGGGGTGCGGTGGTGTGGCTGACGACCGTGGTGTCCATGGCCGTGATCGAATTGATGTTTCCGGGAATCTACGGCGGCAGTCTGCTGGTCGTCGCAGGCGAAGCCTTGATGCTCGCGGCCTACCTCGCCCTGGCCTGGATGGCGGCGCGCGAACGGCCCCCGTAGCGAGTGGCCCGCCAATTTTCATAAAATCGTCCGCGATCCCTTGAGACTAAGGTTTCGGCCGTCCTAACGGTCCACCCGATCTCGGTTACGCGGACCTTTCCGGTTTCGGATGCGTTGTCTTGGAATGCGACAGCCGATTGAGACGAAGCGTGAACGAAGGCCGCGCGAACGTCAATGAGAAGTTGCAAAAGTCCTTTTGCCACAGGCTTAATTGGCGATTTACTCTGCAAGATTCATGATCTCTTTATTGTCTTGTTTAAGCGGATGTTCAAACGGGCCCCCTTAAGTTGAGGCTATCAGGCGGGACAAAAGTTTCGTCGAAATAAGTCGACAAACGACAACAGGGGAAGTGTCATGATGAAAGCCGTTGCGACGGCGGTGGAGACTGCTGAGCGGGCGCCCGGCCAGTCTGCAGTGCAGCCGCTCTATCTGGAAGCGTTGACGTTGGTAGAGCGGCTGCACCGCCGGCTGCTTGACGTCATTAAGGACGAATTCGATCGTCGCGGTCGCTCCGACATCAACTCGGTGCAGGCGCTGCTGCTCTACAACATCGGTGACAAGGAGCTGACCGCGGGCGAACTGCGCACGCGCGGCTACTATCTCGGCTCCAACGTGTCCTACAATCTGAAGAAGCTCGTCGAACTCGGCTTCCTCGATCATCAGCGCTCGCGCGTCGATCGCCGCTCGGTGCGCATTCGCCTGACCCCGCAGGGCCAGGAGATCCGCCGCATCGTCGACGCGCTCTATCAGAAGCATGTCAAGACGGTGGAGCAGGTCGGCGGCATCTCCAGCGAGGAGTTCGCGACGCTGAACAAGTCGCTGCATCGTCTCGAGCGGTTCTGGACCGACCAGATCCTGTATCGGCTCTGATCATCCTCAAGACAGCCTAGACGGGCGGAAGCCGGCCACGGACAAGACCGGCAAGCCCGCCATTGATCGCTTCCCTCAAGAGCGCATCGGCCGGTGCGCTCTTTTGCTTTTGTCCGTGCCGAACCACGCATGGAACCTTTTTCGCAATGCGGCGTTGAAGGGTGGTATGCAGCAAGCTCGTGACAGAAGAGGATGCCATGGAAGCCGCCCTGGAACGCATCATGCTGGCCTATGATCTGTTGGCGAACCGCACGCCTGCGGAGACCGCAGCTGCGCGCGCGCAGGTGACCGATTATGTGATGACGTTGTTCGAAGCCGGCGAGCACAACGCCGATCGGCTGGCGCTATGCGGGCTCACCTATCTGCGTGAGCGTGACGGCAGGTCCGATCCGGTGAGCGCAGGCTATACGGGCCTGTGAGCGGCGAACGCGCTCTCGATTCAATTGACATCATCTGGAATAGTGCATCGCCCGGCCCGACAGGCCGGGCGAACTCATGTCTGAGGAAGTCCCATGCTCACTTTGCATCACCTAAACGATTCCCGCTCTCAGCGGATCCTCTGGCTGTTCGAGGAACTCGGCATCCCCTGTGAGCTGAAGACGTATCAGCGCAACGCGCAGACCCGGCTCGCACCGCCGGAGCTGAAAAGCGTGCATCCGCTCGGCAAGTCGCCCGTCATCACCGATGGCGGTCTGACCATCGCGGAATCCGGCGCGATCGTCGACTATGTCATCCGCCACTACGGCAAGGGCGCGATGATGCCGCAGATCGGCAGCCCGGACTACGAGATCTACAACGAATGGATGCACTACGCGGAGGGCTCGGCGATGCTGCCGCTGCTCTTGCAACTCTATGTCGGCCGGTTGAAGGAAGCGGGCGCGCCGCTACGCCCGCGCATCGACAGCGAGCTTGCCAATCATCTGGGTTACGTCGATCGCGCGCTCGAGGGCCGCGAATTCTTCGTCGGGTCCGCACTCACGGGCGCCGACATCCAGATGAGTTTTGTTGGCGAGATGGCAAAGGTGTTCGACAAGCTCGGTGCATATCCAAATCTTTCGGCCTGGCTGTCGCGCATGCATGCGCGCCCGGCGTTCCAGCGCTCGGTCGAGAGGGGCGGGGCGTACCGGTTCGCGACCTAGCGCGGCCAGCCGGCAGACCTGGCAATCCGGCAGGAGTGCCCGGCACACCGGCTGGCATCCCACCATATCTTGCATAAATATCGCCCTTGGACCGCAAGTGCTTGGCCGGGACAGGGCGATGTGCTATGCGCCTAAAACCTGCTCTGACCGCCACAAAGACCGACCGCAGCCCCCCTAAAGGCTTGCGGTGGTGGAGATATTCGCCGATGAACCCTCCGTCTTCCAGCGTCAAGACCGCCGCCGCGCCCGATTCTTTCTTCTCGGCTTCCCTGGCCCAGGCTGACCCTGAGATCGCCGCCGCGATCCAGGGGGAACTCGGTCGCCAGCGCCATGAGATCGAGCTGATCGCCTCGGAGAACATCGTCAGCCGCGCCGTCCTGGAGGCCCAGGGCTCGGTTATGACCAACAAATATGCGGAAGGCTATCCCGGCGCGCGCTATTACGGCGGCTGCGAATGGGTCGACGTCGCCGAGAACCTCGCGATCGAGCGGGCGAAAAGGCTGTTTGGCGCAGCTTTCGCCAACGTGCAACCCAACTCCGGCAGCCAGATGAACCAGGCGGTATTTCTGGCGCTGCTCGCTCCCGGCGATACTTTCATGGGGCTCGATCTCGCCGCAGGCGGCCATCTCACCCATGGTTCGCCGGTGAACATCTCCGGCAAGTGGTTCAGGGCGCAGCATTACACGGTGCGGCGCGAGGACCAGATCATCGACATGGACGCGGTGGCCAAGCAGGCCGAGCAGGTGAAGCCAAAGCTGATCATCGCTGGCGGCAGCGCCTATTCGCGGTCCTGGGATTTCAAGCGTTTTCGCGAGATCGCCGACAGCGTGGGCGCGTACTTCTTGGTCGACATGGCGCATTTCGCTGGCCTCGTGGCTGGCGGCGCGCATGCCTCGCCCGTGCCATATGCCCACGTGACCACCACCACGACGCATAAATCGCTGCGCGGTCCGCGGGGCGGGTTGATGCTGTGGAATGACGAGAAGCTGACCAAGAAGCTCAATTCGGCCGTATTTCCGGGCCTGCAGGGCGGTCCGCTGATGCATGTCATCGCCGCAAAGGCGGTGGCATTCGCCGAGGCGCTACGGCCGGACTTCAAGATCTACGCGAAGAACGTCGTCGAAAACGCGAAGGCGCTTGCCGAAACGCTGCGCGCGCACGGCTTCGAGATCGTCTCCGGCGGCACCGACAACCATCTGATGCTGGTCGACCTTCGGCCGAAGGCGCTGAAGGGCAATGTGTCGGAGAAGGCCTTGGTGCGGGCGGCGATCACCTGCAACAAGAACGGCATCCCGTTCGATCCCGAGACGCCCTTCGTCACCTCGGGCCTGCGGCTCGGCACGCCGGCCGCGACAACACGTGGCTTCGGGGTCGCCGAATTCAAGCAGGTCGGCGGCCTGATCGCCGAAGTGCTCAACGCGATCGCCCAGTCCCAGGATGGCAAGGCGCCGCTGGTCGAAGCCGCCATCAAGGAACGGGTCAAGGCGCTGACCGACCGCTTCCCGATCTACCAATAGGGTTTTCAGTTGGATGCGCTGTCCGAGCTGCAACAGTCTCGATACGCAGGTCAAGGACTCCCGTCCGACCGAGGATTCCCAAGTGATCCGCAGGCGGCGCGTGTGCGTCGCCTGCAATTTCCGCTTCACGACCTTCGAGCGGGTGCAGCTGCGCGAGCTCACCGTGATCAAGCGCAACGGCCGCCGGGTGCCGTTCGACCGCGACAAGCTGGTGCGCTCGGTCCAGATCTCGCTCCGCAAGCGCCCGGTCGATCCGGAGCGGGTCGAGAAGATGGTCTCGGCCATCGTGCGCGAGCTGGAAAGCGGCGGCGAGGCGGAGATCTCATCCGAGGCGATCGGCGAGATCGTGATGGAGCATCTGCGCACGCTGGACGATGTCGCCTATGTGCGTTTCGCCTCGGTCTATCGCAATTTTCGCGAGGCAAAGGATTTTGAGGCGGTGCTCGGCGAGCTCTCGGGCGAGGACGACCCGCGGCTCGCTCCGATCCGCAAATGATCTTCCGCATCCTGGAGGACCAGTACGCGCAAAAGATCAGGGAGCGCGAGGACGCCGACCGGCGGTTCATGCAACTTGCATTGACGCTCGGACGGCGCGGCCTCGGCCGCACCTGGCCGAACCCGGCGGTCGGCGCGGTCGTGGTCAAGGACGGCATCATCGTCGGTCGCGGCTGGACCCAACCGGGCGGCCGCCCGCATGCCGAGGTGGAGGCGTTGCGACGCGCGGGCGAGGCCGCCCGCGGCGCCATGCTCTACGTCACGCTCGAACCCTGTTCGCATTTCGGCAAGTCGCCGCCCTGCGCCGATGCGGTGATTGCTGCGGGCGTCTCGCGCGTGGTCTCGGCGATCGAGGACCCGAACCCGCAAGTGGCGGGCCAGGGCACCGCCAAACTGCGCGCTGCGGGGGTCTCGGTCGAGACCGGGCTTTGTGCGCGGGAGGCCGCGCACGACCATGCCGGACATTTTCGGCGCATTCGCGACAAACGCCCGCACGTGATCCTGAAGCTCGCGATCTCGGCCGACGACCGCATCGCCGCGGCCGGCCACCAGCCCGTCGCCATTACCGGCGAGACGGCACGGACGCGGGTTCATCTGTTGCGCGCGCAATGCGACGCCATCCTGGTCGGGATCGGCACGGTGCTTTCGGACGATCCGCTGCTGAACTGCCGCCTGCCGGGCATGGAGGCCCGCTCGCCGGTGCGCGTGGTGCTCGATTCGGCGCTGCGCATCCGCCTCGATAGCCGCCTGCTGCATTCGGCGCGGCACACGCCGCTCTGGCTGATGGCGTCGGAAACCGCGGAGGCCGCCAGTGCCGCGAGGCTTGGCGCCGCCGGCGCGCAGGTGATCCGCCTTGCGCCGGTCGCCGACGTGCCGGGAAGTCCACCGGGCCTCGATCTCAAGACCGTGCTGCACGCGCTGTCTGAGCGCGGCATCACGCGGCTGCTGGTCGAGGGTGGCAGCCGCGTTGCCGCGGCCTTTGTCGCGGCGGATCTGGCCGATGAAATCTGGCTCTTGCGCGGGCCTGAACCGATCGGGGAGGGCGGCGTGGCTGCGCTGGACGCATTGCCGCTCACGGCGATCACGCAGTCGCCCAGCTTCAGGCTTCGTGTTAGCGAGACCCTGGAAAAGGATACTCTGACGAGCTACGAACGTTCGTAGGTCCACGCCCCAAGCTTGTCATGCCCGGCCTTGTGCCGGGCATCCACGTCTTGGCTGCAACAGACAAGGCAAGACGTGGATGGCCGGGACATCTGCGCGAAGACGCGCTTCGCGCTTTTGCCCGGCCATGACGTGGTTGAGGAAATCGGATGTTTACCGGCATCGTCACTGACATCGGCGAGATCACAAAGCTCGCAGCCACCGCGCAGGGCCAGCTGCATCGCCTGCGCATTGTCTGTCACTATGACCAGACGACGATCGCCGATGGTGCGTCGATTGCCTGCAATGGCGTCTGTCTGACCGTCGTTGCCTCCGGCGTTGACGGCGAAACGACCTGGTTCGAGGTCGATGCCGCCGCCGAGACTCTGGCGATGACCACGGCAAGGCACTGGGCCGTCGGCACCAGGCTCAATCTCGAACGCGCGCTCAAGATCGGCGACGAGCTCGGCGGTCATATCGTCGCCGGCCACGCCGACGGCATCGCCACCATCGTGAGCCGCGAGGACCTGCCGGACATGGCGCGATTCGAGCTCAAGACCACACGGGAGCTTGCGCGCTTCGTCGCGCCAAAGGGTTCGGTGGCGCTGGACGGGGTGTCGCTGACGGTGAATACGGTGCAGGATGTGGCGTTTTCGGTGCTGATCATCCCGCACACGCTCGACGTCACGACACTGTCAAGCTGGCATGCGGGAATCGAGGCCAATATCGAGGTCGATTTGATGGCGCGCTATGCGGCGCGCCTTGCGGAAATGAAGTAACGCCTCTTGGCTTCGCCCGATGCGGCGACTAAAACGCTGACCAACCCTCATGGTGAGGAGCGCGTCTTCGCTGCGTCTCGAACCAGGAGGCCCCACTATGGCCTCATCCTTCGAGACGCGGCCTTTGGCCGCTCCTCTGGATGAGGGGATAGTTTCAACCGGACAAACATGATGGCAGATGCGCGACGCGCCCCGTTGAAGGACCAGACCGATATTTCCGGCGCGCGGGCGCTGATCGTGGAGGCGCGCTTCTATGACGATATTCAAGATGCATTGCTGGAAGGCGCGGTTGCTGAACTGAAGGCGGCCGGCGTCGGACATGATGTCATCACGGTTCCCGGCGCCTTGGAAATACCGGCCGCGATTGCCATCGCGATCGATGCCGCCGAGGCGCGCGGCAAGCCATATGACGCGGCGATCGCATTGGGATGCGTGATCCGCGGCGACACCATCCATTTCGAGATCGTCTCCCAGGAATCCTCGCGCGCGCTGATGGATCTTGCGGTCACCAGAGGATTTCCGCTCGGCAATGGCATCCTGACCGTCAACACCGAGGCTCAGGCGTGGGCACGGGCCCGCGCCTTCGAACTCAACAAGGGCGGGGATGCCGCGCGCGCTGCGCTCGCGATGCTGCGCATCAAACGCCGCCTTACGCGGGGCTGATCATGGCCGAAAGCAAGAAGAAGCAGGCCGCGGGCGCCGACAAGAAAGCCAACCGACGCGGCGCCGCACGGCTTGCTGCCGTGCAGGCGCTCTACCAGATGGACATCGCGGGCTCGGGCATCAACGACATCTTCGCCGAGTTCGAAAGCCATTGGCTCGGCGGCGAAGTCGAAGGCGAGAAATATCTGCCGGCCGAGGCCGCCTTTTTCCGCGACATCGTGGCCGGCGTCGTGCGCGACCAGGCAAGGCTCGATCCGATGATCGACGAGGCGCTGTCGAAGGGCTGGCCGCTGAAGCGGATCGACGCCATCCTGCGCGCCGTGTTGCGCGCGGGCGCCTACGAGCTCGAACATCGCAAGGACGTGCCCGGCCGGGTCGTCGTGTCGGAATATGTCGACGTCGCCAACGCCTTTGTCGAGCGCGAGGAGACCGGCATGGTGAACGCGGTGCTTGACCAGATCGCAAGGCAGTTTCGCGCCGATGAGTTTTCGCGTGAATAACGGTGCACTCCGCCCGTCATACCCCGCGAAAGCGGGGTATCCAGTACGCTGCGGCCTCTCGACTCTATCACAGGTGTCTCGGATTACTGGATCGCCCGGACGTCAGCGCGAAGACGCGCGGAGCCTGTCATCGGGCCGCGCTTCGCGCCGACCCGTTGGCGCTTTTGCCGGGCGATGACTGCTGGGGTTCAAGTACGAGCAATGGCCGATCAGCAACAAAACCCATCCGGCGAAGACGCGCTGATCGCGCGCTACTTCAAGCCGCTTGCGACCGACCCCGGCGCGTTCGGCCTGTTGGACGATGCGGCGACCCTCGACGCGCGCGGCGAGGATATCGTCGTGACGACCGACGCGATCGTCGCGGGCGTACATTACCTGCCTGACGATCCGCCCGACACGGTGGCGCGCAAGGCGCTGCGGGTCAATTTGTCCGATCTCGCCGCGAAGGGGGCAACACCGGCCGGCTTCGTGCTGACGCTGGCGCTGCGCCGTGCAGAGGAGCAATGGCTCGCGGAATTCGCGCGCGGGCTTGGCGAGGATGCAAAACTGTTCGGCTGTCCGCTGCTCGGCGGCGACACCGTCTCGACGACGGGGCCGGCCATGCTCTCGATCACGGCGTTCGGCCGCGCGCCGCGAGGGGCGATGGTCCATCGCAGTGGCGCAAAGCCCGGCGACCACATCATGGTCACCGGCACGATCGGCGACGCCACGCTCGGCCTCGACATCCTCAAAGGTGGCGCGGTTGCGACGGCCTTGACGGGCGATGAGGCGGCGCGTGCGTTCCTGATCGGCCGCTACCACATCCCACAGCCGCGCAACGCGCTCGCCTTGGCGGTGCGCGACCACGCCAGCGCCGCCATGGACGTATCGGATGGACTGGCCGGCGATCTCGCAAAACTCTGCGTGGCCTCAGGTGTATCCGCGGTCGTCGATGCCCCGAGCATTCCGATATCGGACGCCTGTGCGGCCGCGCTCGCGCGAGGCGTCGCCGGGATCGAGCGGCTCGTGTCGGGCGGTGATGACTATGAGATCCTGTGCGCGGTGCCAGAGGCGCGCGCCGGGAGTCTTGCGCTTGCCGCGCAGCGCGCCGGAGTCGCCCTGACCACGATTGGTCAGGTGATCGCCGGGACCGGCGCACCGCGTTTCCTGGATGCGCGAGGTGAGGACATCACGCTTGCGCGCCTCTCCTACAGCCATTTCTAGCAATCCCGCCGAGAATGCCGGTTGCGCGGCCCTATCTTTCCGAAAAAAGCGGATAATACCTGCCGAAAAGGCCCATTTTCGGCCTCCGTAGCGTTGCACCGCCGTGGCGATTTTGGCATGGTCCCGGCCGATTTGAGGCGCTCCCGTTTGGGCAGGGACGACCGCCTTATTGTGCGCACGTCACCCTTCAGGTCGTGACGGCGCGGGGGAAGAACAGGTCTTGAGGAAATAGCAATGACAGCAATATCGGTGATCGTGCTCTGCGGAGCGCTCGCCATCGTTTACGCCATCTGGGCCACGACCTCGGTATTGGCGGCGGATGCGGGCAGTCCGCGCATGCAGGAGATCGCGGCAGCCGTGCGCGAGGGCGCGCAGGCCTATCTGCGGCGCCAATACACCACGATCGGCCTGGTCGGCATCGTGATCTTCGCGCTCTTGGCATATTTGCTCGGCACGCTGGTCGCGATCGGCTTTGCGATCGGCGCGGTGCTGTCGGGCGCGGCCGGCTTCATCGGCATGAACGTCTCGGTGCGCGCGAATGTGCGCACCGCGCAGGCGGCGACCACGTCGCTTGCCGGCGGGCTCGAGCTCGCGTTCAAGGCCGGCGCCATCACCGGGCTCCTGGTCGCGGGTCTGGCGCTGCTCGGCGTGACCATCTACTTCGCGGTGCTGACCCACGGCATGGGCCTCGCGCCGGACAGCCGCACCGTGGTCGACGCCATGGTCGCGCTCGGCTTCGGCGCCTCGCTGATCTCGATCTTCGCGCGTCTCGGCGGCGGCATCTTCACCAAGGGCGCCGACGTCGGCGGCGACCTCGTCGGCAAGGTCGAGGCCGGCATTCCGGAGGACGATCCGCGCAATCCTGCGACCATCGCCGACAACGTCGGTGACAATGTCGGCGACTGCGCCGGCATGGCGGCCGACCTGTTCGAGACCTATGCGGTGACCGCGGTCGCGACCATGGTTCTGGCCGCGATCTTCTTCGCCAAGTCGCCGATCCTCACCAACATGATGACGCTGCCGCTCGCGATCGGCGGCATCTGCATCATCACCTCGATCATCGGGACCTTCTTCGTCAAGCTTGGCGCCAGCCAGTCGATCATGGGCGCGCTCTACAAGGGCCTGATCGCCACCGGTGTGCTGTCGCTCGTCGGGGTGGCCGGCGCGATCTATTACCTAGTCGGCTTCGACAAGCTGCCGGGCGTCGACTACACCGGCCTCTCGCTGTTCGAATGCGGGATCGTCGGCCTGATCGTGACCGGCCTGATCATCTGGATCACCGAATACTACACCGGCACCGACTTCCGTCCGGTGAAGTCGATCGCAGCCGCCTCCGTCACCGGCCACGGCACCAACGTGATCCAGGGGCTGGCGATCTCGATGGAGGCGACCGCGCTGCCCGCGATCGTCATCATCGCCGGCATCCTCATGACCTACAACCTGGCCGGCCTGTTCGGGATTGCGATCGCGACCACGACCATGCTGTCGCTGGCCGGGATGATCGTCGCGCTCGACGCCTTCGGTCCGGTCACCGACAATGCCGGCGGCATCGCCGAGATGGCCGGCCTGCCGAAGGAGGTCCGCAAGTCGACCGACGCGCTCGATGCCGTCGGCAACACCACCAAGGCGGTGACCAAGGGTTATGCGATCGGCTCGGCCGGTCTCGGCGCGCTGGTGCTGTTTGCGGCCTATAACCAGGACCTCAAATTCTTCATCGCCGACTCCGCGCAGCACCCCTATTTCGCGGGCATCAATCCGGACTTCTCCCTGAACAACCCGTATGTGGTGGTGGGCCTGCTGTTCGGCGGCCTCTTGCCCTACCTGTTCGGGGCGATGGGCATGACCGCGGTGGGCCGCGCGGCCGGCGCCATCGTCGAGGAGGTACGGCGCCAGTTCCGTGAAAAGCCAGGGATCATGCAGGGCACCGACAAGCCGGACTACGGCAAGGCGGTCGACCTCCTGACCAAGGCGGCGATCAAGGAAATGATCATCCCCTCGCTGCTCCCCGTGCTGTCGCCGATCGTCGTCTACTTCCTGATCTACCTCATCGCGGGCGGCGGAGTGGCCGGCAAGTCGGCGGCATTCTCCGCAGTCGGCGCGATGCTGCTCGGCGTCATCGTCACCGGGCTGTTCGTCGCGATCTCCATGACCTCGGGCGGCGGCGCCTGGGACAACGCCAAGAAGTACATCGAGGACGGTCATTTCGGCGGCAAGGGTTCTGACGCCCACAAGTCGGCGGTGACCGGCGACACCGTCGGCGATCCCTACAAGGACACGGCGGGACCAGCGGTGAACCCGATGATCAAGATCACCAACATCGTGGCGCTTCTCCTGCTCGCGATTCTCGCGCACTGAGGCGGGTCGATACAGGACAAAAGCCCCGCGGGCGCGAGCCACCGCGGGGCTTTTGTTTGGATCCCGCTCAGCGGTGACTCGGGGGTGCCGGGTCCTTGCCCTCGACCAACGGGCGAATGTCCGCCTCGCCAAACGAGATGAGCCGCCGCTCCCTCTCGTCCCACAAGGCCAGCCGCACACACCGCAAACTTTGGATCAGGGTGATGCGTCCGACGGCAGCCAGCTGCGGATGATCCCGCAACACATCCGGCAATCGATAGCAGGGAATTCGACTGCACAGGTGATGGACGTGGTGGACGCCGATGTTCGCTGTGAACCAGCGCAAGACACCGGGCAAGTGATAGTGGGAACTGCCATGCACCGCAGCTTCGTGAAAGCTCCAGGCCTCGTTACGGGACCACGACGTGTCCTCGAACTGGTGTTGGACATAGAACAGCCAGACCCCAACCGACGCCGCCAGAACCATGATCGGCAGGTGCACAAGCAGGAACGGCCCAAGGCCGACGAGCCGGATCATCGCGGCGACGAGTATGGCAATGGCGGCGTTCGTGCCCATTGTACTTAGCCAGGGCATCCAACCACCGCGCATCATCCCGACTGGCAACCGATGCCGTAGGATGAACAGATAGGTCGGACCCACGCCAAACATCACGATCGGATGCCGGTATAGTCGATAAAGCAGTTGACGCCATCGAGACCGCTCGAGAAATTCACGCACGGTCAACGTGTCGATGTCGCCAAAACCCCTGTGGTCGAGATTGCCAGAACTCGCATGGTGGAGTGCATGGTTACGTCGCCAGTAATCGTAGGGCGTCAGGGTTGCGACACCGATGGCCCGGCCGACCCAATCGTTTGCAAGACGGCTGTGGAAGAACGACCCGTGTCCGCAATCGTGCTGGATCATAAACAGGCGGACGAGGAGGCCCGCCGCGGGCACCGCCAGCAGCAGGCCAATCCAGTGGCCGTGGACAACAGCCGCCCAGATCAAAGCCCAGATGATGAGCAAGGGCACCGCCGTGATCATCAGCTCGAACACGCCGCGCGCACTGTCGGGCTTGCGATAGCCGGCGAGCAGCTGCGCCAAGGCGCGGGATTTCGGTGGGCTTTGAACCATATCTCGACTGCTTTCGAACATCTGCGTTTGAGAACGCAAGTCCACCAACGTCCCCCTGGGCAACAGTTCCAAGACCGCGTGGGCCTTGCATCAAGTTGACTGGAGACCTTGGCAGCGCTTCTTTGTTGCGTGGAACGGCTGCATATTGAGCCGTGTCCGGATGTTTTGCTGAGCAATATTGCTCAGTCCAAACGAGCACTTCACGAAGAATTCGCCAGGCTATCGCAAAAAATCGCGACTGAAATCCGTGGCTGCAATCCTGCGGCAGGTATGCACCAGATGCGGGTCGAACTCCTCTCGCGCGTCCTGCCGCCAATTCTCTCGGAATGTGAGCAATATTGATCAGCAGCTGGCAGTGCCGTGCGGCATGGTCGTTTCTTTCGCGGCACGATTTTTCGACTGCTATCGGTGACTAGCGGTATCTGCACGCCCGCAAGGACAACGACATGCCTGAAAGTTTTTCTCGCCCCGAACCATCGCTCCTTCCGATCGCGCGGCCACGCTGTCCGACGTGTCAGGATCGCATGGTTCTGACACGCATCGAGCCTGGTCACGGCGGTCCTGATCTGCGGACCTTCGAATGCTCGAGGTGCGAGCACGCCTACAAAGCGCTGGCTTAGGACCCGGTAAAATCGGCCAAGGCGCAAGTGACGGAAACGGCAACTTCAATCCTCCAGCGTCGGTGCATCATGACACGCCCGGAGTGCGAAACGCCGATGGTGAGCACCGCCAATCCGCTGCACCGAATATTCGGGCATGTCCACGCATTCGAATGTACGCAATGCCTCTACATGATGCTCGAATATGCCGTTGAGCCGATCGCGTCCGAGCAACGTGTCAAACGGCCGCCTGAGCTTGAGCGTCGAAAAGAAAACGACCCCAGCCCGGGGGCACGAACTGGGGCCGTCATTCATCGGATGTAATGGGGGACATTACACCCGGTCGCTCATTACCAAGTGACCCCGGCAATATTGGTTCCCAGCAGGCTGTTCCAATTTCGCAAAGCGGTCGCGCGAAAATAGGAGAACACGCGCATATGAGCCCTGGGTCCTGGTGTTTGCCGAGGAATGCTTCTCAATCCAAGCCGGCTCGCACCGCGTGATGAGCAATTGAAACGGTAGTGCCTTCGGGGCCACTCACCGTCACGACCAGCGCGTTCAGTTGGCTGGCGAGGGCCGAGACGATGCCGGTACCGAGTCCGCCGTCCGCAATGATTGCGGGCTTCCGCGTGCCGTTCCCGTTATCGGACACCGACAGCGTCCATTCCGTTTCCACGGCGTCGCAAGTCACCACGATGAGCCCGCCTTCGGCTGCGTCGTTGAAAGCGTGCTTCAACGAGTTGATCACGAGTTCGGTGACAATCAATCCGAGGCTCTCGGCCTTTCGGCGGTCCGCGTTGCCCCCTTCGCCCCTGACTTCGATCGAAATCGCCTGCTCATCGCTGATCATCGAGCGGGAGATGGCTGCGCAAAGCATCGACAAATAGGGGATCAGCGTGACGATCCCGCCCACGGCCGACGTATGGAGGTATTTTTGCACGGCCGCAATCGATATGACCCTGTCACGCGTGTCCTCAAGATGCCGCCGTGCTTCGTCCGAGCCGACCTTTCTTGCTTTCATGGAAATAATGCTTGCGATGATCTGCAGGCTGTTGCCCACACGATGGTAGATTTCGTCAAGTAGGGTGTCTTTCAGCCGAAGCAACGCGGCGTTCTCGCCTTCCAGAACGCGCTTACCGGTCACATCCTCGATGCTGAGAAAGATGTTCGCGGGCGATCCTCCCTCGTAAAACACCTCCCGTGCGTTGAGCAGCATCGTTCGTCGTCCGATGGACTGAAACTCGTGCTGGACCTCGTAATTCTCCATGGCCCCCTGTTCGGGTATGATTTGTCCCAGCAGCAATCGCAGTTGGGGAATGTTCCATTCTCCATCGCCCAACTCGTAAAGCGGCTCGCCAAGGATCTCATCGATATCGAGCATGAAGGTCGAGCAGAAGGCGCGGCTCGCAGCGACCACACGCAGATCCCGATCGAGCACCAGGAGAGGTTCACGTATGGTGTCGACGATTCCTTGAGCAACCCGTCTTGCGGCATCGGCCGCAACGACATGAGGCGGTTGCCAGGGGTTGTCCTTGGTCGTCGCAAGCGTCGCCCGAGTTTGCGGAATCATGTCAAACTCCCAATGCGTTCCAACGCGGCCGGCATTTCCGCCATCGTCAGCGCCAGCTTCCTCCCCATCGGCTCCGTCCGCGGATGAGCCTGATGATCGCGAGCAGCAATATCGCGCCGATCGCGGCCTCAACGATCGCCGAGACGATGCCGGAACCGAGATGGATTCCAAGTTGCGGAAATATCCAGCTCGCAATGAAGGCCCCCACTATTCCGACGACGAGATCGCCGACGAGGCCGAAGCCCGTCCCCTGGACGATCTGGCCCGCAAGCCAGCCGGCGGCGATGCCGATCACCAATATGACCAAAAGACTTTCGCCTGACATGTTCATTTCTGCGTCCTCGCGCTCGGAATAGCCGAAGCGGCAGTTCCGCTACCGTTTTTCAGAGTAGACCCGGGCGAGGGCGGATGCTGTGCAAAATTGCTCAGGGAGGCCATTCGTTTGAGCGATGTGCCGTTCGCAATGGCATCGGTCACTCTGTCTGCGAACTGAGCAATTTTGCTCAGCAGCAACGGAGGATATCCGATAGGTCTGGCGGGTCGCAGCGGCGCCCACCTTCCGAAGTCCGCGCACCATCGTCGCGATATCTCTTCGCGGCTTCGGAAGGTCATGCGCACTGGAAAACCTGTGATTCCAGTGCCGCTTTTCGATCTGAGGTCCCGGAGGCGGTCTTTACCGCACGTGAGTCAGGGCTTCAGATCGCCGGCACCAGGCGACAAGTCGGATCGTCGATTGGCTCGGCTGTCCGCCAATGCAATTCGTCCAGGAGAGCCTGTCCACATGACCCTGAAATTTCCGAACCACAGTCGAAGCTATGATCGAACCCGACAGGCGGTACGCTTTTGGGGATATGACACCGCGATCGAATATTCCTTCTTCGTCACTGTCGATGCGCTTGAAAAGGTGCAGCCGCGTCTCAGGCATGACGAAGAAGGCTTTCTCCGTGCCTTTGATGCCCATCGCGATCTGATTTTCCGCACGGCCGCGGACGTTTTCGTGCGCGATCGAAAGAGCCGCTACGAACTGGCTGGCGCGGATTTCCGCTAAGGTCGCGGAGCGCAAAATCGAAATCTTTCTTAACACGCCGGGGCCCGGTCTGCTAAATTCAGGCCCGTATCAGGCGCCTGGGGCATCATGCCAAAAGCGGCGAAAGCCTTGTTTGATCCGAAGCGTTTTCTCGCCAAGGTCGGGGACGGCAAAACCATATTGAATTTTGACAAGAACCGGGCGGTGTTTTCGCAAGGAGACGCCGCAGATACGGTTTTCTATATTCAAAAGGGACGGATCAAGGTTCTCGTTGTCTCCGAACAGGGCAAGGAAGCAGTGGTCGGAATCCTGGAAGCTGGACAATTCTTTGGCGAAGGATGCCTCAATGGCCATCCCTTGCGGATTTCAACGACGGTGGCGATGGAAGAATGCCTGCTCACGTCGATCACGAAAGCCGCGATGCTTGCGACGCTTCAACGCGAACCAAAGTTTTCCGAGCTGTTCATGACATATCTTCTTGGTCGGAACAGCCGTATCGAAGAAGACCTGATCGACCAGCTGTTCAATTCAAGCGAGAAGCGGCTCGCGCGCCTGCTCCTGCTTCTGGCGAATTTTGGCAAGGACGGCATCTCACAGCCCATCGCGGCATCGGTCAGCCAGGAAACCCTGGCCGAGATGATCGGCACAACCCGTTCCCGTGTCAGCTTTTTCATGAACAAGTTTCGAAAGCTCGGGTTCATCACCTATAACGGCAAGATCGAGGTCCACAATTCGCTCTTGAACGCCGTCTTGTATGACAAGCCTGAAATCAAGGGAGACGAGGGGAGTGACTGAAGGACGAACGCTTTCACGGCGCGGTCCTCGTGATCAATCTTTTTTGGACATATCGAGCAGGCGCATTCGAAGAGTCAGCAGCAGAAATGGCGAGACGCGAAAGGCCCGGTTCGTCCCCGGGCCTTTCAGCTTCCTCTTCGCAGATGGTCCGGAATTTCTACGGTCGCCCCCAGAGCAGCAGGATAGGGAGGATCACGATCATCAGCCCGAGCCCGCCACCAGTCGTAACCGGTGCCGCAGAGCCGGCCTCCGCCTGATCGGACGGGCGACTGGCGACACGAACTAACGGACCGAAAGTCGCTCGGCGTTCGCAGCGACGTGCTGCCGATACCGATTAACCACGCTATCAGCCGAAGCGCCCGCCATCAGATTGGTACCCGATTCGAACGCTGCATTGACCTTCTCCCCAATCATTAAATGCATTTCGCTTAGAGCGCTACTGCCGCCGCGTGTGAGCTTGAGCATGCGAAGTCCGATCACGTTGGCGGATTCCAAGCCTAGCATCACGGTTGAATGGAAAGGGAAGAACATCACTGCCTCTCGGTTGTCGTGCGTCCGGGCGGACAGGGAGCAACGAGAGTCAGCCGACCAAGGTTCCTGCGGTAGCGGATTTGTTTCGTTCTTGATATTTGCCAGAAGACGGTGGTGACTTTGTGTCCGAACGGGCTTGGTTTAAAAATAGCAATTTTAAATATACAATCGCATTGCGTGTATGATGTTTTGGTGATCAGCGGCGGATTCGCCGTCCAGACCGATCCAACGACCACCGTGGATAAGACAGAACACTCTGCGACCTTCGGGTCGTGACGGCAGGAACGGTCCGTCGACGCTTATCAATCATGATAGAGCGAATGCGCAGTCGCTTCCGGAGTTAACCCGATGATCACCCGACCGCCGACTGGTCGGTCCCAAAGCGCGCGTCAGCCGTAGCCGGTCCATGTTGTGTGGTCCGTGATCGACGCGAAACTGCAATGACATCGGGCGGACGCTTATTCAAATCGACTGTTCGTCGCGGGCTGCGCCTCCCATTGTCCCACCGGACAAAGCCGCGGCGCCCAATCTCGCATCGTGCGCCGCACAAATTCGTCCGCGGCGTCTCCCGTTCAAGGGGCCGCTGGCTCAGGTCGGTGACTTGAGGTCGTGGCTCGCGAGCCAGAGAACCGCGTTCGATTTCATTGGATCGGCTTGCGCGATGGCGACATGGATGTGATGGCAGCCGGTACACTCGAGCGCTCGGATGGCAAACGCGGATCGGCCGCGCTCTATCCTTGCCAGGCTCAAGCGTTCACCACGCTTGGGACAGTGTTGCTTCTCGGTCGATGCAAGTTTCGGATCGGACGCGTGAGAAAATTGCTGCTGCATGCGACGCACGCTGCAAATCGGGCGGAGCGTTATGCACTCTCGGTTACCCGCAAATGCCGACTGAGGAACAGTGATGACAGTAGAATGCCCCGAATAGTTCGTGCTGTTCAATATTGCTCATTCCGGCAAAAATCCGCCGCCTGCGTCCTTTGCCTTCGGTCGCCAAGCTTGATCAGCTAAGTTGGTGACGGCGCAGCCTCTTGCCGGTGCTTTTGAGTTTTTCTTCACGTCGGCGATACAAGACGGTCATTGCGCCGTCTGCGGGGCGGGTCCATTCTTGAGCGATTGCGCCTGTAGACCCGCCCCGTATTTGTGCCCTCACCAAATCAGTTGGTGCAAGCCTTGTCGGCCTTCAAAGCCGTCTCAGCTGCTGCCTTTGTCGGGTGAGCAGTGCCGATGAGCTTCGTGGTGCCGCCGGCAGCCGGCTGGGTCTCGACGATCTGACATTTCATCGTCCCGGTATCTTGAACCAGGTAGAACGACGACGCCGCGCCGACGGTCTTGCCGGATTCAGCCGCGAAGGAAGGCGCCGCGAATGCGAGAAGAGTGACTGTCGCCAGGAGAATTTTCTTCATGGGGTGTGTGTCCAGTTGTCGCGCGTCCAGTATTCGGACAAGGGGCAATAGATTGAACCAATGAAAGTTCCAGTTAAAATAGATTTACTTGCAAGGAACAACTAAGAATTGTTTAGGCGCTACTGGAACCATTGGTTCGCAGGTCTGTTGGCCTCCTGACACAATCACTTTTGGAGAATTACCATGAACAATCTCGCGATCTCCCTGGCGGTCGGCGCAAGTGCGCTCGTCGCTACCGTTGCGTCCGCCGCGCCGCTTTCCACCGACGTAGCCTTCGGCTCGAACGGCAACATTCAGAACGTTCGTATGGTCTGCAACGAGAATGGCCGTTGCTGGCGTGACCACGGTGAGCGCCACGTCACGATCCGTGAGCCCGGCGATTCCTACGGATACGTTCCTCGCGAGCGCTATATCGAACGCCGGGGTTATGACGAACCGCGGCGCGGGGGCGTCGGCTTCCAGGCTCCTGGTGTGAGCGTTGGTATCGGCACCGACCGTTACTGAATCCAATAAACCTTGCTCCCTATCTTGGCTCGATGAACGGCGGATCACCGATGATGGCCAACGTCATCGCGCCTGAACGTCGGATCGATGACGGAAAATCCTGCAGGCGAGAGCCTGCGGGATTTTTTCGAGATGGCGGGAGACATCTGCGACCCCGTGGCCTGGCGGGTGACAATCGCGTGGGCGACAAATACCGCATGATGATTCACCGTTCGTTAAGTAACGACGGGTGGATGTTGATGAGCTCAACCTTTTGTTGATTGCTCCTGTCTAAAGAACCATCTTTGCCCGCCAACGGTCACATGCTGACAAGTCATGAAGCGGTTGAGCCTCATCGTCCTCGGTTGCGTCCTGCTTTCAGGCTGCATCTTCGATCCGGTTTTCGACACGTCGAACTGGGACGCCTACCAGCGGAGCTCGGCTGCGATCAAGGCGAAGCTGAACAATGACGACCTGCGCCGGCTCGAGATCGCGCTGAGATATCTGCTGCTCGAAGGGACGCCGAACATCGCGGCCGACGAACAACTGTACAACAACCTGACCGCGACAAATCCGTACTTCATTGTGGCGCGGCTCGGGCCGAAGATCGATGGCCGGAGCGCCGCCGCCGTCATCAAGAACCTCACCATCAAGCTGGACAGCGAGATTTCGGCGACCGAGGCGAGGCTGCAGAACCTCAGGGATGTGCTGGGATCCGTCGAGGTGAGTTCGCCGAGATATTACTGGAAGCAAAGCGGCTATCTCGCGCAACCTGTCGTCGAGTTTGCGGTTCGCAACGATGGTCGGTCTCCGATCTCGCGAATCTACTTCCGCAGCGTTCTGACGACGCCGAACCGCTCGATTCCCTGGGCCAGGCAGGAGTTCGTTCAGACCTTCAAGGGCGGCCTGGAGCCGCACGAGAAGCAACAGCTGACGCTCCAGCCCCGTGGCCAGTGGAGCGACCCGCAGCTGAAGGATCTGTACAACGCGGAACTCAAGGTTACCGTGACCAATTTCGAGGATGCCAACGGGGCGAAGGTGATCGCGGTCGACAGCGATCAGCTGGACCTCGAGCGCAAGGTGCGGGCGGCGTTGCAGTGAGTACGCCAGCAGGGCGTCATTGCGAGGAGCAACGCGATCAAGCAATCCAGAATCACGCCGCTGATATATTTCTGGATTGCTTCGCGGAGCCTGTCATCTCAAGGCGCGCGCTAGTTGCGCTCGCCGGAGGCCGCGCTTCGCGCGGACCGGTTGGCTCGCAATGACGGGGGAGCTCACTGCACGTCCAGGTGCAGCCCTTCCTTGTCGATGATGCCTGCGAATTTCACCGTCTCCGCAGCCACGAAATCGGAGAATTGTTGCGGCGTGCCGTAATCGGCGCGCGCGCCCATCGCCGCGATGTTCCTCCTGATGTCCTCGCGCTCGAGCATGGCCTTCACCTGCTGGTTGAGCGCATCGACGATGTCCGGTGGGCAGGTTTTCGGCAGGAACACGCCGAACCAGGAGGAGACGTCGAACCTGGCCAATTCGGGCGCGCTCTCGCGCATCGTCGGAAGGTCGGGCGCCAGTGCGCTGCGCTCCGTCGTGGTCACGGCGAGCCCTGTGAGCTTGCCGTCCAGGACCTGCGGCAGTGACGGATAGAGATTGTCGAACAGGATCTGCACATCGCCGGCCAGGCCCGCCTGCAGCGCGGGGCCGGCGCCGCGGAACGGCACATGCGTCATCTTCAAGCCCGTGAGCTGCAGGAACCAGGCGCCGGTGAGGTGAGGGCTTTGGCCGACGCCGGAGGAGGCGTAGCTGAACTTGTCGGGATTCGCCTTGAGGAAGGCGATCAGCTCTCCGATCGACTTGACCCCGGCCTTGGGGTGCGCCGAGACGATGTTTGGAATCCGGATCATGTTGGAGACCGCCTGCAGCTGCTCGGCCTGGTAGGTCATGTGCTTGAAGATGCTGTAGGCGATCGCATTCGGTCCGGGATTGCCGATCAAGATCGTCTGGCCATCGCCCGCGCTGCGCACGACCTCGCCAGCTCCGATCGTGCCGCCGCCGCCGGACCGGTTCTCGACCACGGCCGACTGGCCCCAGGCGGTTTGCAGATGCGCGGCGAGATACCGCCCCATCACATCGGTGCTGCCGCCCGCCGCCGCGGGCACGATGATGCGGATGGTGCCCGTCGGCCGCCAGTCCGCCAGGCTCGTTCGCGGCAGGATGACCGCAGCTACCAGCGCTGCGGTGCCCGCCAAGGCGCGGCGGCGGGATATTCTTGTCGTGATCACGTTTCACTCCCTGCTTCGTTCTTTTCGTCGAAGCGTAGGGAATGGCTCTCGCGCCCGCAAGCGCGGGTGCAGCTCCTCGCAAATCGTCCTAATTGAAGCTCAGGAGCCTGAACAGCGGTTGCAGATAGCTGAGCTCCTGGCCCGAGGTCGTCGTGGTGCGGCCGATGAAATCGAAGATCTTGCCGTCCTTCAGCCCGTAATTGGCCAATCGTCGCACCTGCCGGTTCTTGTCGAAATAGACCGCGATCACGCGCTGGTCGATGACCTTGTCGGGCATGAACGCGGCGGCGCGCTCGGTGCGCTGGGAGATGTAGTAAAACACCTCGCCGTTCAGGGTTGCGACCGTCGACGGCGTGCCCATCACGATCAACACCTGATCCTGGCTTGCGCCGATCGGGATCTGCTCCAGTGCGCCGGTCGGCAGGATATAACCCTTCTGGAACTCCTCGCCTAAGCCCCAGCAGGATGCGAGCGCCAAACAGGCCATGGCAGCCGCCAGGGCCCGAATGCCGCGCCAGCGCGCGCGCGTGCCGCCCGACGAATGCCGGTTCAGGCAGGATTGGATCTTGTCAATCATCGAACGGACCCGTTCCCCTTGCATCGGAAGAGGCGTTGACGTACCGGGCGGAGGAAAGGATTGCAACAGGCCTGTATCCCCCTGCCGAAGGGGCGCTCTTGGCTTGCGGAACCCACAATGCGTTGGCCGTTCAACCGCTTCAGAAGACCCCGGCTGTCTCCATCGGACACCATTGAAGCCATCTATGGCATGATCGTGACCCAGGCGCGAGAGCCGTTGTTCTACAGGCACTTGGGTGTTCCGGACACGGTGGACGGCCGATTCGACCTGTTGCTGCTGCATCTGTGGATCGTGTTGCGGCGCCTGCGCGCGAGCACGGACGGGGCGGAACCGGCGCGGGCCCTGAGCCAGGGTCTTTTCGACCGGTTCTGTGAGGACATGGACGACAATCTACGCGAAATGGGCGTCGGCGACCTGGCCGTGCCCCGGCGCATGGAGGCATTCGGCAAGGCCTTCTATGGCCGCAGCAAAGCCTACGATCTGGCGCTCGGCCAGCGGGCGGAAAAAGCGGCCGAACCAGGCGTCAACACGTTGGCGCAGGCGATCGGCAAGAATATTTTGAACGGCGGCGGTGGAAACCATGCGAGCGAGCTGGCCGCCTACACGATGGCAGCCATGACATCCCTGGCGGCGTGCGATGACGCTGCCGTCCAGCGCGGGATATGGACCTTTCCGTCGCCGGAGTCGCAAAGGCAACGCGCATGAAGAAGCGAGATGGGATCAGCGCTCCGGTCGATACTCCGGTCGAGGGCTCGATCGATCCTTCCAAAGATCCTTGGCGCGCCCCGGTCGTCGTGGCGCAAATCCCGGAGACAGGCCTCGCCGTCGACATCGAAGCCAATGCGGCCCAGCGCAAGGCCATGGCTGCGATCGCTGGCTTGCGCGACATCGCAGTTGCGCAGGCGCATTTCGAGCTTGCACTTCAGCGTGACGGGCGCGTCCATGTGGCCGGCCGGTTGCAGGCGAGGGTCGGCCAAACCTGTGTTGTGACACTCGATCCGGTCGAGAACGCTATCGACGAGACGATCGACCTGATCTTCGCCCCGCCCGAGCAGGTCAAGGAGCTCGCCGACTTCGTCGACCAGGCCGAGGACGATGAGGCTGAGGTGCCCGAACCGCTCGAGCCGATCGAAGGCGGCGTGATTGATCTCGGGCGGCTGTCGACCGACGTGCTGTATCTCGCGATCGATCCTTATCCGCGCGCGTCCGGCGCGGTGTTCGAGCCGCTGGTTGCGGCCCAGGATCCCGAGGACCACCCGTTCGCGGCCCTGAAGGCTTTGCAGCGTTCCGATACCGAAAAGGACGATTCCATGAAGCCCGTGCAAGGGCCCAAGCGAAAGCCGGACGGGGGATAAGGACTGATCGCGCCGGGCTGTGACTGCGCGGGAAGGGAACCGGGCGGATGGGACGGATGATGTGCCGGATTGAAGAATTGGCATAATCCATTCCAATATCGAGGCGAATTGAGGATTTTTCGCCGCTTTGATTGTGATGCCTTGGCGCTTCCCTGGGCTTTCGGCTGCTGCGATAAGGAGGCGGGGTCAAGAGGTTGTGTCGCGGCCGGGACACGCTATTGTCGCGGCCCGGAACGGGTGCGGCGAGGCTCTCGCTGTCGGCCGCCGGGCAGGCGGCAGGGGGCTGCACACGGGCCGCAAGGGATCAGGTTTCCGGGACGTTCATGCCGCAAAAGGTTCGAATCGCGCTTGACGCCATGGGTGGCGATGCCGGCGCAGCAGTGGTCATCCCCGGCGCCGCGATCTCGCTGAAGCGACATCCCGATACGGAATTCCTGCTGTTCGGCGATTCCGCGCTGCTCGATGCGGAGCTCGCCAAATATCCGGAGCTGAAGGCCGCCTCCCGCGTCGTCCATACCGACGTCGCGGTCAGCATGGACGACAAGCCGAGCCAGGCATTGCGGCGCGGGCGCAAGAACTCGTCGATGTGGCTCGCGATCGAGGCGGTCAAGAAGGGCGAGGCGGGTGTTGCCGTCTCCGCCGGCAATACCGGCGCGCTGGTGGCCATGGCCCGCTTCTGCCTGCGCATGCAGGCCGGGATCGACCGCCCGGCGCTCGCGGCCGTCTGGCCGACCATGCGGGGCAATTCGGTCGTGCTCGATCTCGGCGCCACCATCGGCGGGGACGCGCGTCACCTGGTGGCGCTTGCGGTGATGGGCAGCGCGATGGCGAGCGTGCTGTTCAACCTGGAGCGGCCGACCGTCGGGCTGCTCAATATCGGCGTCGAGGAAATGAAGGGCCATGAGGAGATCAGGGAGGCGGCCGAACTGTTGCGCGCGACGAATCTGCCGCAGCTGGATTACATCGGATTTGTCGAGGGTGACGGCATCGGGCGCGGCGACGCCGACGTGATCGTGTCAGAGGGATTTTCCGGCAACATCGCGCTCAAGGCGACCGAGGGCACGGCGCGGCAGATCATGACCTTCCTGCGCAACGCCATCGAAAAGAGCTTTCTTGCGCGCATCGGCTATCTGCTGGCGCGCGGCGCGTTCCGGGAATTGCGGGACAAGCTCGATCCCGGCAAGTCGAACGGCAGCGTGTTGCTCGGCCTGAACGGCATCGTGGTCAAGAGCCATGGCGGCACCGATGCCGAGGGCTTTGCCTCCGCCGTCGAGGTTGGCTATGAGATGGTCCACTTCGATCTCCTGACCAAGATCAACCAGATGCTCAATCGCGACGGCGCGCTCGTCCCCGAGTCCGCCGCCTAGGAGGCTATTGTTGTGACCTTACGTTCGGTGGTGCTCGGCTGCGGGTCCTATCTGCCGCGGCAGATCCTGACCAATGCCGAACTGGCAAGCCGCATCGAGACGTCCGATGAGTGGATCGTCCAGCGCACCGGGATCAAGCAGCGGCATATTGCCGCCGAGGGCGAGTTCACCTCGCATCTGGCAATCAAAGCGGCGCGCGCGGCGCTGGAACATGCCGGTGTCGACGCGCAGTCGATCGATCTGATCGTGCTGGCGACTTCGACGCCCGACAACACCTTTCCAGCCACCGCGGTCGCGGTCCAAAACGGGCTCGGCATTCATCACGGCGCAGCGTTCGACCTCCAGGCGGTCTGCTCCGGCTTCGTTTTTGCGCTCGCGACCGCGGACAATTTTCTGCGTGGCGGCGCCTACAAGCGTGCACTGGTGATCGGTGCGGAGACGTTCTCGCGCATCCTCGACTGGAACGACCGCGGCACTTGCGTGCTGTTTGGGGACGGCGCCGGTGCCGTCGTGCTCGAGGCACAGCAGCAGCCGGGCGCGGCGAGCGATCGCGGCATCCTGACCGCGCATCTGCGCTCGGACGGCCAGCACAAATCAAAACTCTATGTCGATGGCGGCCCATCCTCGACACAGACGGTCGGCTACCTGCGCATGGAAGGCCGCGAGGTGTTCAAGCACGCGGTCGGCATGATCACCGACGTCATTGTCGATGCCTTGAACGCGACCGGCCTTTCCGTCGAGGACATCGACTGGTTCATTCCGCATCAGGCCAACAAGCGAATCATCGACGCGTCGGCGCACAAGTTGCATATTGCGCCGCAAAAGGTGGTCCTGACGGTCGACCGGCACGGCAACACGTCGGCGGCCTCGATCCCGCTGGCGCTCGATGTGGCGGTGAAGGATGGACGCGTGAAAAACGGCGATCTGCTGCTGCTGGAAGCCATGGGCGGCGGCTTCACCTGGGGCTCGGTGCTGCTGCGCTGGTAGGCGCAGGTCTCAGGACCACCCCTGGATTGTGTTCATTTTGGCTGGGATAGTGTTCACGGTGCTGTTGACCATCGCCCCGTAACCTCATAATTTCAGACAGGAATTATTCGCCGTGAGTTGGGGCGGGCGATGTCTGGAATCGGGAAAACAGTTACACGTGTTGATCTGTGCGAGGCGGTCTACCAAAAGGTCGGGCTGTCGCGGACCGAATCATCGGCTTTCGTCGAGCTTGTTTTAAAAGAGATCACCGACTGTCTGGAAAAAGGCGAGACGGTGAAATTGTCATCGTTCGGTTCGTTCATGGTGCGCAAGAAAGGTCAGCGTATCGGACGTAATCCGAAGACGGGCACCGAAGTGCCTATCTCGCCGCGGCGGGTGATGGTGTTCAAGCCGTCGGCGATCTTGAAGCAGCGGATCAACGGGCACGCTGCCGACAAGGTGCTCGATGGCGAGGCTGCCAAGGCTGAATAGACGAAGGCTGAATAGACGTTAGACGATGATGGAGCGGATCTTGCGTTCGCCTCATGCGTGAGGGGAAGGCGATTTCGACCGCTCCACGAGCAAGTCATATTTGCAAGTGATGTTTGATTCGAGCATTCGCGCCAATTGCCTCAACAAGAACAAGCGCAGGAAACAGCGCGAGACAACGCGAATGTGAGGAACGGACCACTCGAATAACCGAAGGGAAGCGGGCATTTGGACAAGGCGCCGGATGCGTTCCGAACCATCAGCGAGGTCGCTTCCGACCTCGACATTCCTCAGCATGTGCTGCGGTTCTGGGAAACGCGCTTCGCACAGATCAAGCCGATGAAGCGTAGCGGCGGCCGCCGCTACTACCGCCCCGACGATGTCGATCTGCTCAAGGGCATCCGCCGCCTGCTCTATGGCGAGGGCTACACGATCCGCGGGGTGCAGCGCATCCTCAAGGAGCACGGCATCAAGTCGGTGCAGGGGCTGGCCGACAACACAGCCGCCGTCTCGTTCGGCGCGATCGAGGAAGCCGTCGGGCAGAGCCTGCTGGAAAACGGCGATGACGGGCCCGGCCTGCACGACGAGGACGAGGAGTTTGAGGGCGGCGACGACGGGGAGGGGATTGACTTCCGCTTCGTCGAGACCGAGGAGGATCTGCTTACGACCTTCCGCGGCGGCCCGGCGCATGTCCGCCCTGCCGCCGCGAGCCCTGCCGCCCCGAGCCCGGCCGATCGCGAACGGCTCGAAGGCGCGCTGAAGGAGCTTTTGACCTGTCGCCAGATGCTCGACAAGGCTTTGAAGGACGGCTGAACGCAGTGCGCAGTTTTGCGGGTATTGCCCGCCTTGCGCGCAACGGCGATCGAAGCTAATGGAACGACATCGGAGCGTGGCGCAGCCCGGTTAGCGCACTAGTCTGGGAGACTAGGGGTCGGAGGTTCAAATCCTCTCGCTCCGACCAATTTTATCGTTATTTCGACCATAGGCTGGCAGTCCAGCGTTCGGTCATTTTTTATGTCCAGGATCCGGCGGCGATCAAAAAAGACCGCGCGGACGATCAAGCAGGAACAATTGACCCGCCGCAGGCATAGATAGGTTGGGCTGTGGTCTAACTGGTTTCACCGGTGCTGTTTTCGAGGCGGGGCTGTTTGGTTGCGCATAGTAGGATCAAGCGGGGGAGTTTTACTTTATGGCCATGAGCAAAAGATTGGCAGCGGGAGAGGAACTTTGTTCCGCCTGCAGCGGCACCGGCCTTGCCAAGGTCAGGCAGCAGGCCAAGCCCGGTAAGCGGGTTTACCCGCCCAAATGCGCAAAGTGCGGCGGCAGAGGGCGGATCGCCAAGGCCGCCAAGCGAGGAGTTGCCGGAACACGCAGCTACTGACGTCGCGGGCACCTCGACGCCTCCCGATCGCCTGGGCGATGAGAACACGGGAATTTCATTCCCGATCGCTTGGTCGTGGCGATGATTCGCCTGAGATGCGCGGTTGCCATCTGCGATAGACGTCATCGATTGATTTCGATCAATCGGACTCTCTGGTGCTCGCCTTAGGCCTCTTGTCACGGGGGCATTGCGCGCGGCTCCGATCAGCCGCAGTCGTCGAGCGAGGTTACAATGCGCAGGCGTCGTTGGATGATCCTGGCGGGCGTGACGATCCTGATCGCCGCGCCGGCCACCGCTCAGCGCTACGATCCGCGCTACCCGTTCTGCCTGCAGGTGTGGGAGTGGGGCGGCTCGAGCAACATCAGCTGCAGCTTCACCTCGCTCGATCAGTGCCGGATGACGGCGTCGGGCCTCTCGGCGACGTGCTACGCCAACCCCTATTGGCCGCAAGGCCGTCAGGCGTCGCCCGCCGGCCAGCGACGCGCGCCCGTCTATTAGACGACGGGTGATGGCTGCCTGCTCAAGCGGTCCGTGACCGCGACGAGCCCGGTGCTCGTCACGGCTCCTGCAATGCCGGGCTTTGCCGCGCAGCGGATGCTTCGATCGCATCCTGTGGCGCGGCTTGGGCGGGGATGCGGATCGTGTGGATGAGGTGCTGGCCGGGACTGTGCGTGGCCGCGGGGCTGAGCTCGACCCGCAGCGTGCCGACCATCCTCGGATCGGCATCAAAGGCTGGACCGTCAGAAATTTGTGGTGCGAACAACGGGCGGCCGGATGCGTCGCGGGGTTCCCCGGGATAGCCCGGCCGCACGCTCAAGGTATGCACCTTCGGGAACATTGTGGGCGGTAGCGACGGTATCGCGGGCTGCTCAGCGGGCTGGATCTGAACCGTCCGCACTCTGAGGGCGGCGGTCGGCTCGGCAGCCGCCAGGTTGATTGCCGCAAGCAGCAGCAACAGAACCGAGCGCACGATGCAGCGCTCGACGCGGGGGGTCCATAGCATCCCAGCCTCCAAGTCCACGACGTCGATGACCTTCGATGACAACTGGGGCGGTTTGTTGTGAGAGGCCCGATGGCTGTCCCAAGTTGGAGCGATTCTATCGATCGCGTATGCTGGTGTCGCAGGCCTGGATCTCCGCTGCTGGTTTCCCGCCTCCGCCTTGGAGCTTGATTTCGATCGACGTGGCTCTGTTTCGTTGCCATGGAGGTTGTCATTGCGGCGCAGGCCACGCGGCTGCGTGCAGCCGCTGATTCGAACGAAGTTCCAATGCGCATGCCTGGTTGGATGGTCCTTGTGGTTCCGACGATCTTGCTGGCCGCCCCGGCGACGGCTCAACGCTACGACCCGAACTACCCGGTCTGCATGCAGGTCTGGACGCGCGACGGCAACACCATGAATTGCCGCTTCACCTCGTGGGATCAGTGCCGGGCGATGGCGTCCGGATACTCGGCGATGTGCCTGGACAACCCCTATTGGTCGCAGGCGCCCAAGGCTTCACCGGTCCATCGGCACCGGCACCGGGATGATTAGCTCGGCTCGCCCTGGCTCGACACGCCTTACTCGGCCTGGCCTTGAAGCGCGGCAATCGGCGCCGCCTCGACCTCCGCCCCGCGTTTCGGCAAGAGATGGCGCGGCAGATAGAACGCGTTGGCGATGAGGGTGGGGATGACAGCGCTTCCGATCACGGCTGCGACCAGCGCGGAATATTGTCCTTGCGTGATGATGCCGTGCGAGAGGCCATAAAGCGAGGAGATGGTTCCGAAGGTCAGGCCCGTCGACATCAGGAGCGTTGTGTACATCGCCTCCTGCTGCGGCGAACCGAATGCCTTGGCCGGCGGATAGACGCCAACCACCTTGGCTGCGATCTTCACCACCAGGAAGACGATGAAGGTGGTCGGCGCGGCGATCAGTGCGGGCAACGAGACGAACGAGCCTGCGCGGATGAAATAGAACGGCGTGAGCAGGCCGAAGGTGAGGGTGCGCAGGCGCCGGATCAGCGCATGATCCTTCCCCACCGTGCCGGCGAGCACCATGCCAATCAGGTAGGCCGGCAGCACCGCCTCGCTGTCGGCCCAGCTCGCCAGCGCGCCCATCGCGAACAGGCAGAGCAGCAGGAACTTTGTCTCGAGCTCGGAGGGGCGGTTGCCGTACAGGCGGAAGAACCGCGGCGTCAGCCAGGGCAGCATGACGAACACGATCACGCCGACGCCCAGGAACACCAGCGTCTTCAGCGTGAACGGCGCGAAGATCAACCCCAGCGCCAGCACCGTGCCGAGGTCAGTGACGAAGCAGGCGGCGAGAACCGTCTTGCCATAATCGGTCCTGTTGAAGCCGGTCTCGATCATGACGGCATAGACCACCGCGACCGAAGTGGTCGACATCGCCACGCCCGCGAGCCAGCTCGGCATCACGTCCCAGCCGAGCAGGTAACGCGCGGCGGCCGTGCAGACCAGGAACGGAAGCAGGAAGCTGGCGAGACCGATGGCCGCGGCTTCCTTCCATTTTTGGCGGAACACCGCGGGGTCGAGCTCCGCGCCGGCCAGAAAGGTCAGCACAATAGCCCCGATCCCGGAGAGGAATTTTATCCAGGACTCATCGGTGCCGAGCACGGCCGCGCCGATCACGGCACCGATGACGAGTTGCGCGATGGTGCCGACGACGATTTCCGACAGCGCGGTCGAAATTTTCAGCCAGATCGACAGCAGGCTCGCGATCAGCGCGAGACCGAGCCAGAGTGCGGCGAGCGCCCAGACGCTGGTCATACGCGCCTCCATGAGGCGTC
>Ga0210401_10000977_pt1 | contig 34384 bp, 24 predicted proteins | sample IncBWH32MmetaG_FD_150866 | JGI IMG/M metagenome (GOLD analysis project Ga0210401, IMG submission 150866) | Forest soil microbial communities from Barre Woods Harvard Forest LTER site, Petersham, Massachusetts, United States - Inc-BW-H-32-M | ecosystem: Environmental > Terrestrial > Soil >... | reverse complement strand
GTCATCTTGCGATGACGCCTGCAAGACTGAGGGCCAAGATGGAGTCGCTGGCTCCTTTCTTGTAGGACTCTTTCATTCCCTGCAACATACCGGTTTATCCCGGCGCTCCCCGAGGAACGGACTTCACGGGAGATGAGACAAGCGTGGTAGCATTCGTCACGGCAAAGCCTACGGACAATGGAAGAACCTCTCCGGTCCGAAATGACACAGTGCGCCACGCTGCGAGGCAATGAGTGCGGTTGGAGAGCGGTAATAGTCGGGGCAGGGCCTGAAACATGTCGAAAAAAATCGGCTTTCTCTCGTTCGGGCATTGGACCGAGTCCCCCGGCTCGCAGGTACGCTCGGCGGCCGACTCCTTGCTTCAGTCTGTCGAGCTTGCTGTTGCCGCGGAAAACCTGGGCGCTGACGGCGCATTCTTTCGCGTTCACCACTTCGCGCGCCAGCTCAGTTCGCCGTTCCCGCTGCTTGCCGCCGTTGGTGCACGCACGCGTACAATCGAGATCGGCACGGCGGTGATCGACATGCGCTACGAAAACCCACCCTACATGGCCGAAGACGCCGGGGCAGCCGACCTGATCGCCGGCGGCCGACTGCAGCTGGGCATCAGTCGCGGCTCGCCGGAACAGGTGATCGACGGCTGGCGCCACTTCGGCTACACGCTGGCGAAAGGCGAGAGCGATGCGGACATGGGACGCCGGAATGCTGAGGAGTTCCTCGACCTGCTGAAGGGCGAGGGCTTCGCCGAGCCCAACCCGCGGCCTATGTTTCCGAATCCGCCCGGGCTGCTGCGCGTCGAGCCGTATTCGGCAGGCCTGCGCGATCGCATCTGGTGGGGCTCCGGCTCGAGCGCCACCGCACGCTGGGCCGCGAAACTCGGCATGAATCTTCAGAGTTCAACGCTCAAGGACGATGAGAGCGGCGAACCGCTGCACGTCCAGCAGCGCAAGCAGATTGAGGCATTTCGCGACGCCTGGAAAAAGGCCGGGCACAGCCGCACCCCGCGCGTGTCGGTCAGCCGAAGCATCTTTCCGCTCGTGGACGACCTCGACTTCGCCTATTTCGGGCAGGAGAAACACGACCGCGATCAGATCGGCTTCATCGACGCGAACACGCGCGCCGTCTTTGGCCGCTCCTATGTCAGTGAACCCGATGTACTGGTCAAGGAACTCGCCGCGGACGAGGCGATTGCCGCCGCAGATACCTTGCTTATGACAATCCCGAATACGCTCGGAGTGGACTACAACGCACACGTGATCGAAAGCGTCCTGAAATACGTCGCCCCGGAGCTCGGCTGGCGCTAACCCGAAGCTCGCAGAATCCCGCGAACGCGGCAGATCGTCCTGCAGTGGTGAAACCCGGGAAAAAGTGGCGCAGTAGGACAGTCCGGTCGCATGTTGAGCCGGCAGGGATTATCGGAATGTCGCTCAAGGTTCCAATAATTTCCGTTTTACATCGGCATTGGAGCGCCTTTACGAACTAGCAAGCGATGACAACACATGAATATGCCCGTGAAGGACAGGACTGCGGGTACAAGCCCAACCAGAGTCCAGATCGCCTCGGAAAACCAGCCAAATCTGCCAAAGTGAAGATTCGACAACCACAACAGAGCTATGTCGCCAAATTGAACCTTGCCAATTGTACTAGGAGTCTGAAGGAAGCCTACGATCGCGTTGAACATGTCTGGAAAGGCGAAGTAGATTCCCGAAATTCCCCACATCAGAACAAATAAGAAGCACCAAAATCCTAGCGTATTATGCAAGTCCCAATTAAGCCGCGCGAAACTCGATTTCCAGTTCACGGTCAGGCTGCGACGCCAATTCATCACGCCCGGCCACCACAGAATGATTCCAGTCAGGCAAAGCAACGTCAAAAATATTGCGCCTATGCCATTTATGGCACGGCCCTTCATCCCAAGCAGTAAGTTTTCGTGAAAGTCCACGAGCCATTCGACGACGCGAAACACTTGCGACGTCGGGTTGCCCGAACCCTCGAGGGAATTCCGATAAACGATGGCGCTGCCCGAAACACTCATTACGAATATATAGAGACCGGCTATCATCCCCGCCCATAGGTGAATCTGGAAAATAGATCTGTGGACCCAGAGCTTCTCGGGGTGTTCCAGCCATCGTTGCCATGCGGAGGTTTTTATCTCTTGAGTTGAACTTACGGAGGTCCTCATGGGAGGATTCACTATCTTTATCTTTGCTAGGAATTTCCGATTCGGACCTCTTTCTCACGAATATCGTATGCCTTCCCTGTTCTCGACACAACGATTTTGCCCAGGAACAGTCACCATTGAGAATATGCGTACAGGCCAAGTCCCGAGAAACGGTGCCGGCTCAACCGGTCGATGCAGCACCATCTGCTATTTGTCCCACACCCACGTGGAATCTTTCCAGCCTTCGATGCTGTAGTCCGACATGCACCTTTCAGCGAGGGCCATGCACTGGTTAAGGATTCCGCTCTTTTGCGCGCCGGTGAGGATGTCGAGGCGGATCTGTTCGTGGTTGCCGGAATAATTGATTTCGTAGAGTTCGTGGCGGGCGCCGAATTCGGTGCCGATGGCGTCCCAGATGAGCTTGAAGAGCTTGATGCATTAGGCGGCGGTAGCGGAGGCGCCGCGATAATATTTTTCGAGGAGCGGGGCGAGATCGGGATTCTGGAAATCCTTGTAGCTCGATGGAGACATGAGCAGGCTGCCGCCGAGAAATTTTTCGAAGATGTGGCGAACGGCGGGCCAGCACTGTGTGCAGAAGAGGCGCATGGTGTAGGCGTATTCCTGCTTGGGGACGACCGTGCCGCCGGGAGCGCTCTCAGGATCGCCGCACATTGCCGCCGTCATTCCCCAGATCAGATTTCTCCATCCGATGATTTCGCCGAGAGCGGCTTGCACGCCGCGAAAGGCGTCCGTGCCGTTGGTCTCGATGCCTTTCGCAAATAATCCCACCATCAGATCCAGCTTCACCGCGAGGCGCGTGGAAGACTGGAACGTGTAGCGATTCACGAAGCGGGAATGGCGGTAGAAACTGTTGGCGCGCTCGGGATCGCGGTAGACGAGCACGTTTTCCCAGGGGATGAAGGCGTTCTCAAAAATCAGCACGGCGTCATTTTCGTCGAAGCGGCTGGAGAGCGGATAGTCGAACGGACTGTGCGCATTCTGTTCGTAGGACGCGCGGCAAATCAGCTTCACGCCCGGCGCGTCCATCGGCGCGATGAATACCACGGCGAAATCCTTGGCTTTTTCCTTGTCCAGAGTGGTGGCATTTGTCTGGGCGACGAAAGTGGCGTGAGTCATGGCCGAGCCTGTTCCGAGCATTTTGGCTCCGCTGACGACCATGCCGTCATCTCTTTCCTTTACGATGTGCACGAAGACGTCGCCGACTTCGTGCACGGGGCGGCTGCGGTCAATCGGCGGATTGATGAGGCAGTGATTCAGAAAAAGGCATTGCGAAGAATAGCGCGCGTACCATTTGCGCGCGCTCTCGTCGAACGGCTTGTAAAATACGGGCTCCGACGCCAGGCTGCCCATCAGCGCCGCCTTGTAATCCGGCGTGCGGCCCATGTAGCCGTAGCTCATGCGCGACCACGCGGCGATGGCTTCGCGCGCTTCCGACAATTCTTGCGCCGAATAGCAGGGCTTGAAAAATTTATGCGTGCGCACGCCGGAGCGATCGAGACCGGTAAGAGTGTCGCGTGTCTTCGGGTCGTGGAGCGCGTCGTACAAGCGCGCGATGGACCGGCAGGCGTTGCGGAAAGTAGGATGCGCGGTAACGTCGCGGACGCGCTCGCCGTAAATGTAGACTTCGCGAGCGTCGCGCAGGCTGGCGAGGTAGCGCGCGCCGTCGAACGTCGCGTCGGTCAACGAGGCTGATTTCGGATGAGGGCCGCTTGTGGGACTGTCTGCCATGGAAGGTTTCCTCCTGTCGAGCAGGCCAGCGGCTTAAGCCGGATTCATTCTTCAAACTTTACGGCCCGGCTGAAGCCGTGCCCCACAAAGATTCCGTAGTTGCCACACGGACTCTCAAGCCTGCGCTACCAAACGCTCCGCTTGCCACATCGCTAGGATGTATACTACGCGCCACATCATAAACGGGGGAATTCGTGTTATGCAAAAATTCGTGGGCCGCGCACTGACCGCGATTTCCATTTCTGTTTTGTTCTTCAGTTCGCCGGCGATTTCCGGCGGCAATCCGTCGAACCGGCAAGCGGATGCGATCCAGACGTCGCGCGGCGAGCTGCGCATAATGCCCGTGTATCACGGCAGCGTCATGCTGGAATTCGGCGGGAAAATCATTCACGTGGATCCGTGGAGCCAGGGCGACTTCACGGGACTTCCGCAGGCCGATCTGATCGTGATCACGCACACGCATCAGGACCATCTCGACCGCATGATGGTCGACCAATTGAAAAAGCCCGACACGATTATCGTGGGCCCGCCCGCCGTCATCGATACGCTGAACTGCGCGCCGGCCTGCGGCATCGTCGAAGCCATCGGCGATTCCGAAAAAAGGACGGTGATGGGCATCGAATTCGAGGGCGTCCCGATGTACAACCTGGTCTTTGGATCGGGGCCGGGGAAACCGTATCACCACAAAGGAATTGGAAGCGGCTACATTTTGAATTTTGGCGATTCGCGCGTTTATTTTTCGGGCGACACGGAATGCACTCCGGAAATGAAAGCCCTGAAAAACATCAGCGTGGCGTTTCTGGCGATGAATCCTCCGCGAACCGAGACCACGCTCGAAGCCGCGGAGTGCGTGAAAGCGTTCAAACCAAAAATTGTATACCCCTATCACTACCGAGGATCAAAGCTGGAAGAGTTCTCCGATGCCTTGAAAAATACGCCCGGGGTGGAAGTGCGCATCCGGAAGCTGGAGGGCGAACAGTAAAGTGGAAATGACCTGATTTCAACGCTCAAGTTTGAGCAATCCTGCTCAGGATTCCCCCAACATCTTTTGGGTGTCTCGACACATCGCAAGCCCACGCACCGAACCCGCCTTGACGATGGACCGCTTTCACCCACTCAGCAAGGAAGCCTCGTTTTGTTTAGTTCGTCGTCCCGGCCCTTCACTTCGAGCACGAGAATTTTTCCATTCGTAATCCGGACAAGGAAACCCGGACGGAACGCGCACAAAGCGCCTCGGTAGACGTACGGTATTGGAGCGCCTTCTTGTTCCCAGCGTTTGCGCGTCTCGCTCCAGTCGTTGCCCAAAATCGTGTAGGCCGTATTCACAAGGTCCGGAAGCAGCACGTGTGCTTCGACCTTCTGATTGATATCGTCCTTAACCGTCGGGTCCGTGTAGATATGATAGCGGCGGGATTTGAATTTGCCAGTGTGACTAAAACCCACAGGCTGAAGCCTGCGCTACTCTTACGCCTCAACAATTGGCGGGAAAATTTCCCTTGGGTCTGGGACTTCGTCCAACACTGCCGGCGCCGGCGAAACCGGCGTCTTTGCCAGGATGTCCAGCAGGCGGGTCACAAACTCGTTCAGGCTGGGCAGGCCCATCAGCAGATCGAGTGGCAACTTCGCGCCGAAGGATTCCTCGAGCGAGTGCTGCAGCTCGAGCGCCATGAGCGAATCAAGTCCGAGATTGCTCAGCGACTCTTCGGGATCGAGTTCCGGCGCGTCCAGCGACATCACTTGCGCCAGGCTTTTTTGGACGTGAGCAAGCAGCAGGGCGTGCCGCAGCGCAGGGGGAGTGGCATGGAGTTCCTGCATGGACAGGCGCGGTCCCGATTCGCGCGCCGCATCTGCCGCGGCGGGACGTGCTTTTTCGCGGAGAAGGTCGGAAATCAAGGTGGGAGGCGGTTGCCCGTTGAACGAGCGCGCCAGTTGCGTCCAGTCCACGGACATTGTCACGGCCTGGGCGGGTCCGTTCTTTTCGAACAAACGTTCGAGCGCGGCCAATGCTTGCGCGGTCGCGAGCGGGCGCATCACGCGCGACGCCGGTCCCCGGGCACTCGATGCGCGGGCAGCCATGCCGACCTCCGCCCAGGGGCCCCAGTTGATGGAAAGGCACGGCAAGTCTTGAGAGCGGCGATCGTGCGCCAGACCGTCCAGAAACGCGTTGGCGGCGGCGTAATTCGCCTGCCCCGGCGAACCCAGGACCGAAGCCACCGATGAAAAAACGACGAAGAAATCCAGCGGCAAATCCATCGTGAGGGTGTGAAGATTCCAGGCGCCGAGAACTTTGGGCGCAAGGACTCGGCGGAAGTTTTCCGCGTCCAGGTTGAGGAGCAAGTGATCGTGCAGCACTCCGGCGGCATGAATCACTCCGCGCAGCGGCGGCATTGTGTCGCGTATCTCGGACAGGGCGCGGGCCAGATCGGTTTCATTCGAAACGTCGGCCTGGATGGTCGCGACGGTGGCGCCGTTGGCCGCCAACTCGGCTGCCACCTCTTGGCCGGCGGCGGCCGCTCCACCGCGGCTAAGGAGAACCAGATGTCGCGCGCCCTTTTCCACCAGCCAGCGGGCCACGGCGAGCCCCAGGCTTCCGTGGCCTCCTGTGATCAGATATGAGGCGTCGGCGCGCGGAGCGGACGAGCGATTCGAACGGTTCCTGGATTCGGCGGCGGCGAAAGATATGACCACCTTCCCGATATTTTTGCGCCTGGCCATGTAATGAAACGCGTTGGCCGCGTCCTCAACGGGGAAAATATTGTGCGGAAGCGGCTTGAGACTGCCCTGCTGGAACATGGCCATCAGCTCCAGGAGCAGGGTGCGAAGCAGGGCGGGCCGCTCGCGGCAGACGCGCTCCAGGTCGAGTGCAAAATACGAAAGATTATTGCGGAACGGGAACAGGCCCAGCGGCTTGTTCTGGTAGATGTCCGTCTTGCCGATTTCGACGAAGCGGCCATACGCGGCGAGAATGGAAAGGCTGCGGGTGATGTATTCGCCAGGCAAAGAGTTGAGCACCACGTCGACGCCGAGGCCTCCGGTGGTCTTCATGATTTCGTCGGCGAAAGCGAGAGAACGCGAGTCCAGGACGTGCGGGACGCGCATCGATTTGAGGTAGGCGCGCTTCTCGGAAGAGCCTGCGGTGGCGAAGATTTCCGCTCCGGCGCGCTGAGCCAACTGCACGGCAGCGAGGCCCACGCCGCCCGCAGCAGCGTGAATGAGCACGCGCTCTCCGCGCGAAAGTTTTGCAAGGTGGTGGAGAGAATAGTAGGCCGTCAGGAAGGCAATGGGAATCGTGGCCGCTTGTCCAAAGCTGAAAGCGGTTGGCTTGGGGACGACGGCGTGGGCGTCCGCGGTCGCATAGGCGCTGAAGCTGCCGTTGGCCACAGCGAGCACCTCGTCGCCTTCGTTCAATTCTGCAACGCCGGAGCCGACGGCGGAAATAATTCCCGAGCATTCGGCGCCAAAGGGGATCGGCCCGCCGGGGTATACGCCCGCGGCGTTCATGACGTCGCGGAAATTCAGGCCCGCGGCCTTTACGCGAATTTGGACTTCGCCGGGCTGCGGCTTCGGGCGAGAGGATCCTCGCAAGAGCAAATTTTCGAGATTGCCTGGGCGTGAGATATCCAGGCGAAAGGAATCCGTGTCGGGAATATCCAGGATCGCTCCGCTGGAGAATTTGGGCGCCCGAGGCACGAGCCGGGCCACGAATCGTGTTCCGTTGCGGAAAGCGACTTCACGCTCCGTAGGAGGGAGAGACAATTCCTCAACCAGCGCGGCAATTTCTTCGGCGTCGCCTTGGGGATCGAGATCGATCCGAGTGCAACCAAGTTCCGCGTGCTCGAGATCAATTGACTTTGCCAGGCCCCACAAGGGGGTTTGGGCCAGTGAGACACGAGCAGGCGCGGCTCCGGCGGCCTGCGCTCCGCGAGTTACGATCCACAGGCGCGGCTTCGAGCCTCCCGCTTCGCGAAGCAGAGTCTGAACAAATTGCAGCGTTTGGATCCAGTGTGTCTGCGCTTCGAGAATCGCATCCGGGCGAGCGGCGAGATCGCCAAGGTCCAGGCTCGAAAGATGAACGACGTTGCAGCGGCCTGCAGGGAGACGCATATCTCGAAGATCATCCAGGCGCGCCGCCACGGCGCATTTCTTTCCCTGCGATTGAAGAAGGGCGGCAAGCGACTGCCCAACGCCGCCGCGATCGGCAACGATGAACCACGAAGGAGGCTGCGCATCATCGGGATTCCGCAAGACGGCGGGCCGCTTGGCCACCCAGGTAATGTCGTACAACAAATCGCCGGGATTCTCGCGCGCCTCGCGATCCGTTTCTCGAGAGACCAGCTTCACCCGGAAGCCCAGGAGTTCACACGCGACGCAGCCGTCTTCGTCCAGCAGGCGGATGTCCGCTTCGAGAAATTCCGTTCCAAGACTGCTGCCGGGGCGAACGGCGCAGTGGCTGAACAGCCGCGCTTGCGGTCGCGCCAAAAATCGGAGGCTCGCGACTCCGCTGGGGAGATAGGTCCATTTCCGCCCGGCCCCGTTCGTGTCTTCCGGCAACGCGGCCGCGAGCACTTGCACGCAGGAATCGAGCAGCGCCGGATGGATCCAAGTTTCATCGGATTTTCCGTTGGTTTGGCAAATTGGAATCACAGCGGGCGGAAGCCGCACTTCGCCAAGCGCCTCGCGATGTCCGCACCACAACTGTTCGACGCCCTGGAAACTCGGACCGTATTCCAAGCCGGCGTTTCTCAAGGACCCGTAAAGCTCCGCAGCGGTCTTGCGCCGCGGACATCGGGCGCGTATTTCATCCAGGCTAAATTGTTGCTCGCTGCAGCGGACAAACTCGGCAACTTCCATGCGCATGTCGCCGCTAGCGTGCAAGGTCCACGCCGCATTTCCGTGGCTGCCGTTCAGGTTTGCGTTGGAGCTGTAAATCTGGAAAGAAGCGTTGCCGCTCGATGCCGGGGAGGCAACCAGCTGCAAAGTGCGCGCGCCCGAAGCGGGAAGGATCAGCGCTTCCTGGAACGCCACGTTGGATAAGATGGCAGAGCCGGCTCCAAAGAGCTCCGCCGCAGCCTCGCGCGCCATTTCCAGATACGCGGAAGCGGGCAAAACGACCGAGCCTTGAATTTTGTGATCGCTCAAATAGCGCAGAGTATCGACCCCGATGTTGGTCTGGAACTGCGCCATGGGCAGAGCGGAGTTCACGCGCTTCCCTAACAGCGCGTGCACAGGCTTCGCCGACTCCCGCGAGTCGGACGCATCCGGCGGATCTTGCCAGCAACGCTCTCGCTCAAAGGGATACGTGGGGAGTGCCACTTTCAGCGGCTGGTAAGGTTCGTCGAAGGCCCTCCAATCTACGCTAGCGCCGTGGACGTACAACGATGCCAGGCTCGTGAGCATGGACTGCCAGGCGTCGCGATCGGTTTCGAGTGAAGAAAGCCACGTGGACTTCGCACGCGGCTCACCTCTGAGACGCCCGGTTCGGGGGAAATTCCGGGGAGGCCCTACTTCCAGGAAATGGGCGTAACCTTGCGTCGCAAGTGTTTCAATGCCGTCTTCGAATTGCGCGCCCTGCAGAACGTGAAGGCGCCAGTAATCGGCGCCAGGAATTTCGCCTTCCGCCAAAAGTTTGCCACTGAGGCCGGAAACAAAGGGCACGCGGGGCGATTCGAACTTTATGGCTCGTGCCGCAGCTTCGAACTCACCGAGCATTCGAATCAGTTCGCCGTCATGGAGTGCAACCTGGAGGAGGCGAGCACGCTCGACGACGAGCTTGAGAGCATCTTCGCAACTCAGGACGCCGGAGATTACCGCCGCCGTGTATTCTCCAACGCCCTCGCCCAGCACGGCGTCCGCTTCGATGCCCCAGGATCGCCAAAGTTCAGCCAGAGCGAATCCCAGCGCAAATAGTGCCGCGTCGCGGCGATCCACATGGTTTTGTCCCGTGGAAAGTACGGGCAACAAGGGCTCATCCGGTTGCGAACCCAGAAAACGCGAGCAGCGATCGATCCCCGAGCGAAACACGGGCTGGGTGGCGTAAAGCTGCAGTGCGCCGGAGGCATTGGCACCTTCCGCGCCAAACAGAAAGGCAATGCGCGGCCCGTCTTTTCTTGCGGCGTGTCCGGCGCGCAGGATTGCTTCGTGGCTTACTCCAGAAAGTCCCCCCGCAAAGGCCGCCAGCGCTTCGCGCATTTGCTCTTTGTTTTCGGCAACCATTGCCACACGATGGGCGAAGTGTGATCTGCCGGCGTTGGCGCTGAAGCATATATCCTGGAGGTCATCTTCAGGATGCTGCGCCAGATGCCTCTCATAGCGGCTGGCGAGGGCCTGGACGGCACTCTCCGTCCGGGCGGAAAGCGCCAGGAGGTGGCAGGGGCGGCTCGGCAATCCTTCCGGCCGGCGCCTGGTCGGCGCTTCTTCGAAAATCATGTGTGCGTTCGTGCCGCCGAATCCGAAACTGCTCACGCCTGCGAGGCGCCGGGCGGCTCGCGGCCAGGCGTGCGGCTTGTCGGGAATCACGATTCGCGTTCCGGCAAGGGAAATTCGCGGATTGAGCCTGGTGAAATGCAGCTGGGCAGGAATCTCATCGTGCTGAAAACAAGCCAGCACTTTGGCCAGGCTGGCCATTCCCGCGGCATTTTCCAGGTGACCGATGTTGGCCTTTACGGAACCCATTAGGCAGGGAAGGTCTTCGGGTCCGGCCTTTCCCAACACGTCCTTGATCGCTTCGACTTCGATCGGGTCGCCGATGGATGTGCCGGTGCCGTGGGCTTCGAGGTAAGTCAACTCGCGCGGCGCGACTCCCGCCTGAGCCAGGGCCTCGCGGATGACGGATTGTTGGGCCGAGGCGTTGGGAGCGGCGATGCCCGCGGTGCGGCCGTCCTGATTCACGGCCGATCCTCGAACGAGCGCGAGAATGTGGTCGCGATCGCGGAGCGCGTCGGGCAAGCGCTTGAGGATCACCGCGCCGGCGCCTTCGGCGCGAACATAGCCGTCGGCCCTGGCGTCGAATGTTTTGCAGCGGCCGTCGGCGGCCATCATGCGCGCGTGCGAAAAAGCGATGGTGACTTCGGGAGAAAGAATGAGGTTGACGGCGCCGGCGATGGCCAGGTCGGTTTGCGCGCCGCGTAGGCTTTCGCAGGCCATGTGGATGGCGACGAGGGAGGACGAGCAAGCGGTGTCAATCGCGATACTGGGGCCGCGCAGGTCCAGCAGGTAGGAAATGCGGTTGGCGGCGATGCTGTGCGCGTTGCCGGTTCCCAGGTAGGCGTTTATTATCTTTAAGTGATCCTCATAATTGATAATTACATTAGAGTAATCGAACCCGCCGATGCCGACGAAGACGCCCGTTCTGCTGCCGGCCAGCCGGTCCGGCGGCTGCCCCGCATTTTCCAGGGCTTCCCAGGCCACTTCGAGCAGCACGCGCTGCTGCGGGTCCATGGCCGCGGCTTCGCGCGGGGAGATGCCGAAAAAATGCGGATCGAAGCGGTCGATGCCGGCAAGGAACCCGCCCCAGCGGGTGCTCATCCTGGCGGTGGTTCCGGGGAGAGGATCGTACAGCGCGCCGATATCCCAGCGGTCGCGCGGAATTTCCGAAATGGCGTCCACGCCGTCACGCAGCAAGGTCCAAAATTCCTCCAGGCCGGCCGCGCCCGGGAACCTGCAGCCGAGGCCCACGATGGCGATGGGATCGGCGCCGCCGATTGACACGCGGTTCGGCTCGCGATGGGGGTGACTGCCGTTCCCGTGCGCGTTGCCGTTTCCATTGGCGTTTCCAGCCAGGCGATGCGAGAAAGACTGCGTGCTCAGGTAGTCCCAGACCAGCCCGCTGCGGGGTCTGCTCGCACCGTTGATCTTTTCCGCGCGACCTTCGCGATCCCGCCATTCGTGTACGACTGCAAGCGTGCCGGCGAGAAACCCTTCGCGGCAGGCGTAGCGCTGAATTTTTCCGCTGGAGGTTCGCGGGATGCTTCGCGGCTCGATGAGCAGGACGGCATGCGGCTGAACCTGGTGGGATTCGCTGAGGGCGCGGCGGATCGCGACGACCACATCCTCGTTGGAGGCGGATGCGCGGGCGTTCACCTCCTGAACGATGACCAAGCGCTCGGCTCCATCCTGGTCCATCGAAAACGCGGCGCCGCAGGCGGGCCGCAGCGCGCGGTGGCTTCGCTCCACGGTGTGTTCCAAATCCTGAGGATAGTGGTTGGAGCCGCGAATGATGATGAGATCTTTGCGCCGTCCAGTAACGAAGAGTTGTCCGCGATCGAGAAATCCGAGGTCGCCAGTGCGCAGAAAGGGCCCTTCGCCTGTGGATAGATGGGCGCCGAATGTTTGCCTGGACTCCTCCGGCTGGCGCCAATAGCCGCTCGCCACGCTCGGCCCCGCAACCCAAATTTCTCCCACGCGATCCGAGGCGCACGGGGCCAGAGTCTCAGGATCGACAATCGCTACTTTGAGGCCCGGCGCGATTCCGCCGCAGGCCACCAAAACGCGGCTGCCCGCGGCACTCTCGCCGGCCCACTTGATCCGATTTTGGTGCAACTCTTCTGAGCGTACGGCCGGCGCGAACGGCGCGCCGCCATGCGAATAGCCGGAAACGATCAGTGTCGCTTCCGCGAGACCATACGCGGGGCGGAATGCTTCTAGCCTGAACCCGCAAGGGCCGAACGTTTTTGCGAACTGCGCCAGCGTATCCTCGCGCACGGGCTCGGCGCCGCAGAGCGCCACCCTGACGCTCGAGAGGTCAAGGGGGGCACGCTGATCGGCGGAAATTTTTTGCGCGCATAAATCGTAGGCGAAATTTGGGGCCACCATGGTGGTCGCCCGGTAGCGCGCCACGGCCGCGAGCCAGCGGATGGGCCGCTGCAGAAACGAGGAGGGAGGGAGGACGATCATCTCGCCGCCGGCATAGATCGGCTGCAGCAAGCCGCCGATCAGGCCCATGTCGTGATAGTGCGGCAGCCAGGTGACGCCGATGCTTTCCGGGGAAAACTCGAAGATTTCCCGCAGGCCCGCCAGGTTGTGCAGCAAATTTCCGTGCGTTACCATGACACCGCGGGGCGCGGCGGTGGAGCCCGAAGTGTATTGCAGGAACGCCAGGGTCTCGAGAGTGACGCAGGGATCGCGCCAGGCGTCCGCATTGGCCGCGGGCAAATCGGCGGTCGCCAGCCAATGCAACTTCTTCAACTCCGGGGCGCGCTTGCACAAATCTTCCGCCTGGCGCTGGATCCTGGCCGTGGTCAGCACGAACCTGGCTTCGGAATCCGCGGCAATGGCCAGCAGGCGCGGAATCTGGCGGTGCAGGCGCGCCGGAAAAACCGGGACGGCCACAACACCGGCATACAGGCAGCCCCAGAATGCGGCAATGAATTCGAGCCCGCCGGAGTAGAAAAGCAGGGCGCGATCTCCCGCCGCGGCCTGCACCGTGAGCGCCGCCGCGATGGCGCGGGCGCGCAATTCCAACTCTTCGTAAGTGAGGCGAGACTCTTCGTTCTCGCCGTCGGCGAGATTGCGGAAAGCGACGCGCGGGCCGTGCTCCGATGCTCTTGCTCGGAGCAGCTCGATCAAATTGGCGAAGCTCGCGTTACCCTCGGATGAAAAAGTGGCCAACGTTCCTATCTCCCAAAACGAAGCAGGTGCGCAGCGCTTGCGATGAATACCCAGTCTTTATTCCCGCCACTATCTTGATCGGTGGAATGCATACCAGCGATCCAGCAAAGTGCGCAGGTCTTTTGTGGCGCCGGCGTCTCGCCGGCGATTTCCTCTCCGCCACACAGATTAAAAACGCCGGCGAAACGCCGGCGCCACAACACCGCGCCCCTTGACACGGCTACCGAGCTTTCTCCAGTGCCTCCGGGGTGAACAGGTCAGGGTCCAGCCCGGTATTCAGATGAACCTCATCCACTGTCAAAACCGATTTGGTGCCCTCCATCAATGAACGCATTTCCGTTTTCCGCGCGCCCCAGATGCCGGACTCTTTGCGCAGTCCGCTGGCGTGCAACTCGCGGACCTTGCGCCCTTCCTGGTCGTACATCTCCGCGTGCAGGATGCAGGGTACATCTTGGGCCACCCAGTAATAAATATATTTATATTGGGAGCGGTCGGGCGCGACGGGGGTGGCCTCCACCTTGAAAGTTTTATGATTCTCAATCATATCCTCAGCGGGCAGCGTCTGGTAAGTGAAGTCATCGAGGGAGCGTTCGGCGATGTCTTCATAGGTGAAGTCGCTTCCGGCAAAGCGCTCGGAGCGCTCGCGCGGCTGCACGCTGCGCACGCGTTCGGTGGCGGGCGTGTAGATCCATTGACGGTCGGTGATTCCCGGCTCGTTGATCGAAAGAAGAGTGACGCCGCGAAGCTCCGGCGGGCCGGTAAAGCGCACCAGCGTCTTGCCGTTGCCGAATGAACCCACCCGGTTGATGGTGAACCGCTTGCGAACCGTGTGGCCGTCCTTGTCGGTGATATCGAGCGTGGCCCGCAGCCTGGCGTCACGGCTGGTGTCCTGCTGGTAGACGCCGGCCATGACCGCTTTGGCGTCGGTCTGGGCGAAAACGGGCAGCGCGCCAGAGGAGAAAAAAATCAGGGGCAGCAAGGCCGAGTTCAGGCGTTTTCGAGTCCGGCGCGGCTGAAATTTGCAAGCGTTATTCATAGCCGATCGCCTCGATCACCTGCATACATGCGGCATGCCGCGCGGGCCACCAGCCTGCCGCAAGCGACACCACGGTCACAACGGGCACGGAGAGCAGCACAAATTCCCACGGAAAATAGAACGGCACGGAATATCCGGCCAGCACCAACGATACGGTGTGCGACATGAACACGGTGCACAACATTCCCGCCACCGAGCCCACGATCACGCCGACGAAAGCCACCACCACCGCTTCCAGCAGCACCAGTTTGCGGATCTGGGCGCGCAGCCCGCCAATCGCGCGGACGATGCCGATCTCGCGCCGCCGTTCGGCCACGGAAATCAGCAGGGTGTTGACGATTCCCAGAATGGCGATCATCACGGCCACGACCAGCTGCATGTAATTGAGCGTGAAGAACTGGTCCACTAGGCTGGAGATCCATCGCTTGAATTCCGCATTGGTGTACACGAAGGCGTGAAAGGAGCCGGCGGTGAGCCGCTCGACTTGCTGCTTCATCGCCAGTTGGTCGACTCCCGGTTTCAGATCGATGTTGATGAAATCCACGGCGTCATCTGCCCAATACTTTTTGTACAGCGCGCGGTCCATGAAGATGGTGCCCTTTTCCGAGCGGTAGTCGTCGAGAAAGCCGAGGATGGGCCGCTGCAGCGAGCCGGCGGGCGCTTCGAGGGTCAGACGGTTGCCGACGCCGACGCCCCAACGCCTGGCAAAATTTCGCGACACCAGCACGCCCTCGCCGTGAGTCAGCAGGCCATCCACGGAACTGGAATCCGCGCCCTCGATGGCGCTTTGCGAGCGCTCCAGAAAGCTATTCATTTCGATGGCGATCACGGCAGCCGTGTCGCCTTGATAGGGAATCGCCGTGAAGCGCACATTTTCCACATGATCCACGCCGGGGAGCGCGGCGATGTGCCGGCCTAAATCCTCGTTGAAGTGATAACTGGACGAACGCAACATTTCCGAGGTGGCCACAAAAAGGTCAGCGTTGAGCACCTGGTTCATCCAGCGGTCGATCATTTGCCGGTAACTCTGAATGTAGGAAGCCGTCGAGAAAACGAACATCAGCCCGACCATCAGCGCTCCAACCGTCGCCGAAGATCGCCGCGGGGTCTGAATCATGGCGTCCACGGCCAGGGCGCCTTCCGATCCTCCGATCCAATTCAGAATCGGCCGCAAGATTCGCGCCGACCACAACACCAGCTTCGGCAGAACAATGGTCAGGCCCAGCAGGACGATGGAGGCGAAAGCGAATTGAACCGGCAGGCCGAGACGCGACGGAGTCCAAGCCACGAGAGCGGAGCCCGCGGCGATGAGCAACAGGCCCGAGCCCATGCGCCTCCACCCCAGGACGGATTCCCGGCGGCGCGCCTCGATATTATGCAACGCCAGCGCAGGGTCCAGGCCCGCCGCGCCGCGCGCCGGGAACCATGCGCCAATCACGGAGGCGGCCACGCCCAGGGAAAAGGCGATGGCGCACTGGTCGAGATGCAATTTGGCGGGTGAGGCCGTGGCCACCACGCCGTACACTGCCGCGACCATGCCTCTCATCACCCGATTGGCGGCCGAGGAGAGAAAGAAACCTCCGGCGATGCCGACGAGCGAACCGATTACGCCCATCAGCAGCGCCTCGGACAAAAACATCCGGCTGACATTTCCCTGCTCGACGCCCACGGCGCGCAGGATGCCGATTTCTTTCCAGCGCTGGTTGACCGCGATGGTGAAGGAATTGAAAATAATGTATACTCCCACCAACAAGGCCACGAAACTGGTGATCAGGATCCCCACACGCATGGCGGTCACGGCGTTTTCCAGCGCCTGGCTGCGGACTTCGGGGCGATCCACTTCGACTCCTGGCGGAAGTTGGGCGCGCAAACGCTGCTGCAGCACTTCGACGGGCACGCCGGGAGCGTTCATCAAGTCAATGCGGTCGAACTTGCGGCCGCGCTGGAAAACAACCTGGGCCGAGTACACGTCCATCACCGCGATGTTGCCGCCAAAAACTTCTCCCACACCGACGGGCTTGAAGGTTCCCTGGACGGTGAACTCTTTTTTTCCATCGGAGGCGAAGAGCGCCAGCTTGTCGCCGACCTTCAAGCCGTGGCGATCGGCGAAGGCGCGCGAAAGCAGGATGGAGTTGGGCTGCGAGAGGAAGACGAGGGGATCGGAGATCTGCGTCTGGGTGCGGTCGAACTGGTAATCGCGGAGCTGCTGGTCTCCCGTGGTGTCCACACCCAGAATCAACAGGGTGCCTGCATCCGCGAAGGAAGTTTGCGCCATGGTCTCGATCACGGGTTCCGCGAACTGCACTCCGGGAGTAGCGCGCACGGTGTCGAGGATCTTTTCGGAAAATCCGGACTCTCCAGCGGTGATCTGCAGGGTCGCCTTGCCCGCCAATTTCTCCACCGTAGCGTGCAGGGAGTCAAGCAAGGTGGCATTGCCGGTGCGTATGGCGAAAAAAACGGCCACGCCGAGCGCGATACCCAGTGTGGTTAGGGCCACGCGAATGCTGTGCGCGCCCCACTGTTTGAACGTGATGAGCCACAGCGCCCCAAACATTATGGTTCTCCCGCCGACGCGGTTCCGGTCCGCCCGGTGTGCACTTCTTTCACGAACTGCCCGTCGCGCAAGGACAGGATGCGGTCGCAAAAAGCCGCGGCCAGATCATTATGCGTAACCAGCAAAACCGTGGTGTTGAATTCACGATGCAGATCGTCGAGCAGGCGAAGAATCTCTTCCCCGGTGGCGGAGTCGAGATTGCCCGTGGGTTCGTCGCCGAGCAGGATGGGCGGGCGAAAAACGAGCGCGCGGGCGATGGCCACGCGCTGGCGCTCGCCTCCGGAGAGTTCGTCGGGACGATGATGTGAGCGAATCTTGAGCCCCACGCGCTCCAGCATCGCCGCGGCGCGATCTTCCGTTTCGCGCCTCCGCAAACCTTGCAAACGGAGCGGCAGGGCGACATTTTCGAGCGCGGTGAGCGTGGGCAGGAGATTGAAAGTTTGGAAGATCATTCCAAGTTTTTCGCGCCGCAGGCGGGTGCGCCGGTCGTCGTCGAGCGCGGACAGTTCAATGCCCTCCAGCTTGATCGAGCCAGAGGTCGGCTCGTCCAGGCCGCAAATCAAGTTGAGAAGCGTCGATTTTCCGGAGCCGGACGGCCCCATCACGGCGACCCGCTCGCCCTGTTCGACCGTCAAACTCAAATTGTGCAGAGCCTGCACGGCCCCGTTGTCTCCGTAGATCTTGCAGACATTGCTCAGCTGAATCATATAAGTAACCGCGAACATCCGACGATGGCGGGGGAATGTCTCAAGAGGGAGTAGATTCTACCCCAGGGCCGGAGAACCGCGAAGTTGAAATTGCGGGAATGCCCAGCGCGGGACCATGTTCTATGTTTCTGGTTTGGCGCAGGTTGCCATTAAGGGGGGTGGACGAAAACGATACCTGCTCCGAATGAGAATCCCGGAATTTCTCGCGAAGGTGCCGGCTGCGGACAGAGAAACCGGTTGCCGTTTGTCATCATACAGATTATGATTTGTTTGTCCCCCTTCCGGTTGCTCTCAGAGATCAATATGTCCTTGCGCATCCTGTGGCATTTTGCTGCTCTAGCTGTTTTGACCTTGTCGGGAGCGGCACTCATGTATGGGCAGTCGGCGGCGGAGTACGGGGTCATGTCAGGGAATTTGGGCGGCGGTGCGGCATCAGGGAAGCCTCTGGTGCCCTTTCCGAATATTACAACCCCGGGCAATTCCGCGAGTGCGGGTACTGCACCGGCATCGGGCGCCACAGGCGCTCCAGGAAGCACGCCTGAAGATGCAGCGAAGGCAAACCGGCAATTTTTTCAAACCCATTCCGGGGCGGACGCGGCGCAGATTGCCGTCCATACAGTGCCCGATCATGCGCAGGCGTGGATCGACGGCAGGTTCGTGGGGCCGACGCCTCTGGATTTGAAGCTCGCGCCTGGCCATCACCGGTTGCTAGTTCGCGCGCCCAATATGCAGGAGTCTGTGCAGGACTTTGACCTGGCTGCGAAGCAGGCGCAGTCGATTGACCTCCCACTGAAAGCTTCCTCTCAAAACCAAGTCATCGTTCACTGGCCGTCGCAGAAGTAGGATTCCGAGGTAGCAGAAAGTCGCACAGCGCGGATTGGGTTTGCTCACATCAGGCGATGGAGTGGACTCACCGTTATAGCGTCCTGTCCTTGCGCAATGCCCACGGCTTGGGCTGGCCGTGCGGCCGGGTAACCGTTTGCGAAAGCTCTTTTAACCTGATGCTTGGATCAAATCGTAAAACGCGGCAACATGGCGAGTACGTAATTAACCCTACGGAGAAGAGTCCACCCCCGCAGGAGTGGCAGTCCCGAGTTCATTGGAATCGTCAAGCGCGGATCCTGCTGCAGCCGGGCCCATCCACTGCTTAATTCAGATCATTCCATTTGTTCCCGATCCCTGCGGCCAGACGGAGTGAACTACGGCAACAACAAGTGATGAATTGGCCTGCCGGGAATTAGTGTTGGCCGTAGTCCTGGAAGATAGGCCCCGCTACAGAAAGTCATGAAGTTTCTGTCCGGTACTGGAGTGCATCGTTGAAATTCTGCCGCAACGGAAGCCATAGCGCGATTTACCCGCCTGGCGGGGCGCTGTTGATCGCCTTGGTGATTTGCGCGATGCCCGCGTTCGCAAAGCAAACCGCGACGGCCGCGCAGGTGGCGTCCGCCTCGGTTTCCGGCAAAGTTACGGCCGCTACCGGAGAACAAACCACAAATATTCTGGCAGGAATCACAATCAAGATGACGCCAGCGGCCCCGGGTTCGGCATCCCAGACTACAGCCAGCGATTCCGAGGGACGCTACGAGTTTGCGCATCAGGCACCGGGGAATTACATAATGGAAACCAGCGTCGATGGTTTTCAGCCCTGGACTGCGGCGGTAACGCTCAAACCCGGTCAGACTGTCACTGAGGACGTGGCATTGCAGATCAACTCCGTTCAGGAGCGGATCGAGGTGCAAGGGGAAGCCACGGAAATCGCGACAGAGAGCGTGAGCGCGACGGCTACGGTCACCGACCAGCAACTCGAGGCGTTACCTCTGCGCACGCAAAAGTTTACCGAAGCCCTCACCGTGTCTCCGAGCGTGATTCGGACGCAGGAAGGGAAATTGAACTTCAACGGGCAGGCGGAAAGCCAGGGCATGCTGCTGGTGGACTCGGCGGAAAATGTGGATCCTGTGTCGGGAAGTTTCGCGATCCCCGTGCCCGTCAATGCGATTCAGAACATGCAGGTTTTCAGCACCCCGGACAGTTCCGCGTACGGCGGATTTTCCGGCGGCTTGACGCGGATCGACATCAAGCCCCCGGTGGCGGGATGGAATTACAAGCTTCTGGATCTCGTTCCGTCCTTCCGGGGGAAGAACGATCATCTGATCGGGCTGTTGAACATGACCCCGGGGCTGGAATTCGGCGGCCCGATCATCAAGAATAAATTCAATTTTTCGGAAAACATGACGTACGAATTTCGCAAGGACCCGGTGCACGGGCTGTCCTGGCCGCTCAACGAGACAGTCACTTACAGCCTGGTATCGTTCACGGACTTCCAATGGACTTTTTCAGCGAAGCACATGCTGGACGTCAATGTGAATGTTTTCCCGGCGACCATTTTGAACGCCAATATCGATTCGCTTATCCCGCAGAGCGCTTCGGCGAACATCAAACGCAGGGGCGTGTCCGTGGGAATCTCGGACGATTACCAGTTCGAGTCCGGAATGCTGCTCACCACTGTCGTTCGCTACACAAATTTCTATTCCACGGACAGCGGCCACGGGGCGGCCGACATGACCATTAATCCGGAAGGCTGGGGCGGCAATTACTTCAACACCTTTGAGCGCAACGCCAATCAGCTGGAAGCTTTGCCCACGCTGCAGTTGCCCGCGAAGTCCTGGCATGGCAGCCATCTATTGCAGTTCGGTACGGAGGTTCTGTACCGGACCTTTACAGGAAGCAGCGTATCTCGTCCCATCGACCTCTTGGCGCAAGACGGCAGCGTCGCCGAAAGGATTGCTTTTCAGGGAGCGGGAAATCTGCAGGGAGGCGATACGGAGGTCTCGGGATATGCGCAGGACCGCTGGTCGTTAACCAAGAGCCTGGCGCTGAGCATCGGGGGGCGTTTGACGCATCAAGGGGTGGGCCGGGACATGGCCATCGCGCCGCGCGCGGGGCTTGCTTACTCAATGGTGAACAACAAGCTGGTCGTGCGCGCGGGAGCCGGTTTGATCTATGGACACGTCCCGCTGCTGGCGACGGATTTCGCCGGATACGAGCAGCGTTTCGTAAGCTTCTTCTCGGGACCTTTCGTCAATCAGACCATCTCCTTGCAAAATGTCTACCAGTCCTCCGGGATTGCCGGGAATTCTTCATCCTTGATGGACCTCAGCAGCACCCGCACCTTTACGTGGAATATCGAAGGGGAGACTCCCTTGCGGAAGGACCTCAGCCTTCGATTTGGTTATTTTGAAACCCACACGGTCAATCTTTTCGTTCTGAATCCGATTCTTCCTGTGAGCGGGACATCCGGTTTCCTGGTTCTGGAAAACAGCGGATCCTCGAGGTATCAGCAGGCCCAGATCACCGCGCGTTACCGGCCGAGTGAGCACAACGAACTGAGCATTTCCTACGCCTGGAGCCGCGCGCGCGGCGACCTCAATACACTTTCGAGCGAATTCATACCCGTTCAAGAGCCGGTGATCAGGCCAAACGCCTATGGAATCCAGCCTTCCGATGTTCCCAACCGCGTGCTCGGCTGGGGTTATATTACGCTCCCCAAGAAATTCATTTTCAGCCCCGTGGCGGACATTCATACCGGTTTTCCTTACTCCAATGTGGATGTACTGCAGAATTATGTGGGGGCGCCGAACAGTTTGCGTTTCCCGGTTTATTTTTCGCTGGACGTAAAACTCTCCCGCGAATTCACGGTGCACATGCCGTTCAAAGAAAACGCCAAGCGCCGGAAAATCAGCATCGGGGTCTTTTCGCTGGACGTGACCAATCGCCTAAATCCGCACGACGTGTTCAGCAATATCGCGTCGCCTATTTTTGGGCAATTCGACGGTTTTCAGCGGCGGTTGACCGGAGTTGACATTAATCTTAGCGAGTGAGAGTTCCGCCCGGCGCTCGTGCTGTTACGCTCCGCCGAAGCGGCGAAATAATTTTCTTCAGAAACCATGCGCTGGATTGTAGTCCGGATAACACGCTAGAATCACCCGCCGTGGAATCGCACTCGGAGAATTCGCTATGAAACTCACGCCTGTGCTGGCGATCGGCGCGCTTTGCGCCGGCGCATTGGCGGGAGTGGCGATCAAAATAGCCAGCTCTCCCGACGATCAGCAGGCGCTGCTTCAGGCGGACCTCGCGGCATTCCGATCCGGAACCTCTGTCGGAGCGCTGGATGGCAAATTTCTCGACCCGAATTTCACCTGGACGGATTCCTCCGGAAATACCCGAAACAAGCCGGAAATCATGGAGGACATCAAATCCGGGAAGGGACTGCCGACTGAGGCGGGCAGAGCAAGCGAGGGCGGCAAAATCATCATGAGCGCCGTGAGCGCTCACCCCTATGGCCGGATTGGAGTGGTTCAGACCACCAGCGGAAACCTGTACACGCTGCACGTTTGGGTGAAAGGCGGCGCGGGCTGGCAACTGCTGATCTATCAGGCTGTCTCCATCGGCGCCCCTGCTTCGGCCGAGCCAGGGAATGGAGCGTGCCAGAACCCGTGCAATACGGTGCCTTTCCAGCCGCGAAACGAGGACGAGCGCCAGGTGATCCATGCATACCAGGCAGTGGAGCGAGCTGTGGCCGCGCACGATTCCGGGGCGTGGGGTGCTCACATCGCCGACGAATTTTTTGCGGTCACCTCGAACAGCGACCGGCCGCTCGACAAAGCGGCACGAATGGCGGGCCTGGACAATCAGAAAACGGGGGGAATCGCGCCGTTTCCGCTGGTGTCGGCGCAGATGGTTGAATTCGGCGATGCGATGGTGATGATTTCGCGGCAGCAGCCGGAGGGCGGCCTGCCGTTGCACGTCACGCGCTTCTGGTTCAAGCGCAACGGCGCCTGGCTGGAAGCCTACAGCTATCAGACAACGATCCAGGCCGGCAACGCTGCCAGATGAGCGGGCAAAAAAATCTAAAACATCCACTCGCACTTCTCCAACTCGACTCGATCCACGAAGCGTAGTTCATTCGTAGCGCCAGCATCTTGCCGGCGATTTTGCGCGCAGAGGGCGGAGGAAAAATCGCCGGCGAGACGCCGGCGCCACCAACATCCTTTTCAATTCGCGTGAATGGGCAGCGTAAGGGAACTGGAGGAGGATCCGGCGTCGATTGCTTTCAGCGATCGCGCAGCCAGAATTTCATAATTCTGATATTTGATGGTCAACACGGCGCGCCCGCCACCGCGTATGACGGAAACGGATTCATTTTCAGAGGGCAGCCAGAAGTCGCCAATCTTCAGATAGGAATGATGGATGGCGGTCTTCTTGATCCAGAAGGACGGATTCTTGGAGGGTTCCGCTTCGATGCGGCACACGGCGAAATCCTTGCTGTCCACCCAGATGCGCCCGCGATAGAGAAGCTTGCTCGGAATTTTGGGCTCAACCGCAACCATGTAAGAACAACTCCCCGGGGAATCCTGACGCTGGAACCCGCTGAAATCGTAATTGCTGGAATTCAGGGCCACGCGGCTGCGGTTCTCCTCGCTAAGAGCTTCCTGCTCGGCCTCCAGAAGGCGCTTGAGGATTCGCTCGATCATCCACTGGGGGCCGCTCTGGGAAATAATCTTGAAATGCTTTGTGGCGGGTGCGTCGTAGGTCATGTCCACAACCATTGTCGCATGCAAGGAAGTGGGAAAACCGGTGTAGTCCAGGCTGTAGAAGCGCCGGTTCTGGTAGCTTTGCAGCGCGTCCGCGCGTTCGGCGTTTTTCTCGACCAGCTTGTCCAGCACCTGCGGCAGATTCATTCGGGCTTCGATAATCCCCTGGGGGATGGAAGATTGCGCGCTTGCTCTTGCAGGCCACAGGAGGAGCAGCAAGAGCAGCGGGACAGCCGTTAACCGGTAATTGTGTTTGCCATTGGTCATAAGGATCGCATATTTCCTCGGAGGACTTGAGGGCCCGGAAATTAGATTTCAATTCAGGTGTTCACGATCTTTCTGGCATCGTCGAGAAGGATGCTGTCGGGTTGGGGTGCATGGAGCGCGTAGCGTTCGTAGGTCTTGTACATGCCCGCAAAAATCTGTTCCCAGGAACCGATGGAGAGTGCACGCTGGCGCGCTTGAAGCCGCATCGATTCATGCAATGCGGGCTGGGTCATCAGTTTCGTCAGCAAGGAAGAAAATTCTTCAAAGTTGTTGGCCACGTAACCGGATTTGCCGTGCTCGACTGTAAATGCCGGGCCGCCGAGCGGCCCCACCACCGCCGGAACACCGGAGGCCAGCGCCTCCAGCACGGCCAGGCCAAACGTGTCCGTTTCCGAAGGGAACACGAATGCATCCATGTTCGCGAACGCGCGCGACAGGTCCCTGCCGGTTAGCCAGCCGCTGAAGTCGGCGTGCAGCATGTTTTCCCGGAGCCATGTTTCCTCGAATCCCTGGCCGATCAATTCAATGCGAAAATCCCGATGGCCCGACGCCAGGAGATCGCGTTCAAGCTGCGCGAGCAAGCGCACGTTTTTTTCCGGCGTGAGCCTGCCGACGTAGCCGATGCGGAAGGGGCCGGCGGGACGTTCCCGAAATTCCGGGCTGAAGGCTTCGGTATTGACGCTGTGGGACATCAAGAAGCAGGGCTTGCCGGTAGTTTTTTCGAGCAACTCGACCAATTCGCGATTTGGAGCAAACAGCAGGCGCGGAATTTTGTAAAAGCGGGCGGTGGCATGGAAGCTGGCGAATTCCACAGCGGCAGCCAGGCTGGCGGACAGATTTTCCGGCCAGGAAGAGAGCAGCCTGGACACGCGGCAACGGGCGAACTGATGAAGATTGGTTTGCCAGGAGGCCGCGAGGGGTGTGCCCAGATTGTGAGCCACCAGGGCCCCGAGGATTCCCACATCGCTCGGACCGGTGATGTGAATGACATTGGGACTGAAATCGCGCACGAGGCGCAGAATCCGCGGATAGTGGCGGAGGAAGGTAAGATCGAACTCGTGATGGCCGTCGAGCGGAAACTTGAGGAGGCCGCGACGTAGTTGAACTCTGGTTATTGATCCATCGGTTATGACTTCGTTGCGGGGGCCCGCGTGAATCAGGAGCAAGGCGAATCCGTGCTCCTTGGCAAAGGACACGAATTCCCTGCTGGTATTGGCGACGCCATCGATTTCGCGGTAGGTGCAGGGAAACAGCGCCAGCCTGATATTATCGGGCGTCACGCGCTCACCTCGTACGGAACGTCCAGAGCCCGGTGCGCTTCCGATTTTTCCCTAAAAGTGAAATTCAACGCGTGCCTGACCGAGGCATTTTCCACCATGCGAATAACGGAAAAAATGGGCCCGAGGTACGGCGGCGGGGCTTTCCACAGGGCGGACAAAGGGCGGTGATACCCCAATTGAAAATCCATGTGGAACACGCGGTCATCCCAGCGGCGGGAGCCCACAGGGTGATCCGGGTAGTCGCGAATCGTGTCAATTACGGTTTCCATGAAACGGATACCGAGCACTTCGGCGTACTGCGGCATAAAGACGATATGACTGAGCTGCTCGCGCCTGATTTCATCGACGAAGTCGGAAAAACTGGTGGCATCGGTCAGATTCAGGGCGCCGCTCGGCTCGCATCCATGGCGGTCTCCGCCGGAAATCAGAGGGCGCTGCCAGGTAGCGGCAAGCTGAATTACGTCCTTATTTTCATTCCAGCCGCGCATGGCGTTGAGCTCGAAGGCGTGAAGGAATTGCGCGTAGCGCTGCAAAAAAAGGTCAAGAATACTGCGGAAAGCCGGCTGCCCCAGGCCGTGCTGGTTCCAAAGGGGATGGTTGAAGACGATCAAAACTTCCGGAAATCCATGCAGCGCCGACAACAATTCATTGAGACGCGGCGCGGAGGGTTCGCGGGTGTACTCGGCCAGGTCGTCCATAATCAAGTGCGCCTGGCTCTCCGGCAGGTTGTGAACACCCAGATGAAATACGGCGCCCTCAAAGGGGACGCTCCACTCCACGGCAAAGGGAATCCGGACCGGGTCCGGCAGTTGGCTCAGCGCGGTGGGCGCTCCGATGCTGTCATGATCGGTCAGAGAAACAAGACTCATCAATTCCAGGTCGATCTCAATCTGATTGCTTTCCAGTTCAAAGGCCAGCTTGGGCGGCAATGGCGGCGTCCAATAAGCTAGGGAAAAATCGATAGGCCTTACCGATCTCTTGATCTGTTCATTCAAAGCCCAGCGCAGCAGGGGCCATTTTTCAGCGAATGCCGGGATAAACAGAAGGCTCTCTTTGGATTGATTGGTATGACTGTGAAGGGAAACAGCCGTCCGGTACTTTGCGGCGACATCGGGTTGCTTCCAAATACATGAGATCTGTGATTGTGGCAAAAGGTTTTGTCCAAGGGGATATGGGTTCATAATTAGGATGTCAAAATCCGGCACCGTACTCCAGAAGTCTAATAATTAAATTTCCAGACTGGCAATATGTACGCCATCCGGCGGGCATGCACACACCGGATTCATGACGCAGGCGGTGAGGACGCTTCGCCGCTCTTTCCGTCGCCACGAGTCCATCCGCGGTGATAGTGCCGGCCGGGTCGCGCGAGCTTCAGCGAAATTTCGTGCTTATCCGAATGCCCGAAGCTGCGAAGAGGCAAATCTCAGGGGGCGAGGCTGCCATTTGCTTTTGGCAACTCCGCCCGTTACAGGGGGCACGCGCTACGAATAAGACGGCAGTTACCGTTGTTGCGGTTGCCCAGGCGTTGGTGCGGCAGCGGGCGGCGCGGCCTGCACCAGAGGAGGCTGAGGTCCTAGCACCTTCACGAGCGCCTGGTAGGCGCACTGCTCATCCGCGTTTCCGCCGCCAACTCCCACCGCGCCGATCAGTTGATTCTCCACAACGATCGGCAGGCCGCCGGGAACGAAGTAGTAGGAAAGGCCCTCCGACTTGCCGAGGTCCAAACGAATCAGCCGGCCATCGACAGTGTTGAATCGCTGCGCGACCGAAGCCGAGGATCCTCGCGCGTACAGCGCGGTCTTGGCTTTCATCAAGCCGGTCTCCGCGCCAATCGGCAGTACACCGTCCATGGCGTGAGAGTCGATGATATCGCCTGTCGGTGAAAGCACAAAAATGACGATCGATTGGTTGCCGGGCTGGGCCTTCTGCCATTCCACGCAGGCGTCGACGATGGCCCGGGCGGTGTCCGCATTGATGACTGCCTTCATTAATGTCCGCTTGGCGACGGCATCCGAAACGGTCACTTTACTCAGTGGAGCGGGCGCGGCGCCCTGAGCCCAGGCGCTTGCGCTGGTGAACGCGAAGCTCCCGGCAATCGCCGCCAGCATTACCGCCGAACGAAACAACCCGGCCTGTTTCAACATTTTGTTTCCCCCTGCTTTTGATGAGATTTGTTTTTTCACGCGCACGCTTGGTTCGCGCCCCGGAAACTCACATGGAATTTTCCAAAAATTTTTGGTTTTGGAATCCCCGCAATCGGGACGCTGCATCCGGACAACTTTGTTCCGCAAAGCAACCGGTTGCCCGCCGTAAAAGCGGGCGGGCACATACACGGCCGATCTGAGTTCCTACTTAGGTAATTCCTTCCTTCAATCTCGAATGCCAATTCAAAAAACGGGCCACCTCACGCCGCTTATTTTCCGATCTCCAAAAGCTCAAACGTGCTGAGGTCGGGTTTCGGGCGTGGATTCGGGTTTTTGGCAGTGGGCGGCATCGGATCGTTTTTCTCCGTTCCGATGAGAAAGACGTGGTGAGTTTTGGCATCGAGCGCAACGGTGCGCGCGCCATAGATCGTCTTGACCGTGGCGACCAAACTGATTTTGTCGGGTGAATCCGCGTGGAAGATATAGGTTGCGCCGCTCTTCCCGTCTCCGCCGTCACGGCAAGCCGCGAACACGTTGCCGGTGGCGGGATCGAAAACATCTCCGTCCACGCCGATGCCGATCGGCATTGAAGATACGACTTTACCGTTATCCGCGTTCATGACGATCAACACGCCGGGCGCGGTGGGGCCCTTGCCGCGGCAGCCGACGTACAGGCGGCGATTCACTTTATCCATGGCCATGCCCACGGGGGCGTCGCAACCAGGAGTTGAATATTTGTTCTTGATGGTGAGCTTCATCGCGTCGTATTCGACAACCTGGCCTTTGTCCTCGTAATCCTGGAAGATGCTGCCCTTGCCGTCGGGCGCTGCGGCTTCTGGGTTGGCGTTGAACGGCATGGCGCCGACAACTTTCGCTGTAGCCGCGTCCACCACCGTGAGGTTCATTCCATCACCGTTGTTGACATAGACGCGCTTGGTCGTTGGGTCATATTCGAGCGAGTCGGTGTCGATGCTGTTCGATTTGATCGCGGAGGTAACCATTAACGTCTTCAAATCGAAGACGTAGACGGTGCCCTCCTGTTCGCTCTTGTTGCCGGTCACAAATCCACGATTGAATTCGGGCGCGACCGCTACGCCGTGCAATCCGTTCATGCCCTGCATGTCGGCGATCTGCTTGCCTGAATCCGCGTCAATCACCAGGATGTGCGTGCTGCGGGGAATGTAAACACGGCGGGCAGCCGAATCCACGGTCACATAGTCCCAGCCACCTTCTCCCCCAAGCTTAATGCTTCTGAGAACACGATAGCCCGAATCCTGCGGCGCGGCTTGGAATACAGTTGGAGAGAGGATCAGGAGCGCAAAGGCGAGAACGCAAGCCCAGGACAACACTGCAAGAATCCGGCGTGCCGACATACGTTGCCTCCGATTATTGTATGTTTACTTCCAGCCTGGAGTTAAGACGCGAGTAATCATGAACCAGTTTCAGGTAAATGCAACAATAATCATAAAGGATCCGGGTTTGGCGGTCAGCATTAATGACCGTTGACACGAAGCGAACTCGCCTGATACAGACCCTAGCGGCACTTTGGCGCGTTAGATTTGCGCGCGCGAGGCATATTTAAAATTCAGACGGCGGAGTTTTTCATGACCCTTCCCATTGAACGAGCAAAGTATTCGGCGATCGTTGACCGGCCAAAATTGCATTTGCCCAACGGCGAACGCGTGGTGATCTGGACCATCGTGAATGTAGAGGTATGGGACATCGCGCGTCCCATGCCCCGGCAGGTGCTCGTGCCGCCCACGGGAGTGACCACGCTGCCCGACGTGCCGAACTGGAGCTGGCACGAATACGGCATGCGCGTCGGCTTCTGGCGATTTCACGCGCTCTACGAGCGCCTGAAGATTCGGCCGTCCCTCTCAATCAACGCGCGGGTGTGCATTGACTACCCGCGCCTGGCGCAAGCCTGCAAGGATGCGGGATGGGAATTCATGGGGCACAGTTACGATCAGCGCCCGATGCACGGTGAAGCAGACGCACCGGCAATGATCGAGCGAACGGTCAAGACGATTCGGGAATTCACGGGCAAGCCGCCCATCGGCTGGATGGGGCCCGGGCTCACCGAAACGTACGACACGCCCGATCACCTCAAGGCCGCGGGAATCAAATATATCTGCGATTGGGTCTGGGACGACGAGCCCGCGGAGATCGAGACCAAGCACGGACCTTTATATACCCTGCCTTACTCGCTCGATACCAACGACATTCCCGTCATGGCTGTGCAGTATCATGAAGCGCCTTACTGGACGCAAAAATGCAAAGATGCGTTCGACCGGCTGTACGAAGAAGGGGCAAACCGGCCGAAGATCATGGCCATCGCCATTCATCCTTACCTGAGCGGACAGCCTTCGCGCATCAAGTATCTCGAGGCCATCTACGAATACATTGCAAAATTTAACGGGGTGTTGTACTGGACGGGAGAGCAAATCTTGGATTGGTATTTGAAGGCGAAGAAATAGTAGCACGGGCTTCAGCCTGTCGCATTTGAATTAAATTAAAATATCCAGATCCGGTCAGAATTGATCTGGCGAAATTATTTTGCTTCGGAAAATTTAAATCAGACAGGCTAAAGCCCGTCTTACTTGAATCACTTCGCCGCGGGGGCCGTGGCGTTGAAATCGGCGGCGTGGGAAACGATAACGATCCAGCGCCCGTTACGCTTGGCCATTAGGAAGTTATAAAGCCCGGCACGATAGGGCCAATCCGAGCCGTCGCGCTTTTTGGCGCCGGTCATGGTCCAGTAGTCATCCACCGAGGCGAGTTCGGGGCTGATGTATTGGATGGACTTGATCTCGTCGGTGCGATGCGAGTTCTTGTATAGGTCCGCGAATAGCTTGGCATGTTCTTCCTCGACGTCCTGGCGCGTGCCTAGGGGCTCGCCGCGCCAGTTGACCCACACGACGTGATCGTCGAGCGAGACGCACATAGAGTGTGCGTCGTGCGTGTTCCAGCCGTTGCTGAATCCGGCGACGATTTCCTTGATCGCCGCATCATCCTTGCTGTTGGCGGATTCGTTCGCCGACGCAACCCGCGCGAAGCCAATACCCAGGGCCATAGCGAAGATCAGGATCAGAATCGCCAGCACTCGCTTCGGATCAAGCGCGGCGGCAAAAGAAGCTCTCGTTTTCATTTTGTGCACTCCTCGTTCCGTCGATGGATTCTTTCACAAATCCCTAACGGGATTCGTACTGGACACAGTCCATGTACGTCCAGCCCGCATGGCGGTGGGTAATCTCCCCCTAAGGGTACACCAATCCGGGTTTGGGAGTAATACATGCCGGAGCGGATAGATCAGTTCCGGCGGCCAGCGAGAAATTCGGCAACCTGTCTTTTCAATATCGCGTCAAAAGTGGATGATGAGCACTGCGGAGGTATCATCATGAAAATTAAGCCGTGGTTGATAGGGAGCTTGGTGGCCTCTTTGCTGACGGTATCCGTTCCCGCGTTTGCACACCATGCATGGCATGGGTACGACATGGAAAATATCACCAGCGTGAAAGGAACCGTGACGCGATTCGATTGGGGCAATCCTCATGTGTGGATCAGTTTTGAAGCGAAGGATGACAGAGGGAATGTCGAAAAATGGAACGCCGGAGGCCCCAGCCCAAGCCGCATGGCCGGTACCGGCTGGGACAAGGAAACACTCAAGCCTGGAGATCAAATTACCGCCGTGGGCCACCGGATCTCGGATGGCACTTATAATATTCGCCTGGTGAAGGTGGTGCTGTCGGATGGACGCGAATTGATCTGCTATGGCGGCCGCTGACGGCTGACAGAGGTCAATATTTTGAGCCAGGCGAATCAGTTTGCCGAGTCGTCCGGCGCGGAGCATGGAAAAGAAATTGGCCGGCAACGGCGATTCTTCGTTACCGGCCAATTGTCTAATCACGGGATTACGAGAAGCGGCGATCGGACGCGACCGCCGTGACGCTCAGGATCCGATGGATGGCTTCCGCAGATTCCCCTGGTTCTCCCGGCGAAATCTTTTGAAGCGATCGCCGACAAAACCTCCGGGATGCAACGGTGCCAGTGGCCGCGGCTCTGAGATGTCAATCGCTGTTTTTTCTCGCCATTTTGTAGGCAATGGAAAGCAGCAGCAGCCGGTCATCCTCCTTTGCCTTGCTCAACAGCCGGCGGAATTTTGCCAGCGTTCGAGCGTCTCTCCCGGAATCGCCCCAGGCATTTTCGCGGGCGGTTTTTCTCCGCAAATTGGGCAGTTGGGGCGGCGTTTCGCCATCGTATAACAATTGGTACATGGGAACTTCCAGGGCTCGTGCGAATTTTTCGAGCGTTTCGACGGCAGGAACCGTGTGCCCGTTTTCCACGCGCGATATGTAGCAACGGAGCAGTCCCGTCCGCTTCTCGATTTCGCCCTGAGAGAAATTCCTTTCTTCGCGTAGTGCTCGCAGCCGTTCTCCTACAATCATGGGTTTTCCTCCAATGGATTCAATTTTGAATGTCGCGAATTCACAAACATCACGAGAGACGAAAATATTCCTCGTCCCTTGCAGATCAGGTTGGCGGTACTCAGGAAAAAGCGGGGGGCGAGCTATCTGCCGCGTGGTGAACCAGGGGCAGAGTACAGACTCCGACGGGCCTGTTGTCGAGAGCCAACCAAAACGAAAACCAGTTCAGCTGATCGTGCCGAAGTAAACTGGACACGGCCAGCCATTCTTTTTCCAGCAGCGTAAAAGATCCGCGAAGGTGAAGGGCGGAAATTCCGCAGCTGTGGCTGCTGGGTGGGTTGATCGCTGGAGGATCCGGGATGGTGTCAACGGCTGCGACAAAGAGCAGCAGGCAGAGCAGCCAGATGGCATATTTGCGTTTCAACTTCGCCCCGAATCGGAAGCGGCCGTACACCCGGCAGGCCTCCTAATTAAGGGTAGTAATATAGTACACTCCGTGCAAGAATCCAGTGAAATTTTTCACGACCGAATCGGTTCTGGATTCCGCCCGGCCGTCGCGGTCCCCCGTGTGGACCGGGCTTCTTGCGCATGGGCAATCGCTCATTCGCGGCAGGGTCTGGCGCGGAATCCCGCCAACCGGGCCGGGAAAGCAGAACGCGGAGGACCGCTTTGACATGCCGGGGAGCACAGTGATATAGGCTTTGGCTAATGAAGGGCCGCATGAATCCCGGAAATTCCGAGGGGTCGCCGGCGTTACGAATCCGCGTGGGGCAGCTGGGATGAATTTTGACGGGTGACGGGGGTTTACCATGACCAATCGACTTTTGAAACTGACCGGAGTGTTTGCCGTTCTGCTGATGATTTCAACGGCCGTAGTCGCCCACCACGGGACGTCGGCGTATGACACGTCCCAATTGACGACAGTGAAGGGAACGGTAACGGATTTTCAGTTCAACAATCCCCATGTGATGATTTCTGTCGAGGCCAAGGACGAAAAGGGCAAAGTCGAAACGTGGATTAGCGAAGCCAACAGCCCGAATGTCCTGACCCGGCACGGCTGGAACCGGGACATAATCAAGAAAGGGGACCAAATCACGATTATTGGGAATCGCCCCAAAAATGGGGCGAAAACCATGCGTCTCCAGAAGGTCATATTGTCCGACGGCCAAGAGCTTGACCCGAATTCATTACAGGACTAATGAGATATAGCTCAGAAAAACTTCAGGTGAACGTCAGACCAGTCAGGAGAAGCTCCGAAATGCGCGACCGCTTAATCGGCTTGATTCTTGCCCTGTCGGCCACCGTGGCCTTTTCTCCTTTCTTATTCGCTCAAACCGCCGATCAGCAGGGAATGGCAAGGGTCGACCCCGCGGCTCCTCCACCGGACTTATCCGGACTTTGGATACGACTGCGAGACCCGTCGCATTCACCCATCAATCTTGACTTTGGAAAGGCGATCTCTCCCATGACGCCTTGGGCGGAGGCGAAATTCAAGGCGGCCAACTCCGTATATCGCAGCTCCAGCCCCAGCACAGATTTAAGCGATCCGATTTACAATTGTTTTCCGCCAGGTGTGCCGCGAATTTATCTTCTCAATTTTCCAGTACAGATCGTTCAAACTCCCGGCCAGGTAATCATGCTCTTCGAGTTCGATCACTTTGTGCGGCGAATCTACACAGATGGACGTCCGCATGACAAGGATGCCGGTCTCCTGTGGATGGGAGACTCCATCGGCAAGTGGGAAGGCGACACCCTGGTTGCCGACACGGTCAGTTTTAACGACAAGACTACGCTCGATCGGGAAGGTTATCCGCACAGCGACGCAATGCACCTGGTGGAGCGCATTCATCGTGTTGCCCATAACTCTTTAGTAATCGACCTCACCGTTGATGACCCGAAGGCTTATACCAAGCCCTGGGAAGCAAAGCTCATCTTTCAGTTACGGCCGGACTGGAAAATTATGGAGCACGTCTGCGAAGACAACGCTGGCTTCCTCGATTTCAACAAGAAGGCAACGCAGGCGCCCAAGAAGTAGGACAGGCTTCAGCCTGTCGCTTTGTTTTGCTTCCGCGTGAGGAAACCCGACAGGCTGAAGCTTGTCCTACTTACAACCGGGAGGAACGAAGCCATGATCGACAACACCCGTCGGGATCTCCTCAAGATGGCGGCAACTTTGAGCATCGGCGCAATTGCTCCCGCCGGCGCTTTGGGACAAGCGGACCAAAAACTGGCCGCGCCAGATTTTTTCCCGGGATTCAAGCGCCTTTCAGCCAAAACTCCTGGCGCGACGATCAACTTTGTCACCGCGGGAAGCGGCCCTCCGCTGCTGCTCCTGCACGGCTATCCTCAGACGCACATTGAATGGCGGGACGTTGCGCCGCAACTGGCGAAAAAATTTACCGTCGTGGCGGCCGATCTCCGCGGATACGGAGACAGCAGCAAACCTGCCGACGGCGAAAATCACTTGAACTATTCCAAGCGCGCCATGGCGCAGGACCAAGTGGAAGTGATGGCCAGTCTGGGATTTCAGAAATTTGCGGTCGTGGGTCACGATCGCGGCGGACGGGTCGCGCATCGCATGGCTCTGGAATACTCGGACCGTGTCACCAAGATGGCTATCCTCGACATCGTTCCGACTTACAAAGTCCTGCACAGCGTCACGAACGAACTGGCCACGGCCAATTTTCATTGGTGGTTCCTCATCCAGAAAGCGCCCATGCCCGAAACTCTGATCGGGAACAGCGCCGAATTCTGGCTGCGTTCGCGGTTTGAGCGAATTCCGCCCGGTATTCTGAGCAAGGAAGCCTTCGCGGAGTATCTGCGCAGTTTCACGCTGCCAGGCTCCATTCATGGTTCCTGCGAGGATTA
>Ga0210401_10000976_pt1 | contig 34419 bp, 31 predicted proteins | sample IncBWH32MmetaG_FD_150866 | JGI IMG/M metagenome (GOLD analysis project Ga0210401, IMG submission 150866) | Forest soil microbial communities from Barre Woods Harvard Forest LTER site, Petersham, Massachusetts, United States - Inc-BW-H-32-M | ecosystem: Environmental > Terrestrial > Soil >... | reverse complement strand
AGCGTGGGCTTCACCGAGAAGTAGCTTGGGTTCCATCCGCCGGAACACGGGTACAATCTTTTGACCGGGCTGCGCGGATAGGGTAAGATCGTAGAAATCGTTACAGGAGCCCTCATGCGCAAGCGTTCCATCGTCATCGCCCTTTTCCTGGCCTGCAGCGCCGGCCTTTACGCGGACCAGGGCACCACGGCCGCAGCTTTCCTAAAATTGGACAATAGTCCCCGGGCCCAGGCCATGGGCGACGCCTTCACCGGCGTCGCGGACGACGTTTCCGCCCTGCAATACAATGTTGGCGGCCTCGGTTTCATCACCCAGAAGCAGTTCATCCTGATCCATACGGTCTGGTTTTTGGACATGTTTTACGATTATGGTGCCGTGGTCTGGCCGACTGAGCACCTGGGGACGATCGGCTTCAGCTTGTTCTACCTGAACGGCGGCACCTTCGACGGTTACGACACCAACTTCAATTCCACCGGGCAATTCACCGCAAGCTCCCTTTACGGCAGCCTGGCCTACTCCCACAAGATCCTGGATTTCCTGACCGCCGGCCTCAACATTAAGATGCTGCAGGAAACCATCGCGGGCAGCTCCACCAGCGGCGTGGCCGTGGATCTTGGGGCGTTGTACAAGACCCCCATCCCCAAGCTGAGCCTGGGCGTCAGCTTCAATAATCTGGGCCCCTCGCTGGGCTTTTCCGAGGCGTTCAGCCTGCCGGTCAACACCCGCTTCGGCATCGGATACAAGCCGCAGGACAACGTGGTGCTGGGCATGGACTATATCCAGCCCATCGAGACCTACGGCATCTGGAGCGTCGGCGGCGAATACGGCTACCGGGACACGCTCTTCGTCCGCATGGGCTACAAGTACCAGGGCTCCATCGACGTGAACCAGACCTACGCGGGCTACGGCCCGGCCGTGGCGTCCGGCCTGAACATGGGCTTGGGCCTGAAGCTCTATAAGATCTACTACGCGGACTACGCCTACTCGCCCTACGGATTCCTGGGAACCACGCATCACTTCTCCCTGACCGTCAAGTTCTAGGGGACGCCGCGGCCCATGGCCTTTTGGGTACCGGAGATGACCCGGTGCCTTTAGGGCCTTTTTTTTGTCCCCCGCGCCCCTTTCAAGGGGCGGCACAGGACCGGAACATTGCCTGAAGCTTTGGCGTACTCATCCATGATGCGAACGACCATCCTATCCAGCCTCCTAGTGGCGGCCGCCACGCCTTTGTCCGCCTGGGACCCGGGCGCGGCGGACGCGTTTTTCGGGCACCAGGCCTATGGCGTGGCCGCCCAGGCCTATGCCCTGGGCGTGGAGTCCCCGGACGGCGCCGAGTCCCCGGAGGCCCGATTGGGCCTGGCCGAAAGCGCCTGGCGCCTGGACCGGGCCCCGGAGGCGCGGGACGCGTGGCAGGCCTTCCTGCTGCGCCACGTGGGCGGCCCCGATGAGACGCGTGCCTTGATCGGCCTCTCAGGCGCCTTGGACAGCCTGGGCGACCATAGCAGCGCGGCCAAGGCCGCCCAGGGGGCCGAATCCCAGGCGCCGGCGGGCCAAGGATGGCACGCGGCCCTGCTGGCGGCCGACGCCCTCTACGACGGCGGGCAGTTCCAGGAGGCCGAGGCCGCCTACCAGCGGGCCGGTGAACGCTACGCCTCGCAGCTGGATGACCCGGCCTTTGTCCCCTATGCCCGGGCCTGGTGCCTGCTGCGCTGGGCCCAGCTGCCGCGGCGGGCCTCCGGGCCGGCGGACGCGGATGGCGTGAGCCTCAACGCCCTGGCCCAGGCCGCCGACCTTTTCAGCCAGGTGGCCGCCCAGAAGGGCGGCCTGCGCTACGCGCCTTCGGCCTTGTACCAGCAGGCGGAGTGCCGCTACCTGGCCGGCGACTACGCGGCCGCGGCCGAGGGCTACCAGGACTTTGAACAGCGCTACGCCATGGACCCGCTGGTGGCCGCGGCGCGTTACTCGCTGGCCTGGTGCCGCTTTGAGCAGGGCCAGTATAAGGAGGCGGCCACCGCGTTCCACCGTTTCAGCGTGGTGCACGCCGACCACCCTCTGGCCCCTTGGGGCCTGTACCTGGCCGGGGTCAGCCTGGCCAGGGGCGGCGACCTGGACCTGGCCGAGTCGGCCTACCAGGTCTGCCTGCAGCAGTACCCCGGCAGCGCCGTGGCCGACCGCTGCCGCTACGGCCTGGCGTGGCTGGCCACCAGCCGCAAGGATTTCGTGGCCGCCGCCGCGGCCTGGGCCACCTTCCTTAAGAACGACGGCCAAGGCCCCTTGGCCGCCTCCGGGACCTTCCTCTACGCCGACGCCCTCTACCAGCTGGGACGTTACGCGGCGGCCCACGAGCAGTACCTGGCCCTGTTGAGCGGATGGCCCAAGGATCCCCTGGCCGAGGACGCCCTGTATTACGCGGCCAACGCGTCCCTGGCCCTGGCCGAGGACCAGCGGGCGCGGGACGAGCTGCAGCAGTTCCTGCGCATGCGTCCGGACTCCGCCTACGCGCTCGAGGCGCGGCGGCGCCTGGGCGACGCCCAGTACGCCGATGGGCACCTGGACGCGGCCGAGCAGGCCTACCAGGACCTTCGACGCCTTGCGCCGGGCACCCGCGAAGCCGGGGAAGCCGGCCTGGGCCTGGGATGGGTCAGCTTCAGCCGCAAGGATTGGGGCGCGGCCGGGGCCCGCTTCAAGGCCGCGGGCGCGGAGCTTCCCGTGGCCGAGGCGGCCGAGGCCTGGCTGCGCGGCGGGGACAGCCTCTTCAACCTGGGCGACTACGCCGGGGCCCAGGCGCTGTACCGGCTCGGCACCCGGGAAGGCGGCCCCAAGGACGAGCGGGCGCAGTGCCACCTGGGCGCGGGCTGGTGCGCCTACCGCCAGAAGGATTTCGCCGGGGCCTACGGCGAGTGGGGCAACGCCAAGAGCGTGGCGGACGACGCCGGCCTGCGCTGCGAGGCCGCCTATTGGATGGGCTGGGCCCTGTTCCGGCAAAGCCGCTGGGAGGACGCCGCCACGGCCTATGCCGCCGTGGCCTCCGAGTTCCCGGACAGCCACCTGGTCCCCGACGCGCTGGTGCAGCAGGCCAACAGCCTGCAGAACGCGGGCCAGTACCAGCAAGCCCTGCCGCTCTACCAAAAAGTGGCGGACCAATGGCCCACCCACCCCAAGGCCGCCGACGCCCTGCACGGGCTGCAGCTTTGCTACAGCGCCCTGGGCCAGGACGACCAGGCCCTGGCGGCGGCCAAGTCGTTCCTCAAGCTTCACGCCGATTCTGTGATCGCCCCGCAGGTGCAGTACCAGGTGGCCGAGCACTACCTCAATGCCAAGGACTACGGCAGCGCCGAAAAGGAGCTCGACACCCTCAAGACCCAGTACCCCAACAGCGTGGTGGACATCACCGCCACCTACTGGCGCGGCGAGGCCCGCTTCAAGACCCTCAAGTTCAATGAGGCCATCCAGGACTGGAAGGACTTGGTGGCGCGCGCCCCCCAGCATCCTTTGGCCCCACGGGCGCTGTTCCGCAGCGGGCTGGCCTGGTACCGCCTGCAGGAGTACGGCCAGGCCGAGTCCACCTTCCGCCAGGTGCTGGACAGCTACGGCAACACCAAGGACGTGGCCGCGGACGCGCGCTTCAACCTGGGCCTGACCTACAAGCGCATGAACCGGGACAGCGACGCGGTGGAGACCTACCTGCAGGTGGCCAAGGATTACCCGGACAGCGAGCTGGCCAGCATGGCGCGCATCCGCATCGGCTACATCTATGAGGACTCCGGCGACTACGCCAAGGCCAGCCAGGCCTACCGCGACCTGGCCGGCTCCGACAAGGGCAAGCTGGGCGCCGAAGCCCAGTACCTGGTGGGCGACACCCTCATGGAACAGAAGCAGAACGGCGAGGCCCTGCTGGCCTACGACGCGGTAGGGCAGAACTTCCCGGCCGAAACGGCCTGGGTGGTGACGGCCCTGGCCAAGTCCGGCGAGGTCCTTGAGAGCATGGGCCGCGACAAGGAAGCGCTGGAGCGCTACGAGCGCATCGTCAAGATGGGCGGGGACCCCACCTGGGTGGCGGCCGCCCAGAAGCGCATGGACATCCTGCGCTCGCACCTGGGCATGGCCGCGCCCGTGGCCAAGGAACCCGCCAAGGCGGCGGGCAAGGCCAAGCCGAGGGGCAAGGCCAAACCCAAGGCCGCCCCGGCCGACGCGGCGGAGGGGCAGCCATGAGACGCATCTTCCTGGGACTGAGCCTGGCCCTTTTCGCCGCCGCGGCCCCGGCCGCCGATGCGCCCGCCCCGGTCCCGGCCAAGGCCCCCACCGAGGCCTTGGCGGGCGAGGACCGCGCCGCCCCCACGGCCCAGCCCACCCCCGCCGGAGACGAGAGCGGGCCCGTGAGCGCGACCCGGGCGGCCCAGGCGGCTTCGGCGTTCAGCCTGCCCGCCTTCGTGGTCACGGGCAGCGGCGAGCGCAAGGCCTTGGCCAGCCGCGACGACCGGGACCAGAACCTCGACACCAGCGGCGGCTTGAAGGCGTCCCCGGGCGAGCAGGGCCAAGGCAAGGACCAGCGCGAGGCCCAGGCCAGCCGCGAGCTGCCGCAGGCCAGCACCTACACCCCCCGGCCCGCCTACGGCCAGCTGACCGTGGCCTACGGCCTGGCCGACACGTTCCGCGCCGAGGCCCTGGCCGGCGGCGACAGCGGCCCCTGGTTCGGGTGGCTGCAGGGCCGCGGAGACTTCAGCGACGGAGGGCCCGCGTCCGACAACGCGCGAACCTTGGACCAGCGCCGCGACGCCGGCCTGGACCTGCACGGGGGATGGAAGGGCCTGGACGCGGGCACCGTTGAGCTGGGCCTGCGCGGCGACTGGCGCGGGGCCCGCTGGACCGACTCGCCCCTGCCCGGGCCCTGGCTGGACCGGGACCGCGCCGCGGCCGACCTGGCCTGGATGGGCGCGGCCCTGGGCGCCGACTGGCGGGCCCACCTGTCCGCGGACCAGTCCGCGCTGCGCGTGCCGGGCCTGGGCCAGGCCTGGGCCGAGCAGGAGGAGGGCTTCGGCCTCACCGGGGCCAAGGCCGTGAGCGGCCACACCGGCAGCACCCTTCTCGAGGCGGGGCTGGACGCGTCCAGCCTGCGCTTGCAGGCGTTTGGATCGGTGCGGGACCTGTGGCAGGGCCGGGCTTGGCTGCAGAGCCGTTTCGAAGCCTGGAGCGGCAGCCGCCTGGGCCTGGGCCTGCAATTGGACATGGTGGGCGGGGACGCCCAGGCGCTGCTGCTTGGCCCGCGGCTGAACTTTGAACAGCGGCTCTGGAGGGGCCTGGGCCTGCATGCGGCCTTCAACACCGGACTCACGGTCAGCCGCCTGAGCGCGCTAGGATCGGTGCAGGGCCAGGGCACGGATCCGGCGGCCTGCCCGGGCCAGGATCCGGACGTCTTTGACCAGGACCCGCGCGCGCCGGCCCTGGGCCTGGACCCGCAGAGGACCGTGGCCGACGCCACGGCCGGGATGGCCTGGGAAGCCTGGCAGGGCCTGACCCTGGACCTGAGCGGCTTCCTGCGGCAGGATGAGTCGGCTTTTTTGCCGGACGACCCCGGCCGGGTGGGGCTGTGGTCCGACAGCCTGGTGGGGCGCCTGGCAGTGCAGGGCCTGCGCCTGAAGCAGCGCTGGGAACACGGGGCCTGGTGGCAGCGTTTGGACTTCCAGTGGCAGCAGGCCCAGCTGGCCGACCGGCCCGGCTGGAACCCCGCCCTGATGCCCGCCTTCAGCGGGCTCTTCGGCCTGGGCGCCAGCACGGGGCCCTGGAAGGGCGAGCTCAACCTGGGCTTCCTGGGCCCGCGTGCGGCCTACCTGCAGGGCGGCCCGGGCTTGGCCGCGGGCTGGGACCTGGGCGCGAGGCTGACCCGGGAGATCAGCGGCTGGCTGGACGCGTTCGTGGAGGGCCGCAACCTGCTGGGCTCGCCCGTGCAGACCTATCCCGACTACCCCGACCCGGCGCCCTACGCCGGCCTGGGCGCCACACTGCGTTTCTAAGCCGGGCCTGACGGCCCCATTGGGAGAAAAGACCATGCAACTGGACCTGTCCCTGCGTTCCTTGTTCGTCCACGGCGGCTTCATCCTGGCGCTGCTGCTGGCCGCCAGCGTGTGGAGCTGGGTGCTGATCGTCGAACGCTGGCTGGCCTACCGCCGGGCCGAGGCGGGCAGCGACCGCCTGAGCGCCCGGGTGGCCAAGCTGGCCCGGGCCGGGCAGATCCCCGAGGCGCGGGAGCTGGCCCAGGCCGAGGAGGGCAGCCTCAGCCGGGTCCTGCTGGCCGGCCTGGCCCACCCCTCGCGCGAGCGCGCCACCCTGGACGAGGCGCTGGACCGCAAGCAGGCCGAGGAGCTGATGGAGCTGGAGCGCAACCTGGGCACGCTGGGCACCCTGGGCTCCATCGCCCCCTACGTGGGCCTCTTCGGCACGGTGCTGGGCATCATCCGCAGCTTCCAGACCCTGGGCCAGGGCGGCGCCGACGCGGCCGGGGCGGCCATGGTGTCGGCCGGCATCGCCGAGTCCCTGGTGGCCACGGCGGCCGGCTTGGCCGTGGCCGTGCCCGCGGTGGTGTTCTTCAACAATTTCTCCCGGCGCCTGACCGTGCTGGAGACCCGCCTGGCCCTGGGGTCCTCCGAGCTGGTGGAGGCCCTCACCGACAAGAGCCGCCGGGGAGGGGCCGATGCGGAAGCCTGAGCGCCGCCGCAAGCTGGTCACGGACATCAACATCGTCCCGTTCACGGACGTGCTGCTGGTCCTGCTGGTCATCTTCATGGTCACCACCCCGCTCATCGTGCAGGGCCGCATCCAGGTGAAGCTGCCCCGTAGTTCGGCCCAGGCCGACGCCCAGTTGAGCCCCCTGACCCTGACCCTGACCGCGGCGGGCGCCGAGTTCCTGGGCGACCAGCAGGTCAGCCAGCAGGACCTGCCGGCGCTGCTGGGGGCCGCCCTGAAGGCCCGCGACGACAAGACCGTGATCATCCGCGCCGACCGCAGCGTGACCCACGGCCAGGTGGTGGAGCTGATGGACCTGTCCCGCCGCTGCGGCGCGGAAAAGCTGGCCATCGCCACCGAGGCCCAGCCGTGAACAGCGCGCTGCAGCGGCCGGCCGACCGGCGCCTGGCCCTGGGGCTTTCGCTGGCCCTGCACCTTTGCCTGCTGCTGCTCTTCGGCAAGGCCCTGCTGATGTCCCCGCCGCCGTCCAACGTCATCTTCAGCGTGGAGACGGTCAGCGGCGTCACACCCCAGGGGGAAGGCAGCGGCGCGCCGGGTACGGCCCACCAGATGACGGACAAGCCCAGCAACGTCAACCCCCTGGCGGGAGGGCTGCGCCTGGCCGTCACGGATGCGCCCCTGCCCCAGGCGGCGCCCAAGCCCCTCAAGCCCAAGCTGAGGGCGGCGCCCAAGACCCAGCTGCCGCCCAGCCTGGGCGACCTGGACAAGCGCTACGACCAGCTGAAGATCGGCGTCCAGCCCCGCGATTTCCGGCCGGTGGACGATCCCAGCGAAGGCGGCATGGGCAACGCCCACCGTGTGGGCGCCGAGGACGGCGGCTTGGGCCTGGAGGGCCCCATCGCCGGGCGCGGTTACCGCATCGGCGACTACAGCTTCGGCAAGCCGTTGCCCGAGGAAAGCCAAGTGCAACTGTTGGTCACGGTGGGCCCCAAGGGCGAGGTGCTGGAGGCTCGGATCAAGAAGATGAGCGGCTACCCCGAGCTGGATCAGCACGCCCTGGCCAAGGCCCGCGAGATTCTTTTCGACGCCCTGCCTCCCGGTGTGCCCCAGGACCCGGTGACCGGCACAGTGACATTCAACTTCCAGTTCGACGGAAAGATGAAGCAATAGGGCCAGGCCCTTTATCCCACACAGAAAGCGAACGCATCCCATGCGCCCATCCGGCCGCGCCAACGACCAGCTCAGGCCGCTGTCCATCCAGCGCCACTACCTGAAGGATTGCCCGGGCTCCGTGCTCATCCGCTGCGGGGACACGCACGTGCTGTGCACCGCCACGGTGGAGGAGAAGGTGCCGCCCTTCATGAAGGGCAAGGGCCTGGGCTGGATCACGGCCGAATACGGCATGCTGCCCCGCAGCTCGCCCCAGCGCATTGAACGCGAGGCCGTGCGCGGCAAGGTGCAGGGGCGGACCCAGGAGATCATGCGCCTGATCGGGCGGAGCCTGAGGTCGGTCCTCGACCAGCAGGCCCTCGGCGAGCGGCAGGTGATCGTGGATTGCGACGTCATCCAGGCCGACGGCGGCACGCGCTGCGCGGGCATCACCGGCGCCTACATCGCGGTGGTGGACGCCCTGGCCCCGCTGCTGGCCTCGGGCGCGCTCAAGGCGCTGCCCCTGCGTGACAGCGTGGCCGCCGTCAGCGTGGGCCTCTTCAAGGGCGAGGCCCGGCTGGACCTGGACTATCCCGAGGACAGCACGGCCGACGTGGACATGAACGTGGTCTGCACCGGCTCGGGCAAGATGGTGGAGCTGGGCGCCACGGCCGAACACGCCCCGTTTTCGGACCAGGAGCTGGCGGCCCTGCTCGGGCTGGCCCACAAGGGCCTGAAGGAGCTTTTCGACGCGCAGAAGAAGAGCCTGGCCGGCTGAAAGGGGAGGGCCATGCGTGACCTGCTGATCGCCACACGCAACCAAGGCAAGACCACCGAGATCCGCCAGGCCTTGGATGGCCTGCCCTACCGAGTCCTGTCCATGGACGAGCTGGGCCGGGAGCTTCCCGAGGTGGAGGAGGACGGCGGCACCCTGCTGGAGAACGCCCAGCTGAAAGCCAGGGCCTACGCCAAATCCAGCGGGCTGCTGGCCCTGGCGGACGACAGCGGCCTGGAGGTGGACGCCCTGGACGGGGCCCCGGGCGTGGTCAGCGCCCGCTGGGCCGGGCCAGGGGCCACGGACCAGGACAACAACACGAAACTGCTGGCCGAACTGGCCCGGCTGGGGGACCCCCCCAGGACCGCGGTCTTCCGCACCGTGATGGTCCTGGCCGAGCCCGAGGGCCGGGAGGACTGGGTGGCGGGGCGCTGCGTGGGCCTGGTCCCCCGCCAGCTCCTGGGCGCCGGCGGCTTCGGCTACGACCCCCTCTTTTTCGTCCCGGCGGCCGGAAAAACCTTTGCCCAGATGGCTTTAGAGGAGAAAAACCGCCTCAGCCACCGGGGGGAGGCCCTGCGCCGGGTCCGCCTGCTCCTGACCCGGTGGTGAAAATAGGGCTTGCCTAAAACGCCCATTTTGGCTAAATTTTTAGCCCTTTAGCTGTGGCAACAAAGAAGGAGTCATCCATGTCGCGCGTTTGCGAGATCACGGGCAGCCGGCCCAATGTCAAGAATATGGTGTCCCACGCGAACAACCGCGTGAAGAGCCTGCAGCTGCCCAACCTGCAGCAGCATAAGATCTTCGTGCCCGAGCTCAAGCGCACCATCTCCCTGCGCCTGTCCACCCGGGCCCTGCGCACCTTGAAGAAGCAGAACAACCTGCTGCAGTACCTCAAGGAAAACGGCGTCAAGTTCTAGGTTTTCCGCTCAGCAAAAGCCCGGGCGCAGGCCCGGGCTTTTTTGTTTTTGGGGGGCGCGGGGCCGGCAACGGCCCGCTTTTGTAGGGCTTTGTGCCTGCGCGATTTGGGTTATAGTGGTTTAAATAGACCTCCCTGGTGGACCCATGTCCCAATGCCCGATCTGTCAAAACGTTTTGAACGAGGGACGCTGTCCCTATTGCCCGGAAGACCTGATCAACAAATACAACGGGACCCCGGCGGACGCGTTCCCGCGCACGGCCCTGCCGCCGTCCGGCGTGGTCAACGGCGGCGTGGTGCGGGCCCTGGCCATGAGCCTGTTCCAAAACAGCCTCGAGGAGGCCGACGCCCAGTGGGCCAGCGTGGCCGCGGGCCTGCGCCCGCTGGGCCCGGAAGGCCGCCGCCAGACCGCGGACTGCATGGAGGCCTGGGCCCGCCTGAAGCTGCGGCGGGGGATGACCGCCGAGGCCGAGCGCCTGTTCCAGCGGGCCGCCAGCGCACGCAAGGACCCCCAGATCGCCCGCAGCCGCGCCGCGGCGGCCCCCGCCGCCGAGCCCGGCCATCCTATGCCGGTCTTTGACCAGGACCCCAAGTCCGAACCCAAGGGAAACTGGGACAGCGACGCGTGGAAGCGCCTGCAGCCCGAAGCCGACAAGAGCGACCGCAGCGAGGCCTTGGAGAGGACCCGCAAGGAATTGGACGAGCAGCTGGCCGCGGAAGCCCAGCGCATGAAGGCCTTCAAGATCGCGGGCCTGGCCCTGCTGGGCGCGCTGGGCACGAGCATCACCGGCAACCCCATCTACGTGGGGGCGCTGGCCGGTGCCGCGGCGGGCTTCGTGTGGAGCCGTTTCGGATGAGGTTTTGGCTGCTGCTGGCGTTCCTGGCTTCCGGCCTGGCCGCCGAGCCGCCGGCGGATTCGCCCATCAAATTGTCGGAATTGCGCCGCAACGGCGCCGTGGAACTGTGGGGCGAGAACCGGGACCCCAATGCGGTCCGCTGGATCTGGCTGGAGCTGGCCGGGGCCCAGAACGTGGCCGCGGATGGGGCCCTGCCGGGCGGCTATGTGCTGCGCCCCCTGGAGCGGCGCCAGCTCGCCACCCTCCGGTCCCAGGATCCGGGGCATGGATTCAGCTACGCCCTGCGCAGCCGCAGCGGGGAAGGCGACCCGGGCAAGGACCCCGACCCAGCCGCCCTGTACCGCCTGCCCTGGGCCCACGGCCAGAAGCACACCGTCACCCAGGGCTATTTCGGGCGCGTCACCCACCAAGGCATCTACGCCCTGGATTTTGACCTGGACGAAGGCACGCCCGTGCTGGCCTGCCGCGACGGCGTGGTCATCGCGGTGAAGGATGATTCCACCGCCGGCGGCATGAGCGCGGCGTTCGCCGGGGACGGCAACTACGTCCGGGTGCTCCACGACGACGCCACCTGGGCGGTCTACGCCCACCTGCGCTACCACGGGGCCCAGGTGCAGGTGGGCCAGCGGGTCCTGGCGGGCCAAGCCATCGGCTTCAGCGGCCACACCGGCCTGGCCAGCGGCCCCCACCTGCACCTGGCCGTCTACCGGGCCAGCTTTGACGGCCCCAAGACCATCCCTACGGTCTTCATCACCGGCCTGACCCGCACCGCCAGCCTGGAGGAGGGGCACACCTACTACGCCTGGCAGGCGGGCCTGCCGCCCTTCGCCGAGCGCCTGGGCGCGGACCTGGACGAGGCCCAGCTGCGCGGCGTGACCCGCCCGGCGGCCGCCGGCACCGTGACCCTGCGCGAGGAACGGGTGGACCGGCGCAACCTGGTCTGGGCCGACAACGGCAGCTCCCGGGCCGTGCGCCTGACCGTGGACCTGAAGCAGGCCCAGGGGGTGCGCTGCAGCGCGGCCCTGCCCTGGACGGGCACCGTGCCCGCCCGCACCGAAGCCTACTGTTTTTACGTGGATTTTGTGGGCACGGATCCGTCGGCCTACCAGCTGGCGGCGTCCTGGCGCCCCTTGCCCTGAGCGCAGCCTTGTCCCTGCTGATCTTCCTCTTCCATCTCACGCTCAGCCTCTACGCCTCGGTCCATATCCTGCTGTACCGGCGCCAGCCGCGCACGGCCATGCTGTGGCTGCTGTGGGTCTGGCTCCTCCCGGTGGCCGGGTTCTTCCTCTATTTCAGTTTCGGCTGCAACCGGGTGGGACGGCCCCCCCACCGCCCGCTTCCCGCCGGCCCCGAGAACGGCCCGCCCTTGGAGGCCCTGTCCTCGGCCGTCAGCGGCCGGCCCCTGCGCGGCGGCAACCGGGTGAAGATGCTGCAGGACGGCACCGAGGGCTATCCGGCCATGCTCAGCGCCATCCGCAGGGCCCAGCGCAGCATCGACCTGCAGAGCTACATCTTCGACCTGGACGAGGTGGGCGAAGCCGTGCTCAAGGCCATGGAGGAGGCCGCCCGGCGGGGGGTGCGCGTGCGGGTGCTGGTGGACGGCCTGGCCGCCTGGAGCGCCCGGGGTCCGTTGAAGCGGCGCCTGCGCAGGGCCGGGGGCGAGGCCCGCAGCTACTGGCGCTGGAACCGGGCCTTCGGCCAGCCCATCCTGAACCTGCGCAACCACCGCAAGCTGCTGGTGGTGGACTCGCGCCTGGCCTTCACCGGCGGCCTCAACATCAGCCGCCGATACGCCAAGGGCGCCTGGTCCCGCCTGCGCGAGCTGCCGGACGTGGTGGCGGGCTCCCATCCGGCCGTGCGGGACCTGCACTTCGCCCTGACCGGGCCGGTGGTGAAGGACCTGGACCGCTGCTTTGAGGACGACTGGGCCCACTCCGGCGGCGGCGGACCCAAGCTTCCCCGGGCCAAGCCGGCCCTGCTGCACCTGCGCGGCGGCGCGGACAACGTGCGGGCCCGCGTGATCCGCTCGGGCCCGGACGAGGACCTGGAGCGCTTCTACGAGGTGCTGCTGGGCGCGCTCAGCCTGGCCCGCCACCGGGTGGACCTGAGCACGCCCTATTTCATCCCGGACGCGCCGCTGATGGCCCTGCTTCGCGTGCTGGGCTACCGCGGGGTCAAGGTGCGGCTGCACCTGCCCAAGGAGACCGACCGTTCCTTCATGACCTGGGCCACCCGCGAGTACTACGACGACCTGCTGGACGCGGGTGTGGAGCTCTGGGAGGTGGACCCGCCCTTTGTGCACACCAAGCTGGCCGTGGTGGACAGCAAATGGGTGGCCTTCGGCTCCAGCAACCTGGACAACCGCAGCTTCCGCCTGAACTTCGAGCTGAACGTGGAGGCCCACTCCACCCGCCTGGCCACCCGCGCCGAGGCCCTGCTGGAGACCTACCGCCACGGCGCCAGCCGCGTGCTGCGCGACCGCAAGGGCAAGGAGGACGTGTGGCGCCGGCTGCGCGGCGCCATCGTCAACTTGGCCGCGCCCTACCTCTGAGCTCACAGGAGTAGCCCATGCAATGTCCGGTCTGCAAACTCGAGAATCCAGACGACGCCATGCGCTGTGACTGCGGCTATGACTTCGTTCACCACAGCGACGCCTTTGCCGACAAGGACTACCGTAAGAAGTTGGCCAAGGCAGAGAAGGAAGGTCCGGTCAGCCGATTCGGCCTGGCCAGCAGCATGATAAAATTTTTCTGGCGATTTTAGCCGCGGACGGGGAGAACTTCGGACGAAACCTGGACTACCTTGAGGCGGATTGACCGTCCGCCTGCTGTTCGTTGAACGGCTGCCCGTTGCTCTGCTGCACATTGTGTTGTTGGACCGAGTATTGCTGTGCTTCGAGGCGCTGCTCCAGTTCCCTGATCTTGGCGTCCTTCTGGCGGAGCGAGGCGTAGAGGGCGATTTTTTTCTTCAAAATGGCCGGATCAAAGGGCTTGGTGAAATAGTCCACCGCGCCGGCTTCGTAGCCTTTCTTGACGTGGGGATCCTGGGTGAAATAGGCGCTGATGAGGATGATGGGGAGGTCCTGGCAGCGCTCCATCTGCCGGATGCGGCGGGTGGTTTCGTAGCCGTCCATGATGGGCATGGCGATGTCCATCAAGACCACGTCCACGGCGGTCTCTTCCAGCAACGCGAGCGCTTCCTTGCCTGAGTGCGCCGGGATGATGTCGTAGTTGGAGTCGAGCACGGCCCCCAAGACCACCAGGTTTTCCGGCCTGTCGTCCACGATCAGCAGCGTGCTTTTCATGACGGGACCCCCGCAACGAAGACGGGACGCAGCCACTTTTATTCAAGCTTCATGGTAGTACCAGGGGTCGCGGGATCAAGTGGTTGCGCCCATTTTGACGTTTTTGATTCCAAAAATGCGGCCGGCCCCCCGCTTTATTAAAACCAGGGCAATTCGCCGGGTAATTTTTCCGTGAGATTCCGGCTTTGGTGACAACGTGGTTACGCCGGATGTTCAGCCTAAATCCACCCCAACAATTTGAACCCATACACGATCACCGCCGCCAGCCCGCCCGCGGCCGGGATGGTCAGGATCCAGGCCCACACGATGTTCTCGGCCACGCCCCACTTCACGGTGGAGAAGCTGGTGGTGGAGCCCACGCCCATGATCGAGCCGGTGATGGTGTGGGTGGTGCTGACCGGGATGCCCATGGCCGAGGCGCCGAAAAGGGCCACCGAGCCGGCGGCTTCGGCGCAGAAGCCGCCCACGGGCTTCAGCTTGGTGATCTTCTGGCCCATGGTCTTGACGATGCGCCATCCGCCCGAGAGCGTGCCCAGTCCGATGGCCAGGCCGCAGGCGATGATGATCCAGGGCGCGATCTTCACCCCGTCCGCGCCGAAGGCCAGGTCGCTGCGCTTGGCCGCCACCAGCATGGCCACGATGATCCCCATGGTCTTCTGGGCGTCGTTGGCGCCGTGCCCCAGGCTGTAGAAGGCCGCGCTCACCAGCTGGCCCCGGCGGAAGAACTTGTCGATGGCCGCGGGGTGCCAGCGGCGGAAGAGCCAGACCGTGCCCACCATGAAGAAACCGCCCAAAAAGAAGCCGATGAGCGGGCTCAGCACGATGAAGTAGATGGTCATGGCCACCTTGCTGTCGTAGCCCAGGATCAGCGCCTTGGGGCCGGCGTAGGCCAGGGCCGCGCCGCAGAAGCCGCCGATGAGCGCGTGGCTGCTGCTGCTGGGCAGGCCCCACCACCACGTGGCCAGGTTCCACGCGATGGCCCCGATCAGGGCCGCCAGGACCACCAGCGGGGTGATGGCGGTGGCGTCCACCATGCCCTTGCCGATGGCGCTGGCCACGTGGGTGCCGAAGCTGAAGGCCGCCACGAAGTTGAAGAAGGCGGCCCAGGCCACGGCCGCCCCGGGCGAGAGCACCCGGGTGGAGACCACGGTGGCGATGGAGTTGGCCGCGTCGTGGAAGCCGTTGCTGTAGTCGAAGACCAGCGCGACGAAGATGATGAAGATGATCAGTACTGTCTGGGCGTCCAAGGCCGGCTCCTAGTTGTTTTCCAGGACCACGCCCTCAAGGATGTTGGCCACATCCTCGCAGCAGTCCAGGGCGGTCTCGACGCTCTCGTAGATCTCCTTCCACTTCAGCACTTCCACCCCGTTGGTCTCGTTCTTCAGCAGGCTGGCGATGGCGTCGTCGCGCAGGGCGTCGCCGTCGTTCTCCAGCTTGTTGATCTCGACGCAGCTCTTGAGGATGACGGCGGCGTTGCGCAGGTCGCGCAGGTTCTTCACCGCGATGGCCAGCTCGTCCACGCTCAGCACCAGGGCCCGGGCCAGGGCCTTGAGGGCGGTGGTGGGCTGCTGGATGCCGTAGAGCAGCATGCGGCGGGAGGCGCCGTGGATCAGGTCCACCACGTCGTCCAGGCCGGTGATCAGGGCGTGGATCTGGTCCCGGTCCAGCGGGGTGATGAAGGTGCTGTGCAGCATGGCCAGGGTGCGGTGGGTGACCTCGTCGGCCTGGTGCTCCACTTCGGCGATGCGCCGGGCTTTGGCCGGGGCGTCGTTGTAGTGCTCGAGCATCTCCGCGAAAAGCCGGGCGGCTTCCTGGCCCAGCTGGATGTGCTGGTCGAACTGGTCGAAAAAGCTGTGTTCCTTGGGCAAAAGGAACTTGAACATAGTACCTCGGTGGAGAAGGGCGTTGGACTGCCGCGCGGGCCGGTGGACCCCCCGCAAAAGACGCGATACTGTAACACAAGGCAAGCCTGGATGTAATTGATGCGACACATGCCCGTAACATGGGTGCACGAGCATCTTAGGAAAGCATTCTTGAGGCTCCAAATGTCCGAAAAAATCCTTGTCGTGGACGATGAAAGGGACCTGGTGGACCTGGTCTGTTACAACTTGGAGAAGGCCGGCTTCAGGACCCTGCGGGCCTACGACGGCGACGCCGCCCTTAAAAAGATGCAGTCCGAGGGCGCGGACGCCGTGGTGCTGGACGTGATGCTGCCCCTGGTCGACGGCTGGGAGGTCCTCAAGCGGGTGCGCTCCGAAAGCCGCAACGCCAAGGTGCCGGTGCTGATGCTCACCGCCCGTGGCGAGGAGACAGACAAGGTGCTGGGCCTGGAGCTCGGCGCCGACGACTACCTGACCAAGCCCTTCAGCCCGCGGGAGCTGGTGGCCCGGATCAAGGCCCTGCTCCGGCGCAGCCGCCCGTCCGCCCCGGGCTCCGCGGCCGTGTCGGCCACGTCGGGCCCGGCCCTGCGCTTCGACGGGCTGGAGCTGGACCCGGGCGCCCACGAGGTGCGGGTGAAAGGGAAGCTGGTCGAACTGACGGCCCGGGAATTCCAGCTGCTGCATTACTTCGCGTCGAGGCCCGGCAGGGTGCTCACCCGTGAGATGCTGCTGGAGGAGCTCTGGCAGATGGACCCGGACGTGGAGACCCGCACGGTGGATGTGCACATGCGGCGCCTGCGCCAAAAGCTGGGGACGGCCGAGGCCATGCTCAAGACCGTGCGCGGGGTGGGCTACAAGTTCGTGCCCGGGGGCCGGGCTTGAACATGGACAGCTTCATTGGCCTGGCCTTCGCCTTCGCCCTCACGGCCCTGGCCGGCTGGGCCGGACCGGGCTGGGGCCTGGGCCTGGGGATCGGCATGGCCCTGTGGATCTGGGCGCGCCAGGAGGGCCAGGTGGACCGCCTGCGGCTCTTTTTCCAGCGCCTGCAGGCCGGCGATTTCGGGGCCCGCATGCCCGCGGACGGCCGCGGCCAGCTGGAGAGCCTTCAGCCCAGCCTGGATTCACTGGCGGAATCCCTGGCCGGCCGCTTCACCGCGGCCGAGGAGACGCGCCGCCAGCTGCTGGCGGCCCTCAACGGCATGCGCGAGGGCGTGGTGCTTTGCGACGCGGACGGGGCCGTGCTGCTGATGAACCCCGCCTTTTGCAGGCTGGCGGGCTACGAGGAACCCATCCTGCGGCGATACTTCCTGTGGGAAGCCGTGCGCGACCCGGAGCTGAACGCGGCCGTGGAGGCCGCCCTGAACCAGCGCCGGGCCAGCAGCGTGGACCTGCCCCTGGACGGCGGCCGCCTGGAGGGCCGCGCCCTGGTCACGCCCATCGACGCGGTGCCGGGCGGCAGCGGGGCCGGGGCCGTGGTGCTGCTCTTCGACCGCACCGAGGAGCGCAAGGTGGAGCGGTTGCGGAGCGAGTTCGTGGCCAACGTGTCGCACGAGCTTCGCACGCCCCTCAGCGCCATCAAGGCCGTATTGGAGACCCTGCGGGACGGGGCCCTGGACGACCCGGCGGTGAACCACAGCTTCCTGGACAAGGCCATGCACCACAGTGAGCGGCTGGAGGAGCTGATGAGCGACCTCCTGACCCTCAGCCAGATCGAGGAGCAGCGGCGCCGGGGCCAGGTGCCCGCGGACGCGGCCTGCCAGGCGGCGGACGCGTGGGCCGAAGCCGACAGCCTGCTGGAGCCGGCCTTGCGCCGCTACAAGGGCGAGCTCAAGGCGGAGATCCCGGCGCTTCCAGCGGTGGCCATCGAGAAGGGCGCCCTGCGCCAGATCCTGCTCAACTACGTGGAGAACGCGCTCAAGCATTCCGGCCCCGAGCCCAGGGTCAGCGTGGGCGGGCGGCGCCTGGACCACGGGGTGGAGCTGTGGGTGCAGGACCAGGGCCAGGGCATCCCTGAAGCCGACCAGTCCAGGGTCTTCGAGCGTTTCTACCGCGTGGACAAGGCCCGCACCCGCCTTGGCGGCGGCAGCGGGCTGGGCCTGAGCATCGTGAAGCACCTGGCCGAGAACTGGGGGGCCAGCGTGGGCGTGGAGAGCCAGCTGGGCCGCGGCTCGCGGTTCTGGGTGCGCCTGAAGCCCGCGGCCCCGTCCGAGGCTTAACCGGGGCGTCACGGCCCCGTCATGGAAGCGTGTTAACTTTTTGTCGACGGGCGCCGTCTGCGCCGGAGCCCGTCATGGATCAGCCCTGGCCACAGGGCGTTCAGATCCTTTCAAAGGCGGATCCGCTGTCGGCGGATCCGCCTTTGTCTTTGGGGGGCGCCGCCTCCGCCTTGTAACCCGGGCTTCATGCCGCCGACACCCTGGCGCCCTAAGCTGGCCGCAAGGAGGTGGGCGATGAACAACCTCGAACCACTGTTGGAATCTTTGACCAGGCGCCTGCGCCTGGGGCCCCGGCGCCTGAAGGCCGTGATGCAATCCGTGCCCTTGGGGCAGGGATTCAGCGAGCGCCTGGCCCGGGCGCTGCGCCTGCGCGTGGACCTTCCGGCCGCCGAGCTGGAGCGCCTGCCCAAGCAGGGCCCCATGCTGCTGGTCTGCAACCGCCCCTATGGCCTGCTGGAGGCCTGCGCCCTCTGGCCGCTGCTGCGGGAGCGCCGGGCGGACCTGCTGGTGCTGGAGGACGCGCTGATGGAAGCCGGGGGGGAGCCGGCCACGCTGGCGCCCGGGGGCTATTTTGAGCGCCTGGCCGCTGCGGAACGCCACCTGGCCGGGGGCGGAGCCGTGCTGGCCATGGTGGGCCGCGCCCTCGGGCGGGGACGCCTGGATGGCGCCGCGGACAAGGCCGAAGCCCGGTCGCTGGCCCGCCTCGCCCGCCACGCCTCCGCCGGCGTGCAGGTCATCCACCTGAGCGGGGGGCGGCGCCGCCGCTGGCTGCGGGCCTTTGGCCTGGACAAGCCGGGCTTGCGGAGGCTGGCGCTGAGCCCGGCCTTCGGGGGCCTGGGCCCCCGCCTGGAAGCCCGCCTGGGCACGGTGCTGCAGCCCCAGCGGCTGCAGGCCATGCCCCAGGAGGCCGACGCGGGCGAATTGCTGGCCCTGAGGATCTGGCTGCTGGCCCACCGTGGCCGCTTGGTGGCGGCCTCTTCCTCATGGAGCCGGCGCCTGCGCCTGTGGCGCCAGCGCCCGCTGGCCTCGCCCCTGCCGCCGGATCTGCTGGAGCGCGAGCTGGAGGCCCTGCCCGAGGAGTCCAAGCTGGCGGTTTCGGGGGACCTGGAATGCTGGGTGGCCGAAGCCGGGCAGATACCCAGCCTGCTGCGCGAGATCGGCCGGCTGCGCGAGGAGACCTTCCGCGCCGTGGGCGAGGGCACGGGCCAGCCCGTGGACCTGGACCGCTTCGACCAGCACTACAACCATCTTTTCCTGTGGCATCGGCGCCAGCGCCGCCTGGTGGGAGCCTACCGTTTCACCCCCATGGACCGGGCCCTTGGGCTGCACGGCCTGGAGGGGCTCTACACCCACACCCTGTTGCGCTTCAAGCCGGAGCTGATCAACGAGCTGGATCCCGCCCTGGAGCTGGGGCGGTCCTTCGTGGTGCCGGATTTCCAGCGCAGCTACGCGCCCCTGCTGCTGCTGTGGAAGGGGCTGGGCGGCTGGGTGGCGGCCCACCCCCGCTACCGGCGCCTCTTCGGCGTGGTGAGCATGAGCGCGGAATACCAGCCGCTATCGCGCGAACTGGTGGCCAGCTTCATCAAGCAGCACCTTTACCGCGGCGATTTGGCGCGGCTGACCCGGCCGCGGCGCCCCTACGGCCCGGCCTACGCCGAGTCCAAGCACGACCCGCTGACCTGGCGCCTGGGGGCCAGGATGGAGGAGATGAGCGACTGGGTGGCGGAGTTGGAGCCGGACGGCAAGGGCGTGCCGGTCCTGTTCCGGCAATACGCCAAGCTGGGCGGGGTCTTCTTTGGCTTCAACCTGGATCCGGCCTTCGGCGATGCCTTGGATGGCCTGGTGAGCGTGGACCTGCTCAAGACCGATGAACGCATGCTGGCCCGCACCATGGGCGCCGACGCCGCGGCCCGCTTCCTGGACTGGCACCAGGCCAAGGTGGCGCGATGACCCCCGGCCGCGGCTGAAGCCCATGCGCGTCGCCTATTTCACCGAATCCTTGCCGCCCCTCACCGACGGGGTGGCGCGCACCTACACCTGGCTGGCCCAGGCCTTGAACGACGCCGGGGTAGATTTCCGCTTCATCGCCCCGGTCTGCCCGGCCGAAGAGGAACCCTGGCGGGGCCGGGTGCTGAAGCAGGCCTCGGTGGCGTTCCCCCTTTATGCCTACTACCGGGTGGGGCTGCCCAACCCGGCCAAGGTCTTCCGCGCCCTGGACGCCTTCAAGCCCAGCCTGGTGCAGGTGGCGGCCCCCACTCCCTTGGGATGGCTGGGCATCTATTACGCCCGCCGCCGCGGCCTGCCGGTGGTCTCCAGCTACCACACCCATTTTGTGGACTATTTCCCCTACTACCATCTCGGCTTCCTCAGCCGGCCGGCCTGGGCCCTGCTGCGCCGCTTCCACAACGCCACCGACCGCACCTACGCGCCCTCGGCCAGCTGCCTGGACAGGCTGAAGCGCGAAGGCTTCGCGAATCTGTGCCTGTGGGAGCGCGGCTTGGACGCGGAGCGCTTCTCCCCGGCCCTGCGCAGCAGAGAAGAGCGGGAGCGTTGGGCCGGGGCCGGGGAAAGTTTGGTGCTCTATGTCGGGCGATTGGTGGCGGACAAAGACTTGAGGGTCCTGGCGGAGGCCCTGGAGCTGGCCCGCGGCGAGGGCGCCAAGATGCGCTGCGTGTTCGCCGGGGACGGGCCGCTGCGGCGGGAGCTGGAAAAGCGGCTGCCCTACGACCATTTCCCGGGTTTTGTGAGGGGCCAGGCCCTGGCCAGGCTCTTCGCCAGCGCGGACGTCTTCGCGTTCCCCTCGCCCAACGAGACCTTCGGCAACGTGGTCCTGGAGTCCATGGCCTCGGGCCTGCCGGTGCTGGCCGTGGCCGCGGGCGGCCCCGCCGACCTGGTGGAGCACGGCCGCAACGGATGGCTGAGCCCGCCCGGCGACGCCCCGGCCTTTGCCCGGGCCGTGGAGCGGCTATGCAACGACCGCGGCCTGCGCCAGGGCCTGGCCGCGGGGGGCCTGGGCCGCGCCGCCGGATACCACTGGCGCGCCGTGCATGGGCGCCTCCTGGACCAATACAGGGACCTGCTGGAGCAGCGCGGGCTGCGCAGCGCGCTGGAAGCGGTCCAGGCCTAGGCCTGCACCGCCTGCGCGGCCACGGTTTTCAGCAGCGCCCCCACCAGCACCTGGCCGGCATTGGGCAGCGGATACGCCGCCTGGGCCGCCTCGATGCAGCGCAAGGCGCTGGGGCTGGCCGCGAAGGCGGCCACGGTGGGTCCCAGGGCCCGGCGATGCTCCACCTTCACCGCGATGCCGTGGAGGGCCGCCAGGTCGGCGTTGGGGCCTTCCTGGGGCATGGCCGCGGCAGCGTCCAGCACCAGGGGCGTGTTGGCGGCCACGGCCTCAAAAAGGCTGGCCGGGCCCGGCTTGCCCAGCATCAGGTCGGCCGCCCTCAGATACACCTGCAATTGGTCGGTGAAGCCCACCGGCACGATTTGGTGGGGCCCGGCCGGCCTTTGTTCAAGCCTTTGTTTCAGCGCCTCGTTGCGGCCGCAGATGACCACCAGCTGCCAGCCCCGTCCCGACTCCTCCAGATGGTCCACGATGTCCTCCATGGACGAGCCGCCGAAGCCGCCCATGCTGAGCAGCACGGTGAAGGGTCCTTCCGCCAGGCCCAGCTGGCGCCGCGCCTCCAGCCGGGGCAGGGCCCGCAGCTCGCCCGCCTGGTACTTGGGGTGCAGCAGCAGGCCGCTCTCCAACACCTTGGCCGGGCCCGCCTCGGCGGCCTGGGCAGCCGCCAGGTCGCAGGGCGCGCTGACCCACTGGGCTTCCCGGCAGGCCCGCGGCGTGTACCACATGAAGGGCCGGGTATCGACCAGGTCGGTCATCACCAGGCTGAATGGCACGCCCGCCTCGGCGCAGATGCGCGAGTGCAGGTCGTTGACAAAGGGCATCAGCGAGACGCAGAGGGCCGGCTTCTCCCGCTTCAGCCAGGCCACCCCGTCCTTCAGGGCCACCGGGTTGGGTGTGTTGGCCACCAGCCGGGCCGCGCCCCGCAGGTGCCCGGCCAGCTTCAGCAGGCTGTGCTTCAGCGTGAAATTGTAGATGTCCTCGCCGTAGAAGCCGGTCAGGCGGCCCAAGGGTTCGGCCCTCTGCCACACTTCCCGGTACACGTTCACGATCTGGAGGTCCAAGGGGGCCTGCAAGTGCGCGGCCCAGGCCTTCAGGGCCACGGCCGAGGCGCGATGGCCCCCGCCGGCGTCGGTGATCATCAGGAAAACCTTGGGATGCACGCATTCCTCCAGGTAACGGTGAAGGCCGAGATTAGGTCGTTGGTCTTACCCTTGCATGACGTTGCGGTGACGCTTTGATGACGTAGAGCCTAAAGGGCCTTTTGTTCCGGAAAAAGCCTTTAATGCATTGTGACAGGCCCGAATTAACAAGGCTTGATCCTATCCGTCACAGCAACGTTACACGGAGGCCCTAAAGTCCCGGCCTGAGCATGCGGCAGCGCGGGCCCAAATCCGGGCAGCGCCCGGAGGGGGCCTCGCCACCGCCGGCCCCAAGAACCCTAAGGAGGAACACCGTGGAGCAACGTCAGTTCAAATGGGCGGCTTTGGCCCTGGTCGGCCTGTTGGCCGCCGCGCCCCTGGCCGCCGACAAAGACCCGAACCTGGATGTCCAGGACAGCATGGAAGACCTGCGTTCCAGCCTGGGGACCCTGTCCAACCAGGTGAACGCCCTGCAGACGACCGTGGGCAACGAGATCATGTGGAACGTGAACACGGACATCCGCTACGACTACCAGCCCTACAAGACCCCGGGCGCCCCCACGGCCGCCAGGCCGCTGGCCACCCCCTACGGCGCCCCCAACGGCACCGCCGGCATGTACGCCAAGCGCGTGGAGCTGGAAGGCACCGGCAAGATCGCCACGGACCTGTACTGGAACCTGCAGTTCGAGTTCGTGGGCCTGAAGATCGAGGACACGGGCTTCGACTACAAGAACCTGAGCCTGCTGCCCTACGTCTCCATGCCCGGCTACAACTGGGAAATCAAGGTCGGCCTCTACCGCCAGCCCTTCGGCATTGAAAACCAGACCGGCTCCTCCTCCACGCCGTTCCCCGAGCGCGCCATCATGGACGGCGGCGCCAACCCGGCCGGCTACAGCAAGATCGTGACCGAGCGCGTGATGGGCCTGCAGGCCATCACCAGCCACAGCTACGGCATGTTCGGCTACAAGATCCAGGCCGCGGTCGCGGACAACACCAGCGACCAGGACCCGGCCAGCGGCGGCTTCGGCGGCACCTACACCAACGTGATCACCTACCCCGCCAACGTCACCACGGTCACCACCACCTACAACGCGACGGACGGCTTCGGCCTGAAGACCGACCAGGACCCCTCCGAGTTCGGGCGCCTGGGCCTGGACATCAACATCATGCCCAAGGTGGTCACCCTGAACCTGGGCGGCTCGGCCCTGCACAACTCGGCCAACACCGTGTTTTTCGCCACGGGCAAGGCCAACGCGGCCAAGCAGATCTGGTCGGACAACATCGGCGCGGACTTCACCCTGGACGCGCCGGTCATCAACGACAAGCTCTGGGGCGAGTGGGTCAGCCAGAACAAGTTCACCGACGGCGGCGGCGCGGGCATCTACGCCGGCAACAAGGGCCCGGGCTCCTTCAACGGGCGCGCCGAAGGCTGGTACCTGGTCAACAGCATCAAGCCCCTGGCCTTCGTCAATGCCGATTGGCAGAGCCTGGAGCTGCTGGCCCGCATCGAGTCCTTCGCGCCGGACGTGAACGCGGAAGGCAAGAGCCTGGTGGCCAACGCCTACAAGGCCACCTCGGAACAGGCCGCCACGGTGGGGATGAAGTACTACTACGCCGGCAAGAACTACACGAGCATCAACTACACGGCCTACGCCCTGAACGGCAACTACCGCACCCTGGGCCCCGCCAGCCTGTTCACGATCCAGCAGCAGTTCAACTACTAGGCTGTTGGCGGATATTCACCTTCCTGTAACACAACGTTAACAATTCGGCCCTAGGCTGGAGCCCTCCAAGGGGAGGACTCCAGCCCCAGGACCCAACGAGGATCCGCAATGACCAACCTTCTTAAGAAAGCCGGCTTGGCCGTGCTGGCCTTGGGGCTCACCGCCCAGGCCTCGGCCCTGTCGCTGAACGGCGCAGGCTCCACCTTCATCTACCCGCTGGCCAGCAAGTGGTTCTACAGCTACCAGCAGGCCAAGGGCGTTGAGATCAACTACCAGAGCATCGGTTCGGGCGCGGGCATCCAGCAGCTGCAGTCCCAGACAGTGGACTTCGGCGCCAGCGACGCGCCCATGACCCCGGACCAGATGAACGCGGTCTCGGGCGGCGTGGTCCACATCCCGGCCACCATGGGCGCCGTGGCCGTCGTCTACAACGTGGACGGCGTGGACAGCGGCCTGAAGCTGGACGGAGCCACCCTGGCCTCCATCTTCATGGGCACTATCAGCAACTGGAACGACAAGGCCATCGCCGAGCTCAACCCCGGCGTGACCCTGCCGGACGCCAAGATCACCGTGGTCCACCGCGCCGACGGCAGCGGCACCACGTTCATCTTCACCGACTACCTGACCAAGGTGAGCACTGACTGGGCCGGCACCGTGGGCCACAGCACCGCGGTCAAGTGGCCGGCGGGCGTCGGCGCCAAGGGCAACGAAGCCGTGGCCGGCGTGGTGCGCCAGATCAAGGGCGCCATCGGCTACGTGGAGTTCGCCTACGCCATCCAGACCAAGATGGCCTACGCCAAGATGAAGAACAAGGCCGGCAGCTTCATCGACCCGTCCATGGACTCCGTCAGCAAAGCCGCCGAAGGCGCCCTGCGCCGCATGCCCGCGGACTTCCGGGTGAGCTTCACCAACGCCTCCGGTGATGAGAGCTACCCCATCTGCGGCTTCACCTGGTTCCTGGTGCCGGCCAAGATCGCCGACCACGCCAAGGGCCAGGCCATCGTGGACTTCATGAACTGGGCCATGGACGACGGGCAGAAGGCCGCCCCGAGCCTGAACTACGCGCCCCTGCCGGACAGCCTGGTCGAGAAGATCAAGGCCAAGATTGCCACCATCCAGTTCTAACCAACCGCGCCGGAGTTCAGGCCCCATGCAGAGCAATGTGACCGCCCCCAATGGCAATACGGGGCCCCTCCACGCGAAGCTAGGCAACGCGCTCAAGACCAAACCGTCCATGCTCCCCTCCGGCGACCGGGCTTTCGAGTCCCTGGTCGCCGGGGCGGCGGGGACGATCCCCCTCCTGGCCGCCGGCATGCTGCTCATGCTGGGCGCGGCCTCCTGGACCTGCTTCCAAAGCCAAGGCCTGGGCTTCCTGACCACCCAGGACTGGGATCCGGTCAAGGAGCACTTCGGCATGCTCGCCTTCGCCTACGGGACCTTGGCGTCCTCGGCGATCGCGCTCTGCACGGCCGGCCCCATCGGCGTGGGCATCGCCCTGGCCATCACCGAGTTCACCAGGCCCAAATACCGCGAGGTCGCCGCCTGGGTGGTGGAGACACTGTCCGCCGTCCCCAGCGTCATCTTCGGCCTCTGGGGCATGTTCGTGATGGCGCCCTTCATGCGGGCCCACATCGAGCCCCTGCTGGTCCACATCCCCGGGCCCTTCTTCCGCGAGGCCGGCACGGGCCTCAGCCTGCTGACCGCGGGCCTGGTGGTGGGCATCATGATCCTGCCCACGGTCATGGCGGTCTGCCGCGAGGTCTTCAACGCCATCCCCGTGTCCATGCGTGAATCGGCCCTGGCCCTGGGCTCCACCCGCTGGGAGGCCGTGCGCCTGGCCGTGCTGGCCCCCTCCACGCCCGGCATCATCGGGGCCCTCATCCTCGGCATGGGCCGGGCCCTGGGCGAGACCATGGCCGTGACCATGGTCATCGGCAACCGCGCCGAGATATCGACCAACCTGCTGGCCCCCTCGGACAGCCTGGCCAGCGCCATCGCCAACCAGTTCGCCGAGGCCGCCTCCCCGGGCCACCTGTCCGCCCTGGTGGCCCTGGGCTTCGTCCTATTCCTCATCACCATGGTCCTGAACATGGCGGCCCGGCTGCTGGTCTGGGCCGTGGCCAACCGGGTGAGGCACTAGATGGCCCCCCCAAACATCTTCCAAGTGGACGTCCGGCGCGCCCGCATCGACCGCCTGATGCGCGGCCTATGCTGGTCCGGCCTGGCCATCGCCCTGGTGCCCCTGCTGAGCCTGCTTTACATGGTCATCACGCGCGGCTGGCACCGCCTGGACCTGGACTTCTTCATCCACCTGCCCCGGCCCGTGGGCATCCCGGGCGGGGGCATGTCCAACGCCGTGGTGGGCAGCATAGAGCTGGTCGCCATCGCCAGCATCATCGGCATGCCCATCGGCGTGCTGGCCGGCATCTTCCTGGCCGAGTACGGGGACAACCGCTTCGCCAAGACCGTCCGATTCTATGCCGACGTGCTGTCGGGCGTGCCTTCGATCGTGACCGGCATCTTCGCCTACCAGCTGGTGGTGAGGCCCATGCACGGCTTCTCGGCCCTGGCCGGCGGCTTCGCCTTGTCCCTGATGATGATCCCCCTGATCGCGCGCATCACCGAGGAGGTGGTGCGGCTGGTGCCCACGGGCCTGCGCGAGGCCGCGTTGGCCCTGGGGGTGCCGCGCTGGCGCAGCATCGTGTCGGTGGTGGTGAGGACGGCCATGAGCGGCATCGCCACCGGCCTGCTGCTGGCGGCGACCCGCGTGGCCAGCGAGACCGCCCCCCTGATCTTCACCGCCTTCAACAACCAGTTCTGGCCCAGCGGCGTCACCCAGCCCACGGCCTCGCTGACGGTGCAGATCTTCACCTACGCCATCTCCCCCTACCAGGAGTGGCAGGACGTGGCCTGGACCGGCGCCCTGGTGCTGCTGATGATGGTGCTGCTGGCCAGCCTGGCCTCCCGCATGACCGTGTCCAAGAACCGCCAAATCCAGCTCTGACAGGACCATGCTTCCTGAGGAACCCGTGAGCACAGACACCATGGAAAAAGAAGCCAAACAAAAGACCGTGGCCCCGCCCATGGTCACCGCGCGCGCGCCGCAGCTGCCGGACCTGGGCCAGGCCGGCGGCGGCAAGGATCAGGTGAAGATCCAGGTCACGGGCCTGAACGCCTGGTTCGGCGAGAAGCAGGTGCTGCACGACGTGAACTTCATGGTGGCGGAGCACCAGGTGACCGCCATGATCGGCCCCTCGGGCTGCGGAAAATCCACGCTCATCCGCTGCCTCAACCGCATGCACGAGACCGTGTCCGGGGCCGAGCTGAAGGGCAGCATCATGTACGAGAACCAGGAGATCCTGGCGCCGGACGTGGACCCCGTGGCCGTCAGGCGCCGCATCGGCATGGTCTTCCAGAAGCCCACGCCCTTCCCGACCCTGACCATCTTCGAGAACGTGGCCGTGGGCATGCGCCTGCACGGGGTGCGGGACCAGAAGCTGGTGGCCGCCACCGTGGAGCGCAGCCTGCGCGGCGCCGCCCTGTGGGACGAGGTGAAGGACGTGCTGCACAAGCCCGGCGGCTCCCTCTCCGGCGGGCAGCAGCAGCGCCTCTGCATCGCCCGCGCCCTGGCCATCGAGACCGACGTGCTGCTGCTGGACGAGCCCTGCTCGGCCCTGGACCCCATCTCCACGGCCAAGGTGGAGGAGCTGCTCTTCGAGCTGAAAAACAAGTACACCATCGTGATCGTGACCCATAATATGCAGCAGGCCGCCCGGGTCTCCGAGCGCACGGTCTTCATGCTGAACGGGAAACTGGTGGAGTACGGGCCCACGGACAAGATGTTCACCGCGCCGGACAACCGGCTGACCGAAGACTACATCACCGGCCGCTTCGGCTGAGGGGGATAGGCGGATGCAAAGGCATTTTGAAGAGGAATTCAACGCGTTGGCGCAGGAGCTGCTGAAGATGGGCGGCCATTGCGAGCGCATGATCCAGGCCTCGGTGAAGGCCCTGCTGGAGCGCGACCTGTCCCATTCAGCCCAGGTGCTGAAGTGGGAGGAGCAGGTCAACGTCTTGCATGTTCAAATCGACGAGGCCTGCATGCACCTGCTGGCGCTGCAAAACCCGGTGGCCAGCGACCTGCGGGCGGTGATCGCGGCCCTGAAGATCAACAACGACCTGGAGCGCATCGGCGACCAGGCCTGCAACATCACCCAGAACACCATCGACCTGCTCAAGAGCCCGGGGCTGCGCATCCCCGAGGGCATGGCGCGCATGACCGAGCTGGCCCAGAGCATGGTGCGGCTGGCGCTGGACGGCTACGTGAAGAAGGACGTGGGCCTGGCCGAGCACGTGCTGGCCCTGGAGGACCAGGTGGACGCCCTCAAGGACCAGATCTTCAACGAGGAACTGGCCGACATGACCCGCAACAGCATCGCCGTGCCGCGCGGGCTGGACATCATCCTCATCGCCCGCAACCTCGAGAAGATCGGCGACCACGCCACCAACATCGCCGAGGACGTGATCTTCATGGTCAAGGCCAAGGACATCCGCCACCACTTGGATCCTTCGACTCGGGCCTAAAAGAGGCCCTCGCTCAGGACAGGCGTTCGTAGCTACCTGAACAACAAAAAAGCCCGGACCATGGCGGTCCGGGCTTTTTTGTTTGGCCGGATGGGCGTGCTACCGTTTGGATTTCTTCAGGGCATCGTTTGACTGGGCCCGCATGGCGTCGACGGACCAGGGGCCCGGGCCGTACCAAAGGAGGAGCACGGAACAGAGCAACTGGGCGATGTCGTCCCGGATTTCGTGGAGAACGGCGAAGAAGCCGGAGATGGGCGGGACGGGCGGCGGGGGCAGCGGGTTCGTGCCCAGGAGCATGGGGACCTTGGTGCTGAGGATCGCCACGATCATCTCCCCGATGAACAGCAGCGCAAAGGGCCGGGTCATGAAACCAGCCAGGAAGGCCAAACCGCCCGTGATTTCCAGCACCGCGATGGCCGGGGCCAGCACCTCGGGCATGGGCATGCCCAGTTTGGTGAAGCGGATCACGCCCTGGCTGGCGAACAGGAACTTGATCACGCCTTCCCAAAAGAAGGTCCAGCCCGCGATGAAGCGGATCAGAAGCGCCCCATCGGACGCGTCCGTGCTGGGGTCGAACAGCCGTTTCAGCAACGTTTCCATGCCTACCTCCAGTGTGGCTCCGGCCCCTTGATGGGCGAAGCCTCCGTGTTGCCGGGCTCAGGCCCGGTCAGTATTCCTTGGCCTCTTTGGACGCGTCCGGCGTGGCCGCTTGCTTGGGCGCGTAGGCGGCATCATCATCGTCCCCGTCCTTGTCCATCTTTTTGGCGGCGTAGCCCGCGTCGTCATCGTCGCCGTCCTTATCCATCTTTTTGTCCGCCTTCCGCCCAAGCGCCATGCGGAGCTCGTCCCGCGCCGCGGCGAAGTCGGCCCGGTATTCGGGGTCGCCTTTCAGGCTCTTGGCGATGAACGCCGCGCTTTGCTTGCCGGCCTCCACGTCGCTGGGATAGTGCACCCCGGCCAGCAGGCGGCGGTAGCCGAAGAGCTCGCCGCGGGCGCGCATTTCCTTGGCCCGCTCCGGGAGCATGTCGGCCAGGATGATGCCGAAGAGGTTGCCGTTGGTGGCGTGGCCGCTGGGGTAGGCGGCGGTGGCGGGCACCGCGCCGACGGGTTTGATGGCGGGGTCCACCGCCGGGGGCCGCTTGCGGGTCCAGTACTCCTGGGCCTTTTGCATGGGGATGTGCACCGAGGCGACGACCCGCAGGAACAGGTGGTTCGTCTTGGGCAGGTTTTCGGGCGTGAATTGGCTGCCCAGCACGTCATCAAAGCGGAACACGTTGATGACCTGGTCGTGGATGCAGGCCGCCTCATCCGCGGCCGTCCGCTTAGCCTGGATGGCAAGAAGCTGGTCCAGCTCCTTGCGCGCGCCCGCCTCATCCGGGGGCGGGGCCAGCAGCTTGGTGAGGTCCACCTGGTTGACGATGGCGTAAGGCCTGGCCGCGGGCGGCGGCGGCGGCATGTCGGCCGCTTTCAGTGCCTGGATGGGAAGCGCTAAGAGCAGGAGCGCTGCTGCGCGACGGTAGGACATGACACCTCCTAGGTAGATTCCGCACCCCAGGGGGGCCGCTTGGGCGCTTGATCAGGGCGGACCGTGCCACAAGGGTGCTTCTAGAAGGTGTAACGCCCCAAGCCGCCGTTTTATTCCCGAATGCGTCCACACGGTTTGTGACGGTTCCAGCTCCCAGGCACTGATGAATCCAGCGCTGGGGCCCGGGGCGTACCGGATGGGATGGGGTCCTTTGCCTTCATTCAGGAGCGTCCATGCCTTTTTCTGCCTTGTTTCCGGCCCTGGTCCTGGCCCTGGCGCCGCTCGGCTCGCTGCCCGCGGACAGCCCCTTGGAAGGTCCGGTGGCTGATTCGCCGGAACAGATCCACCCGTTAGGGGCAGGGGACACGGCTCCGGGCGGCGCCTTGCGGGGCCTGGATGGAAAAACGGTGGAGCTGCACAAGCTCATCCACGCCAAGCCCACCGTGCTCATCTTTTACCGCGGCAGCTGGTGCCCCTATTGCAACCTGCAGATGGAACAGCTGATGAAATTGGAGCCGCGACTGCTCGCGCTGGGCTACCAGATACTGGCCATCAGCCCGGACAAGCCTGAAAACCTTAGGTTGAGCCTGGAAAAGCATCAGTTGAACTACACGCTGCTGTCCGACAGTCCTTACCATGTGATCCGGGCTTTTGGGTTGGCTTACCAGGTGGACCCGGTGACGGTGGAAAAAATGAGGGCCTTCCATGTGGACCTGCGGGCGGCATCGGGCGAGCCGCACGACTGGCTGCCGGTGCCGGCCGCCTATGTCTTGGACACCAAGGGAGGCATCCATTTCAGCTACCACAACGCCGATATCAGGGTTCGGATCGACCCTGAAAAGCTTTATGAGGCGGCCCAATCAGCGCTGGATGCCCATCCCTAGGGCTTGAGCGCGTCTTCGGCGGCGCGGTAAAGGGCGTCGGGATCGACGCGCACGGTGTAGTCGGGATTGAAGTACCTGAAACGCACGGTTCCCTTGGTGTCGATGACGAACGCGGCCGGTACGGGCAGCCAGCGATGGGATTCCCCGGAATAGCCCTCGAGGTTGATGCCATGCATCCACAGGGCCGTGGACTGCATGGCCCCCACCCGGTAGGCCAGGCCAAAGGCCCGGGCCAGGTCCAGGCGGCTGTCGGAGAGCAGCGTGTAGGTGAGCTTGTGCCTGTTCAGGCTCTCGCGCATCCGTTCGGGCTTGTCGGGGCTCAGCGCCAGGATCCGGTAGCCCAGGGCCTCCAGCTTCGGCTCCAGGGCCATCAGGGTCTCCATCTGGTCGTTGCAGTACGGGCACCATCCGCCGCGGTAAAAGATCATCACCGCCGGCCGGTCGAAGTAGCTGCGGAGCTGCCTGGCATGGCCGTCCAGGTCGCGCACAGGCCCGTCGGGCGCCTGGGCACCGACGTCCAGCGGCTTCACCGTCTCGGGGTTCTCGGCCACGCCAGGCGGCAGCCCGGAATCCGCGGCCAGCGGCGACGCAAGGCAAAGGCACAGGGCCATGAGGAGGGCGCTGCGGTTGTGGCGCATGGGACCCCTTTAAGAACTGGTTACCACCTATACGAGGGGCCGGGCCGGCTTGGATTCAAACGGCGCCGCACCTTTAAGCCCGCGCCTTTTTCCTGGCCTTGAGCTGGGCCTTCAGGGCCTGCACCAGGCCCGGCTTGTGGACCGGCTGGGAGGGGTGCAGCTTGGCCTCCTCCAGGGCCAGGGCCACCCGGTCCTCGTGCTCGTGCTTGCTCTCGAACTGCGAGGCCACGCTGTAGAAGCAGGGCACCACGAAAAGGGTCAGCACGGTGGAGACCAGCACCCCGCCGATGAGCACCACGGCCATCGGCACCTGGGTCTCGGAGCCGGCGCCGCGGCTGAGGGCTTCGGGGATGGCCGCGGCGATGACGGCCACCGAGGTCATCAGGATGGGCCGGTAGCGCACCGGGCAGGCCTCCAGCAGGGCGGCGTTCACGTCGCCGCCTTTCCGGGAGGAGCGGACCTCGTTGGTGAAGTCCACCAGCATGATGGAGTTCTTCTTCACGATGCCCATCAGCAGGATGATGCCGATGGCGCTGTAAAGGTTGATGGAGAGGCCGCAGGCCCACAGCGCGATGAGGGCGCCCGAGAGGCTGAAGGGAAGGGCCATCAGCACGGTCAGGGGGTCCACAAAGCTGTTGAACTGGCTGGCCAGCACCATGTAGGCCACCACGATGCCCAGCAGCAGGGCGATGCCCAGGTCGCGCATGCTGTCGGTGAAGGCCGTGGAGCCGGCGTTGAAGACCAGGAAATAGCCCGGGGGCAGCACCTGCTTGGCCAGCTCCTTCACCTTGGCCAGCGCGTCGGCCTGGGACTTGCCGGGGGCCACGTTGGCGTAGAGCGTGATGGTGCGCTGGCGCTGGTCGCGGGTGATCTGCTGCAGGGCGCTGACCTTGTTCAGCGCCACCACGTCCCGCAGGGGCACCACCTCGCCGCGGTTGTTGCGGACATAGAGGTCCGAAATCTGCGCCTCCTGGGTGCGCTGGTCGGCCTGCAGGCGGACCTCGATCTGGTCCTCATGCCCTGAACGGGGGTAGTAGCCGGCGTAGACGCCGCCCACCATGGCGTTGATCTCCTCGGCGATGGTGCCCACGCTGACGCCGCGCTGGGACGCCCGCAGGCGGTCCGGGATCACGTCCACCTCGGGCATGCCGAACTGGTAGTCGGTGTCCACGTCCACCATGTACCCGCTGTCCTTCATGGCCTGCTTCAGCTTCAGGCCGCTGTCGGCCAGGGTGGCCCATTCCGGCCCGCGCACGCCCACTTCGACGGGGAAGCCCTTGGTGGAGGTGAAGCCGCGGGTGGACATGTCCTGCACGAAAACCTGCAGGTCCGGGATCTTGCCCAGCTCGGTGCGGCAGCGGATCATCTCCTCGCCCTGGCTCAGGGGGTGCTTGGCCGCGGGGTCGACGGGCCGCTGGCCCTTTTCCTTCATGGTGACGAAGGCGAAGGCGCTGTTCAGCTGGCCGCCGTACTGGCCGCCGATGCCGTCGTAGACGCCCGCGATGGCGGGTTCGGCCATCAGGAATTTCTCCACCTCCTTCATCTTGGCGTCGGTGAAGTCCATGGACGAGCCGGTGGGCGTCTTGAAGCTCATGATGAACGTGCTCATGTCCTGCGACGGCACCAGCTCGGAGTGCAGGGTCTTGAAGATGGAGAGGGAGACGGCGAAGAAGGCCAGGGCCCCCAGGATGACGGCCACGCGGTTGTTCAGGGCCAGGGCCAGGCCCCGCTTGTAGGCCCGGGCCGTGCTGTCGAAGACCCTGTCGACGCCCTTGCCCAGCCAGCTGGTGCGTTCATCCACGTGCACGAATTCGCTGCAGCGCATGGGGGTCAGGGTGAGCGCCTCCAGCAGCGACAGGCTCACCGCGGCGACCATGGTCACGCCGAACTGCATCAGGTAGCGCCCGATCACGCCCTGGGTGAAGACGATGGGCATGAAGATGGCCACGATGGCCAGGGAGGTGGCCACGGCCGCCGGGGTGATCTGGCGGGCGCCGTCCATGGCCGCCAGGATCTTGCCCTTGCCCATCTCGCCGTGGCGGATGATGTTCTCCAGCACCATGATGGCGTCGTCCACCACGATGCCGATGGACAGGCTCAGGCCAAGCAGGGTGAAGGCGTTCAGCGTGAAGCCGCTGAAGTAGAGGATGATGAAGGTGCCCACGATGCTGGTGGGGATGGCCAGGAGGACGTTGAATGTGGCGGTCCAGGAGCCCAGGAAAAGCCAGCAGACCAGGGCCGTGGCCAGGGCGGAGAGGATGAGGTTGAACTCCAGGTCGTTGACGGCCTGCTTGATGAACTTGGTGGAGTCGAAGCGGACGGTCAGCTTCATGCCTTCGGGCAGGGTCTTGTTCAGCTGGTCCAGCTTCTTGCGCACGGCTGTGGCCACCTCCACCGCGTTGGTGCCGCGCTGCTTCACGATGCCGATGCCCACGGCCGGCTGGCCGTCGCTGCGGCTGATGCGGAGCACGTCGGCCAGGCCCTCCTCGATGCGGGCCACGTTCCTGATGGGGATGGGGTGGTAATTGGGCGTGCCCCCGCGCAGGTTGACGTAGATGTCGCCGAAGTTCTTGGTGCTGTCGGCCTGGCTGAGCGTGCGCACATTGGCGTTCTTGGCGCTGCTGCGCTCCAGCAGGCCGCTGGGCAGCTCCACGTGCTCGTTGCCGATGGTGTTGATGATGTCGGTGGAGGTCAGCTGGTAGCGCTTGAGGGAGCGGCCGTCCACCCACACCCGCAGCATGGGCGCCAGGTAGCCCCCGAAGCGGACCTGGCCCACGCCGTCCACGGACGCGAACTGGTCCTGCAGCACGTCGTTCACCTGGATCATCAGGTCGCGCAGGCTGGCCTTCTGCAGGTCCGACGAGGTCAGGGCGATCCACATGATGGGGTTGTCGTCCGGGTTGGTCTTGCTGTACTGGGGCGGCAGCATCGAGGTCGGCAGCGACTTCTGCACGCCCACCACCGCGTTCTCCACGTCCACCAGGGCGGCGTCGATGCTGCGGCCCAGGGCGAAGGTGACCGTG
>Ga0210401_10000974_pt1 | contig 34447 bp, 35 predicted proteins | sample IncBWH32MmetaG_FD_150866 | JGI IMG/M metagenome (GOLD analysis project Ga0210401, IMG submission 150866) | Forest soil microbial communities from Barre Woods Harvard Forest LTER site, Petersham, Massachusetts, United States - Inc-BW-H-32-M | ecosystem: Environmental > Terrestrial > Soil >... | reverse complement strand
GGAACGCTTTGCGGCCGGAGACCTGGAAGCCTTCGAGGTGCTGTTTCGCCAGCACCAGAGCCAGGTTTACGCCTGGATCGTTCGCATCGTCCGCGACTCCGGCATCGCCGAGGACCTGACCGTGGAAACGTTTTGGCGCATCTACCGCTCCCGTGCGCGCTTCGATCCCGCCGGCAGTTTCGGCGCCTGGGCCTATCGCATCGCCACCAACGCCGCCCTCGACCACCTACGCAAAACGCGCCGCGAGACCGAACTCCCGGCAGATCTCGCCGCGGACCCCGAGCCCGACCCCGCCGTACGGCGCGAAACCCGCGACCGCATCCGTAAAGCCTTCGCGCAGCTGCCGCCCAAGTATCGCCTCGTAGCGACCCTCGCGCTGATCGAAGACGAGCCCTACGAGAAAATTGCCGTGGCCGCGGGAATTTCCGCTTCCCTGGTCAAAATCCAGGTTTTTCGCGCCGTGCGCATGCTGCGCAAACAACTCGCCTCTCCAGGCATCAAGGACGCCAAATCATGAATCCTCACGACGACAAAGCTCTGCGCGATCTTCTCAAAGAATCTATCGCGCCCGTGCGAGACGCCGAACTCCGCCGCGACCTCTGGCCGCAGATGTTGCAGCGCCTCGACGCAGCGCAACCCGTCCGTGTCCCGTGGTTTGATTGGGTCCTGGCCGCGCTCGCGAGCGCCGCTCTCATCTTTTTTCCGGGCGCAATCCCGGCATTGCTCTATCACCTGTGAGGAGGCTCTATGAACAAGCACACGTACTTGCGCGCCTACATGGCTGGAATCGTGACACCCACAGTTTTTTTCCTCGTAATCGCCACGGTGTTCTATATGTGGCGCTACGTCTACGATGTGCCGGTCCCCATCGAACGCGTCCTCATCTTTCCCATGGCCGTCGTCCCCAACCTCTGGGGATTGTGGAACGTCTTATTCATCGCGTCTCACGAACGCACGCACCTGTCGATTGGTGTGCATGGCGCGTTGCTGCCCTTCATATTGGCGCCGCTCGGCATTTTGTTGACGCACGCGTTGGAATTTCCGGCGGTGCCGTACGCCGCGCGGATCTTTCCCATCGCCGCGCCAATCGCCCTGATCGCTTACTACCTGGTCTGGAAATATCTGGTCAGCTTCCTGAATGGAGTTCTCGCCATCGCGTGATTTCACCCTGCGCAGTTGCACGCACGCTTTCTACACGCACGCTTTCTACACGCACGCTTTCTAAATGGCGCGGCAATTCCGTATGATGAGTCGGCAACTTGCCCGGTAAATCGTCCAAGGAAAAATGATGCTCAAATTTCACGGCTTCGGAAGCAAACCCGCTGCGATTGTAGCGATAGCCACTCTGACCGCGTTGGGCTGCGCCGCGGCGAAAGCGCAATCCACGCCGCCAACCGCGCGCGAAGTCGCAAAGTCCATCCAGGACCACGTCGGCATTCCCTGGATGCCGCAAACGGTGGACACTTTCAAAGCCGGCGACCCCGATACTCCGGTCACCGGCATCGCTGTAACCATGATGGCCACGCTCGACGTCCTGCAACGCGCCGCCGCCAATCATCAAAACCTGATCATCACGCATGAGCCCACGTTCTTCAGCCACCAAGACACTCCCGAAGGTATGGACCAAAGCGACGCCGTCTGGACCGAGAAGCGCGCCTTCATCGACCAGCACCATCTGGTCATCTGGCGGTTTCACGATCACTGGCACCGGATGCATCCCGACGGCATTCTCGCCGGAATGGTGCATGCACTGGGATGGGAAAAATATCAGCACGCCGACGATCCCAAAGTATTCACGATTCCGGAGACGACACTGGCGAAGCTGGCCTCAGACACAGCCAAGCGCCTCGATGCTCCTACGATGCGTGTCGTCGGAAATCCCGACATGAAAGTCACCAAAATCGCGATGACCCCAGGGTTCGCAGGTTTCGTGCGAGAGACTCATGCCCTGGAGCAAGACAACGTCGAAGCCCTGCTAACGGGCGAAACCCGCGAGTGGGAAACGGTGGAATACGCCGCCGACGCGGTCACCGAAGGTAAACGCAAAGCCCTCATCGTTATCGGCCACATCCCCAGCGAACAAGCCGGCATGGAAGAATGCGTCCGCTGGCTAAAAACCTTTATCACCGGCACGCCCATCGAATTCGTCCCAGCCAAACAGCCCTTCTGGGTCCCAAAGTAGGGACGGAATACATGTGCGTCACGTGCCCGAATAGCGCTGCTCTTTCCAGGGATCGCCGTATTCGTGGTAGCCATTGCGCTCCCAGAAGCCGAGTTGATCGTGATCGAGCAGGGTGAAGCCGCGCACCCACTTCACGCTCTTCCACGCGTACAATTGCGGCACGATCAACCGTGACGGTCCACCGTGCTCGGCGGTTAGCGGCTCCCCATCGTGATCGAATGCGAACAGGACATTTGGCCGCAGCAGATCTTCCATGGGAACGTTGGCGGTGTAGCCTTCCTCCGCGAGGACCAGCGCGAATTTCGCTTCTGGTTTAGCCGCGACCAGTTTCATCACGTCCGTGAACAATACGCCCTTCCAGTGATTGTCGAGGCGGCTCCATCGCGTAACGCAATGAAAATCCGAAGTTACCTCCGTCTGCGGCAATCGTCGAAACTCCTCCCACGTCAACCGCTTCGGCTCCTGCACCAATCCCGTAATCTTGAAATCCCATTTCGCCGGATCAAAATGCGGCACACCTCCCGCATGCAACACCGGCCACTTCAGCGTTAGTGACTGGCCTGGCGGCAGCCGCCCGTCCGCCATCGCTTTCTTCTCCAAATGCCGCCGTTCATCTCCGAACATATCCCTCCGAACTGCGTGTCCCCCCATCACCCCGTTGAATCTCTTGTCCCACGCATCTTTTCTTGACTCCGTACCTCGGTGCCTCTGTGGCTATTTTATTTTTGCCTCATGAGGACCATTTCGGCTGCGCGACTCAGTAAATACCACCAGAGCGTCCCCAAAATTCCAAACACGATCAGGGGGTGATTAAAGTCATAGCTGATGGTAAGTATGATCACCGACATCAGAATATCAATCAGGAACAAATATCCCCAAGCTGACTCCCAATGCGCTAAAGCGATAATCAAACAGCTCAACAGGTGCAGAGATGGCGGCAGATGAACCCAAAAAAACCGACGCGTCAATATTGCTCCCCTATTTACGCGGAAACCGGTGCTGCCGACCTGAGCCACTGCTCCATCGTGTCGTGCCCCACCACCCCAGCCTGCTGCATGGCGACTCGCCCGCCAGAGAAGACTATAAAGTTGGGGATGCCGCGAATCTGAAAGCGCATTGACAGCTGTGGATTCGCCTCGGTATCGACTTTGAGCACCACCGCTTTCCCAGCCATATCGGCGGCCGTTCGCGCCACCTCTGGCGCCGCCATCTTGCAAGGGCCGCACCAGTCGGCCCAGAAATCCACGAGCACCGGCACCGACGCATTCTGGACGACTTCGTCGAACAATGTTTCGTCAACCGCCAGGGGTTCCGCGACTGGCGGCAGCGGTGATTTGCACTTCCCGCAGCGACCGGTGTCCGCAAGGTGCTTCGCGGGCACGCGGTTCTGTTGTCCGCAATGACTGCAGGTACGAATGATAGGCATGTAAGTCCCTCGCTTACCTCGTCATACGATGCTGTAGGCGGTGCCCAAGACTCAGTTAACCATAACACCCCTCCCCCCTATGTTTTCCGTAAGTATTCATTCTAGACGCTTAAGTGCCCTTTAGAGTCTGTAACTTACAGATTTAATGGGCTATAAATTCTAGGAATTCTACCGATTCGTCGCGGCGTAGCCCAGATGTATGCCAGAAAATCACCGGCCTCAACGGCGAGACGCCTCGCACCCCTAGCCATGTTATCTACGATAAGCCATGTATGATGAATCGAGCGTCAGCACGCAAACCCAACAAGAGCAAGGCGGCTTCCGCCTAGCGCACCGTTCCGAACGCTTTGTCACGCCTGTAGGAGCACAGGGATGCGGCCTTTGCTGACCGTGGGACACCTAACCGTTCGATAGCATTTTAGGTAATATGCTCGCTATGAAACTGGGCGTGTAACAAGCAGCCGGATTATCCTCGCGGATAGGTGTGGGTGGAAATATCGCTGTCCTCACCGGCCCCGACGGGAAGCTGCTGGTGGATGCGGAAATCGTCACCGCGCGTCCGAATGTTTCTGCAGCCCTCGCGAGCATCAATGCGGACCCCATCAAGCAATTGATCAACACTCACTGGCACTTCGATCACACGGGAGGGAACGAGTGGCTACACGAAGCCGGAGCCAGCATCCTGGCGCAAGAGAACACGCGCAATCATCTTTCAAAAGAGACGCGCGTCGAAGGTTGGGGGCACACTTTCCCGGCCGCGCCCTCAGGCGCGATCCCTTCAACAGTCTTCAAAGAGGACCACACTCTGCACGCCAACGACACCACTCTGATTCTTAAGCATTATTCGCCTGCTCACACGGATTCTGACATTTCCGTACACTTCGTAGAGGCCGACATTTTTCACACCGGAGACACCTTCTGGAACGGCTACTATCCCTTCATCGACTATTCAACGGGCGGCAGCATCGACGGCATGATTCGCGCTACCGAAGTCAACCTGGGGAAAGTCACCGACAAAATGATCGTCATCCCAGGGCACGGGGCGGTTGGTGACAAATCCCAACTCGCCTTCTACCGCGACCTTCTAGTTGACACTCGCGAGAAAGTTGCGACCCTTAAGAAACAAGGCAAAAGCCTCGACGAAATTGTCACCGCAAAGCCTACAGCAGCCACAGACGCAAAGTGGGGCAGCGGCTTTAGGAGCGCTAAAGACTTCATCGGAGACGTTTTCCAGGGCGTTTGAAGCGGAAAATCCATTGTTTCCGACGACCATCCAATCGGAATCGGCGCTTCCTAGAACGGTCTTCGGCGCGGTGTCCCGCTGGGATTTCGCCATAACTAAACCACGTCGATGACGATAAGTGTGATGTCGTCCTGCTGGGCCACCGACGCCGATTGCCAAACGCGTATCTCGGAGAGCAGTTGCTCCGATAACTCCGAAGGAGGGCGGGACTGATTGTCGCGAACCACTTGTTCAAGCTTTCGGTCGCCAAACGAATCGCCGCTGGCATTTTGGGGCTCAGTCACGCCGTCTGTGTAGAGCAGGAACCGGTCGCCAGTGTGGATCGATAAGTCACAAACGGGGTAGTCGGCTTCCAGGTTGACTCCGAACAGTAGACCATTGCTTTGGATGCGTTCCAGCTTGCCTTCTCGCCAGCGCAGAAGCGGCGGGTGCCCTGCCGCTGAATACAGTCCCTTGCGATTCCCGGTATCAAGCCACAGATAGGCCGCAGAGACTAATTGATCGCGTAGTTGTCCGTAAAGGATGTGGTTCAAGTCCCGCAATACTTGGCGCGGCTCATGCGCGCAGGTCACCACGGATTTCATCGCCACTTTGATCATCGAAGCGATGAGCGCGGCCGGCACACCATGTCCCGTGACGTCCGCCACGAGAAAGCCCACCTGCATCCCATCGACGGGAATGAACTCATAGAAGTCACCAGCGACGGCGGCCATGGGCCGATAGGCAACCGCGATCCGGAGGCTGTGAACCTCGGGAACAGCTGGGGGGAGAATTGAGAACTGCAACTCCCGGGCGACCTTGAGCTCGTCTTCAATCGCCAGCAAGCGACGCTCGTTGGCCAGGATGATCTGCACGGCGACGTACCCGAACGAAAGCAGGAACACAGCAAAAGCCAGATGGCTTGAGAGGCCCGATTGCTGGTAATGCCGCGGGCGCAACACGTTAGACCACAAAGCCTCAGTGGCTAAAACCAGTGTGCCGATAGCTAGAACGCGGCGGTTGAATAGAACCAGGAACTTGTCAGACAGTTTCTTCACGGTAACGACCGTTACGAGGACAAGAAGGCCGCAATCCGAGACAAGCCTATGGTAGAGGATGAACTTATCGGCTGAGCCGCCGACTGCGAACCAGCCAATTCCGACAACAGCGATTACCACTTCCGCAAGAATTAGAATCTTGATGAGAAGCCGAATTCCACCCCGGCTTAATTCCAAGAAGGCCGACATTGCAAACACAGCGAGCAGGTACGCGATCAGAGTGTTCACGTAAGGGACGCTCGTCTGAAGCACGAACGGCAGAGACGTGACAACAGCCGGCGACCGAGACAGGAGTCCGGTGCCGTACATCGCGCTCCATATTCCTAGCCAGATAAGCAGACGTACGCCGCTCCGCGGACGGATGGCAGCAATGGAACAAACTGCCAATCCGATGAACAGGAAGACTCCTCCAAACACGATGTCGGCGAGTTGCCCGCGGAGCATTCCGAGAAGTTGGTCTTCCAACCGTCCACCTCCCAAACATGGCCAAGATACCAGACTCGATGTCAACGTTGATGCACGTCGTTGCTCTTGGAACAGGCGCTTTGGCAAAAAACCGACGATCACGGGCTAGCGGGAAGTAATCGAACATGGCTGGTAAGTCAGATAAGCGGACAAGTGGCGTACCATGGACTTCAGTTGTTCGGTAACCGCGTTACTCAGGCATATGGATTACTTCCCGGTAGCCCGTGACTCGGGACTAATCGAGGTCATAATGGTGCTAAGGGGTGAGAATGGCACAGCAGCATTTCCAGGCAGATCGCGAAATCGAGATGGTTTTGCTCGCTCTCCAAGTGTTTCAGGTTCTTTTTCTCTGGGTTCACGATTGGATTCCGCTTGGACGCCTCAACGATGTCGCAGCGGTACGCGGCCAGGATACGAGACGCCGTCTTGTCACTGTGACGCTCATTCAAAGCGTACCGTGGACCATCGGGCTATGCTTTAGCCTGTTGCACTTTAGACGACCGTATCCCGACTGGCTTTACGACTGGCTCGTGATTAGCTATGGCATGCTCTTCATTGGACAGATCCGCGCCTGGTGGATACCTTATCTTTTCCGAGCGGAACCGAAGCGAGCTGCTCGCTATCAAATCATGTTCGGCAAAACGCATTCCTTCTTGCCGCCGCGCAATGGATTGGTCCCAAACACTGCGCATATCCTGCTTCATTTGGCGACCGCCGCCACGTTGATCGTTCTTCTCATGAAGTGAGGATGGCAATCAGTCCCACCATCGAAGCTCACGATTGGTTAGCAATCCGCAAGCTATCCTTGCTCCGCTTGGCGGCGGTCACTTGGACGTGTAGTCGGGTAATCGGAACTGACGGTCGGTGCTCGGTAAGACCGTAAATCGGGAATCGCGCTGACTGGCGACAATCAGTATCGCCAACGCCCAAACGGGGACTTGCGCATCATTTCGATGTCCGAATCCCACCGCGCAGTCGCGCCTTGATCGTGGTCCCGTATACAGAGATAGAGAACAAGACAGAAGAAGAAAAGAATACTAATCGCCGCACCTACAAGGGATAACATAGCCGTACTCACAGTGCTACATATCTACCACTTCAGGGGTTAAGGCACAATGAAGGTCGAGTGTGCCGTTCTCAAGTCCCGGGTTACCGGACAAGTGCCAGGCCTGTATATCGCACTTCAAAAGCACCATCGATTCGACTGCAGCGGAGTTACTTACCTTCGGCAGTACATCTGGTTCCTCGCCCTCGGTTGAGATAGATTTCAGTCGGAGGATTCATGAACATTCTTGCAGCGATCAAGCGCGAAGAAAGAAAGCTCGAAAAGCAATTAGGGAAGCTGAATCACAGACTAAGCGGTGTACGAGCGGCCGCAAAAGCATTGGGCGGCTCTGCGGAGCGCGAAGTCGTCGGCGTGAAGAAGCGCGTCTTGTCGGCTGCTAGCAGAGCGGCGATGGTGAAGGCGGCGAAGAAGAGGTGGGCGAAGGTTAGGAAGCAGGCGAAGAAGACAACAGGGTAGTCTGATTTCGGTGGTGCGTTGCAAGTGGAACGCGAGGGTTCTATTGCAACTTCGCGTACTCCGCCTTGGCTTGCTTCAGGATGGGAATGTCCGGGTCGGCGTCTTTCCACAGCGCGAGGAAATCTTGGTATGCGGCGCGGGCTTTGGCGGTGTCGCCTTGCGTACCATAGGCTCTGCCGATTTGCAGACGCGCGAGTGCGCCTAGCGGAGAGTTCACCACGATTCCGCGATGGTCGATGAGTTTCTGAAATTCAGCCGCGGCTTCTCTGCCTTGACGCACCATCAGATGAGCTTCGCCACGCACGTAGACGGGATACAAAGCGGTCCAACCATACACGCTCGACGTGGTCTGTCCCAGCTCATAAGGAGTGACGACCCGGAGACTCTCAATGGCCTGAGAAGCGTTTCCCTTGCCGACCGCGATCCTCGCGCGCAGCGTCGGCAGGTAGTTAAACTGCACGAGTGTGTCTTCCGGAAAAGCCCTGGCCAATTCGTTGGCCAACTCTTGAGCTTGTCCGTAATCCCCCGCGTACGCCAATGCGAGCGCGGCGCCATATCGCACATCGCGGCCCGGCGAATCGGGATTTGCGGCGCGTTGCCGCGCTCCGCCGGTGTTCCCGAATAAGGCTTCTCGCAGCGCAGAGGCAGCAGAATATGTTGCGGCCGCTTCCTTTTCTTTCGCCCTCCCGGCGGACTCCATCGCCTGGCGGGAAACCTCGCGCGCTTCCTTGAGCCGCCCGAAGTAGGCGGCGGTCTCAGCCTCAAGGCCCAGAATCTCGTCCTCGGCACCCGGTTTTCCGGCCGACCAAGCTATCTGCTGTCCCATCCCCGACACGTCATTTTGCAAGAAAGCAATCTGATACAACCCAATATGCGCCGGCGGAAAATCAAGTTTTCGTTCGCGGGCTTGCTCATACGTGGCTTTCGCTAAGTCGAGTCGATTCAGAGAAATGTAGGCGGCCATGAGGACGGCGTAGCCGATAGGAAAGTCCGGATTTACTCGGATGGCGTTTTTGGCTTCGGTAACCGCTTTCTCATACTTCCCCAAGACCGGAAGAACTATCCCGGACAAGAACGTGTACGGTATGTCCATGCGAGGATAAGCCTGGATCCAAAGTTCGCAGTCTTGTTCCGCCTTTTCGATATTCCCGGTGACCGTGATGTGGTAGGAGGCAGTGATGAAATACCGCTCAGGTTCACTGGCTCGGTCGCGGAGTTCGTAAGCCTTTCGAGTATAGTCAGCAGCCATCGCTGACTCCCCAACATCTCCGTACGTCCGACCCAACATCGCGTAAGCCCAGGCAAATTTCGGGTCGAGTTCGATAGCGTGCATGAAAAATGGAATCGCTTCCGCCGACCCGATTGTGCTCAAGACTTTACGACCCGAGCCGAAGGCCTTTAACGCCTGAAGCGACGGCGTAGTCGCTTGTTCAAGTGGCGTGTCGAATTTTTGTACGGTGTTGACCGACTCGCCCAGCTTGTTCCGAATTTCAGCGGCGGACTTGCCTAATGCGTCGAGTACATGGCTCTTATCACTCGCCTCGGCCTCCGTGCTCGCCAGCGTTTCCCCGTTTGAGCAGTTGATGGCCTTGACGGTCAGTAGATACGGCGCGCCAATCTGCGCTATCGAACCGTCCAGAACAGCTGCACTGCCGGTCCGCTGACATAGTTCGCGAGCAATCTCAGGTGTGAGTTTTGCATCGGCCGCCTGGCCCATCAGTCCGAGCGTCTGCTGGATTTGCCGATCCGGGACAATGCTCAGAAACGGCGATTGTTCCAGTTGCACGGAAAGTCCCTGCCGCAGGGTGACATCAAATACCGCATCGCCTGTCTTGTTGTCGAAATCAGCGAGGACGATGGTATCTTTGTCAGTCAGCGCGTGCGCCTTGCGAGAGAAAAACAGCCAACCGCCCACGGCTAGTCCGATGACCACAATTGTTGCGCCAGTGATCACCGGCCATCGAAACCAAGTGGGACTCGCAGCGAGCTTCACCGAGGCCTCGGCTGCTGCAACGGCTGCCCGACCCGAATCGGAATCACGCTTCAGCCGCCGCAAATCCGTGCGAATATCAGCGGCGCTCTGGTAGCGCAGCTTTCGGTCCTTCTCCAGCGCCTTGTTGATGATCTCTTCGAGCTTTGCGGGAACGTCGGGATTCAGTCGTACTGGCGCAACTGGCGTGCGATTCAGAATTGCTTCCGTAATCACGCCAGAGGTCTCGCCGCGGAAAGGCAGCATCCCAGTCGCCATCTCGTAAAGCACCACGCCAAATGAACACAGATCTGTGCGTGCATCTAGCTCTTCGCCCCGCACTTGTTCAGGTGACATATACGGGAAGGTGCCGATCGCCGTGCCACGTCGAGTGAGTTCTTCTGTCTCGCTGGCTGTCGGCATGGCCGAAACATTCAGGGCACCGCCGGCGGGCACCAACTTCGCTAGACCGAAATCTAGAATTTTGGCGTGTCCTCGCTCGGTGACAAAAATGTTGGCAGGTTTGATGTCGCGGTGGACGATGCCTTTAGCGTGGGCCGCTTCAAGCGCGTCTGCAATCTCAACCGCTAACTCCAGCATCTCCTCAAGCGGCAGGGGCTTACCAGAAATGCGGTGCTTCAGAGTCTGCCCGTCTAGAAATTCCATCGCAATGAATGGCTGACCGTTGTGTTCGCCAATTTCATGAATGGTGCAAATGTTGGGATGGTTCAGGGCGGAAGCAGCCTGTGCCTCACGGTCGAAGCGGCTCAGAGCTTGGGAGTCTGGCGCGAACACGTCAGGAAGGAACTTCAAGGCAACGAAGCGATGGAGCTTGGTGTCTTCGGCCTTGTAAACCACACCCATACCGCCGCCCCCTAGCTTTTCGAGGATGCGGTAGTGCGAAATGTTTTGACCAATCATGGCTGGAGCGCAATTCTGTGGGGCGATGTTAGAGGTGGCGTACAGGTTGAGTCAACATATGGTTGGTAGACTTTGCGTAGACGTTCGATGTGCCCGTCCTGTCGGCTGTAGCCGGGAGACGATTATCAAGGCGGCGAAGAAGCGGTGGGCGAAGGTGAGGAAGCAGGTGAAGAAGGTAGCGTGATGAGGCTGGAGTTGAAGGTAAGGGAACAGCCTGCGGCAGATCACCGCAAACCCGAGGGCCGGCTACGGGACGGTCCGAGCAAGGCTCCAGGGATGAACGGAAAACCGCGTGCCAAAAACGCACCGCAGAAGACCACAAAATAACAACTTAGCACGCTGAGTTTTTGTGAAGCGGAAAATTGTAGTTGTGTGCTCAGACACCTCATAAAACCGGCAGACAAAGCGCGTCCGATGATTTACTTCCGATTTGCCTTCCAACCATGCCCGATCCGCGTTGACGAGGTTCTCGCTTGACATATAGCCGTTCGGCTATGTATTATGTGAGCGCTGTGCGACTCAATCGCAAGGATCGGATCTTTCGGGCCGTGGCCGACCCGACGCGCAGAAAGATCCTTGCGCGCCTCCACGGACGCGAGCTTACCGTGCTTGAGCTTTGCGAACCTTTTCGAATCACTCAGCCTTCGCTCTCCAAGCATCTCGCCGTGCTGAGGCGCAGCGGGCTGATCTCTGCGCGCCGTTCGGGACGTCACCGCTACTACCGGCTCTCCCCTGAGCCGCTCGAACAGATCGCCGCGTGGGTGGCGCCGTTTCGTGACGTCAGAGACCCTTCAGGACACACTTGGCGTTTGACTCAAATCCACGAACGAAAGGACACATGACATGGCCATCCTCGGAGGAAGACCAAACAATCGGCAAGTAGTTCCTTATCTCATGGTGCGCGACGGCCGCGCCGCGCTCGACTTTTACCAGAAAGCATTCGGCGCGAAGGTCATCTACCAGGCTCCAATGCCGGGCATGCCAGGAATCTTCGCGCAATTCAAGATCGGCGAATCGTATCTCCAACTCACCGACATGCCTGGATTTGATCCGAAGGGTCCGCGCTCGCCGGAAACGCTGGGAGGCACGAGCGTGGTGCTGGAGATGTATGTCGACGATGTCGATAAGAGCTTTGCCCAAGCTGTCCAACTAGGGGGGACACCGTTGCTTCCACCGACAGACATGTTTTTTGGCGATCGCTATTGCTGGGTCGGCGATCCGTGGGGACACGTCTGGGCGCTGGCTACCGTAAAAGAGACGCTGAGCGAAGGCGAGATTCAACGGCGAGCAGCTGAATTCATGGCGGCAATGTCTCGGGACAAGTAAGACCTTCTGCCTCGGCCCGTCCTTGCCTAGAGAGTACCCTCGCATTCGGGAAATTTTGACCCGAGTTCACGCGGCGGCAGGACTTGCTTACGCCTTGTAACGAATCACGGGCTAACCGGAAGTAATTCCAGTAGACCGGTCCCGCTCTTCGACAGAATCAAGTGCTCACGCAGGCAGACGGACGCGGCGAAGCAAATCCCGGAAGCGCTCTTCCGAGCGAATCGAATCAAACACTGGATCCACGGCGAGATACGACATCCAGACAGCACGATCACGATAGGCAGTCTCAAGCCATCTGTACGTCTGCTCTTTATCATTGAGAGCGGCGTAGATCTGTGCGACGCCGTATGGCGAAACATAGCGTTTGCCAGAAATGTCTTGCAGCTCACGAATGATGCGAAGGGCTTCCTTTTTTTCTCCGGCGAGAGCTAGACTCACTCCGACCTGGGCCATGTAAAGTGGGCTATCTCCGGACAGGCTGGCGGCTTTCTGCAGCTCATCGAGACCTTCCTTGTGTTTCCCCTTTTGTACGTAGCTTTCGCCGAGGATGAGGTGGGCGGCTGCAAAATTCGGATCTAAGTCGACTGTGTTCCGGCTTTGTTCGATTGCGCCGTCATATCTACTCGCCAGGTAGTACCGCAAACCGACCCAAGTCCCGATCATGAGATTTAGCGGATCGAGTTCGAGTGCGCGTTTGGCCTCAACCAGAGCTTCCTCATGCCGCCCCTGGATCGACAGATAATCGCCGTACCAGTGGTGCGCATTGGCGTATTTAGGGTTCAACTCCAATGCGCGCTTGAACTCAACCTGCGCTCCAGCCCAATCCCACTTGTGATCAAGAACCAGAGCTAGTGAGGCGTGAGCCTCAGCAGATTGCGGATCGATTTCAACCGCCTTTTGAGCTGCAGCGTATGCCTTCGGAAGCACCTCCGCCGGGGACATAAACCCGTGCCAGGCCAGTCCACTGTTGCAATCGGCTAATCCCGAATAGGCGGCGCCGTAGCCCGGGTCTTTACTTATTGCTTGTTCGAAATAAAGCGCCGCTTTGGGCATGCTGTCGGCAGTCCGCTTGTTCCAGTAAAAGCGGCCTTTCAAGTAGGCTTCGTACGCTTCTGGGTCTACTGTGCGCGCGGAGCTAATCCTCGCGTGTTCCTCTCCAGTGACCGTGACTTCAACTTTTCGCGCGACAGATTGCGCCACGTCGCTCTGCAGGCTGAGCACGTCGCGCAGCTCGCGATCATAAGTCTCCGACCAGAAGTGTTCGTCGGTTGCGGCGCGAATCAACTGAGCGTGAACGCGGATGCGGGTACCGTCACGGATTACAGAGCCTTCGACGATGGCATCAACCTGAAGGGTTCCGGCAATCTCTGGCACCGATAAGTGTGTGTCCTTGAAGCGCATCACGGAGGTGCGGGATGTCACGCGGAGATTGTGTATCCCCGAAAGGGTTCCGATCAGAGCCTCGGTCATTCCGTCGGCGAGATAGTCCTGCGACGCGTCCCCAGAGAGGTTTTTGAGAGGCAACACAGCGAGGGACTTGATTGCTGGCTGCTTTGTGCCTCCGGCGCCGGTATTGCGGTACACCAGGAAGCCGGCGACGAGAAGCAGCAGGAGCGCCGCCGTACCGAATAGCAACCTCAAGCGTGTAAAAAAGAAACTCTCTGCTGACGGTACGACTGAACCGGCTGGCGGAGAGGAGGCAGTTTCGTGGGCGGGGTGGAGACCTGGATCGGGCGCTGACGAAGGCACTGTAGCGGGATTCGGATCAACTAGAGGAGCTATGAACCGGTAACCACGCCGGGGAATGGTTTCAATGTAGCGGGGTTCGTCGGCCGAATCCGCGAGCACGTCGCGCAGCTTCTTTACGGCGCTGTTCAGGCCGGTATCGAAATCGACGAAGGTGTCCGCGGGCCAGAGCCGCTGGCGGAGTTCTTCGCGCGTAACGACATCGCCGGCATGCTCCAGCAACAGCGCTAGTACCTGGAAGGGTTGATCCTGAAGTTTCAGGCGGATGCCGTGTTTGCGCAACTCACCCGACCGCAAGTCCGCTTCGAAGGAACCGAAGCACATCCTGGTGGCTTGGGCCGGAGGTTCCACGCGAGGGTTCCACAAACGTGGCGCCAGTCTATCATCAATTATTGCGAAAGTAGCAGCTCGGGCCGTTTGTGCGCAACGTACTTTAATTCAATGCCCTAGACGATCAGAAACAAGACAGAGGCGGGCCACCTCCTCGCCATTGCGCGCGAGAGCAGGTCCAGCCACTGTCGGCGCGCTGCGGCGAGTGTTCGAAAAAGTCGCCGAGGTACGCGGTACTGCTTTCTCCCCCGGCAACGGCGCACTTGAAGTGACCGACAGCACTGGAGGAATGGCCATGAGCAGAATGAGAGCAGTCACACGTTTCGTCGTGACTGTATTAGTCCTTGTGTTTCTATTTGGGGCTTCACGTCCGTCCGCGCTAGCCGCGACGCCGGATCCGGTCCTGCAATGGATCGGCATCATGAACGACACGGTCTTAGCTGGAGGTACGAGTCCATTCTTTACAAGCCGCACTGCAGCGATGGTATCGGCATCGGTTTTCGACGCTGTCAACGGCATTGACCCGCGGTTTCAGCCTCTCCACGTGCGGCCGAATGCGCCACATGGCGCCTCACAACGAGCTGCCGCAATCCAAGCCGCGTATGTGATCCTTGCTGATGCCTACCCGGCGCAGAGCGCGGCGCTCGCCGCCCAGTGTAATGCATCGCTGGGGGCACTTGCTCTCACCGAAAATGCAAAATCCATCGCCGCCGGGGTCGCTTGGGGACAAACCGTCGCCGACGCCATCTGGGCGTGGAGACAAACGGACGGGTTTGCCCCACCGCCTCCTCCCTTTGAAGGCGTCCTCGGCATTGTCGGAACCCCTGCCGCCATCGGCTACTGGCGTCCCACTCCTCCGCCCAATGCGCCAGGAGCCGGTACTCAGTTAGCGACCATGACTCCGTGGGTTCTCGTGCGGGCCTCACAGTTCCGCCTGCCGCCTCCTTACTCCCTTGACAGTGCGCAGTACGCGGCGGATCTGAATGAAACGAAAACCATGGGCGCATTTTCCGGCTCTCCGCGGACAGCGGATCAATCCGAACTCGCGCTTTTTTGGCAAAGCAATACGCCGCTGACCTGGAACCGGGTCGCCGCTCAGATTTCCGCGGAGCGCGGTCTCTCATTCCACGAGAATGCCCACTTCTTTGCCTTGTTGAATGTCACCATGGCCGACGCCGTCATCGCCTGCTGGGATTCCAAATACCGCTACAGCTTCTGGCGGCCGATTACCGCGATCCGCGAAGGTCTCACCCCAGCCGATGCCGACCCCACATGGGAGCCTTGGCTCGACTTCTTTCCACCCGGCACTCCTGCCTTTCCGGAGTATCCCTCAGCCCACGCCTCAATTAGCGGCTCCGCGGCGTTCATCCTCGCCTCCACTTTCGGAGATAACACCTCCTTCACCGTTAGCTCCGAATCGCGTCCCGGCACTCGTTCGTTCTCGAGTTTCTCCAGCGCCGTTTCAGAAATCGCTGACGCTCGCGTCTTTGGCGGCATCCATTTCCGCACTTCCTGCGACCTTGGCAACACGCTGGGCAGGAACGTGGCGAATTTCGTCGCGAGGCGCGCGATGCGCGCGCTAAGTGACGATCAAAACGATCAGTAGGTTCAGAGGCTTCGCTAACTCTAGGTATGAGCGCGGCTATCCGCACTCTTATCGCAACCGTGACGAAGAGACCACTAAGTTTTCTTCACATCATTGTGCGAGCCTACAAGCCGTATCCGTTTGGATGAGTAGCCAGGTACTCGTCGAGGTGACCGCTTTCACACCAGCTTTCGGAAGCATCTCGGGATAGGGCCCGAGTCACGGGCAAACCGGAAGTAATACTGTCAGCACAGACGGTGAGGTGAGGCCCTTGACCGTTTTGCGACCGAGGGCCTACCCTGTCTCCGCACTTAGGACTTCGCCTTGAGCGCCTCGCGAAGTGCCGGGCGTCAGCTTCCGCCTCGGCGCGCTGAACCCCGGCTTTTTGGTACTCAAGTACCATTCGTCGCCGGGCAAGCTCGCGGTATCGTTAAAACGGTATCAAGAATGACGGCGATTCTGGCCGTCTAGCAACCGAGCCAACAGGCCACGGTGCTCCCTCGAAAGAGGATACGGCCACAGGGGCAAAAACCCACCTGAGCGTCTCCCGAATTTAACTTTCGCGGGCATCTTTCTCCTTGGAGGATCGCGGTGTCTTCACACTCAGATTCGTCGTGAGCAATACCCGGCAGTACTTTGTAACTCTTGACTTGTAGCTACTGTGTGTTACACTGTAGCCGATTGTCTGGAGGCGCGGTGATGCGTTCGAATCCTAGATCGTTTCGATTGCGGGCTAAGACCCTCGAGGCGTTGCAGAAGATTGCCGATAAAGAACAACGCAGCATCAACTGGCTGATACAAGTCGCCGCGGACGAGCTAATCGAACTATACAAACGTAAGGGCGTCGATGCGTTGAGGGATTGAGATGGAACGGATGCCTCAGGACCGGAACCATATACTGGCACCAAGGACTACAGCCTTATCGATTGGTTCTTTTATTTTATCTTCGGCGGCATTCCGCCACAGGAGAAGTAATGACTGGAAACGAACTCATCGAGAAGAAGAAAGCCAAGGTCATTCCGTTCCGCCGTCGCACGCCAACCGAGAAGCACGATTTCACTGTGCGGAACGAGGGGTGTCTGGTTCTCCTCGTCCCCAACACCAAGCTGGGGATCAACTGGGCGAACCATAACATTGGTGCGGATAACGGTTACCAGCCGTATTGGCCCACGGTCATCTCGGAGCACCGCTACGTCGAGGGCGTGCTCGCGGGTATCGCCCGGCTAGGCCTGGTGGCGCGATGAAGAGCGAACAATCCTCCGTCACCTTTCGCGTGCCTGATTTTATCGACTCTGACGGGATCGAGTACACCGACATCGAGGTGATCGTGGAGATGGACGGCGACATTCGCGACACCGTCCATCTTGTTAAAACGCTGGAGCGCCCATTGACGGAGCGCAAATGAAGGCCGCGAAACGGGACTTTCTCGCCGTGGAGCGAAGCGAGTACGGACCAGGGCGCCGCCGGCGACTTGGGACAAGATCACCAGGCCGGTACATATAAGAGGTAGGGATGATCTACGATTCGCGCCCTCTCTTCCGTTAAGAGCCCCAGATTCAACAACAAGCAGACATCGCAGGAGTCAACCTCCCTTCCGCGAAACTAGGTGCCTCACTACCCGCCTCTTATGAGGGGACTAGGCGCTTCGGCGATTTGTTTCGGCTTCGCCAAGGCTCCGTTATCACCGGTGATGATGCAATCGTCACTGAAATAACTCGCGTACGCTTTTGAGTCCCCGCGCCTCAGGGCAGCGAGGCGTTGGTGAATGGCTTCCGTGATTTCCTTCTCAACCTTAAACAAATCCTGCACGGACGCAGGCTGTTTATTCACCTGCGGGAAGGCCACGGCCGAAGAAATCACAATCGAAAGGGCGACCAAGAGTTGACGTTTCATAAGATTTCCCGGCCCAGAGGTAGCTCGGTCGGGTCCCCCAAGATGCAGACTTAATCAGGCGGCATTCTACTCCGAGGCTAGTGCCTGGTAAACGCGGTTATCGTACATGTGATTTTCGAGGCTTTGTCGTTTTCAATTTATAAGATTTCTGGTGGCATTTTCCTGCTAGTCTTTTCCTCGAAGCTCAGGAAATGTCACGTTGGGCAGTGAGTAGCGAGAAAAGGAGAAATGGCAGCCGAAGTTAGTTCAGCGTCGTTGCAAGGACCCAACGTGGTACAACGTTGTCGTTTTTAGAAGGACGGTAGAACGAACTTCCCAAAACTGAGAAGTGAGCTATTGAAGGAGTGGACATGGCAGCGCGGAACGATCCTCTAAAGGACCGCCTTTCCCGATATCAGGAAATTAACATTAGTGTGACCGGCAGAAAGTCGGGACGCATCATCTCAATTCCAGTTTGGTTCGTATTGGAGGGCGGCCAGCTTTACCTTCTGCCGGTGCAGGGGTCGGATACACAGTGGTACAAGAACGTGCACAAGAAGCCGTCGATCCGGATCGATGTGGGCGAGGCAGCGGCTGAATTAAAAGTTGTTATTGTTACTGATGCCACACAGGTGTCGTCCGTGGTCGAGAAATTTCGAGCCAAGTACGGGACCAACGACGTGAAGAAGTACTATTCAAAGTTCGACGTTGCCGTTCTCGCTCAGGTGCACTGACGGTGCGCCGTCACCGCTGCCGATCACGCCCTCGGCAATCCACATGCCTGATTAACGTGGCGCGTGTCTTCAAACGGAGAAGCCTAGTTCCCTCCAGTCCAGTTGATGTTGGAACGAACTGCACCGTGTAGGCCGAAAGGCTAACAGTCGCCCGGTGCAGGGGCAAATGGTAGCGGCATCAGTAGCCAGGTGGAACCGCCTGGTGAAATCCACAAGGCCGCAGATAGTCCTGGATCGCAATCCCCGGGCAAGCTGAAATTTAATTCGACGTGGAACCACGTCCAATGGCTTGTGTTAATTGGCGCTACACGATAAGCATTTGAAGGTTTCCTACCTGGCAGAACAGTGGGGTTTTTCGGATCAGTTCATCAGAGATCTGTTCAAGAACGAGCCCGGCGTTTTCAGGGTTCTTCGTCCTGAGAAGTCCAACGGCCGTAGAGGCGGATTCAAGCGCGAGTACGAGTCCATGCGAATTCCTGAATCCGTCGCCAGAAGAGTCTATGAACGGCTGGTCAGCAAGGCGGCTTAGCCCACATTCTCGAATTGAAGTCGTCCCAGTGAGCCTGCGGGTGCTATCTTTCATCAGTATTTATGCGAGCAGCGCGGAGGGAGTGGAAGAGATGGGCCGGACGACAGGCGTTTTGGATCAACAGGCGGGGCTGCGGACGCGCATCATTTATTGGCTGGTGAAGCGAAGGCGGGGACGGATCCATCTGGCCATGCGGGTGCGCGCGTTCGATCCGAAGCTGCTGGGATTGGCGGTGCGCATGGACGCGCACACGGCGTCGGAAGGCCTGGTGTCGCGGAAGCTGAAGGAACTGGCGCAGCTGAAGGTGGCGGCCATGGTCGGGTGCCCGCTTTGAATCGACATTCATTCTGCCGTGGGCAGAAAGGCAGGGATCACCGAGGAGCAGTTGTTGGACCTAGCGGAATTCGAGCGCAGCACGCATTTCAACGAGCGGGAAAAGCGAGCGCTGCGGCTGACGGTGGCGCTGACACGCACGCCGGCGGAAGTGCCGGACGAACTGTTCGCTGTGCTGCGGGGCGAATTTTCGGAGCGGGAGCTGGTGGAACTGACGAATGCCATCGCATGGGAGAACTACCGTGCGCGGTTCAATCGCACGTTTGCGATCGAGTCGGAGAATTTCTCGAAAGGGCAATTCTGCCCGCTTCCGGAACGGTGATGTGTCGTTTGGCGGCTGGTGGGGGTCGAGGCGATGCCAGAATAATCGCATGACTGTCACGTAACTTTCTAAGTATATTATTTACAGCATAATATTACAGTGAAACGTGTTCATCCTAAAGGTAGTTGAAGCTGTTTGTTTTGCTAGACTTTCGCAAGTATTGATTCTAAATGGGTTGGCTATGGGGCTCTCAAAACTAGGAACCGCTGTGTGGATAAGGGTTGGTGCGGGCGAGGAGTACGGTCTGCGAAGTTTAGAACGATTGCACACGGACAAGATTAGCATTAGATATCCCTTTCGTCAAGTCCCGTTTTGGTACAGAACGTGGGAAAAGGTGGGGTTGTGTCCATCTTCGATTACCGCGTCGCCGGGCCGAGCCTCGCGGCCGGCCTTCGCCGCTGTGCTACCATGGGGTTTTCTGGTCTTCTACTAGAGGCCATCTCATAAATGGCCGAGACAGAAAGAGAAGAATTTCCTCAGGGGCTGAAGCCCGATTTTGCATGTCCTTAATGTCGGAGCTAAAGCTCCGACCCCTGAGATGCATCTAAGAGATGACTTCTACGGAGAAGGCGAGATTTTGTGACGGCACGCATCCTGGATGGCACAAAGATTCGCGATTCGGTGTTCGCTGATCTTGCGAGCGAAGTCCAGCGGCTTGGCGCCCAGGGAATACGGCCGGGCCTTGCGGCGGTATTGGTGGGCGAAAATCCGGCTTCGCAGCTTTACGTGAAATCGAAAATCGCCGCTTGCGAGCAGTTGGGGCTTGCGAGTTGGATGCATACACCTGCTGCGTCCATTACCACCGAGGAACTGCTGAGGCTGGTTCACGAACTGAACACCGACGATGCCGTTGATGGCATCCTGATCCAGCTTCCCTTGCCTTCGCAAGTGGACACCAAGCGCGTTCTCGAAGCAGTCGATCCCGCCAAGGATGTGGACGGCTTTCATCCGGTCAGTCTCGGCCGGCTGGTCAGCGGACGTCCAGGGTTGGTGGCGTGCACGCCCGCGGGCTGTATGGAAATTCTTCGGCGTGGCGAAATCAAAGTGGAAGGCGCAAACGCCGTAGTCCTTGGGCGCAGCGATATCGTCGGCAAGCCCATGGCGCTGCTGCTGATGCACGCCAACGCCACGGTCACGATCTGCCACTCGAAAACGCGCGATCTACCCGAAGTCGTTCGCCGCGCCGATATCATCGTCGCGGCCATGGGCAAGGCCGGCTACGTGGCTGCCGATTGGATTCGTCCCGGCGCGGCGGTCATCGACGTGGGCACGAACAAGGTGACCGACCCGAGGGAAGCCGAACACCTGCTGCAGAATTTTCCCGCGCGTCTTGAAAAATTCCGCGCCAAGGGTTCGGTGCTCGTCGGCGATGTTCATCCAGACGCTATCGGTGTTGCAGGCGCGCTGACTCCGGTCCCCGGCGGCGTGGGCCCCATGACTATCACCATGCTGATGAGCAACACCGTCAAAGCAGCTCGACTGCGCCGTGGAAAAATTGACGCGCACACCATGCCATCCGCTGCTGGCGCACGCTAAAACCGGCCATGCGCAAACTCGGCCTGACCGGCGGCATCGCCAGCGGCAAGAGCAGCGTAGCGGGAATGCTTCGGGGTCTGGGGTTTGAGGTCATTGACGCGGATTCGCTTGCGCGAGACCTGATGGACCCGGGCCAAACCGTTCACGAAGAAGTGATTCACGAATTTGGACACGGCATTATCGATCCCCAAAGCAGCACCGGGCAGATTGATCGCAAGAAGTTAGCCGCTGTGGTTTTCGCCGATCGCGCAAAACTTGATCGCCTCAATGCCATCGTTCACCCGCGCGTCCAGGAAATCATCCTGCGGCAATTCGAGGAATGGGCGTGCGAGGGAGATGTAAGCGTGGCGTTTGTCGAAGCGGCGCTGCTGGTGGAAGCCGGCTATCAAAAATATCTGGACGGACTTGTGGTTACGTGGTGCAAGCCGGAGCAGCAACTTGAACGCTTGCGGGCGCGGGGGTTGAGCGAAGAAGAGGCTCGCAAGCGGATCGCCTCGCAGCTTCCGGTGGCTGAGAAATTGAAGCTGGCGACCGAAACGATTGACTGTTCGGGGTCGCTCGAAGAAACGCGGGCGCAGGTGAAGGCGCTTGGGAAAAAGCTCCGGAGCGGGGGGTGAGTCGCGATTGCGGACGCAACCACGCCGGAGCGGGTTTGTGCGATCACAGCCAGGAATGGCTGTGCCACGGGAGTTCGCGCCGGGCTGGCGCCTTCGTTCCACGGCTGGCATTTACGCCGCATGGAATTTGCCTATACTCAGGGAATGCATCGGGGTGGATTGTTCGCCGGGCTAAAGCCCGGCGCCTACGGGTACTTCAGGAAGGACCTCGGAAATGAATGAACGAAAACCAACCAGCCTAACTCGGCTGATACTTGCTTGCGCGGTTCTGCTACTTGGCGCGTATTGGGCCGGAGCGCACTGGGGCCAGCATCAACCTGTGAATGTTGGGGCCGGGAATGTGGGAGCCGAGCCTCGTGGAGGCAGCGCGACTCCGGCGCCGTCTGGAAATGGCGGCGGAAACGTTGGGAACAGCGCTGGGAGCACCAGCGTGGCCGCGCGCGATGCCGCGCTTACCGACGATGAAGCGAACAACGTCCGCGTTTACCGGCAGGCTTCCCCGGCGGTCGCCAACGTTTTGACGAAAGCGACCGAATACGATTTCTTTATGGATCCGGTTCCGGTCGAGGGGGCGGGATCGGGTTTCGTGATCGACGAAAGAGGCTACATCCTGACGAATTTTCACGTTGTGCAGGAGGCACAGTCGATTGAAGTGGTCCTCGGCGACCAAACGCGGTTTCCGGGAAAGTTCGTCGGCGCCGATCAGCGCAATGACGTGGCGCTGGTAAAGATCGATCCGAAGGGCAAGCATCTGGTGGTGCTGCCACTGGGGGATTCCGCTGCGCTGCAAGTCGGACAGAAAGTTTTAGCGATCGGCAATCCGTTCGGGTTTCAGAGCACGCTGACGACGGGCGTTGTGAGCGCGCTGGGCCGCTCGGTACAGACCAGCCAAACGACGCTGATTGATGAAGCGATCCAGACTGACGCGGCGATCAATCGCGGCAATTCCGGCGGGCCGCTGATTAATACGCACGGTGAGGTGATCGGCATCAACTCCGCGATTTACACTCCTAGCGGCACCACCGCGGGCATTGGCTTCGCGATCCCCATCAACACGGCAAAAAGAATCGCGCAGGATTTGATCACCGAAGGCCGCGTACATCTTGCGTACATCGGCGTGCAGACGATTCCCGTCGGAGGGTACCTTGCGCAGGCGTTGGATCTGCCGGTGCAGGAAGGGTTGTTGGTGGAGACTGCCGCGAAAGGCGGACCTGCGGCTGCAGCTGGGGTGCGCGGGGGTGACCGTGTGGCGCAGGCGGGGATGCAGCGCATTGCGATCGGCGGCGACGTGATCGTGGCCGTTGACGGCGCGAAGGTCGCGAGCTCGATGGACCTGAACATTATTCTAAATCGCAAGCGTCCGGGGGATACGGTCACACTGACGGTGTATCGCGGGGGAAAGAAGTTGGACATTCCGGTGAAGCTGGTCGATCGGCCAGCGACGGAGCGGTAGCGCCCATTCGAAGCGCCAGCATGTTTGGTGGCGCTTTTGAAGTTTGTGGAATCGCAAAGAGCCGGCTGGAAGCCGGCGCTACCAAGCGTGGGCGACGCGGTGCTGCCGACGTGGTTGCGAAGTAGAGGCCATCTCATGAATGGCCGAGACAGGAAGAGAAGAATTTCCTCAGGGGCTAAAGCCCGATTTTGCGTGTCTTTAAATATCGGAGCTAAAGCTCCGAACCCTGAGAGGCATGTATGAGATGACTTCTTGTCACAGGTCGAATTCGGCGCGATAGAGATCGCGCTCTTTATCGTTCAGCGAGAACCAGGATTCGGCGATGTCGCGGACGCGTTCGAGTTCGCGTTGCATTTCGGCGTGCTTGGCTTCCAATGCTTCCGGATTGGCATCGGGCGGAACGTAGATTGGCGGAGCGAATAGAATCACTGCTCGAGCGAAGGGCTTGGGCAGCAGGAAGTGATCCCAGGTCTTCTCGAAAGTGATGCCACGATCGACGCCGATGTGGAAGACCATCACGGGGCATCCGGTTTTTCGCGCGAGGATCACCGGGCCAGGTTTCGCTACGTAGCGTGGACCACGGGGCCCGTCGATGGTGAAGCCGCAATCCACGCCTTCGCCGAGACGTTTGGCCATAACGGCGAGGCCGCGCAAACCGCCGCGCGAAGAACTTCCCTGGGCGGTACCGAAGCCGAGCCACTCGATGACTTTGCGTGTCCATTGGCCATCGAACGCGGTGGTATTCATGATCACAACACCGTGGTTTCGGTACCACCAGACGATCGGAATGATCACGCGATGCCAGAACGCCCAGATGATTTGTTTCTTCGAGGCATAGACGCGCTCGGCGTGCTGCCAGCCCATCACCTCGTAACGCAGCGTCGGCCCCAGCAAACGGATCACGCTATAGACGGCCGCGGCGATCAGCGGAATCTGGATGCGGCGGGACCACGGCAGAGTCGGCAGGCGCGTATCGTAGTGAGCGCTGACAACTTCTTGTGCGCTTATTGAGTTGATTACATTGTCCGAGTTGATCGCTGCGCTGGACGTCGCGCGGGTCTCCGTGGACGATTGGTGACTTCGCTGGCTCGGTGAACCTTCGGCTGCGTCTGACATGATGGTCGTCGTATAGTATAGGCGGTCGATTGCCGCAAGGTCTTGCGCATCTGAGTAAGCTGGAGTTTCACGGAGTGGAGCTGCGAATTCAAGTTCAGCTGTGGCGGCGTCGCGCGGGTCGTTTCACGTCGGGCGCGGCACACTTTTTCACGGCGTCACTCTTGGTGGCACTGTTGGCCGCGGCTCTGTCGATAACCGCGCTCACTGCGGCACTGTTCCATGCGCTGCCCACCGCGGCGGCCGCCGGCACGGACAATCCGCCCGACGACGCCGTGGGAACGATCGAAGGCGAGGCGATCGCGCTGCAGGGCCCGATGACGGTTGAGGTGGTCCACGGGCAAGTCAAGACGGTGCTGCGGAGTGGAAATGATATCCGTGTGAAGACCGGACAGGCGCGCATGGAGTTGGTGGAAGGCGGGAAGATAGCGATCTGCGGCCCCGCGCATCTGTCGGTGCTGAAATCCGGAGGGTCGCTCACGGTGGCGCTTGATAGCGGGGTGATTCGGGTGCACATCGACAAGCAGCCCGCGATTACGATTTACACGGCGCAGATCCAAGCCAAGCCAATGTCGATAGGGGAAGGCCCTGAGGACGCGCTGATTGGATTCGACGCTCCGGGAGTGATGTGCGTCCGGGCTACATCTGGCGCGATACGCCTGGAGCAACAACTGACGGGGCAAAGCGTGATCGTGCCGCAAGGCGGGGACATCCTTCTGAACAATGGGGCGCTGGAGGGTTTGCAGAACACTGGCGGGCACTGCGCGTGCGAGATGCAATGGGCGAAGAATGACCCTCCACCACCGGAGATCAGCCGCATCGCGACCACAGAGGAGATTCGGCAGCGAGATGCGGAAGCCAAGAAAGCGTCGTCGGCCCCGGCCCCAGCCACGACTCCGGCCCCAGCTCCAGAAAAAATGGCGGCTGCAGAGAAAGCGCCCGCTTCGGAAAAGCCTGCGGAAGCGGAACGACAGCCCGTGACCGCGGAGAACGCTCCGGCAGACAAGTCCCCCGCGGAGAGATCCGCCGCGCCCAAACAAGAGCCCGTCTATCAAGTGTTTATGCCGCCCCTGGCGTATGACGCCCATGCGGCGGTGCAGCCCGACAACTTCGATCCCAAGCTGATCATGCTGGTGCGGCGAGTGCGGGTCCGGCCGACGCTGATCTTTCAGGGCCGCGTCGAGGGCGAGGCGGCAGTGCAATCGGTCGCCGCCGTAAAGCCGACAGGAGCGAAAGCTGCGACTCCCGCGCCAGCGACCCAGCCTCCGGTACCCCAGCCTAAAGATGACTCCGTCGTGAACCGGGTCCGAGCTTTTCTGCGGAACCTTTTCTCCTAGACACTGGAATTCCTATAAGCGTTGGGGACGCGTGTCATTTCTAGCGTTTCGCTGCCATTTTGGGTATAGTTGAGGTCTGCTCGGGATGACCGCAACATTCAGGGTGTGAGCGGTTTGAAAATAGATAGCGAATAGCAGCTTCCAGCCCCCGGAAGCCTTAAACCTAGAAAACACAACAACGGAGAGAACGGGAGTCTGTCTTGAGACGAGCGCACGTGAAGCGTGCCGCGCAACAGCTATCTGCGTTTGCAGCGGTTTTGGGAGTGGCGGTACTCGGCGGGTGCAGCGGGTCAACCAGCAGCAATCCCGCGCCGATTTCCATTACAGTGTCGGTAACCCTGTCACCGGCGACGGCGTCCGTGCAAACCGGTCTGACTCAGGCATTTACAGCTTCTGTAGCCAATGATAGCGCGAACAAGGGCGTGACCTGGGCGCTTTCGGGAGCCGGTTGCAACGGTGCCACCTGCGGGATGCTCTCGGCGACCAGTAGTGCGTCGGGCGTAGCGATCACCTACACGGCGCCTGCGTCTGTGCCTAATCCGGCTAGCGTCACGCTGATGGCAACGTCAGTGGCGGATGGGATAAAGACGACGGCGGCGGTGATTACGATCACCGCGGCGCCTCATCCTGCTATTGCGGTCACGGTTTCTCAAACAACGGCGAATGTGGTCGCGAACAGTGCCCTGGTGCTAAGCGCGACGGTAACGAATGATTCTCAGAACAAAGGGGTTACGTGGTCGGTTTCGGGAACGGGTTGTAGCGGGGGGTCGTGCGGAACGATCGTGCCGAGTGCCAGCGCCTCTGGCGCTTCGGTGACTTACACCGCACCTCCCAATGCCCCTAACCCACCGCTGGTGACACTAACCGTCCACGTCGGTGGCGGATGCCACGAAGTCAGCGGCTGCTGCTATTACGGTGCTTGCGCCAATAACGGTCAGCTTATCGCAAACTGCTGTGAGCGTGATGGTTAACGCGACCACGACGTTCACAGCGACGGTGGGGAATGACCCGCTGAACAAAGGCGTGAGTTGGACGGTGTCTGGCACGGGCTGCAGCGGCGCGATGTGCGGAACGGTTGCACCGACAACGAGCGCGTCCGGGGCGGCAGTGACGTACACGGCGCCGGTGAGCGTGCCGTCACCAGCGACGGTGACACTGACAGCAACTTCGGTGGCGGATACCACGAAAGCGGGAACGGCCACGATTACCGTGACTCCCGCGGGTGCGCCGATCAGCGTCACGCTGACGCCGAAGCGCGGGGGGTTGACGCTGGGGCAATCGATGGAGTTCGCCGCTACGGTGACGAATGACGTGGCGTCCGCGGGGGTGATGTGGTCCGCAACGAGCGGGACATTCAACGCACCGACCGCGACTACGGCTACCTATGTGGCGCCGGCATCACCCGGAGTCATCACAGTGACGGCGACGAGCAAGGCGGATGCGACTAAGAGCGCGTCGGCGACGATCGGCGTTACAGACCTGGCGGGAGTCACGACGTATCACAACGATTTGTCGCGGGACGGGGTCAACGCACAGGAGTATGCGTTGACCACAACGAACGTGACGACCGCAACATTTGGGAAGCTATTCTCGTGCACGGCGGACGGAGCGATTTACGGGCAGCCGCTGTGGGTGCCGAATGTGAGCATCGGCGGCGGAACACACAGTGTGATCGTAGCGGTTACGATGCACGATTCCGTGTTCGTTTTCGATGCGGACGCGAGTCCTTGCGTGACTTATTGGAACAAGCAACTGATCCCGTCGGGCGAAACCTATGGTAGCTACGCAGACGTCAGCACGTCGGACATTTACCCGGATATTGGGATTCTTGGGACTCCAGTAATCGATCCTTCGTCAGGCACGATTTACCTGGTGACAAAAACCAAGACGACCGGAGGCACGTATCACCAGCGGCTGCACGCATTGAGTATTGCTGGGGGCACGGAAGCCACGAATAGTCCGGTGGAGATCAGCAGCAGTTCCGTCACCTTTCCCGGAAACTGCGATGGTGGTACGACGAACACCTTCAATACTTTGACCGAGAACCAGCGGCCCGGACTGGCACTCATCAATGGCGTTGTGTATGTCGGGTGGGCTTCGCACGGAGATCAGGGCGGTTATCATGGGTGGCTCGTCGGATACAACACGGCGGACTTAAGCATCTCGAATATTTTCAATGCGACGCCGAATACGACGGAGAGCCTGAGTTATTGCCGTGGAGGAATCTGGATGTCGGGCGGCGCGCCGGCGGCAGATGCTTCCAATAATTTATATCTGATTACCGGAAACGGAGTGTTCGACGGCGTGACGGATTACAGCGACAGTTACTTGAAAATGTCGACGCCTGGATTGGCGGTGACGGACTTCTTCACGCCGAACAACCAGAGCAATCTGGATGCGAACGATCAGGACGTAGGAGCGAGCGGAACGGCGCTGCTGATCGACCAGACTTCGGGTCCGGTAATACACCTGCTTGTCGGAGGCAGCAAAGCGTCGGTGATCTTCTTGATTAATCGAGACAACTTTGGGAAGTTCAACGCGTCGACCGATGCGGTGGTGCAGGAATTTACCGTGAGCGGCCACTCGTTTTCGACGCCGGCGTTTTGGAATAACAGCCTGTACTACTTCGGGGCCGCGTTTGGAGGCACACAGGCGGGTCAGAGCTTTGCGTTCAGTACCGCGACGGGGATCTTCTCGACGACGGCGTCTGCTCAGACGCCCTCGGGCTTCGGATTCCCCGGAGCGACACCCTCGATTTCCGCGACGCCAACGGCGACGAACGGCATCGTGTGGGCGATCGATGCGGGAAGCTACGGGACGAACAACAGCGCGAGCACGGCTGCCGGACCCGCCATCTTGCACGCATACAGCGCCAGCAGCGTGGCCACGGAGTTGTGGAACAGCTCCCAGGCTACGGGGGGACGGGATACGGCTGGGAACGCGGTGAAGTTTACCGTGCCGACCGTGGCTAATGGCAAGGTGTACATCGGCACGCGGGGGAGCGACAACACCCAGGGCGGGGGGACGACGTTCGGGGAGATTGACGTTTACGGATTGCTTCCAAACTGACGACAGGTCATACAATTAGACGAGTCCAATCGGGCCGGCGACTTACTCGGCGGCCCGATTTTTTATTGGGGTTGCAGCGCACAGCCAGGAATGGCTGTGCCACTCTGTTTAGCTCACCCTGTGCTTTCGCGACTCAGGGTAAACCGGCGCTAGCAATTACATGCCTTCGTAGTTGGGGCCGCCACCGCCTTCGGGGACTACCCAGTCGATGATTTGGTAGGGGTCGGCGATATCGCAGGTTTTGCAGTGGACGCAATTGGCGGCGTTGATTTTTAGTTTTACGCCATCCTTGTCCTTCGCCATCTCGTAGACGGCGGCAGGGCAAAAATATTGGCACGGGTTACCGTACTCGACCACGCATTTGGTGGCACACACGTTGAGATCGTGGACGATCAGGTGGCAGGGTTGGTCTTCTTCGTGGCGTGTGCCGGAGTGATAGACGTCGGTGAGGCGATCGAAAGTGAGCTTGCCATCGCCTTTGAAGCGCTCCGGCGCGGGGTGGCCGTTGATTTTGTGATAGTGCTTGTAGCCGGCTTCGACGCGCATGGGATCGATTAGGCCGCGGCCGCCGGTGATGAACTGCAGGCCGGTGTGGAAGAGGCCGCCGTAGAGTCCATATTTGAAGGATTGGTGAAAATTGCGGACGGCCCAGAGTTCTTTTTTGATGTAGCTTTGCTCGACTTTTTTGGGGAAGGCGCTCAGCGTTTTCGCGGAAGTGTCGCCGACTTTCAGGGCGTCGAAGATGGTTTCGGCGGCGAGCATGCCACTTTTCATGGCCATGTGGATACCCTTGAGGCGCTGCGAATCGAGGAAGCTGCCGGAATCGCCGATGATCAGGCCGCCGTCGACATAGTTGCGCGGCATGGAATAGTAGCCGCCCGCGGGAAGTGATTTTGCTCCGTAGCGGACGAGCTTGCCGCCTTCGAGGATTTTTTGGATGGCGGGATGCGTTTTCCATTTCTGGAAGGCTTCGTGGGGATCGAATTGCGGATTCGCGTACTCGAGGCCGATGACCAGGCCGATCGAAACGCGATTGTTGGCGAGGCCGTAGATCCAGCCGCCGCCGTACATGTCGGTGGCGACAGGCCAGCCTAGCGTGTGGGCGACGTAGCCTGGCTGAATGCGGCCGGGTTGCACGTCCCACAATTCCTTTATGCCGATGCTGTAAATTTGTGGATTGATGTTGTCGAGCTTGTTTTTGGCGACGAGTTGCTTGGTGAGCGAGCCGCGCGTGCCTTCGGCGAGGACCGTGACTTTGGCGCGGAGTTCGTAGCCCGGCGTGTAGTTGTCTTTCGCCTTGCCGTTTTTGTCGAGGCCCTTGTCTTCGGTGATTACGCCCGTGATGCCATTTCCTTCGTGAATGAGCTGCGCGCCGCCGAACTGGGTGAAGAGATTTACGCCGGCTTTTTCCACCAGGCCACCGAGCCATTTGGTGATTTTGTTGAGAGAGACGACGTAGTTGCCCTTGTTCTGGAACGGTGGCGGGGTGATGGGAAAACGGAACGAGGAGCCTTCGGTGAAAAAAAGGGCTGCGTCGTTGGTTACCGGCGTGTCGAGCGGCGCGGTTTTCTCAAAGTCGGGTACAAGTTCGGCGAGGGCTTTCGGGTTCATGATTGCGCCGGAAAGCTGGTGTGCGCCGATTTCACGGCCTTTTTCGAGCACGTAGATGTTTTCTGTGGAGAGTTCGGGCTTGGCGCCGGACTCGTTGTGTTTTTTGATGAGGTTGGCGAGATGGAGAGCGCACGAGAGACCGGCGGGTCCTGCGCCGACGATGAGGACGTCGGCTTCGAGTTGTTCACGCTGTACGGTCATTGGCTGCTTTCAACAATCTTAGCAAATCGCGATTCGCTTAGTGCTCATCGAAGCTTCGCAAATTCATCGACGGATACTCCCAGTTGACGGACGATTTTAAAGAATAGTGGCGGGCCTATTTCTTTTCCGCCATGCACTGGGATAGTGACGGATCGGCCATCTGGATGATTCCAACGCTCATGACTGCCTGACGTCGGGTTAAGGAAAATCCCAGGAGCCGAGCGACGCGCTGGAAATCGCGCGCCGTGGCACTAGGCATTCACGATCTCAGTGGTGTCGGCGGGAAGCTTCAGACCCTTCTGCAGATACTCTTCGGAAATCATCGCAAACACCTGATTTAGCTCCGCCAAAGCAGTTTCACGAGTGTCCACGAGGGCGTAGCAGCCAGGGATGGCAGGAATTTCGGCAACCCAGGAGCCGTCCTCCTGTCGATAGAGAATCGTTTTGTAGTCTTCGAGTTTCATGGCGGTTCCAGTAAGTATACGCCAATTGGACCGGCCCGTTTAGCCTAGCCCTGTTTCGCTTTTTCGAGGGCTTCGGTTAGGGCGGGCATGATTTCGAAGATGTCGGCGACGATGCCGTAGTCGGCGATTTCGAAGATGGGCGCGTTTTGGTCTTTGTTGATGGCTACGATGGTGCGGGCGCCTTTCATGCCGACCACGTGTTGGATGGCGCCGCTGATGCCAAGGGCTAGATAAAGCTTCGGGGCGACGGTTTGGCCGGAGCTGCCGATTTGGCGCTCCATGGGGAGCCAGCCTTCGTCGCAGATCGGGCGGGAGGCGGCGATTTCTCCGCCGAGGGCTTTTGCGACTGCTTCCGCTAGCGGGATATTTTCGGGGGCTTTGATGCCGCGGCCGACTGCGACAATTAATGGGGCTTGGGTCAGGTCTACGGCGGATTTTGCTTCTTTGAAAAGATCGAGGGGCTTGGTGCGGATCTGGTCGGCGTTGAGCGTCACGGACACGGCGTGGACTGGGGCTTTGCCAGATGGATGCGCGGTGACGAGGTCGGAGCGAAAGGCGCCTGCTTGAAACGAGGCGAACCATGGGGCGGCGCTTTGGAAGGTGACGTCGGCGGAGGTTTTGCCTTGGAACATTTGGCGGACGAAGATGAGTTTGCCGGATTCGTTGCGGTAGCCGATGCAGTCGCCGATCATGCCTTTGCCGAGCTGAGCGGCGAGCTTGGGCGCGAAATCGCGAACTTGATAGGTGTGCGGGAAGAGGATCAGGTCGGGCTTGGCGGACTCAATGACCTGCTTCAGGGCTACGCAGTAGCCGTCGGGCGTGTAGGCTTCGAGGAGGTCGTGCTCGACGAGGAGAACTTCAGCGACGTTTTTGGCCGCGAGTTCGTTCGCTAAGGCAGCTACACCTTTTCCAATCACCAGGCCGCTGACCGTGCTGGACGTATCCGTGGCAATTTGCTGGGCTGCGGCGAGCGTCTCGAAGCTCGTGTTGTTCCACTTGTCTTGGCGCTGTTCGGTGACCACTAATATCTTCATTTTTGCCCTCTAGAAGAAAGAGCCGGCAAGGATGCCGGCGCTACCAGTGACTGCGACTAGATTACGCGTGCTTCAAACTTCAGTTTTTCGACCAACTTGGTGGCGGCTTCTTTTGGGGTGCCGGTGAGGAATTCGGTCTTTTTTGTTTTTGTGGGGATGTAAATTTTTCCCACGCGCTGCGTCGGTTGGACGGAGACGCCTAGCGACTCAGGCCCAATCGTCGCGATTTCCTTTTTCTTCGCGGCCATGATGCCTTTGAGCGTGGCGTAGCGCACTTTGTTGATGCCGGATTGAATCGAAAGAACTGCGGGTAGGGGGCACTCGATGTGCTGGAACCAGCCGGCTTCGAGCTCGCGCTTCAGGCGGAGTTTTCCGTCCTGAGCTTCAATCGCCATGATAATCGTGGCGTGCGGGAGGTCGAGCAGGCCCGCCAGAAGCACGCCGGTTTGGCCAAATCCGTGGTCATCGCTTTGAAGGCCAGTGAGGATGAGGTCGAATTTTTCTTTTTTGATCGCGGCGGACAGGTAGCTAGCCGCGCCGAGTGGATCGAGTTGCGCGAATGTGTCGTTGGCGATATGGATGGCACGATCCGCACCTTTTGCCAGGGCTTCCTTGATGGTTTGCTTCACGCGTTCCGGACCCATCGACAGGACGATCACCTGGCCGCCGTGCTTCTCTTTCAGGCGCAGGGCTTCTTCGAGCGCGTAACTGTCGGGCTCGTTCATTTCGAAACCGATGTCGGACTCCTTGATCCAGTTTCCGGCGATGCTGAGTGGAGCGTCCTTTGCGGGAACTTGCTTGATGCAGACGATGATGTTCAAGGCGTGCCTCTTACGTTGATTGGCTGACGAATCTCGCGGTACCGAGCTGAGCTTCGGCGTGCTGGAGTGCGCCGCAGTCTACTCTAAACCCCGCCCTCTCGGAGAGGGCGGCTACAGGTCGGCGATCGTTTACTTGCCTGCCCACCTTTTGAAAATCAGGGCGGCGTTGGTGCCGCCGAAACCGAAAGAATTCGAGAGCGCGTACTCCACTTCCGTCTTGCGGGCGACATTGGGAACGTAGTCGAGATCGCAATTGGGGTCCGGTGTTTCCTGGTTGATGGTGGGCGGCACGATCTGGTCGCGCAACGCCAGGACGCAGATACCACCTTCTAGTCCACCGGCGCCGCCGAGCAGGTGGCCGGTCATTGACTTTGTCGAGCTGACCGGCATTTTCTTGGCGCGATCACCGAAGACACGTTTTACAGCGATGGTTTCCAGCGTGTCACCGATCGGCGTGGAAGTACCGTGAGCGTTGACGTAGCTGATGTCGTCCGGGGAAAGTTTCGCGTCTTTCAGTGCCGCGCGCATAACGCGATAGGCACCATCGCCGTTCTCGGCGGGTTGCGTGATGTGATACGCATCGCCGGACATTCCGTACCCGACGATTTCCGCGAGGATCGGGGCGTTGCGTTTTTGCGCGTGTTCGAGCGATTCGAGGATGATGATGCCTGCGCCCTCGCCGACAACGAAGCCATCGCGTTGCGCGTCAAACGGGCGGCTGGCGTGCGCGGGATCGTCGTTGCGCGTGGAAAGCGCCTTCATGGAAGCGAAGCCACCTACGCCCATCGGCGTGATGGTAGCTTCGGTGCCGCCGCAAATCATCATTTCGGCTGCGCCGCGCTCGATGATTTTGAAGGAATCTCCGATCGCATGCGCGGAAGCGGAGCAGGCCGTGGCGGTTGCAGAATTTGGGCCGCGGGCGCCGTAGCGGATCGAAACATGTCCCGACGCGAGATTCACGATTGCGGAAGGGATAAAGAACGGCGAAATTTTCCCCGGGCCGCCTTGCACGAGTTTCCAGTGTTCGCGCTCAATGATGTCGAACCCGCCGATGCCGGAGGAAATGTAGACGCCGACTTCGTCAAGATCGGCTTCAGTTTCCTTGGTCCAGTTGGCCATCTTGACGGCGAAATCCGCCCCAGCCAGAGCGATCTGGATGAACCGCCCCATTTTCTTGAGTTCTTTTTTCTCGATCCAGCGGAAGGGATCGAAGTTTTTCACTTCGCCGGCGATGGTGCAATCGAAACCTGTGGTGTCGAAAAGCGTAATCGTCCCGATGCCGTTCTGCCCGGCGACGAGATTTTTCCAGGTTTCGTCCGTGCCAATTCCCAGCGCGCAGACGAGTCCGACGCCCGTTACAACAACGCGGCGAGTCAAAGGTTCGCGCTCCCTGATGAGGTGGTAATACTCAGCGGATTCTTACTTCCCTTTGGAGTGTTTATCGATATATTCGACAGCATCCTTCACCGTCGTCATCTTCTCGGCGTCTTCATCGGGCACTTCGATGCCAAAGGCTTCTTCGAACGCCATGACCAATTCCACCTGGTCCAGCGAATCGGCGCCCAGGTCGTCAACGAAGGATGCCGTTGGTGTGACTTCCGCTTCGTCCACGCCGAGCTGCTCGACAATGATCTGCTTTACGCGCTCTT
>Ga0210401_10000973_pt1 | contig 34475 bp, 32 predicted proteins | sample IncBWH32MmetaG_FD_150866 | JGI IMG/M metagenome (GOLD analysis project Ga0210401, IMG submission 150866) | Forest soil microbial communities from Barre Woods Harvard Forest LTER site, Petersham, Massachusetts, United States - Inc-BW-H-32-M | ecosystem: Environmental > Terrestrial > Soil >... | reverse complement strand
ATTCCTTCCGGCCTTGAGGAAAGCGCGCGGTCGTATTGTGCAGGTCAGCACCTGGACGGCACACCTGCCACTTCCGTTCAACGGTCCATCAGGCGCTTCAAAGGCGGCCATGGAGGCATTCGCAACCGTCTATCGCGAGGAACTGAAGCGCTTCGGTATCGATGTCGTCGTCGCCGTCGCCGGAAACATGAGGACTGGCGGGCCGGCCAAGACGGCCTCGGCGCTCATGCGCACCGCGGAGCGGATGACGCCGCAAGAGCGCGATCTTTACGGAAAAGCGTTCGGTGCCTTTGCTGCCAAGCTCAACAGCATGCAAGACAACGGGCTTGCCTCGGTCGATGCCGCCAAGCGTGTGATCGAGATCGCTGAGCAGAATCCTGCACCCCGCTTTGCGGCGGTTGGCCAGGATGCGGAAGAGATTCTTCGCGTTGTGCGCGAGAAATCCGACGATGAGCAAGACGCTCTTCGTCTCCAAATCGTAGGGCTGGGATAAGAATCCAAGAAACGGGGAAACCCATGATTGAACTCATTGAAGCCACCGACAGCCGCGCTGTCCGCAACAAGAACAATGTCCTCGCGCTGTACGATCTGATGATCAATCAGAAGCGTTCCGAAGAGGCGACAGCCAAATTTGTGAGTCCGTCATACATCCAACACAACCCGCTGATTTCGGACGGATCCGTCGCGCTCGGACAGTTCTTCGCCAACGTCACGCGCGAGCGAGCCCGGGCGCGCGTTGTCGTTCATCGGATCATTGCGGTCGGCGACTACGTGTGGGCACATTTGAACTTCCTCAACCTGTTCACCGATGATCCCAACGACACCGGCATTACTGGCGTCGATATCTATCGCATGGACGCTGAGGGGAAAGCCGTCGAGCACTGGGATGCGTTGCAACTCGTGGGCACGCCTCAAAACTCCGCTCCGATGATCGCACCGAACATTCCGCGTGCGAATGCCAACGGCATGTTCTGAACGGAAGGCGGGTGAGGTCAAATAACTTCGTTCGCCACGAACTGACAAAAGAGGAAGGAGGAAATATCTAGTGTCGACCAACTTGACCGTTGTGCTTCAACAACTTTTGCAGAACACGACGAATCTGAAGGTGCTCAGACAACTGATGACGCCGAACGCAGTATACGTTTCGTTGAACTTCAACAACCCCGAACTCAAGAAAATCGAACCCTGGGCGGGCACTCACAACGGGCCTGAGGCGCTCCCCAAGGTTTTTGCGGGCATCCAGAGCTTCTGGAAGACACTCGACTTCAAGGTTACTGACACCATTGAGCAGGGTAACCGCGTAGCCTTCTTCGGCTCGTTTACTTACAAATCGAACGTGACCGGGAAAGAAATCACGTCTCCTTTTAGCCTATTGGCTCGTTTCGAAGGGGACAAGGTTGCTTACCTCCAGTTTCAGGAGGACAGCTACGGCACTGCAGGGTCATTCAAAACAGGGGGCGCCACACGCTTCCACAGCGATCCTTCGGGAAAAGAGGTCGAGGTCTGACGCCGAGCAAGTCGTGACTGCAAATTCACCGGTGGTCAAGCACGAAACTCCCGAAAGGGTGGGCGGCTCGCGACAGTGGTTGGGCCTTCGATGCCGCTATTGGAGAACCCAGATTACGCAAACTTCGATCACCGACACGGAGCTGTATTCATGAACAATGACAATGTGGCCGCTGTTCGTAACGCCTATGCGCTTGCCGAACGGAAAGATCTGGAGGGCTGGATCAACTTGTTTACGCCTGATGGGGTCTTCACCGACAATTCGGTGGGTGTGACTTACCGTGGTCGCTCCCTCGCTGACCCGGTCCGCAATTACGGGACGGCGTTTTCCAACATGCACCGCGAGCTATATCGGATCTATTCCGATGGCAATGTCGTCGTGGTGCAACTGGCCCTGCAGGGCACCCACGACGGCCCGCTGCAGCTTCCCTTTGGCGAGCTGGCTAACACGGGTAAGAAAATGGACGCCCCGTGCTGCGACGTGTTCGAACTCGTAGACGGCAAGATCAAACGCTTCGACTGCTACCCAGAGGGGTCGATCATTCTTGCTCAGCTAGGGGTCTTGAGCAACCTGGACGCCGCTTTGAGTCATTGAGAATCGAATCAATGCATCATTTTGGGGAACGTTTCAACGCCGTCAGACTGGGGCACTGTTTGCTTATTGCTGGGCTGTGCCTGTTTGTCACAAGTGTGGTGAACGCACAGACACCCGATCCCTCGCCGGTAGATGCTCCACAGCCGGGAGTACGGCCTGCGCTTGGCCCTTTCCCGAGATTTGAAGACTGGAACTTTTTGCGCGACCCATCCCAACGAATGGATCCTTATGATAGGTTGAAATTCATTCCGCTGAACCACTCCGGGACAAACTACGTAACGCTCAGCGTTGAGAATCGGACCGAATTTCAGTATCTCGGTAACAACGCCTGGGGCGCCGGACCGCAAGATCTGACAGGTTACGTTTTCGAACGATCGATGCCGAGCGCTGACCTGCACCTAGGAGATCACGCTCGCATGTTTGTGGCGCTGGCGTTTGACGACGTGGGTGGCAAGAAAGCTGGCCCACGGCCAGTAATCGACAAAGATGTTGCCGATGGACATGAAGGTTTCGTCGAGTTCGGCGGTAATCTTCACGATCGACACCCCGGCTGGGATGTCATTGTCGGACGTCAGGAAGTCTCACTCGGAACAGGGCGCCTTCTCGATAACAACGAGGGCGTGAATGTAAGAAGCGCCTTCGATGGCATCCGCTTGGGGTATGACAAACCGAAGGGGCGTATCGATTTGATCGCCCTCAAGCCGGTGGAGACCAACCCTGGCGCGTGGGACGATATAGCCAATCCCGCGATCACGCTGTGGGGATTGTATGCCTCGAATGTGCGCTGGAATGCGCAATTCCTGTCGGATGTCTACTTTCTCGACTACGACGCGAAGTTGGCGACGTACCAAAACCAGTCTGCACGAGAGCAACGGCGCACGATTGGAGCGCGGTATTTCAATCGCCCGCCCAACGAACCCCCGACGGCAGGTTTTGACTATAACGTTGAGACTGGGTTCCAGTGGGGCTCATTCGGCAATCGCTCGATCCGCGCCTGGGGCGCAGGCGCGAACATTGGGTGGACGCTACCCAGTCCGGTGTGGCGTGCTCGTTTCGGCCTCCAGGCGGATGCCCTCAGCGGAGACAACGGCCAATCGAATACACTGGGAACACTCAACGCAATGTTTCCGCGGGGAGCTTATTTCGGGCCAAAGTTCGCATTCATCGGGCCGGCAAACTTATTGGATTTCCAGCCTCAGTTTGTCTTCCATCCCCTTCAGAACGTAACCGGAACTTTCGAGTGGATCTGGTTTTGGCGCGAGAGCACGAAAGATGCGCTTTATACTTTTGGGAACGTCCCATTGCGGCCGGCAAATCTTAGCAACGCACGGTACGTCGGGAGTCAACCAAATCTCGAGATTCGTTGGGCCATCAGCGAGCATTTTCTGGCAGCACTCAATGTTGCCGGCTTCTTTGCAGGGACGTTCTTGCAGCAGTCTCCTCCGTCGAAAGAGATTGTCTTCGTCAATCTCGGCCTAACCTATCGGTTTTGACGACCGCGAGGAACTCCGATGTCTGGTTGTCCGGAGCGAATACCGATTTTTCGTCGAATTTTCAATGGAGCTTCGGAGAAGCGACTGGGGCGGTGTAGACGTTTTTGTAGCCAGAAATTCAGTGAGAATCGCTACTTTCATCGCGGAGTGTTCGGCTAAGTTGTTGAAAAGGTGGTGGACGTGGCCGGGATCGGACCGGCGGCCCCCTGCTTGCAAAGCAGATTCCGAATCGTCGAGAAATTGGTGGAATTCTGTGGATTTTAAGTGATTGCTGTTGAAGGCGTTGTTGTCTGCCTCGAGATCTGTGTGGATTTTTGCAGTTACTCGTGGATTCTTGAGCTACAAAATTCGCTACACGCGGATGAGGTGAACCCTTCGATTTTGGCGATCGACAAGCATTTTGGCGTGCGACAGCCCGCCCTCGTTGCTTCATCCAATTACGTTTAGCTGACAAAGTGCGGTGCCACCGGGTTGAGGAACTCGCGAGAGATGACGACCTTGGTATTCTTCCAGAAGCTCGGAAAGTGCCCCAGGGTTCCGGTCATCAGATAGTTGGCAAAGGCAGCATCGGCGCATGCGACGAACACATTGCCGCCCGGATCGTTCGTTACTTCAACTGCCCGCACGGGATTTACCAGGTGCGCTCGTTTTTTAATCAAGGCGAGGAGCTGCTGCCGAAGGCCCTTTCGAATTTGGAATTCTGGACGTGACAACACTTCCCGATATTTGGTGAGAACGTCGTTTTCTTATTTTCTCCCGATGATTTCGCGCAAATAAAAACCACAAGTCTTTTGCCATGTCTCGCGTCGGGCGAAAAAAGGGCTTGACAATACATATCGCGATAGTAGTATCGCATACCGTAATAGGAGACGGTGAATGAAGGCACCGAGGCTGACGAAGCTTGAGCTACAAATCATGGAGGCTCTCTGGAGCCGGGGCATGTGTTCGATCCGCGAGATTCAGGAGGCCTTTCCGGCGAAAGGGCGCCCCGCCTACACCACGGTTCAAACCACCGTCTACCGCCTCGAAACAAAGCGCAAGATCGTCCGCCGCGTGAAAAAAATCAGCAATGCCGACATTTTTGAAGCCACCATCTCGCGCGAGGATGGCCACGGCACATTGATCGACGATCTGCTGGCGCTGCTGGGCGGCCGCACGAGGCCGGTGATGGCCCACTTCGTGAAGTCCGGAAAATTGACGATGGACGACGTGAAGGAAGCCGAAGACATGCTGCGGGATCTACAGAGCGAGGGGATGCTCCGCGAACCGCAGCGCAAGGAGAAGTCCAAATGATCCCTGCCGAATTCGGCCCTATTGCGAATCACCTGTGGCAATCAACTCTCTTTGCTGTCGCGGCGGCGTTGCTCACGCTGGCACTGCGGCGGAATTCGGCTCGCGTGCGATACGCGTTGTGGCTCGCGGCCTCGTACAAATTTCTGATTCCCTTTTCATGGCTGGTCAGCTTCGGGCATCTTCTCGAATGGCGTTCCGCGCCGCCGCTCGTGCCGCCGGCGATTGCGACGGTGATGAATGTCGTCGGCGCGCCGGTATTTCTGATGCCTCCGGCGAGTGTGGGCGCAACGCCGCAGCATTCTTCCCTTCTGCCAGCAGCGATTTGGTGCATTTGGGCGTGCGGGTTTCTCGTATTGACGGCGGGCTGGGCGCGCCAGTGGTGGCAGATTCGTCGGATGGTGAAGCGAGGCACGCGGTTGGATTTGGGGCTGGCGATTCCGGTTGTGTCGGTGTCTTCGCAACTCGAGCCCGGCGTGTTTGGGATTTCTCGGCCGGTGCTGCTTTTGCCGGAGCGGATTGGAAAGCGTTTAGCGCCCGAACAGCTCCGCGCCGTGATCGCGCACGAACTTTTCCACGTACGGCGGCGAGACAATCTAGCCGCCGCGATTCACATGCTGGTCGAGGCGCTGTTTTGGTTTCATCCGCTGGTGTGGTGGCTGGACAGGCGGATCGTGGACGAACGCGAACGCTCGTGCGACGAACAAGTCTTGCGCATGGGCGGCGACCCGGCCGTTTACGTCGAGACGATCCTCACCGTCTGTAAGTCGTACGTCGCAGCTCCGAGGGCGTGCATGTCGGGAATCTCGGGAGCTGATCTGAAGAGGCGCGTCGTGCGTATCATGAGCCGGGACCTGACGGACAAGCTCACGCTCGCGAGAAGGGCCATGCTTTGGGCTGTGGGGACCGCGGCGGTCGCAGGACCACTTGCGTTGGGTGTGATGAACGCACCTCTTCTTGGTGCTCAAAACGCGACTGTGGACTGGGAAAAAGCTGCTGGCGGCAAAATGAAATTCGAGGTCGCATCCGTGAAGGAGAATAATTCGCCGCCGAGTGCTGACACAGTCCATTTCAACGTGCCCATTACCACTTGGGACTTTCCGGTTGGGGCTCCAACAGGCGGCCTCTATTCGGCAACGAATCTTCCAGTCGCTGTTTATCTGGGCTTTGCGTACAAGATTCAGGGATATGCGCTTGACGATCTCGAACGCCAACTCCAATCGGCGGGATTTAGCGCTAAGAGATATGACATCGAAGCGCGAGGCGCCGGCAATCCCACCCGGGACCAGTATCGGCTGATGATGCAATCTCTCCTCGCCGATCGGTTCAAGCTCGCGTTCCATTGGGGGACAAAACAAATGCTGGTGATGGCGCTGGTGTTAGACAAGCCCGGCAAACTGGGCCACCAGCTTCGAGCGCACGTCGACGTTCCGCCGTGCCCTGATTCTCCGGACGTGGTTCTTCCGCAGACCGTTCCGTCAGCCGCAGGAGGGTTCCCGTTGGACTGCGGGGTTATCGCGCATGACAGGAAAAACGTCGCGACCGGAAATACGCGTTATTTCGCGCGAAACGTTTCGATGGCGAGTCTGGCCACAACTCTCTCCTATACCTCGACCTCTCGAGACAGCGGAAAGCCGGTGGTTGACGAGACGGGGCTGACTGGGAATTACGATTTCATTTTCGAGTTCACGCCGGACAATTCCAATCAGCCCCAACCGGACGCGATCAGCCTAACTGGCGCTTTGAAGGATGATCTGGGGCTCAAGCTCGAACCGGCAACCGCGCCGGTGGAGGTGCCCATCCTAGATCATATCGAAGAGCCCTCGCCGAATTGATTATGTGGCTGTAACTGCTTCCATGAGAAGGCCGGTCCCTGACAAGAGTTTTTTGCTCTTTCCATGATTTCTTCCATTTTTTTCGTTCAGCCAAGCCGCCTCTGTCGCCACCCTTCCATCCGCACTCTTTTGTGAGCGATTTTCGCTCGGTGCCAGTTGGGTGTTCTCGATTCAGTAGGCGCTGCTACTTGTGAAGCGTCCTCTGCTTCTCTGTTTACGAGAGAAGTTTTGGCCCAGGAGTTACTCGCAGTCACCTAAACTCGGCGGTCGAGCTCGGCTGTTCGCTTTCAAATACCCAGCAAGACATACCCCAGAATTCGCGACAGGTGTCCATTCAAGAAATTTGCATCGGTGCCAAAGGCGTTTACGATTCCCCGAAGACCAAGCCGACCCAGGCTATCCCGAGGAGCCAACCGGCCGCGCGAAGTACTCCTGATTTGACCTGATCTTTAACTGTTTTTTGCTTTGTCATGTCGACCCGAATCGACGATCTCGCGGGCGCAAAGATTGTCACGACGTGAGGGAGTCTAGATCGCATGGCTATTCCAGGGCAAGAAAACCATAATCGTGGCAATTGGACGATAAACGGCGTTCTCGTCCTGTGAAATACTAGCCGGATATTTGTCCGGGACGCCGACTTCTCGGGAGATGCACAATGTTCGGTCAACTCGCCGAAGTTCGATGTGATCGATGACAATCGCCGTTGTGCCTTTCGAGATCAGGGCCGGTATCTTTGAGCGGGTCGGATAACGACTGCACCTATTCGCCGCGCAGCATGATAGCGGGATCGATCTTTAACGCGCGTACTACCGCCGGCAGAGCCGCCAGTAATGCAGCAGCCAGCAGAACAGCTGCCGGTGCAATGAGCATGGATGGGTCCGTGCCTTTGACTCCGAAGAGGAGAGTTTGGAGATAGCGGACTGAGGCCATGCCGAGGGTGATGCCGGCGGCTGCGCCGATGAATACGGTGACGAAAATTTGCGTGGTGACGAGGCGGGCGATGCGGCCGATGCTGGCACCAACGGCGATGCGAATGGCGATCTCACGTTCGCGCTGCAGCACGGAGTAGCTGAGCACTCCGTAAAGGCCGATGGCGGCGAGCAGGAGGGCGACGGTGGCGAAGAACGACGCGAGCAAGGCGAGGAGGCGCTCGCGGATGCTCTGGTTGTCGACGAGTTCCTGCTGGGTTTGCACGTTGTTGACGCGGTAACCAGGATTAGCCTTCGCGACCACGCGGCGCAGCGTGGTCGCAAGAGAGAGCGGGTTGATGCCGGAGGTGCGAAGCAGGAAGGTGCCCCCGTCAGCGGGATTGATGGCGCCCTTTTCATCGAGATGGCGGAAGGGCACGTAGGCGACCGGGAGGATGGGTTCGTGCAGGCTGTTGTAGGTTGCGTCGGAAACGACGCCGATCACCCGGCAGAGTTGACGCGAGCCGAAGGGATTCACTTTTTCAAAGGTTCGGCCGATGGGGTCGACACCGTTGAAGAAGGCTTTGACGAAGGTCTGGCTGACGATGGCCTCGCCGGGGAACGAGTCGGTGGAGTTAAAGTCTCGACCATCGATGAGCCGTATCTTCACGGTGTTGAGCCAGCCGGGCGAGATCGAGACGAACCAGCCCCAGGTATCTGTCGGCGGGGCGGCGTTGACCGAGATGGAGCCTGTCCAGCCGCCTGCGAGAAGGGGCCAGCTCGCGAAAGCGACATCCTTGACTCCGGGAACGACGTGAAGGGAGTCGGCCATTTGCGACCATGACTCGGGTGGTTGGCCGTGCGGGGTGGAGGTTTCGAGGAGGAGGAGATCTTTGGCGTCAAAACCGAGAGGTTGGCTGGAGAGATGACGGAAAGTGGCGACGAAGAGCTCACCGAAAAACAGGACGACGAAGCAGAAGGCGATTTGCGCGGCGATGAGAGTATACATCGAACGGTGTTTGGAGTGCGGTTCTTTGCCGCCTTTGAGTGCGGTCACCGGTTGGATGGCGGAAGCGCGCAGGGCGGGAGCGAGGCCGAAGAGAAGTGTGATGGCGAGAGTGAGGAGTGAGCCGAATGCGAGGACTCGCCAGTCTGCTGGGAGGATGAGGTGCACGGGGTTGTCTGGCGGGTTGATGCGGCTGACGACAAAAGGCGTGGCCCACCAGGCGAATATCGCCCCGAGCGCGGCGGAGAAGAGCGCTAGCATGGCATTCTCAACGAGAACGAGCTGCACGAGGCGTGAGCGGCCGGCTCCTATGGAAACACGGAGGGCCATTTCGCGGGCGCGCGATGCGGCCTGGGCGGTCATGAGATTTGCGACATTGGCGCAGGCGATCAAGAGCACGAGCGCGACGAGAACGCCGAGCCAGACCAGAGCATCGCGGTAATCGCCCTGCAAGCTGGACACACCAGAGGTCGCCGGCTTGATCACCATGTTCTTATCAAGAGACATTTCGATGTTGTGTTGCGACATCCCGACGAAACCCTTGAAGCGTTCGGTCTCGTAGTTGAGGCTAACGGTGTCGAGCTTTGCGCGGAGCGACTCGCGGGGCACACCGGGGTTGATGACGGCGAGGATGCGGAGCCAGCTGAGGTCGGTGCGCGTGACGTCGGGGTTCATCATAGTGGGGAGAAAAATGTCGACGACGGTGCCTGGCTCGGTGCCGGTGAAGGACTTCGGACCGACGCCGATGATCTGGAACATTTTACTGCCGATGTGGACGGTGCGGCCGAGGACCTGGGGGTCGTTGGCGAAACGGCGGGACCAGTAGTTGTAGGAGATTACGGCATAGGGATGTGCGCCTGGAGCAATGTCGTCACCAGTCGTGAAAAGTCGGCCGAGTGTGGGCTGAAGACCGAAGATGGGGAACATCGTGCCGGAAATGTACTGCACGTAACCCTTCTCCATTTCATCATCGGTGGCATAGGTCAGGTCGGTGCGGTAGGTGAAGGAGGTGGCGATGAGTTCAGCCTGGCCTTTGGCGGCGGCGCGCATGCGGGTGAAGTTGGGATAGGCGAAGTCGTCGAAGGTGCGGAACACACCAAAGTCATCGGGCCCTTGGCGGGCAAGAGCGTAGAGACTATCGGCGTGCGCGACGGGCAGGGGGCGGAGGAAGATCGCGTCGATGAGGCGGAATGCGGAGGCGCAGGCGCCGATGGCGAGGACGAGCGAGAGGACGACAGCGGCGGTGGTAACTTTGCGCTTCATCATCTGCCGCCAGCCAAAGATGACATCTGCCCGAAGGCCGTCGAGCCATGCAACCACGCGCGCATCGCGGCTCTGCTCCCTCAACCGCAGGCGAGAACCAAAGGTGCGCCTTGTTTCAGCTGGATCATGACCCTCGGCGATCGCCTCCTCAATATGCGACTCAAACTCCTCGTCGATCTCGCGGTTCAATCGATCTCCGCGAAAAACATTCCCGATGCGCGACCATAGAGACATGTCAAGCCTCCCTCAACACGCGATTGATGGCTGAACTGACCGTGCGCCAACGCGTCTGTTCCGCTGCCAATTGCTTTCTTCCCGCCGCCGTCAATTGGTACAGCCGCGTCCGCCGCCCGTTCTCTTTGTCCGCCCATTCAGCGCGAATCCATCCGGTCTCTTCCATGCGGTGCAGCGCCGGATATAGGGATCCCACTTCGGCATTCAATATCTCGCCAGACGTTACCTTGATGGCCGCCATAATGGCATATCCGTGCAATTTGGGCTGTCGCGAAAGAATCTTCAACACCAACAGATCGAGAGAGCCCTGTAACGTTTCAGTCCTTTTCATACTAAGACATCTTAATACACAGATGTCTTAGTAGATGTCAAGTTGCCTTTCGCGGCCTACCCCATGCTTAGTCCCGCGCTGCTCACACTTTGGTCCATTTCCTGAGTAACGCGGTTCTGGTCGATATGCAGTGCCAGCCAACCGCATGCCCGGCGCCGACTTCGCGGGCAGGATACCCGCTCCTGCTGCCCGGCACTTGAGTGCCTGTGAGACTGTTCCACGAAATCATGCCGAGGCGGGTCGTCAAATAGCCAAGTCACCTGAGCGCGCGCGATCGCTTTACATTCATCTCCGGCGGCGATACTTTTCGATTAATGAAAGCTACAAACTGGGAGTTCACGCACAGAGCGTTGCTCTTCGGGCTGATCTTTGCCTTGTCGTTTCCGCTCTACTCCTTGGATCACCAGAATTCAACTGCTGCGTTGGCCAGCTGGCTTGGATCCAGGTTCCAAAGGGATGCAGATCTCGTCGCTCGTCTCCTGTTTGCTTTCGCCGCTATTCTGCTGATTGTGGCCGCTCTCCTCCGCACCTGGGCTTCGTCGTACCTCCGTGCCGTGGTGGTGTATGCGGCCGAAGTAAAGACTGACTCGCTGGTTGCCGATGGGCCTTACCGGATGGTGCGCAATCCGCTGTATTTTGCAAACGTGTTGATGGTCATCGGCATGGGTGCCATGATGAGCCGGACCGGGTTCCTAGTAGCAGTGGTGGCGATGCTGGTGCTTTGCTACCGGCTGATCCTGCGTGAGGAGACCGAACTTCGGGCGAGCCTGGGGGAACAGTTCGAGGACTACAGGAAAGCAGTGCCGCGTCTGTGGCCTTCCCTGTGGCCGCGGATTGCTTCGGCCGGACGCCAAGCCAGGTGGCCTGAAGGATTTAAGGCAGAATCCTGGTATTGGGGATTCGCGGCAGCGCTTGTAGCCTTTGCCATAACTTTAAAACTCACGCTGTTTTTCACGATTTTGGCCGGAAGCCTAGTCTTGTTCTGGGTGTCCTCAGTGGTTCTTCAAAAGAAGTCAAACTCGCAAGTCTGACCCGTACTCGCGGACAGATTGTCGGCAAACCGGAAGTAATGGCCAAGTCCTGATGGATGTCTCAACGAGGACAAGTAGCGTACCGACAACAGGGTATCGGCACTATCAGCGCATCTCGTCAGGCCTTCAGAACAATTTGACAGATTTGTGAAAAAGACGCACTCGAAGATGCCACCGCTTCGTAGGTCCTCGTTAAGGCGGTTCTGATCCATATAACTGACATCGAACTCGGCTTTTCGATCGGAGTCGAACTTGTGGGTAATTGAACGCATGCGATGACGCTCACATTGCGCCCAACTTCTGGTCGTCTGATTGGCCGAATCACTGCCGATCTCCTGCGTTGAAGGCAGCTACTCTGTAACGACGAAGTGTCGCTAAGCGCCGAATTTTCAATCGAGGCTCCGGATCAGCGGGAGGAGAATGTAGACAATTTGTACACGCAAATTCACCAAGAATCCACAAACTGATGGCGCGATGTTCGGCTAAGTTTTTGAAAAGATGGTGGACGTGACCGGGGTCGAACCGGTGACCCCCTGCTTGCAAAGACGAGAAATAAAATCTATCTCATTGGTTCGCTTGGCTTTGTTCTGTGTCGCAGTACCCCGTTTTCGACCTAATTCGGCAGCATTTGGGCCCAAGTTTACACCTGCCAAACGGGTAGGTAGCGACCTGACCAAATTGTATTTCGCAGTGATCATGCCGGTCGGCTTGGTCCGCGCGATTTGACGTTCCATTGCCTCCACTTCCCTCGGTATTGCCACTTCCTCTTTCAACTGGCCAACGAAAGGGAAAGGCTATATAGTTTCGTTAGCAAATTTCTAACGAAACGATGGCTTTGTAATGGCGACACCGACGAAACCCAATAGCCGTCACGTGCCCTTTGGGCTCGCGCGCGTAACCTGCACGATTTGATTGTGTCCCATTCCGGGAAAGCCCTTAGCCGAGCACTAATTTTTCTGCTGGTGTGTTTGCCTGCCTCTATCGCAAATAGTGCGCACCGGGCCCCCACCCGGGACAAACGCGAAAAGTCTGTTCCTACATCCCACTCAAGCACCAGCACTGTCAACGCAAAGCAGTTGGAAGCGCTGGCACGCGCCTTGAACGGGGCGTCTCCTCAGCTGGCCTACTCGCGACTCAGTTTTCTTGCGAGCGAGAAATCTTCGGGAGTCGAGGGGGCTCGCGCAGCGCTCGCTCTCGGTTACTACGATTATTCACGCCAGGATTATGCCGATGCTGCCAAGTGGTTCGTTAGCGCCGAGCGTGACACATTGCTGGGGGATTACACGCTTTACTGGCAGGGCATGAACGATTTTGCGCAGGGGCATAACGCGCAAGCTCTGACGGAGATGCAGCAATTCCGCAAGATGTATCCAAACTCCGCGATGACCGAGCAGGCGCTGCAAACGCTCGGTGAAACGGCTATGGCCGCTAACGAGGCTGCGGCCGCTGTTGAAGCGCTCGATGACTATCCACTCACTCCCGAGGAACCCGCGTTACTCCTGCTGCGTGGCGAAGCGCACGAAGCTGCGCAACAGCCCATTGAAGCTGCGTCAGACTATCTAAACATCTACACGCACTATCCATTGAGCGATCAAGGCGAGCAAGCTTGGAACAAACTCAATTTTCTGCGGAGTGGTTTAGGCGATCAAATCCCGCCGATTGCTGTTGAAACGCGGCTAACCCACGCGCAATCAATTTTCAACGACCAAGAGTGGAGCGACGCGCGCAAGGAGTATTCGGAAATTCTTCCTGAGGTAACCGGGATGGACCGCGAACGGGCCGAAGTCCGTATCATGGAATGCGGAGCGAACCTCGGCGCAGGTGTCACCGAACTGGAAGCATTGCAGGTGAGCGATCCCGACGTAGACGCCGAGCGTCACTATGCCGGTGCCAATTATTACCGCGCGTTGGGATACGACGCTGAATTGAATCAGGAGGTCGAAGCGGCAGTAGCGCGCGCTCCTTCCAGCATTTGGGCGGACGACGCCCTCTTTTTGGCAGGGAACTATTATTGGGTGAAACTCGACCGTGATCAGGCGTCGAGTTTTTACTGGCGCGATGAGCAGCAGTTCCCCAGATCCGTTCACGCGGTGCCGGCACAATGGCGCGTGGCGTGGACGGCCGTTCTGAAGCGCGATCCGAAAGCCACCGATCTGCTTACCGAGCAACTCCGGCGCTTCCCGGGCTCTGAATTCACGCCCGACGCGCTCTATTGGCTGGGTCGTCTTGCAGAGGAAGCGCACAATAACGACCTCGGACGCGCCTACTATGCGAAATTAGCGAAGCGCTATCCGGGAAGTTTCTTCGATCTTGCCGCCGCGCAACGCAAGCCACGCAACGACGGCGGACCCATTCGGGCCGTCGCAGTGCTGGAGACGATACCACCATTGCCGCCGGCACCAGCCGTAAGTGACAAAATTCCCCCTGCAGCAGCGGAGCGCCAGACGCGCGCTGATGCGCTGCGTTCGATCGCCTTCGATTCCTCCGCCGATCTTGAATTGAGGGCCGCTTATGCAGCAACAGGTGAACCCAAACTTCTCATCGAAGCAGCACAAGCAGAAGTCGCTGCGCGAGAGTATGGCGCAGCAATCGTCACGTTGCGAACCGTCTATCCGCAGTTGGAATATCGGCCGTATGCTTCCGTGCGGCGCGAAGTTTGGAAGGCTGCCTATCCTCTGCCGTATCACGTCTCGATCATGCATTGGGCCGAGCAAAATAAACTCGATCCGATGCTCATCGCGGGCCTCTCGCGCCAGGAGTCGGCATTCGATCCGAATGCTCATTCGGTGGCAGACGCGTACGGCATCATGCAACTGCTTCCGGAAACCGGCCAAAAATGGGCCAAAGATCAACGCGTGCGTTACTCGCTCGAGAGATTGCTCAATGCGGATTACAACATTCGCCTTGGCACGGCTTATCTCGCGTGGTTAGAGCGCCGATTCGGGAGTCCTGAAGCGGCGCTGGCAGGCTACAACGCAGGCGAAGACCGAGTGTCAGAATGGACCGCTACTCCCTACCGCGACGTACCTGAGTTCGTCGATTCAATCCCATTTACGGAAACGCGCGATTACGTGGAAATCATCACGCGTAACGCGGCGATCTACCACCGGCTCTATTCCACGCCGGCAACGTCGCCGCCGAAAAATTAAATGCCGTTTTTCGGTGCGACGGGGCGGGCCGCAGGGTTTTTGCCACAGCACTAGGCCAGTACATGCCGGGGAGACTACATAGGAGTTGTGCATTCTAAGTGTTGACTTATCAATCGAGACTTCGGAGTTAAGCAGGGGGTTGTCGCAGATTTTGTGGCCAAAAATTCCGAGAAAACTGGCGAGCTGATCGCGTGATTTTCAGCCAAGTGATTGAAAAGATTGGTGGACGTGACCGGGATCGAACCGGTGACCCCCTGCTTGCAAAGCAGGTGCTCTCCCAGCTGAGCTACACGCCCACAGTGAGATTCTTTACTGATTTTAGAGCATTTGCACCAGTTCGCAAACTCCGAAACATACCAATTTGGCCCTCTACTGTGTCAGAACTGTGTCAAAACCTCCGGCAACGGCCTGCTGCTGTGGCGAAACTCGGTTCATTTCGTTGGCCCGGCGGTTGATCTTGTCCAGCGCTTCCCTCTTCATCTGCAACTTCATTTGCGAATACTTCTTGAACACTTGCGAGTCTCCCTGGCGAAGCATCTGGATGACCCACTCGTCGGCTACGCCTCCGGCGCTGAGCCGGGTAGCGTAAGTCGATCGCAGATCATAGAGCCTGAAGTAGGAAACTCCGGCACGCTTCAGGGCTTTTCTCCAAGCGGTTCGCAGAGACCTCAAATGTCCTTCCTGATTGAGATCGCTGGGAAAGAGGAACTCCCCGGTTCCGGAGATCGCCACCTGATCGCGAAACGCTTCCAACGCCAGAGTCGTCAACGGGATTTCCGCCACGCCATTCGGCGTCTTGGAATCGGGGATCCACAAGACCCCGTTGCGAAAGTCGATCTGTGACTTCTTCATCGGAAGTAGTTCTTTCTTCACGCGCAATCCGGTTTCCACGATGATCCGAATCGCGTTGCGAAGATGCGGCATTGCTTTCATTTCGATCCGCTGCTGCTCCGACCATGTGACATAGTGCGGGCGGAACAAACCCTTCAGAGCAACCGGGAATTCCACCATCGCACATGGGTTCGACATCAGCAGTCGTTTCCTAACGGCTACATTCAACATTCTTCGAAGTACGCGCATCTCCTGATGCACCGTCGTGGGCTTTATAAAACCGACCTCACGATAGCCTTTGGAAAGTCGGATTCGGACTCGTTGACGAAGGCGGTCCCGGAGATACTGTTCGATTTCATCGGGTCCGACTTTTGTCAGCGGCCATGTTGCGAACGCCTTCTTCAAATGTTGAACGCATCGTAAGTTCGCTTCATGAGTTCCTGGCTGGCGAACGGGCGGTCTGGAATAGTTCTCCAAGAAGCAGTCGGCCCACTCACCGAAGCTAAGGCTTTCACCTTTGCGAACTACGTGTAGGACGTTGCTATCTCTGGCCTCGAGCCGACCGCGCAGCTTCTTCTGGGCTTCCGACCAGTCGTCGGTGGACGTCGATTCCCGGTGGCGCTTACCGGATTTATCGCGGTAAGCAATCCACAAGAATTTTGAACCTTCCCGCCGATAGACAACTCCATCGTGCACTACAGGTCTACTCATTCTCCATCTCCTCTTTGAACGAAGCGCGGAAAGGCTCAAGATCCGATTTCAGAAACCGGATATTGCGGCCCATCACGCGGAGATGGGGAATCGCTTTTCGCTCAACCCAAAGATATACGGTCTGTGGGCTGACGCCAAGATACTTCGCAGCTTCGCGTACGGTCAGCGGCCGCTCATCCGCAGCCGTTTCCCGCTTCAATTCAAAGGGACTCGCAAGTTGGCCATTCATCGTATTTCTCCGGGGCTCGGAAGCACCTGGCGTTCAGAATCGTCGAAGGGTTGGCGGGCGTCTTCCAAGGCCGCCTGAGCCTTCTCGACGGTGTAGCGCGCGTAGTTCGGGTGTTTTTCATCGCCTCGGTAATCGGAGATTCGGCGAATCACGTCTTCGGGGTCGTCGCCGCGAACAAGAGCACGCTTGGCGAAGGCCCAATCGCGTTCGGATTGCGTGATTTCTCCGGTCGGCCTGGCGTGTTCTCTCTCGAGCTGGTGTTGTTCGTAACGAGGCGCGTCCTCGTCTGTCCTCAACTTGAAATGGTCGAGGTGGTAGGTCTGAGTCGCTTCAACCCGGGCCGTTACGATGTGAGGCGGCTTGTGTTTGAGGTTTGCAAAGCTTGGCAGCCGCAGAACCCGCGTGGAATCGGTTGCTGCGGGATCGCCGCCGAACTCCCGCGCCATCGCGCGTTGAAAAGCTTCGGCCTGCTCTGGCTCGATCCCTTCGACTTGCCATACAATTTGATATTTGTTTGGGGACGTGTTGAGTACATAGTTCGGGGCTGGAACCAGCCCTGAACGCCGTATCGCTTCTATGGCCTGTTCTCCGCCTCGGTCCAAATCGACGTAGAGATGCCGGATCGCTGAAATTTGATCTTTCGTGCGCGCCCAGGCCTCCGGCCGAAGCACGTTCATGCCGATGTACACTTCGTCGTGGCGCGACGCACGATACCGGAGCCATGCCTGAGATTCAGGACTGCTCGCCTTCTCAGCCGTTGTGATTCGCTGTAGCGATTCGCCGGTCTCGCGGTTCAATAGCAGGATGGCGATACGGTCCGATGCTTCGAAGTTGTCACGAATATAAGTCGGTGCGTCAACGAGCTGTTCGGCAGCGGTGATCATACGGCGCTCCTTTCGCGCGAAAAGATTGTGGCGAAGTCGTATTCGTCGCGGTCCGGATCGTAGTCGTGGATCTCCACGACCTCCGAGACGTACCGCCTGCCTGGACGGCGTTCGAGTTGCACGACGACGTTTACGGAATGGCCCAAATTGGTTTTCAGCGATTTGTAGTTCAATTCGACGCCGCTCTGTAGAACGCAGCTTGCCAAGCGCGCCAATGACTGCTTCGCCGATGGGGCGTGTACCGTCGAAAGGCTTCCGGAATGTCCGGTGTTCAGGAGTTGAAGCAGGTCAAACGCCTCTCCGCCGCGAATCTCCCCGAGGATGATGCGGTCGGGCCGGTGACGGAGGGACGCTTTCAACAAGTCGCGGATCGTCACGGCGGGCAGCCCGTTCTGTGGCTGCCGGGCCTCGAAGCGGACGAGGTTGTGGTGAACGAGATGAATTTCGGACGTATCCTCAATCAAAAGGATTCGTTCATCTGACGAGATGAATTTCCCGAGCAGAGACAGAAGCGTTGTCTTGCCGCATCCGGTACCACCGGAGATCAGGATGTTTTTGCGAGCCAGGACGTAGTCTTCGAGTTGATTTGCGAGCCAGCGTTCAAGCGTTCCCGTTTCGACTAGGTCGTCCAAATCGAAGTTCTTGGCATTGAATTTCCGAATGGTCAGCGTGACGCCACCTAAACTGCACGGCGGAATGACGGCGGCCACGCGACTCCCGTCCGGAAGCCGCGAATCCAATATGGGTTTGGCTTCCGAAATATCGTCTCCAAGACGGCGAGCGATGTTCTTGACCGCGATCATCAGCGACTTCTCACTCAGGGAAAGGCCGCAAATTTCTTCGATGAATCCGTCCTTCTCGATAAAGACATGATCCGAGCCGTTGACCATGACTTCGCTGATGGCATCGTCCAGAATCAAGTGCTCGATCGGTTTCAAAAACGGCAGGATCACTTCGAATCCGTTCATTACAGTTCTCCGTCGGCGAGCTGCTGGAAGTAGGATTTGTTGGGGTCGTTGTAATAGGGCTTCAGATAACAAAACGTCGGAGGCAAGGGATTCACGCCGTCATAGGCGATCGTCACCGACTGCGCGTTGCGCAGTTCCATGAAGGTCTTGCCGTCGAAGCGAAAGTCGTTGTGGGTGCTGTAGCTTTTCGATGCGGAAATATTGGCGCGATGCGAGAGCGCCTTTCCGGTGAGCACGCTGACCCGCGCGTTGTGGCCGCTTTCTGAGAGGTTGTAACTGACCTTGAATCGGTACTCCCTTCCGCAGAGCTCGCTCGCGATGCGAGCCGAGAAGTCATCCGACAAGCACAGCAGGATCTTCGTGCGGAAGGTTTGAAGCAAGGTGCGCCAGCTCTCGCCGGGTAAGGAGGAACGCAGCGAGCTGATGCTCTGCGTGGCGACAATGGGTATGCACTTCGCTTGCCGCGAGAGCGCAAATGCCTTCTCATCCCCACTGGGGTCGCTCTCGCCTACCGTCGCGAAATGCTGGTATTCGTCGCAAAGAAATAATACCTGCCGATAATATTGTTCGGGATGGGCGTCGATGTGGGGAATCCGATTCAACACGGCCCGCTCGAAGTCGAGTTTCATCATTACTCCAAGAGCTTTAGCAATCCCCGCGTTCATGGCCACTGGGAAATTCAGAGTGCAAACCACACCGCTCTCTATCAACCAGGAAAACGACGGCAGCGGCTTGCCGAATTTGTGATCTCGATTGGCCATCGGGTCGTAGCACTCGGGGGGAGGACAGAACGTTCGCTTTACGGATGGATCAGAGTCAAAGGCCGACAGAAACACCGCCACTCCCTCGACAATCGATGTGCGCAGCTTGGGCTCGATCCGCTTCCAATCGTCTTCGAACCAGCGCTTCACCGCTTCCAGCTGTTCGCGCTTTTCCGACCGCACATCTTTGGTGGCGGACTCGTTCAAAGCTTCTTCGGAAATTCCTTTCTCTTTCAGGGCTGCCAACAAGCCAGGCGTGCGCTTCGCTTTATAGCCTTTTAATTCCTTATCCAAACGAAACGGAAACGGTTCGAGATCGCGCGGATGCTTCAGATAAGCCTCCTCGGACACCAGCACAAAATCGGTTTCTCCAAGCCGCCGCTCCGCCTCTTCGATTTTCTGTTCGAGCACTGCCGGCGAGATCGCGCACTCGTACACGTCGAACAAGGTCACGTAGTCGTAGGCGACTTTATGAAGAAGGATGATGAACTTGACCAGATTCGTGTACGCCTGCTGCCAGAAGGGTTCCTTGCCGCGGCCAAAGAGGTTATTGAGTAAGGATGCGATGCTGTACGCGAGAGCGTAGGCATCAAGGTCGTTATGCAGAGGGTTGTACCGGTATTCGCCGCCTAACCCGATCTCGATGTAGTCCTCACTCCTCCCATGACGAGCGAGGATCTCCTGTACCTTGCGGCAGAAGTCGCCTTTCACCTCCAAGACGAGTCCGCCAATCCTTCGCTCCTTGTCGCTCGCGCGGTAGGCCAGGACTTGCTCGGCAAAGGGGTACATTGCGCCCGCTGTCTTGCCTGAGCCAATCGCGCCGATAATCGCGATGCCCGTAAATAACCCGCGTTCGGGAATCGTGAGCCAGGAGGGTGTTTCCGACGGGACTGGCTTGCGCGAATCGTGGACCTCGCCCACTACTACGAAAAGTTCCTGTCGCTTTTGCGGGTCCGGATATGGCGGCAATTTACCGGCACTGACTTTTCGAGGGACCCTTAGCCCTGCGACGTAGAGGCCCGAGAGCACGATCGAATAGCCGATATAGGGCGTCGTGAACAGAAAGAGGCGGTAGGAATAGAAAATGCCGTCGTAGACGACGGGAGCTCGGAGCGCCACCAGCCCGAGGAAGATGTTCCCCTCGGGGAACGGAGCTTTGAAATACAGCATCATTCCGGTGACACCCGCCAACAAACATGCCACAAAGTCCTTCGAGTTAAGGATTCTCTGGATCACGACTTGGTTCCGCTCGGTGGTGCCTGCGACACAGCCTTTTCCGCCATGGTTCCCTTGTGGTCTTTTCTCCAGCGCGCGAATTCCTTGTCCCGGAAGACAGTCATCTTCAGTGCGGAGTTCACGACGTGGTCGGGTGTGCTGTCGATCATGCGGGCGTAGTTGTCGATGGCACTCGAAACGTAATCCTCAAGTTTGAATTCGCGTTTGACGATGTCCGGTACTTTCGAAATCAGGGCCATGCCGTTGCTCCTTTCCTCGTTTCTTTCTGCTCTCCCGCGCGGGCAAAGCCCGATGACACGACTTCTTCGCCGACACTGGGCTGGAGCGACCCCGGTGAGGTTATTGGGCGGATAGCCGCCCAAGTTCCGGGGTCGCTCCAGCCCAGTACATGGTTTTGCCCGCGCCCAAATCCGAATGCCGTGCGAGGCGCAACCGAAAGCGAGACTTCCACTTCCGTTCACCGCGGAGGTGAACGGAAACGTGAACCGGAATGTGCCGCATGTGTTTCACGCCACGTTCACCCGTTTTCGTTCGGTTGACGCGAGAGTCGACCGATGCTGCGCCACAAGAACCGTCTCGAAAAACACGCTGCTTCCCGGTTTGATCTGGGAGAACTCTCTTCGCAGCTCCGGCTCCCCAATCGCTCCCGACTGCCACGACGCATACAGTCCTTCAAAGCGTTCCCCGTGAAAGCGGCGCCTGGCTTCATTCAGAAATTCGAAATCCGCCGTCACGGGCACGACGTATCGGCGCTCTTCAAATCTCTTGCGGATTTGGAAGTAGCGCAGTATCTCGCTCGACACGTCCGATTCCAGCGGCGTTTTCACGGTCTTTCGAAAGCGTTCCGTCGCTCTTGCAAAGAGACCATTCGATGGCGATATATAAAGGAAGCGGAAAGAACGAAGCTGCTGCAGCAACGGCTGGTAGGCCGCGAGATGGGTCTCGAATCCCACCATCGATCCCGCCCCCGAATCCACGTAGGACAAGGTGACCACAGGTGGAAAAGAAGGAACCGAAGGGGCGAGGAACAGCGGGAATTTGTCGACGAAGTAGCGAACCGTGGGACGGCTGCCCAAACCGCCTTCATACACCTTGGCGGGAAGAAACTCTTGGGCGACGCCGAGCTTTTCACAGAACAGAGCAACTTTTTCTTGCTCGCTCTCCAAGTAGTCAAAATCGGGATGGGCAATCAAGAAGTCGAGCAGGACGAGCCGGGTGCGGATGAACTCAAACGAATGCTGGCGGCGGTTACGGAGATTGGCTTTGTCGATCGGGCCATAGAGAGTCCGGGAAAACACGTGGTAGACGCCACCGTATCCCAGATAGTCGCGAACGGAGGCGTGACCGCTCTCCAGAACTTTCTTGGCGAAAACGGAAGATCTCTTGCCCCGATGCGCTTCGATGAATTGAAGGTACTGCCGCAGCGTGAAGTAACCGGAGTGCGTGGCGACAACGTACAAAAACCGCGCCTCCGCCTCGGTGTATCCGAGCCTCATCAGTGATTCGACATGACTCGAGGGGACTTTCATAGATTCAAAATCTCCGCGGTGATTTCCTGTTGGTCGAGCACGCGGCGCAGGTTCGAGGCGTCCTGGGGCCGGGCGTAGAGCGAAAATCCTGCCCGTGCTTTCTGGCCCAGGCTGCGGGAGCGGTAATGTTCTGTCGCCAGTTCGAGGTCCATTCGCTCAAGCTCCCCGTCTTGTGTTTCGTATTCGATCCGCAAGTCGGGCACGGGTATCTTTCCTCGCACGACGTGCAGGCCGTGGTGTTCGGCCGCTTCTTCCCGGGCTTCCGTCAAAGGACGCTTCTCTCGCAGTCGTGCCACGTCCCGGTAAACGTCTCTCTTCAATTCGGCGTCGAGCACGACACGGACGGGTCTGCCTCCGGTGCCGACGATTGTTTCGAGCCCTCGCTGATAAAGCCTGTAAAGGTCGGCATCATGATCCGCCTCACGGGGCTTGGTGAAGCCGTGATAGAGGGCCTGGTCGCCGGGAACGGTCTTCGTCGAGTGAAGCAAACGATGACCCTCTTTCGTCAGAGCAACCAAGCGGCGCGAACCTGTTTCCCGGTGCGGTGCTTTTCGCTCGGCGACGAGGCCCTGTTTGCGGAGATTGGCGAGATCGGCGTCGAGGTGACGGCGGTTCCCAGCATAGGCAAACTCGACCAAATCATGGATATCCACGGCGCGGAACTTCCCCACATCGGCCATCGTTTCGAGTTCGGAACTGCGGAGGGAGTACGTACGATCCCGAAACGAATAGACCTGTCTTGGTTCGACGGTGCGAGCTTCCGTCTCTCGCTGCGCCGAACTACCGCCCATGCGAGATTGGTTCTCCGTTCCTCCTCCGCGTCCTATTTCCTGACCGTCCGCGCCTGCTTCGCGATGACGTGTCTTTTCTTTGCGAAAAAGAGGATCTTGCGGGCCATGCCACTGTTCCGGTGAGTGGTCGCGGGACATTTCAGTCGGTCTCCTCGTCGATGGCGCGCAGCGAGGGCGCGGGCAACTCTCCCTCTCGAAGTTGCTTATCCAAATGCGAGAGCTTTCTCCCGGTATCCTTGAGGAAAAAGCGCCGGTTCACCGAGAACAGCAAAGCGAACAGGTTGACGGAAAGGACGCCCACATAGCCCAGAATGACCGGTCCGTACTCGTGCATCAGGAAAGCGCGATACGGAATAAGAAATTTCAGTTCGCCCATGAGCCAAAACGCGAGCGCAAGCAACAAAGCGATCGTGATGACGAGGGTGTTCGCGATCATTTGAAGGCCTCGTCCTCGCGGAAATAAGTGATGGTCATTCCGAGAGGGTTGATCGGAATCAGTTCGTTCGGGACTTGCGAACGGAATACGAAGACGAAATTGGCTGTGTAAAGGTCGCGCTTCAGTTCGCTGTGATCGGCCGGCGAGTAGTAGACGAGATAGAAGTCCACGGTCGCACGGAACGGCGGAGTCTGCATCTGGTCAAGCGCGACTTTCTTCACATCGACGTCGATTTCCGGCGCTGCCGTATTCGTGAGGAATTTCCTGATCACATCGTCTTTGCGATAGGTATCGAGGATTCCATCAGCGAGCTTTCCGTCGAGAAAATATAAGGACTTCGAGAAGTCGTCCTGCATCGTGTAGCGGTTCCGGCGGTAATAGAGAGAGCAGAATTCGGACAGAAAATACTTCGCTTCGGCGTCCTGCGGCTTGTATTCGAGGTTGTGGTAATTGATCGCTTCGGCCTGCCCGAGATCGTTGATGCGGATAACGAGCGGTCGGAAATTCTGGAACGTGCGAATGGTTCGCAAATCGATCAAAGCGAGGCCTACTGCCACAAGGGAGAGAAGGACCAGGGTGATCTTAAGGTAGGTGTTCGTAACCATCGGGTCACCATAGGATTCGAGGTACAGCCGCTTCGCATTTTCGAATGTGGGATCGTTGTTCATCCGAGTCACCTCATCAATCCGACCGCTAACGCCCCTTCGACGAGGCCCGCGGATGAGCCACCGGACGTCCCGCTGAAAATATGGTTGGTGAGCGTCGGTATTTTCAAAAGCGCGTAAATCGAGGCGAGGAACGTGATGAACAGAACCGGAAACCAGGCCATCAGCTGCACGGTGGAGAGATTGCCTGCAGGCGGAAGGCGCAACGCCCCCACCATGAGATTGCCGATGATAAAAACAACTGCCGCGGCCACGACCTGATAGAAGGCGTATTGCAGGAAGCAACGGAACCAGCCCCAAAACAGCCATTCCAATTTCGGAACAATGAAGAAAGGCACAAAGATCGGCCCTACGAGAACGCACACCGCGGTCGCAATAAATCCATACGCGACGACCACGAGTGCGATGGCCTGTGCGGCGGCGAGCAGAATGGTGATCACGACGTACACGGCCGTCCCAAGAAAATCGCCCCAGCCCGGTGAATCCATGCGCGATTCGAAGTCGGCAACGCCCTGAATAATCGTTTGCAGTTGCGCCTGGTCGATGCGGCTGGAAAGAAATTGGGCTTCGTTCGTCACCAAATTGTGGAAGCTCACACCCATTACGGGGATCGGCGTCGAAAAGTAATTGACCATCGCGAAGCCGAAGCTGATGGTCAAAAGCAGGGTGGCGAAATTGTCGAACTGAAAACCTTCGCGGCCGCTCGCCGAAGAGAGCGCCGATTTGATTCCAAACCAGGCCACTAAAATCGTGGCAAACGAGCGGAAGAGGTTCTGGCCCATTGCATCGAAGAAGCCGAGGTTTTGGGTAAGCAGAGTGTTGATCGCCTGAAAGATGAACTGCAGATAGTCGGTTTGCACGGCGGGCGGCTCCTTCGACGCGAATGGAACAGAGAGGCTAGGGCATACGGAAGTTCTGAAGCGAATCGGTAAGGGTGCTGGTTACCTGCGTCATATTCGACTCAAGACTCGCCTGCCGCTGGATATCGGCGTTGATGGTGTTGGCGGTGGTTTCGCGCTGCTGCTTAGCGAGGATGGTTTGCTCTTCGAGCAGCGAAGCCAAAAGCTTGTTCGAGTCTTGCAGGGTGCGGAGGGTCAACACGCCTGCGGCGTTGATCTTGTTCAACACGGAGACTTCGGTGTTGAGGTTCGTGTCGCTTGAGAACGAATCGGATTCGAGATTGGTAATCTGGTTTTGAATATCCTGGGAGTTCTCTCGAATCGAACCGATAGTTCCGATGGCGGTCGAATTCGCACCGTCGGCCAGTTCGACAGTGGCATATTGCGAACGCACGCGGGCGAGCTCATCCGCGTTCATTGCCGCAAGCCGGTCCTGGCTGTAAGGCAACAGTAGCGTCGTAGCCTGCTGATAGCCGCCGTTCGAGGCACCCGAGTTGATGCCGGTGATCCACGGCGCGGTATTGCCATAGGCATCCAGGGCCGAGCCATTTCGCCACTGCGAGAACTGCGCCTGATAGCGTGCGGGCATGTTTTCGAGGTTTTGAGACATCCGAAGGGCCAAGTTGTATTGCGTAACGACTTCTTGGTAGGTCTGGCGAAGCTGCGCGAGTTGCTGGACGAGCTGGTTGTAACGAAGCACGGCGTTGGCGTAGTTCGTCGGGTCGTACACGATTCCGCCGAAACCGAACTGAGCCGACGCGGTGCCGACGCAAAGAGCGACAAGCGACAGGGAGACTAGAATTTTCCTTCTCAGTGGAATCTTCCCCTTCCTGCCTTCAGAAATTCGAAGGCATCTGATGGTTGTTGTAGTCGGGCAAGGCGAGATCGCCCGAGAGAATCACTTTGACGCGGTATCCTTCGCGGATGGTGACCGTGGGCATAATGTTCAAGAAGCGATCGAGAATTTGCGCGGAGGATTGAGCGGTGCTCGCGGCAAATCCCTGCCGCATGAGGTCGCCTTCGGTCACGACTGTTCCGGTTCCAGTGCCCGCTTCCGCTACGGCCCCAAGCGCGCCGATCGCGAGCGACACGCCGAAGATCCGGAGGTAATGGTTGTTTACCTCGTCGCGCAAGCCAGTGCTCCCGATCTGATCGAGGCCCTTGAACTGATCGAGGCTGACGGAATACCCATCGGGCATAAGTAGCCGGTGGAATACGATGGCGAGGCGGGTTTGACCAAACGTATCCACCTTGCGGGTCTCCCCAATCAGTTTGGAACCTGCGGGGATGAGCAGATGCTGGCGGTCGTTCGAGTACACGTCGGTGGACACCAGGCACTCGACGGGCCCAGCGAACTGTCCTTCGAGGCGGTTAATTAGCGTTGTTTCTAAAATCGTTCCTTCGAACAGGATGTAAGTCTTTCCTGCCGCCGCGCCTTCTCGGGCCGAATGGGCGCCTTCGGGCAGGACGGCAAGATTCCGGCCTTCCTCCTTTCCCTCCTTTTCGGGCTGAGTGGAATTCGTCTGAGTTTGCGGTTGCGGTGTAGGAGCAACCGGCCCAGGACTCGGTTGCAGCTGCTTCAAGAGTTGCGCGACTTGCAGCGCATCGGGTTCGAGCAGCAAAGATGCGGACGAGGGCGTCGGAATTGAGGCCTGCGCCGGAGCGGGGCGATAACTCAACGCGACGTTCGAAGCAAACAGCGACGTGTAGGCACGGTTCTTCCGTTCGCCGGCAAAGGGATCTTCGGTACGGGGAGGATCAGATGTAGCAGCGTTGGGCTGCTCCTGCGTAGGCACGGAACCAGGGGAGGCTGCAAGCAATTGCGATTGCTGTGCCAGAGCATTTTGGGCGACAAGCTGCTGTCGCTGTAAATCTTCAATCCGGTTTTGCAGTTCGGTGATCTTAGTCTCGTTCACCTCCAAAGGTGCGGGCGGCGCGATGGCCCCTGTTGCGGATTTCGTGGGAGCAGGCGGCTTCTTGCCTCCTGTGAGCCACATGATCGCGATCATGAGGAACGCGAGGCCCACCAAGAGCCAGGACTGGACGTGTTTCGGCAAGAGGCCTTGCGGCCGCGGCGCTTTCTCTTGAACCTGAATGGGTTCGCTCATGGGAAACCTCTCAGTTCGCAGCAGTGCGTCGGGTAAACAGCGCCTTTTTCTTGCCAATGGCCAGATAACCGGCGTCGATAATCTTGGGCGCGATATAGACGCCGTCTTCCACCTGAAACGAGATCAGGTTGGGTTTGCCGTCCTTGATTTCGTACAGGGCGGGCTTCTCCCGAGCGGCACAACGGATGTACGTGAATTTGTCGTCGTGGTAGATGATGGATACAAGAAAGGGATCGCGGTTCGCTTTGGTATCGAGCGAGTAATCGAACTGAAGCTTCGCCGCATAGGTCGATCGAAATCGGTCGATCTCCGCCGCAATCGAATCCTGTGCGGCGCGGAGTTGGTCGGAGGTTTGCTGGCGCAGTGTGTCGAGTTCCTTCTTGTACGCCTCGGCTTCGCCCGCCCGCACATAGCCGCGCAAGCCGGCATCCGCACTCACATCGGAATTGTCCTTAGGCTCGACAAAAATCTTGAGATCGGGTTCGGCCTTCGGGTCGCTGCTGATCTCCTGTAGCAGGAACGAATAGACGTGACCACTAGCGGTTATGAGATTCAAGTTGCTGCGAATGCCCGCTTGTGCCGGATGGACGTAGCACAGGTTATGCGCGCCATTGATGATCCAGAATTCTTTGTCTCCAGTTGTGAAATCCAGAATTTCCTCGTTGTCTGGCAGAACGATCAACGTCGAGAATCGGAGTTTCGCATTCACCGGCACGACGTCTTCCTTCGCATACTTCACGACGCGGGCCGTTCCCGTCGCCGCCTGTAAGGAACCACAGGGGGAGAAGACCAAGACGAGCGACAGCAAAGCCGCAAGCCGCAACAGACCATCACCAATTCCACATTTCATGTGTTCGCTCCTTCCGCCAGAACTTCGAGCCCTTTTTCGAACCCGTATTTCTCAAAAGCTTCTTTCCGTTTTTTGTTGTCGTAGGGATCGTTGGTATAGATCCAGTAGCTCTTGGGATCCACGTGGAGGTTGGCGACCTTCGCAAGCTCGGGCGTCTTGATCAGGAACTGTTGCTTGGGGATCAAGCCCGCGATGAGTTCGACTTCGGTGTCATTGAGATGAAATTGCCTGCGATACAGGTCCCGGTCCATATCAGGATTGGCTAAGAACACCTTGGTCGCGCAGCTTTCGACGATCACGTCCAGGATTTCCGACTTCTTGAGTTCGTCGAGGGATTGGGTAGAGAGCACCATCGCGGCATTGTGTTTTCGCCAGGTCTTCAATGCCTCGACCACATACCGCTGAATGCTCGGGTTCCGCAGAAACACCCAGGCTTCGTCGATAAAAAATGCCTTAAAGACCGAACTGGTCTCCCGGTCGGCGATCACGGCATTGGCGCGATGCAGGATGTAGAAAAGCAGCGGTTCCAGCAGCTCCGGGTACTGGCTCATGCGCTGAAAGTCGAAGCACTGGAACCGTGAGAAGGAGATCGTGTCTTCGGCATTGTCGAACAGGAACGCGAACTGGCCGCCGCGCGTCCAATTCACCAAACGTCCGGACAGTTCATGCCCCAGGGTGTTCGCCAGCACGCTCAGGGTGCGAAGGGCCGGATCGACCGAATAGAGATTCTCGACTTGGTGATACAGGTCGCGTTCGGTGGCCGGGTTAAGGTCGCCGGGCTTCTGGCCCTGCATCAGGACTTTCAGGAACAGGACGAGGAAGTCGAGATTCTCCTTCGTGGGCGGGAGCGAAAACGGGTTGATCTTGAAATCCTCCGACTCCAAACCGACCCGTACATAGGAGCCGTCAAATAGCTGCGTGAGGCTCTCAAAGCTTCCGCCCAGATCGAAAATGAAGGTATACGGTTGATATTTCTGAAGGTTCGTAATCAAGAAGCCGAGAGCAAACGACTTGCCAGCCCCGGTTCGACCGAGAATCATCGTGTGCGCGACATCCCGGTAGTGAAGGTTTAAAAAGTAGGGCGTGTGATGATTGGTTTCAAGTACAGCCAGGTATTCCGCTCGGAGATGCGCGTTACGGGGTTCGCCGCAATGAAGCGTGAACAAGAACGAGAAATCGGCATAGTTGGTATTCAGGAGATAGAGCGACCGCAGGTTGAACGGATGATTTCCCGGCACGGTCGCCAGAAACGCGTTCAGGAGGTTGTATTTTTCTTCGTAGAGTTGCGCGTCATGGATGGAAAAGACCTTGTAAAACTCGGCGCACGCCTTTTCGACACGCGATAGCTCCTGGTCATAAATCACGACCGTTAATGAGAATTGGCCGCAGTAATTCCCGTGCAGCTCGATCTCTTTGATCGCTTCTCCGAGTTCGCGGACTCGGGATTCCTTCGAGTCGTCCAACAACACATCTGCGGCGGGGGTGTCGTTGAGATTGACCTGACCGAAAAAAGAACGCTTGGTGTTGTGGAAGTGCCGGCGTTTGGCTTGAATCGTGGTGCGGGTTTTCCCGGAATCTTCCTTCTGCCATTCCGTGACTACGTGGTAGTTCGCTTCGACTTCGAGCAGCCGCTTGAGAATTAGGGGAAAGCTCTGCGCGGACGGCTCTTTCAATGTCAGCACCTTTACGTAGAAATCGTCCACTCGCAGAAATCTGCGATGGCATTCCAGATGGGATTCGGGCAGGTAATAGTCAAGGAATGTGTCATGCTTCAGCCTGGCAAGGTGTAATTTCTCCGAATCAAAATTCAACAGGCGCTTCAGCACCCGAAAAGCTTCTTCCTTGCCGAGTAGTCGCACAGCAACGAAGTCGCTCACCTGGAGGATGAAGCTCTGCGCCTTCTGCAACAGAATCGCCCGGGCTTCGTCCAAATGCTCTCCAAGCACCAGCGCCTTCTTGCGGGTGGAAAAGCGCTGAACAACTCGAACTGCCGCTTGTTTGGGCTGTCGAGAAAAGTCGGCCATGGCCGAAGCTATCCGTTCAGGAGCGCGCGCGCTGCGGTACAACACGACGTAGAACAATGAGAGCGAGAACAAATTCTCGGCTTTGTCGCGAAGATAGTCGATGCGATTGCGAATGGCCGCATCCACCACCGGATTGCCGTAGGTCCTGAACGGAATCGTTTCGTGGTTTCTCTTGAATAGGTACTGATAAATCCGGCAGTTTTCGTCGAACAGCCTCAATGCCGATTCCAAGCGTTTCGTCAAACCATCAATCGCAGCACCGTCGAGACATTCATAGTCGACGCCACGCACTTCGAAGATGACTCCCACCTCGCCGCTCTTGGTGAGGAAGACTTTGTCCCCGATGAAGCCGAAGAGATTGATCTGTTCGCTGAGCGAACCGGTCTCCCGATAGTTTGTGAAAATCCGGCTAAGCCTGAGCATCGGTTTCCCTTCGAACTACTATGGGCGTGAATTTCATGGGGTCGTACTGAGTGCGCAGCCTCGTCGCCGTGAGCAGTAAGCGCAGGATTTGCGGATCGGTATTCGTGGCCCAGCGCGCGACGATGTAGAGCAGGAAAAAGATCAGCAATCCGCCGAGCAGGCTTCCCAGCAAGTTGAACGTCCCGGCACCCAGGCACATGGCGAAGAAAAACAGTTTCCTCTCCGCGCCCAGAATGGTGAGAGGGCGCGAGAGCGAGCGCGGAACTCGGTTGATTCTCCTCGTGTCGGCCATGGGCTTCTCCTGTTAGGAACCGGGGAAAAGCCACGCCAAAAAGTTGACTGCGGCTATGGCCATGCCGACGCCGAAGAGCACACCGGCCAGCACGCGTTTCGACCCTCCTTCGCCGAAAGCGAACGTGAGGCCGGAAACAACGATGGCGACGAGCGATAATCCCCGGGCAATCGTGCTCGTGAACGCCGTCTCAAGAACGTTGACCGCGTTTTCCCAAGGGGAATTGCCAGTGGCCTGGGCGAACGCCGGAGCGGCGAGAGCGAGGCCAACCACAGCCGTAAGAAGGAAGCGAGAGCGCCAATAGCGCCACCGGATCATTCGTTTCATGAGGAAGCCTCACGGTGTCACGAATGCCGGGCCGAAGGCCGGCGAGGGGAGACTGTCAGCGACTCCGGGTACAGTGGGAAGGAAACCCAGACGCGATCGAGGGTTCTGCTGTTCACGCCACTTTGTCCCCGGACCTCGGGGCACAATTGGAGCTTTAGCTCCAGGAACAGCTGTTGACCCGCAATCGCGCTCGTCCCGAACCTCAGTCCGAACGCGAGGAAGAACGAGAGGCCGGTGGGAACCGGCGTCGTCTTGCCCGCGGGAGTACGTGGCGAGAACTCCCCTCGCTATACTAATCTGCCAAAGAAAATGAAAAAGGACCGCGTAGTAATAAAATATTTTTCGGTTGGTACTCGCGCGCTCGCGGAGGAAAGAGTTCGAGCCGCTTGAGAACCATGGCATCGAGAGCAAATAGGCGAAGCCCGCGAGCGGGCTGCTCGCCCCGGTGTTGAGCGGCGACTTGGGAGTGGCCATTCCGGCGAGCAAGTTCGACCGGCGGCACGCCCTCGACTTGCGACTCGACTAGGAGATGGCGTTCGTCAACGGAAAGCCACCGATGCTCCTCGGAACTGTCGAGGAATTCGCGAAGCATGATTCCGGGAGGAGATGGTTATCTTCGAGCACTGCACCAGTTCGGCCATCCAACGTCTCCTTTGCTATATCGTCTACGAAAGCTTTCGGATCCAGATATTTCGGACCCATATTTTTGTCGGGGCATCTTCAATCTCAATTCCGATGAATCCCGACTGGTTGTTCGAGTCTTTCGAGTCGTCATCCACAAGCAGCGCCATCAACTGCCCGTTCAAAATGTGAATGCACGCGCCGCCCCGGGCCATGATGAGATATTGATTCCAATCGTTGTTCTTGACGTAGCCGCCTAATGCGGTGCGATCGCCAATGTTGCCCATGAGCCGCGGTGCGCCCCCCGGTACCATCTGCACTACTTGCCCGCGCCAGGCGACGATGCCGAGCGGCGTCAGTGATCATTTGGCAATAACGTGGCTTTCTCCAAAAGTCCCGGTAGGTCCGAGAGCTTGGCTGAATCGGGCGCACTAACCCGGTCCGAATCGATGAAAATGTAGTCTAGGCTGGGGGTTCCTCGAATGCCGTCACGGAATGTGCCGACCCTGATTATTAACCATCCCCTCGCGTTGCCCCTTAGAAAGAGGACTTTCGCGCACAAGGGGCCGAGATGATTAGGTGAGTCAGGCTTGAGGTCACAATCGCTCATTTCCCACTGCACGGAGTCGACGTGCGCAGGTCCGAGTCGTAACCAGTCATCTAGGCGCTGAGAAGGAAGGGACGAGTCGAGTTTCGTCACGTCGACCGCCTTTGCATATTTGACTACCTCCTGCGCCGTAAAGCGCTCCTTCGCAGTGAGCGCTCTCGAGGACATCAGCAGCATAACGATTGTGGCGAAGCAAGAAGTTCTCATTGGTGACTCCCGCCTACCAGTTTCCGCACTTGCACTTACTTGACTTTGTACCAAATGGAACTGTGATGACAGAATAGGATCCTGAATCGTTTGAGGGATTTCCCGGCTCCGGACGCACTGGTCGCGCTTGGCCTGGGTGTGCCGGACTGGGAGGATATGGGCCCCATTGATCAATGATGATAAATACGTTTCCGTGCAAGCCTCTTACATAGATCCCTGAATTCTTAACTGGTCCTTTAGGATAGCGCCCGTTCTCGTCAAACGTGGCTATGGGCGTTCCCGCTGGGATTGCGTTGCCAATTACTTTCGGACCCGCCCGCCAACAGTCCGTGCAAGGTAAGCCGGTAAAATGTCTCGTTTTCGTAGTCCCACGCATAGTCGGTCGTCCCAGTCGAATCTGTCTTGCTTGTTGTGTTGCCGTTCGCATCGTAGGTGTTATTGAGCGCTAAATACGGAGACTAACTAAAACGGAATCAGTGTCCTAAGAGCGGGAGCTGGCCATCTTCTGCGCCACATGCAGGAATAGGGCTCAATCGTCCTTTTTCATGTGAGCCAAAAGCCGACGAAAGTTACCGAGGACGCGATGTCTCTTCCCGTACGCCCCACTCTTCGTTTCTGTCCACGGCCTTTTGGCGTGCGATGGGCAGAACGGGAGGAGTTCGGCCATGTTTTAGGTAGCAGGAGCGAGACCGAGGAAAGCGAGGAAGACAGGACCGAGGTCGGAAGCCCGGACCGGGGGGATGGACCTCACAGCTCCGCCAAGAATTTCATCAGAGCAGGATCGTCGCGCCAGTGTTTCCGCCGCCCGCTCGCGGGGCTCAATTTGACAAGTTGTTTTCGGAAACGTTCGGGAGTGAGCGCGAGGTAGCGTTCGGTCGATCCCGGCCCCGCCTGGCCCATGTAGGCCGAAAGCGCCGGCAACATCCGATTCATATCTGCTCGCTGCTTAAACCATAGAGTCACGCGATGAACGGCGAATGTGTGCCTGAGATCGTGCAGGCGCGGCTGGTATGACGCTCCGTCGTGGCGCACAATTCCCGTCATACGCCTGAGCCGCGCGAAGCTCTTCGCCAGAATGCGAGCTTTGATCGGACTGCCATCCCGGTTCGCAAAGAAGCTCAACCCCTCGTTCCGCTTTCGAGCGGTGCGCCTTACATATCGAAATAATTTCGACTGTAAATCCGGTCCAATCGGGATGCGCCTGACTCGATTGAATCGGGAGCCGCGAATTGTGATCAAGCCCTTCGTTAGGTCAACGTCGTCTCTCAAGAGCCTCAGCGCCTCGCCCACGAGCGCGCCCGTACCATAAAGGAACAGCAGCAACGCGCGAAGTGTGGTCGCATCGATTCTGCAAGAATCCCTTTGAGACCTTCTCGTTCCAGTCAGCAGAGTCCGAATCTCGCTCCTTTGGTAGATGTACGGAACAAAGGTGTGCGGCTCAGCCGGGCGGACCGGAGGCATCGGCAGCGCATCGATCACGCCGCGCGCAGCCCAATATTCGAAGAAATTCCGAAGGACGCTGTATTTCACCCTCCACGTTGCAACCGACGTCTGCGGGCGATCGAGATGAGATGCAACGGATCGAGCCACGATGGAGTCGATCGGTATGTTCCCGACGTCTCTCGCAAAGGACACGAGCTCGCGTCTCGACGTCGTATAGTCCAGCCCCAAAGATCGCTTTCTCTCGACATACACTTGGACCGCTTCGAAGAGCGTCACGCAAGGCCCGTCAAGCGAAATGCGGCTACCTTTCCGAGCGACCGGCTGTCGTATTTCGCGTAGATCCCGACCGAACCAACGTCGCGATGGCCCAGGAATTCCGCGATCTCTTTGAGGGAAGCGCCTTTCCGGAGCAAGTGGGTGGCGCAGGCGTGCCGCAGCGAGTGCGGTCCTTTTTGGATCGAATCAATTTTCAAGCGCTTGAAGCGCCGGGAGGTAATTTGCCAAATCGACGTGGCATCGACTGGACGAAAAGGAGGGTGGAGCGTGAGGAAAACATGCCGGCAAGGGCAACGGGGTCTCGCCCGCGTGAGATAGCCGAGAATCGCCTCGCCCACTTCATACTGGATGGGATAACGCTGCAAGCCGCCTCGCTTGGCCCGTTGGACCGTGAATATTTCATCGCGCCAGTTGAAATCACTTAAACGGAGACTGGTAATCTCGCTGCTCCGAAGTCCGTAGACCGAACACAGCAGTAGCACGGCGCGCGCACGGAGCGTTGAGGGCTTCGTGCCCGCGGCAGTTGATTTCAGCAACCGGCGAACCTCTCGCCATCCGGGCCCCTTGGGCGCAGCATCGTATTTGGGTATCGCTGGTGTTCGAATGCCTCGATTGAGTCCCGGCGCACACCATCCGCGTTCGGCCGCGTGAACAAAGAAGGATCGCATTGCCTGACCTTGTGCAGCGAGCGTTCTCGGAGTCCAACCGGCTGCCGT
>Ga0210401_10000972_pt1 | contig 34509 bp, 32 predicted proteins | sample IncBWH32MmetaG_FD_150866 | JGI IMG/M metagenome (GOLD analysis project Ga0210401, IMG submission 150866) | Forest soil microbial communities from Barre Woods Harvard Forest LTER site, Petersham, Massachusetts, United States - Inc-BW-H-32-M | ecosystem: Environmental > Terrestrial > Soil >... | reverse complement strand
GCAGGCCCGCTCGGCGCCGGCCGGCCAGACGACGGTCGTGCTCGGTCCCGGCTGGCCCGGCATTCTGCTGCACGAAGCCGTTGGACACGGCCTGGAGGGCGATTTCAACCGCAAGGGCTCCAGCGCCTTTGCCGGCCGCATCGGCAAGCGCGTGGCCGCGCGCGGCGTCACGGTGGTCGACGATGGCACGATTCCGGGCCGGCGCGGCTCGCTCGCGATCGACGACGAAGGCAATGCGACCTCGCGCACGGTGCTGATCGAGGACGGCATCCTGCGCCGCTACATGCAGGACTCGCTCAATGCCCGCCTGATGAAGGCCGCCTTGACCGGCAACGGCCGGCGCGAGTCCTTCGCCAGCCTGCCGATGCCGCGCATGACGAACACCTTCATGCTGGGGGGCGAGGCCGACCCGGCCGAGATCATCGGCTCGGTCAAAAAAGGCGTGTACGCCACCAACTTCGGCGGCGGGCAGGTCGACATCACCAACGGCAAGTTCGTCTTCTCGATGGCCGAGGCGTACCTGATCGAAGACGGGCAGATCGGCGCCCCGATCAAGGGAGCCACGCTGATCGGCAACGGGCCCGATGCCCTGACCCGCGTATCGATGATCGGCAACGACATGCGGATGGATGCCGGCATCGGCACCTGCGGCAAGGACGGCCAGAGCGTGCCGGTCGGGGTGGGGCAACCGACGTTGAGGATTGAGGGATTGACCGTAGGCGGCACTGGGGGTTGATGCCCACTGTCAATACCGAATGACCATATTGAAACGCATTGAAACGACCTGTACAAAACTCTTGGCAAGGGGCATGAATTGGAGTGCAATTCGCCTTGCAAGGATGCTCGTGGATCTGACGCCGAGTTCACGCATGCGCTGGACGTTTGCAGCGTTGGCAGCAGTGTCGGCCGCCACTTCGGTGCCGGCCCTCGCGGGTGATTTTTCCTCCTGGTCCGAGCGCGCTTCTGACCCCTCCTCGTTCGAGACGTCCAGCCAGTGGTCGATCGTGCCGCTCACCGGCGCTCGGCTCGAGGGGCAGGCCAGCCTGAACGCGCGCCAGGAGTTCAAGTTCAGCACCGTCTCGACCAGCCGCAACGGCCTGTACGGACTGAACGACTTCGGGCCCGGGGCGCTGCATCTGGATAACACGGTGGGGATGGACCAGCCGCGCGCCACCTACCGCTACACGTGGCTTTCCCGGCCCGACCTGGACCTGAAGGTGGGGCTGACGTCGAACCTGCAGCCGTTGGGCTCCACGCTGCGATCCGGCTTCGTGGGCGCACCGCTTCGCTTCGGCAGCATCCCCCAGATGCACCTGTCGGGCGTGGGCCGCCTGGCCGAGAACTGGCACATCGCGCTCGATGCCGATGGCCTGTGGACCGCGCGTGGCCGCTCGCTGGACGTGGGCCTGCATGTCGACTACAGCCTCACCCGCACCGTGCAGCTGTTCGGCGGCTACCGGCTGACCGACTTTACGGGCGATGCCGAGGACTTCTACGGCAGCGGCACCAGCAACGCCGCCAACGTGGGCCTGCGCTTGCGCTTCTGACGGGCGGGCGCGCGCCGGCTTGGACGGCGGCGCCGAATTTCGGTAAAGTGTTCCGGTCTTGATACTTGACCATTCCCGCCTGGCGATGCGCGCTTATTCTGTCAGCCGTTACTTCTTCTTCCGGTGGTTCGCTTTTGCGCGCGCCCTGGCGGCAGGAGTCGGCTGAAGAGTCTCGCGACCGCAACCCGACACTGAACCGCCAGGCTGAACCCCTGGCGGTTTTTTTTGGCCGACGGATGCAACGACATGGACAACGGACGAAGCCAGAGCGTGCGCTACATGACCGACGATCTCCGCATCAAGGAGATCAAGGAGCTCTCGCCCCCGTCCCACGTGATCCGCGAGTTCCCGTGCACCGACAAAGCTTCGCAAACCGTGCACGACGCGCGCAACGCCGTGCATGCGATCCTGCATCGGATGGACGACCGGCTGGTGGTCGTGATCGGCCCGTGCTCGATCCACGATGCCGCCGCCGCCCGCGAATACGCGCAGCGCCTCGCCGCCGAGCGGGCGCGCCTGAGCGGCGAGCTGGAAATCGTGATGCGCGTGTACTTCGAGAAGCCCCGCACCACGGTCGGCTGGAAGGGGCTGATCAACGATCCGGACCTGGACGGCGGCTTCCGGATCAATCACGGACTGCGCCTGGCCCGCCAGCTGCTGCTGGAGATCAACGAGCTGGGCGTGCCGGCCGGGTGCGAGTACCTGGACATGATCACCCCGCAGTACATCGCCGACCTGGTGAGCTGGGGCGCCATCGGCGCCCGCACCACCGAATCGCAGGTGCACCGCGAGCTGGCCTCGGGCCTTTCCTGCCCGGTCGGATTCAAGAACGGCACCGACGGCAACGTGCGAATCGCGGCCGATGCGATCAGCGCGGCCCAGCAGCCGCACCACTTCCTGTCGGTCACCAAGGGCGGCCACTCGGCGATCGTGTCCACTCGCGGCAACGAGGACTGCCACATCATCCTGCGCGGCGGCCCCCAGCCCAATTTCGACGCGGCCAGCGTCCGCGCCGTGTGCGGGGAGCTGTCCCGGCGCGGCCTGGCCCAGCGGCTGATGATCGATGCCAGCCACGCCAATTCCCTTAAGAAATGGGAGAACCAGCTGGTGGTGTGCCGCGACGTGGCCGGCCAGCTGGCCGCGGGCGAGGAGCGCATCTTTGGCGCCATGATCGAAAGCCACCTGGTGGCCGGCCGCCAGGACCTGGTGCCGGGGCGCCCGCTCATCTACGGCCAGTCGATCACCGATGCCTGCCTGGGCTGGGACGACAGCGCCTCTGCCCTGCAGCTGCTGGCCGAAGGCGTGCGGCACCGGCGCATTGCCCGCGCGCAGACCGGCAAATGATCGCCAGCGGCCTTTGCTGCGCCACAGCATCCGTTCCTGCGCACCGCACAAGTGCCTGAAATCTCCCGCTAATACGCCCGTACAACCGCACCGCGGACACGGATACTCGGGTTGTGGCGCTGCACGACCCGACCAGAGCCGGAGCCTCGCTTGGCGGGCAGGAACGCCAGGCCCACGTTCGCTTCGTCGAGAGCCTGGATCGCATCAATTCGGCCCTGCACGGCACCGACGATCTGGAGCAGATGCTCACGGACGTGCTGGACTGCGTGCTGTCGATGTTCGAGTGCGACCGCGCCTGGCTGGTCTTTCCATGCGATCTGCAGGCCCCCAGCTGGCGCTGTCCGATGGAAAGAACGCGCCCGCAATATCCGGGCGCGTTCGCGCTGGGGGTGGAACGACCGGTCGATGACGATATCGCGCAAACCTGGCGGATCCTGCTCGCCGCAGGCCGCCCCCTGACGTTCGGACCGGGGGGCGAGTACCCGCTGGCCAAGGACTTCACGAGCCGCTTCAGCATCCAGTCGTTCATCGCGGTGGTCCTGTATCCGAAGATCGGCCAGCCCTGGCTGTTCGGACTGCACCAGTGCTCTTACCCGCGCGTGTGGACGGCCGAGGACGAAAGGCTCGTTCAGGAAGTCGGCCGCAGACTGGCCGATGGCCTGACCACGCTGCTGACCTTTCGCAACCTGCAGCAGCGCGAGGCCGAAGCACGCGGGCTGGCGAGCGCGCAGGCGCGCCTGAATCGCGCCCTGCGCCTGCTGAGCCGCTGCAACCAGTTGCTGATTCACGCCGACAACGAATCGGCGCTGCTGAACGAGGTGTGCCGCCTGGTGGTCGAAGCCGGCCACTATGGGTTGGCCTGGGTCAGCCTGGCCGATCGGGACCCGCACAAACCGGTGCGCTCGGTCGCTCACTTCGCGCACCGCGCCGAAGGCCTGGAATTGCTGCAGACCTCCTGGGTCGAGGGCGAGCACGCCGACGGCCCCACGGGTACCGCGATCCGGACCGGCGAAATACAGATCTGCCAGGACCTGGCGGGCGAGGCGCACATGGCTCCGTTGCGCAACAAAATGCTGAAATACGGCTTGCGCGCCAGCGCCGCCCTGCCGCTGAAGGACGCGCGTCGAACGTTCGCCGCGCTGACCATCTACTCGACCGAGCCGGATGCGTTCTTTCAGGAGGAGGTCGAGCTGCTGCAGGAGCTGGCCGGCAACCTGGCCTACGGCATCCGCGCGCTGCGCACGCGCGCCGGGCACAAGGCCGCCGAGGAAAAGCTGGCGTTCCTGGCCCACCACGATCCGCTCACCCGGCTGCCCAACCGGCTGCTGCTGCGCGACCGCTTCGAGCTGGCCATCGCGGGCGCACAACGAAAGCACGGGCACGTGGCCATGCTGTTCCTCGACCTGGACAGTTTCAAGGAAATCAACGACAGCCTGGGCCATGCGGTGGGCGATCAGCTGCTGATCCAGGTGGCCAGGCGCCTGCAGTCGTGCGTGCGCCACAGCGACACGGTCAGCCGCGAAGGCGGCGACGAGTTCGTCGTGCTGTTGACCGAGATCGACGAGCCGGACGCGGTCTCGCGCGTGGCGCAGCAGATACTGGCCACGATGGAGCGGCCCTTCGAGATCGGCGGCAATTCGTTGCACACGACGTTCAGCGTCGGCGTCAGCCTGTTCCCCGACGACGGCATCGACTTCGAGACGCTGCGCCGCAACTCGGACGCGGCCCTGTTCGTCGCCAAGGACGCCGGGCGCAACACCTTCCGCTTCTTCGACGAGCAGATGAATCGCGAAGTGCTCGAGCGCCTGCAGACCCAGGCCAGCCTGCGCATCGCGCTCAAGGAGCAGGAATTCAGGCTGCACTATCAGCCGCAGATGCGCCTGTGCGACGGGCGCATCACCGGCATGGAGGCGCTGATCCGCTGGCAGCGCGACGACGGGGAACTGGTCCGCCCCGCCGAATTCATCGCGGTGGCCGAGCAAAGCGGCCTGATCATCCCGATGGGCGAATGGGTCCTGAACGAGGCCTGCCGCCAGGCGATGCGATGGCGCGCGGCCTCAGCCGACCTGGTGCTGGCGGTGAACCTGTCGGTCGTGCAGTTCCGGCGCGGCAATATCCTGGAGTCGGTCACCGCCGCGCTGAAGCGGTCGGGACTTCCAGCCGGGCTGCTCGAGCTGGAGCTCACCGAGTCGGTGCTGCTGCACGACACCGAAACGGCGCTGCAGACGCTGCTCGCCTTGAAGGCCATCGGCGTGAAGCTTTCGATCGACGATTTCGGCACCGGCTACTCGAGCCTGGCCTATGTGAAGCGCCTGGCCGTGGATAAGCTGAAGATCGATCAGAGCTTCATCCGGGAGCTCGCCGACAGCCCCGAGGACGCGGCCATCGTCCGCGCGATCATCCAGCTGGGCCATACGCTGGAGCTGGAGGTGATCGCCGAAGGCGTCGAGACCGACGCCCAGCTGCAGTTTCTCAAGGCCAACGAGTGCGACCAGGTCCAGGGCTACCTGATCAGCCACCCCTTGGCGCCCGAAGAGGTCCTGGAGCTGCTCGCAGCGCCGATCAGAAACGAAACAGCACGAGCAGCAGGCCGACGTTGATCAGCAGCGCAGCCGCCCCGGCGGCGGCACGTTCGGCGATAAATCGGCCCATCACGGATCTCCTTGCAGGCGATCCGGCGAGTCTATTGAGCGGTCACCGGGCTATTGGCCGATTAACGGCCCGGATCACTGGCTATTTCGCTCGTGCCGCCACAGTACGTCGTCGACGCCGCCGGCGCGATTGAGCACGCGCGCCAGCACGAACATAAGGTCCGACAGGCGGTTAAGGTATTGGCGCGCGGCCACCCCGACCGGCTCGGCGGTGCCCGCCTGCGCCAGCGCGACGAGCGCGCGCTCGGCACGCCGGCACACGGTGCGGCCCATGTGCGCCAGCGCAGCGGCGCGCGTGCCACCGGGCAGGATGAACTCGGCCAGGCGCGGCAGATTGGCGTTGTAGTGCGCCAGGCGCTCGTCCAGCCGCGCAACGTGCGCTTCCGCCAGGATCCAGTGCCCCGGAATCGACAGCTCGCCGCCCAGGTCGAACAGGTCGTGCTGGATATCGCGCAGGTCGGCGCGCACCGGATCGGGCAGCGCCTCGGCCAGCAGCACGCCGAGCGTGCTGTTGAGCTCGTCGACCTCGCCGATGACCTCGATGCGGGCCTCGTCCTTGCGCGTGCGCGTGCCGTCACCCAGCCCCGTGGTGCCGTCGTCGCCGGTGCGCGTGGCGATCGTTGAAAGCCGGTTTGCCATGTTGGCCCGCTCTTGCCGGTAGCCGGCCAGAAGCCGGGACCGGGTTAGCATAGCGCGGTGAATCAGGCCGCCACCATCACGCAGGCGCCGCCCGCCCCGGAAGGCGTGGGCAGCATCGACCTGCGCAGGCAGCTGCAGGTGCTGCAGGCGCTGCGCGCGCACCTGCCCGAGGACTGCCTGCTGTCGCAGGCCGAGGACACGCGCCCGTACGAATGCGATGGGCTCACGATGTTCCGCCAGGTGCCGATGCTGGTTGCGCTGCCGCGCACCGAGCAACAGGTCGTGGCGATCCTGCGCACCTGCCGCCGGATGGAAGTCCCGGTGGTGCCGCGCGGCGCCGGAACCTCGCTGTCGGGTGGCGCGCTGCCGCACGCGCAGGGTGTGTTGCTGTCGATGGCGCGCATGAACCAGATCGTGTCGCTCGATCCGCTGGCGCGCATCGCGGTGGTGCAGCCCGGCGTGCGCAACCAGGCGATCTCGGAGCAGGCCGCGCGCCACGGACTTTTCTACGCACCGGATCCGTCCAGCCAGATCGCCTGCTCGATCGGCGGCAACGTGGCGGAGAACTCCGGCGGCGTGCACTGCGTCAAATACGGCCTGACCGTGCACAACGTGCTGCGGGTGCGGGCCGTGCTGTCGGACGGGTCGGTGGCGGTGTTCGGATCGGAGGGGCTCGACAGCCCGGGCCTGGACCTGCTGGCGGTGCTGATCGGCTCCGAGGGCATGCTGGCCGTGGCCACGGAAGTGAGCGTGCGGCTGCTGCCGAAGCCCCAGCTGGCGCGCTGCGCGATGGCGAGCTTCGACGATGTCGAAGCCGCCGGCAACGCGGTGGCCGCGCTGATCGGCGCTGGCATCATCCCGGCCGGATTGGAGATGATGGACCGCGCCGCGGTGGCGATGGTGGAGCCGTTCGCCCGCGCCGGCTACGACCTGGAGGCTGCGGCGATCCTGCTGTGCGAAAGCGACGGCACGCCCAAGGAGGTCGCCGACGAGGTCGGGCGGATGGAGCAGGTGCTGTGGAAAGCGGGCGCGGCCCGCATCAGCGTGTCGCGCGACGAGGCCGAGCGGTCCAGATTCTGGGCCGGCCGCAAGAACGCCTTCCCCGCGGCCGGCCGCGTCTCGCCCGACTATTACTGCACCGACGGCACGATCCCGCGCAAGCGCCTCGGCGAGGTCCTCAAAGCGATCGCCGCGATGGAATCCAAGTACGGGCTGCGCTGCCCGAACGTGTTTCACGCGGGCGACGGCAACCTGCATCCGCTGATCCTGTACGACGGCGCCGATCCGGCTTCCAAGGCCCGCGCGGAAGCGTTCGGCGAAGAGATCCTGGAGCTGTGCGTAAAGGTCGGCGGCACCGTCACCGGCGAGCACGGCGTGGGCGTCGAAAAGCTCGGCACCATGTGCAGCCAGTTCGATGCGGCCACCATGGAGGCCTTCTTCGGCGTGCGGCGCGCGTTCGACCCGGGCGCCATCCTGAACCCGGGCAAGGCGATTCCGACGCTGGCACGCTGCGCCGAGTACGGCCGCATGCACACGCACAGGGGCCAGGTGAAATTTCCCGACCTGCCGCGCTTCTGATCGACAAATGCTTGACGTTCCCCGCCCCACCCCTGCTGTTCCCCCTCTCCCGCGCAGCGGGGGAGTTGCTGTTCCCCCTCTCCCGCTACGCGGGAGAGGGCCGGGGTGAGGGTCGTCGCACGCCACGAACCATGGACCCAGCGCTCGCCGACCTCACCGAGCGCGTGCGCGCCGCACGCGCCGCTCACACCCCCCTGTGCGTGCGCGCCGGCGGAACCAAGGACTTCTACGGCAATGAGCCGCGCGGCGAGCGACTCGATCCGCGCGCTTACCGCGGCATCGTCGACTACGAGCCCAGCGAGCTGGTGGTAACCGCCCGCTGTGGCACGCCGCTGGCCGAGCTCGAATCCGAGCTCGCCGCGCACGGCCAGATGCTGCCGTTCGAGCCGCCCCACTTCGGCGAAGGCGCAACGGTGGGCGGCTGCATCGCGGCAGGCCTGTCCGGCCCGCGCCGCGCCAGCGCTGGTGCAGTGCGTGATTTCGTGCTGGGCGCCGTGCTGCTGGACGGCCGGGCGCAGGTGCTGCACTTCGGCGGCACCGTGATGAAGAACGTGGCCGGCTACGACGTGGCGCGGCTGCTCGCCGGATCCCTGGGTACGCTCGGCCTGATCGCGCAGGCTTCGATCAAGGTGTTGCCCCTTCCCGCCGAGCAGGCCACGCTGCAGCTCGAAATGGACGAGACCGGCGCACTGGCGCGGATGAACGCCTGGGCCGGCCAGCCACTTCCGATCTCGGCCACCTGCTGGCACGCCGGCCGCCTGGCGGTGCGGCTGTCGGGCTCGGGCCCCGCGCTGCGCGCCGCGCGCGAGCGCATCGGAGGCCAGACGGTCGAGCCGGCCACCGCCGCGCAGCTCTGGCAGGGCGTGCGCGAGCAGACCGTGGCGTTTTTTGAGGGGCCGGCGCCGCTGTGGCGACTGAGCGTGCCGTCGAGCGCCCCGGCGCTGAGGCTGGGGGGAGAGCAGCTCATCGAATGGGGCGGCGCGCTGCGCTGGCTGCGCAGCTCGCAGCCGCCTGCCTCGCTGCGGGACGGGGCGACCGCGGCGGGCGGCCATGCAACCCTGTTTCGCGGGAACGATCGCAGCGCCGGCGCGTTCGCACCGCTTTCGCCCGCACTCGCGGACATCCACCGGCGTCTGAAGGCTCAATTCGACCCGGACGCCGTATTCAACCTGGGCCGGATGTTCAAGGATCTCTAGCAGTGCCTCCGAATGGGCGTTGTTGGTCGGGAGATTTCATGAAACTGAATCTTGGGTGTGGCTTCAATAAGCACAATGGCTACATCAACGTCGACAAGTTCGATACATGCCGACCGGATCTGCTGATGGATGTCGAATCGCTCCCCTGGAGGTTCGATTCGAGTGAGGTCGACGAAGTACTCTTCAACCACTCGCTGGAGCACATGGGTCAGGACACTGAAACCTTCCTTGGAATCGTCAAGGAACTCTATCGAGTGTGCAAACCGGGAGCGACAGTCCAGATCAATGTGCCTCATCCCAGACATGACAGCTTTCTCGGAGATCCTACCCACGTCAGGGTCGTGACTCCGGCGATGCTGGCCCTGTTCAGCAAGAGGGAAAATCGTCAATGGCAGGAAACCGGCGTTCCGAACACACCGCTTGGCTTGTATCTGGATGTCGATTTCGAGTTGCGCCGCGTCGATAACGTGCTCGAAGAGCGATACATGACGCTGCTCCAGACGAAGCAGATTTCAGCGGCAGAACTGGATGTGATCGTGAAAGAGCGAAATAACGTCGTGATCGAACACCGAATCACGCTCGAGGTCATCAAGTAAATTCAGGAGCTCGTCCTCGGTCCGTTTCAATATCGACTTCCACCCCGGTGCAAACCAATCTTGCGGAACGCTTCAGAGGTACCGCCGAAGGGCAACAGGCGGAGGAGATTCTTCGCGCCTGCGTGCACTGCGGCTTCTGCAATGCGACGTGCCCGACCTACCAGCTGCTGGGCGACGAGCTCGACGGGCCGCGCGGCCGCATCTATCTGATCAAGCAGGTGCTCGAAGGCCAGCATGCAACCGAACGCACCCAGCAGCACCTGGACCGGTGCCTGACGTGCCGCAACTGCGAGACGACCTGTCCGTCCGGCGTGCAGTACGGACGCCTGGTCGACATCGGCCGGGCGATGGTCGAGGCGCAGGTTCCGCGCCGGGCGGCCGACCGTACGTTGCGGGCGGCCTTGCGCGAGGGGCTGACCGGCCCGTGGTTCGCGCCGACCTTGAAGCTGGGCCAGGCGGTTCGCGCCTGGCTGCCGCAGCCGCTGCGCAGTTCGGTGCCGCAACCGCTCGAGGCGGGCCCCTGGCCGTCGCGGCATCATGCACGCTGCATGTTGCTGATGACCGGCTGCGTGCAGCCGGCGCTGCGGCCATCGATCGATGCGGCCACGGCTCGCGTGCTCGATGCAGCGGGTATCGGGGTAAGGGTCGCCTCGGGCGGCAGCTGCTGCGGAGCGATCCGGCAGCACCTGACCGATCACGACGGCGCACTGCGCAATGCGCGCGTCAATATCGATGCCTGGTGGCCCCTGATCCAGTCGGGCGAGTGCGAGGCGCTGCTCACCAACGCCAGCGGCTGCGCCGCGATGGTGCTCGAATACGGCCACCTGCTGCGCAACGACCGGCTGTATGCCGAGCGCGCCCGCCAGGTCTCCGAGCGCACGCGCGACGTCTCGCAGGTGCTGGCCGGCAGCGCGGAGCAGTTGACGCAGCGTTTCAAACCCGCGAAAGCCGCCCTGCGGGTGGCGTTTCACCCGCCCTGCACGCTGCAAAATGCCCTCAGACTGAGCGGAGTCACCGAAAAGCTGCTCACGGCCTTCGGCGCGCAGCTCGTGCCGTTCGACGAGACGCACCTGTGTTGCGGGTCGGCCGGCACCTACTCGGTGCTGCAGCCGCAGCTCTCGCGGAAGCTGCGTGACCGCAAGCTCGAACGGATCCAGGCTGCGGCGCCGGAGGCAATCCTGTCGTCCAATATCGGCTGCATCCATCACCTGCAGAGCGGAACGAGCCTTCCGGTGATGCACTGGGTCGAGTGGCTGGACCGCAGGCTGGCGGCTTGAGGCGTCGTTGTCCATGGCAGGTTGGATTTCTCGCACGTCGAGCCGTCTGCCGCGCCGCCCCTACCTGATGGGCGACGCGGCCGATGCGCAGTCGGCGCTGGTGCCCCGCGATCCGGAGCTGGCCCGCCAGGTGCGGGGCTAGCGTTTACACTGTTGCACTATTTTTCGAGCGTTCGCGGGAAATCAAGTGGGGCTTCTTTCCGACATCCTCTCACACAAGGCGATCCAATATCAGGCCGTGGCCGCAGCGAAACAATTCGTGAAGCGGTTGCCTCACGAGCGCGTTGGAAACCAGAAACTCCTGGCGGCCGAATTTGAAATCACACAGGGCCACCTGCTCGGATACAAGCGGCAGGCCAAGCTGGGAGTGTTCGGGACCTCCTCTCTGATCAACGGCTTCCGCTGGGGGCTGATCGAGGCCGGCTATGACAAGGCGCTCGCGGCGAAGCTGAGCCATGAGCTCGCGCTGAAACTGTCGGCCAGCAAGTGACCGCAAGGCACTCGGGACCGGCGGGAATTCTCTGAGAGAGGTTCAATCGATGGCAAGCTGGATTTCGCGCACGCTGACCCGTCTGGCTGCGCAGCCCGCACCATCTCCAGTGGAACCGCTCTCCGATGCCGAACTGCGCAAGGTGCTCGAGTCGGGTCAGCGCCTGATGTCCGAGGGGGACTTCTCAGCGGCGCGGGCAACCTTGAGAGCCGCCGTGTTGTCGAACCCGTACAGCGCAGACGCTCTGGTGCAATACGGTGCCGCCGCCTATTTCGGAGGGGATCCCGCCGAAGCCAGGCTGCCCCTGTTGCAGGCCGTTCGGATCGATCCGGAGCATCTACTGGGTCAAAAGTTGCTCGCCGCCGTTTGCAATGGGCTGGGAGATTTGGAGGGATTGGAAGTCGCCTCGGCCCATGCGATTCGCCTGGCACCGCGCGATGTCGAAGCATTGAACATGTACGGCGTAGCCTGTATGAATCGACTTCAGGTCCAGGAGGCCGCCTCGTGCTTCTGCACCGCCCTGGAGATTGCACCAAACAATATGATGGCGCTCATCAATATCGACATTCTTTCAACGAAATGTCTGCTTGATCGCCGTCTGCTGGAGTCGGGTCCCAAGATCGGCGCCTCCCGGAAACAGGCGATCAATCGTTTGCGTGCGGCCTTGCGTCGCGGGCAGCTCAACGACGAGGGACTCAAGAATCTGCTGCTGCTGCTGGCCGGGAGCGGCGATACGTTTGCCGCGGCGATCGAGATTGCGCGCGAGGCGGCGAACCGGGAGGATTTCACGAAGGAACTGTCCGACCAGCTCGCTGCGATCGCCCAGTTGAGCGGCGATTTGCCGGGCCTGCTCAGGTATCGAAGGTTCGCGGCAGAGATTGAGCCCGGTCTGCCCATGGTTCAGGCTTACCTGGCGTATGCCAGCCTGATGAACGGTTCCGGTCAATGGCGTGAGTTCTGGAAAAAGATTCGCGAGGACGAGCGCAACGCCAACCTCGGAATCTACGCGAGGGAGGTGCCGGCCTGGACCGGCCAGCGCATCGGCGAGAAGAAGATCCTCGTGTACCAGGAGCAGGGTATTGGGGATGCGATCCTCGCGTTGCGGCTGATTCCGATGTTGGCCCGGCGCCGCATCCGCTTCGACCTGTGGGTCGTGCCGGGCTTGGCCAGCCTCGCGGGCAGCGTCAAGGGCTACGAGAATCTGATCCGCAGCCCATCCCGCCCCGATCCGCGCACACTGGGCTGCGAATATGCCAGCACGCTGTTTGGCCTGATCTCGGCACTGGGGGTTGAGCATCGGGACATGATCGCGAACCCAACCGTTCTGGTGGCCTCTCCGGACCGCATGCCGGCTGCAAGGGCGCGGCTGCGCGCGTTGCCAGGCCGTCGCATCGGCCTTGCGTACGGCGGCAATCCGGACCGCAGGGACGACTGGTTCCGCGCTGTTCCGCCCTCGGCGTTAAAGCCACTGGCCGCCTTGGATGGCATCAGCTGGGTCAGCCTGGTGATCGACAACCGGCCCGACAAGCCCGAGGTCATCCAGATGTTCGGGATGGAGGATCCGATGGCGGAGGCCAGGGATTTCGAGGACACCGCGGCGATCGTCTCGGAGCTGGACGCGGTCATCGCGATCGACTCCTCGGTGGCGCACCTTTCCTGCAGCCTGGGCAAGCCGGTCTGGGTGCTGGTGCCGCCGATGCTGGACTGGCGCTGGCAGATCGGCGAGGACACCCGCCCGTGGTGGCCCAATGCCACCCTGCTGCGCGGCGCCTCGATGGGTCAATGGGACAGCGTGATCGAGGAACTGGCCCGCCAGGTGCGGGGCTAGTGCGGCGGAAACGACCGCTTCGCCAGCGCCAGTGTCCACGACAGCGACAGCAGCTCCAGCGCAATGGCGCCGGCCAGCGACACCAGCGCCAGGGCGTCGCTCTCGCCTTTCAACCAGACCAGGAAGTTGCCCGCGAGCGCCGTGAAGGCCGCCATCGCGAGCACCCAGCGCCAGTTCACCAAGCACGCGAGCAGGTTCGCCGCCATCGAGCGCGAAGCCGACCAGCGGTAAAGCGCCCACACCGGCAGCACAAACGTGAACGGCAGGCCGGCGAGGTTTTCGGCGGCCTGGAAATCCAGGTCCATCGCCGCCGGCAAATGGCCGTTGGCGCGGGTGAGCTCGTCCAGGAACTGCGCCGTTTCGTGCATTCCCCACACGCCGCACAGCACCGCGGTCGCCCCCAGCACCGGCAACAGGCCCGACAGCATCAGCAGCGTGAGCTTGTCATGCCCGAACCGCAGCACGACCCCCAGGTGCCTGAAATCGGGCGGCTCGGATCGGGATGCGGCATCCAGCGCGCACGTATAGGCCGTGAACGCCACGGCCCCCGCCGCGTCGCCCAGGAACGGTCCCAGCGTCGGCACGTTGGACAGGAACATCAGCGGAACCCACAGCAGCAGGTACAGTCCGATCAGCCGCAGCGGAGCCGCCCGAAACGGCGCGAGCGACTCGCGCAGCAGCTCTCCGGCCTCGCTGAAGAGCACCCGGCGCAGCGGAAACCGCCAACCCGGCGAGGAGTCCGTTTCCATCTCGGGGCTGGTGTCGATCCGGTTCATCGCGCGGGCGGAGCGCAGTTCGTCATGTTGGCGCGTGTCCTACTCGATCGCTTTCACGATGTCCTCGACCACCTTCTTGGCGTCGCCGAACACCATCATCGTCTTGTCCATGTAGAAGAGCTCATTGTCCAGGCCCGCGTAGCCGGAGGCCATCGAGCGCTTGTTTACGATCACCTGACGGGCCTTGTAAGCCTCAAGGATCGGCATGCCGGCGATCGGCGACTTTGGATCCTTGGCGGCCGGATTGACGACGTCGTTGGCCCCGAGAATGAGCGCGACGTCGGTCTCGGCGAACTCCGGATTGATGTCATCCATCTCGAACACCTGGTCGTACGGCACCTCGGCTTCGGCCAGCAGCACGTTCATGTGTCCCGGCATGCGCCCAGCCACCGGGTGGATCGCGTAGCGCACCCGCACGCCCTTTTTCAGCAGCTTGTCGGACAACTCCTTTAACGGATGCTGCGCGCGCGCCACCGCCAGTCCGTAGCCCGGAACGATGATCACCGACTCGGCGTTGCCGAGCAGGAAGGCGGCGTCGTCCGGCGAGCCCGACCTCACGCTGCGCTGTTCCGCGCCCGCCCCCGCCGCGGCAGCCACCTCGCCGCCGAAACCGCCCAGGATCACGTTGAAAAACGACCGGTTCATCGCCCGGCACATGATGTAGGAGAGGATCGCGCCGCTGGAGCCGACCAGGCTGCCGGCAATGATCAGCATCGGGTTGTTCAGCGAAAATCCGATCCCGGCCGCGGCCCAGCCCGAGTAGCTGTTCAGCATCGACACCACCACCGGCATGTCGGCCCCGCCGATCGGGATGATGATCAGCACTCCCAGGATGAACGCGATGGCCAGCATCAGCAGGAACGGCTCCCACGCCTGCGATATCACGAACAGGATCCCGGCCGCGAGCATCACGATGCCCAGCGCGGCGTTCAGCGGATGCTGCCCCTTGAACACCACCGGCGCGCCCCGGAACAGCCGGAACTTGTAGCGGCCCGCCAGCTTGCCGAACGCGATCACGCTGCCGGAAAACGTGATCGCACCCACGAAACTTCCGATGAAAAGCTCCACCCGGTTGCCGACCGGAATCGGAGCGCCGGCCTCGACGATGCCGAACGCGGCCGGCTCTGCCACCGCCGCGATCGCGATGAAAACGGCCGCCAGCCCGATCATCGAATGCATGAAGGCGACCATCTCGGGCATGTTGGTCATCGGCACCCGGCGCGCGATCGTGGTGCCCACTGCGCCTCCGACCACGACGCCCAGCAGCACCCAGGCCAGGCCCACGCCCCCGGTCTGAGGGTGGATCTTCAGAACGAGCGCCACCGTGGTCACAACCGCGATCGCCATGCCGACCATGCCGAACGCGTTGCCGGCGCGCGAGCTGGCCGGGTGCGACAGGCCCTTGAGCGCCTGGATGAAGCACACCGAGGCGACCAGGTACAGCAGCACGACCAGTTCCAAGCTGAAATTCATGAATTGCTCCACCGCGCGAACCTGGCCCTCACCCCCCTGCTTCGCCGGGCGCAGCCCGGCTACGCAGGGCGAAGCCGACCCCTCTCCCGCAAGCGGGAGAGGGGAGTCTCTTTTTCTGGCCGTTGCTGATTTGCTTCATTTCTTCGGCTCTTTCCTCTTGAACATCTCCAGCATCCGCTGCGTGACCAGAAAACCCCCGAACACGTTCACGGCCGCCAGCGCCACCGCCAGCACGCCCATCGTCCGCCCCAGCGTCGTCTCGGTCAGCGCCGCCGCCAGCATCGCGCCCACGATGATGATGGCCGAGATCGCGTTGGTCACCGACATCAGCGGCGTGTGCAGCGCAGGCGTCACGTTCCACACCACGTGGTAGCCGACGTAAATGGCCAGCACGAAGATGATCAGATGGTTCACCGTTTCCATGGCGGGCTCCGTCTTCGATTGCGATCAGGACTTGCGCACGATCTCGCCCGCGTGGCACATCAGGCAGGCGGCCACGATGTCGTCGTCGCGGTTCAGCACGAAGCCGCCTTCCTTGTCAAACAGCAGCTTCAGGAAATCCAGGATGTTGCGTGCGTACAGGGCCGAGCTGTCGGCCCCCACCAGCGCGGCGAGATTGGTGAGTCCGATGATCTGCACGTTGTGGCGCGTCACGGTCGAGTCCGGCTCGGTCAGCGCGACGTTGCCGCCCTGCTCGGCCGCCATGTCCACGATCACCGACCCGGGTTTCATCGAGCGCACCATCTCCTCGGTCACCAGCTTCGGCGCCGGCCGGCCCGGAATCAGCGCGGTCGTGATCACGATGTCGGCCTGGGCGATGCGCTTGGCGACCTCGGCCTTCTGTCGCTCCAGCCAGGCCGGCGGCATCGGCCGCGCGTAGCCGCCCACGCCCTTGGCGATCTCGCGCTCCTCGTCGGTTTCGAACGGCACGTCGATGAACTTGGCCCCGAGCGATTCGATCTGCTCCTTCACGGCCGGCCGCACGTCGGAAGCCTCGATCACGGCGCCTAAGCGCTTGGCGGTGGCGATCGCCTGCAGACCGGCCACGCCCGCTCCCAGGATCACCACGCGGGCCGCCTTGATGGTGCCGGCCGCCGTCATCATCATCGGCATCAGACGCTGGTAGGCGTTGGCCGCCAGCAGCACCGCTTTGTAGCCGGCGATATTGGCCTGCGAGGACAGCACGTCCATGCTCTGCGCGCGCGTGGTGCGCGGGGCCGCTTCCAGCGCGAATGCCGTCAGGCCCGCGGCGTTCATCGCGGCGATGCCTGCGGCGTTGAAGGGCTCCAGCATCCCCACCAGCACGGTGCCGCGCGCCATCGTGGCCAGTTCACTGTCCGAAGGCCGCCGCACGCGCAGCACCATCTGGGCCCCGCTCGCATCGGAGGCCGAGCCGATCGTCGCGCCGGCGGCCACAAAAGCCTGGTCGGGCTGGCTCGAGGCCAGGCCGGCGCCGGCCTGGACCACGACCGCGTGCTTCTGGGCCACCAGCTTCTTGACCGTCTCGGGCGTGCCGGCAACACGAGTTTCTCCCGGCCTGGTCTCGGCCGGAATACCGATTCGCATCAGAAACTCCTCAGGGATTCAGGTCAGCGTCGGCCGGTGCGGGCCGACCGCTAGAATTTAGCATTGTCGCATTGCAACCTGGTCCGAAGTTCGCCGTACAAGCAACGTGTCCCGCGTTTGGAAACCCTCCGTCACCGTCGCCGCCGTCGTGGAGCGCGATGGCCGCTTTCTGCTGGTCGAGGAGCACACCGACGACGGATTGCGCATCAATCAGCCGGCCGGCCACCTGGAACCTGGCGAGACGCTGCTGCAGGCGGTGGCGCGCGAGGCGCTCGAAGAGACCGCCCATCCGTTCCATCCCACCGAGCTGCTCGGCATGTACCTGTGGCGCAGCCCGGGCCCGGTACGTACGGCCACTTACCTGCGGTTCGCGTTCACCGGCGAGCTCGGTGACCGCATCGTCGGGCGGGCGCTCGATCATGGAATCGTGCGTACCGTCTGGATGTCACGCCAGGAGCTGGCGCAGTGCAGCGGGCAGTGCCGCAGCCCGCTGGTGGCACGCTGCATCGACGATTACCTGGGTGGGCAGCGTTATCCGCTCGAAGTGCTGTACACGCACCCGGACGTGCTGGCGCCAGTGGCCAAGGCGGCGTCCGGATGAAGCTGAACCCAGACCGTCGCATCGTGGTCGGCATGTCGGGCGGGGTCGACTCGTCGGTGGCCGCGTGGCTGCTCAAGCAGCAGGGCTGCCAGGTGATCGGTCTTTTCATGAAGAACTGGGAAGACGATGACGACGACGAGTACTGCTCCACGCGCCAGGACTGGCTGGATGCGGCCAGCGCGGCCGACGTGATCGGGATCGATATCGAGGCGGTGAACTTCGCCGCCGAGTACCGCGAGCGCGTGTTCGCCGAGTTCCTGCGCGAGTACTCGGCCGGCCGCACGCCCAATCCGGATGTGCTGTGCAACGCCGAGATCAAGTTCAAGGCGTTTCTGGATCACGCGCTCGCCATGGGTGCCGGGCAGATCGCAACCGGGCACTACGCGCGCATCCGCACGGCCGATGGCCGTTGCGAGCTGCTGCGCGCGCTTGACGGCAGCAAGGACCAGAGCTACTTCCTGCACCGCCTGACCCAGCGGCAGCTCGGGCGGACACTTTTTCCGCTGGGCGAGCTGCGCAAGACCGAGGTGCGCGCGCTGGCGCACAAAATCGGCCTTTCCAATGCGGCCAAGCGCGATTCGACCGGGATCTGCTTCATCGGCGAGCGCCCCTTCCGCGCGTTCCTGTCGCGCTATCTTCCGACCCGCCCCGGCCCGATCCGCTCTCCCGACGGGCGCGTGCTCGGCGAGCACGTCGGCCTGAGCTTTTACACGCTGGGCCAGCGCAAGGGCATCGGCGTGGGCGGAACGCAGGACGGCACCGGTCAGCCCTGGTTCGTCGCCCGCAAGGACTTGGCCGCCAACACGCTGTGGGCGGTGCAGGGCCATGACCATCCCTGGCTGCTGACGGACCGGCTGGTTGCGACCTTGCCGGCCTGGGTCGGCCCGCTGCCCGCAGCGGGCGCGCGCCTTTCGGCCAGGACGCGTTACCGGCAGGCCGATGCAACGTGTACCGTAATCGCCGCGGACCCGGATCGACTCGAGCTGAGTTTTGAAGAGCCCCAGTGGGCCGTAACGCCCGGGCAGTCGGCCGTGCTGTACGACGGCCAGGTGTGCCTGGGTGGGGCGATCATCGAGGCGGCCAGCGCGGCGAGTGCGCCGCGGAAGGACGCCTGTTCGGCCGATTCCTCGGCGCTGATTTGACCAAACTGGCGCCTCGGCGCGCCGGCCGGCGCCGAGGGCTGAGGCAGCTCCGAATTGGCACCTGGGGGCCGTTGATGAGTCTTCGGATCGGTTCACGCTTTTCCGTGCTGTATGTCAGCGCCACCTTGGCGCTGGCGGGCTTTGCCATGCTGGCGGGCGGCATGCCGCACGTCGGGTGGGTCGCCTGGCCGGCGCTGGCGCTGACGCTGCTGGGCCTGCGCGACTACCTGCAGACGCGCCATTCGATCCGCAGGAACTACCCGATCCTGGGCAACCTGCGCTTCTTTTTCGAGTTCATCCGGCCCGAGCTTCGCCAGTACATCGTCGAGAGCGACACCGAGGCGCGACCGTTTTCGCGCAACCAGCGCAGCGTCGTGTACCAGCGCGCCAAGGGGGAGCTGGACAAGGTACCGTTCGGCACCCAGCTCGACCTGTACGACGCCGGCACCGAGTGGATCACCCACTCGATGGTGCCGGCCCCGGTGCAGCCGTACGATTTCCGGGTGGTGGTGGGCGGCCCGGGCTGCAGCGCGCCCTACCCCGCTTCGGTCTTCAACATCTCGGCTCTGAGTTTCGGGGCGCTGTCGGCCAACGCGATTCTGGCGCTGAACCGCGGTGCCCTCGACGGCCGCTTCGCGCACGACACCGGCGAAGGCGGCGTCAGCCGCTACCACCGCGAGCACGGCGGAGACCTGATCTGGGAGGTCGGCAGCGGCTATTTCGGCTGCCGCACGCCCGAGGGCCGCTTCGATCCGCAGCGCTTCGCCGAAGAGGCACGCCGGCCGCAGGTCAAGATGATTGAAATCAAGCTGTCGCAGGGCGCCAAGCCGGGCCACGGCGGCGTGCTGCCGGCGGCCAAGGTGTCGCCCGAAATCGCTCGGGCGCGCGGGGTGCCCGCTCGCGTGGACTGCATCTCGCCGGCCTCCCACAGCGAGTTTTCCACTCCGACCGGCCTGCTGCAGTTCGTGGCGCGGCTGCGCGAGCTGTGCGGCGGCAAGCCGGTCGGCTTCAAACTGTGCGTTGGGCATCCGTGGGAGCTGTTCGCGATCACCAAGGCGATGCTGGCCACCGGCATCACGCCGGATTTCATCACGGTCGACGGATCGGAGGGCGGCACCGGTGCCGCCCCGGCCGAATTCGTCGACCACGTGGGCATGCCCCTGCAGGAGGGGCTGCTGCTGGTTCACAACACGCTGGTGGGGCTGAACCTGCGCGACCGGATCCGCATCGGCGCCAGCGGCAAGGTGATCACCGCGTTCGACATCGCGCGCACGCTGGCGATCGGCGCCGACTGGTGCAACAGCGCGCGCGGTTTCATGTTCGCGCTCGGGTGCGTGCAGGCTCAGCACTGCCACCTGGACACCTGCCCGTCGGGGGTGGCCACGCAGGACCCGACCCGGATGCGCGCACTGGTCGTGCCCAACAAAGCCGAGCGGGTGGCGAACTTTCACCGCAGCACGCTCAAGGCGCTGGCCGAGCTGATTGCGGCAGCCGGCCTGACCCACCCGAGCCAGCTGCGGCCGCACCACATCATGCAGCGCGTGTCGCACAACGACGTGCGGCTGCTGTCGCACCTGCTGCCGTTCTTGAAGCCTGGCGATCTGCTGGGCGAAGCGCGCGCCGAGCACTTTCCGCACAAGGTGTACGAGATCTGGTGGCCCAGGGCCAGGGCCGAGAGTTTTCAGCCGGGCTGACCCGCTCATAATCGCGTGATGGAGCTGCTTCGCCGCCACCTCAGCCCCAAACGCCTGGCGCTCGTCGTGCTGGTGGTCGCCGTCGTCTTGTACTTCCGCCTGCGAGGGCCGATCGATATGGGCGCGCTGCAGGGCTTGACGGTTCGCTACCCGGCGCTTTCAATTGCGGCGTTTCTCCTCACGTATGCCGTGTCGGTGGTCGCACTGATTCCAACCCTGCCCCTGAACCTGATGGCCGGCTTCGTCTGGGGAGTGCTTCCCGGCGGCGCCCTTTCCGCGCTGGGCGCATCCGTGGGTGCGCTGCTGGCCTTCCTGACGGCGAGGTACCTGGTCGGGCAACCGCTGGCGGCACGATTCGACAATGTCTCTCTGGCGTGGATCCAGAAGGAAATTCTCGGGAAGGGATGGAAATTCGTGGCATTTCTCCGCCTGAATCCGGTTGTGCCCACTGGCCCGATCAACTACCTTCTCGGTTTGACGTCGGTCAGGTTCCTGCCCTACGCGGCGGCAACCCTGGCATTTCTGACGCCACCCAGCTTGCTGGTGGCATGGATCGGAAAGGAGGCCGGATCGATTCCGCTCGCCGGAACGTCCGCAATGCTATGGCACGGATTTCTCGGCCTTTCGACCGCGATCCTGGCGCTGGTGGCAGTACGATATCTGCTGAAGTTCGTGCTGGCGCGGCGCACACGCGTCTGAGCGTCACGATCGTCGCGCTCACGTTGAACGAGATCGATGGCGTTCGGCATATCCTGCCCAAGATCGACCGCTCGTGGTACGACCAGTTCCTCGTCGTCGACGGCCAATCGACGGACGGGACGATTGAATGGTGTCGGGACAACGGCTTTCCGGTTTACGTGCAGAAGCAACACGGCATCCGGCACGCCTACCTCGAAGTCCTGTCGCAGATTACCGGCGATATCGTCCTCACGCTGAGTCCGGATGGCAACTGCGATCCGGCCGTGATTCCAGCCATCATCGCAAAGATCCGTGAAGGATATGACCTTGTCATCGGCAGCCGTTACCTCGGCGATGCCTCGAGCGACGACGACGACCTGGTCACCGGTTTCGGCAACTGGCTATTCACCCGCACCGTCAATCTACTGCACGGCGCGCACTACACCGACTGCATGGTGATCTATCGCGCTTTCACCAAGCAGCTGATCTACGAACTGGATCTGCACGAGGAAGCGTCCTACCGGCTGCCCGAGCGCCTGTTCGGCACGGTGATCAGCTGGGAGCCGCTGATGTCGGTGCGGGCCGCCAAAGCCGGTCGGCGGATTGCGGAGGTGGCGGCCGGCGAGCCACCGAGAATCGGCGGCCATCGCAAGCTGCAGATCCTGCGCTGGGGCGCGGCTTACTATTTCCAATTCTGGCGGGAGCTCTGGTTCTGGAAGTCGAAATCAGGCTCGTGCTAGAGCGCTCGCGACGCCTGTTGGCCGACCCCTGGGTCCAGCGCGCAATCCTCGTCGCTGTCATCGTCTGGGTCTTCTGGAACGGCATCTGGGCCGGGGTCCCCCGCTCTGATCATGTCCAGTATCTGCACCACGTCAGCCAGTACGACAGCCTGTGGGACATCCTGTCGCACTCGCCCTCGTGGAATCGAACCAGCGCCGAGCAGCCTCGCGCTGACGTCATCCTGTATCGCCCGGTCCTTTACCTGCTGCTGGGAAGCTTCTACTACCTGTTCAGGTACAACTTCGTCGAATGGCAGGTCGCCGGCCTGAGCCTGCACATTCTGATCGTGCTGGGACTGCACCTGATGCTGATCCAGGGGCGCCTGAAGCAGACTCTGTTCCCGCTTTCCATCTGCCTGCTGTTCGCGACCGCTTTCTTCGCCTCCGAGCTGGTGCTGTGGAACCACATGGTCGGATACCTGCTGTTCTGCGTTCTCGACCTGTATGCGGTCTATTTCTTCCTCCGCTTTCTCCAGAACAACCGGACCGCATTCCTGGTTGCATGCGGCGCGCTCAGCGTCGTGGCCGAGTTCACCTATGAAGCGGGCGCGCTGGTCAACCTGTTGTTCGCGGCGACGCTCTTTGCCAGGGGCTTGTCCGCGCCCGTGGCGGATGCCTCGGTCACGGGCAACCACCGCACGCCCGATCGCCGATCTGCGCTGATCTTCCTGCTGGTGGCGCTGATGTTGCCGATTGCCAGCCTGGTCGATTTGCGGGCCAGGGGCTTTGCCTTTTCGCCGAACCTGCACGGCGTAGACGCTGGGCGCATGATCCTGCTGGTCTGCGAAGCGGCTCTGCTGCAAATCGGGTTCTGGTTGAGCGCCTGGCTGGCGCCGACGGTCTATCACGTTACGGCGATAGGCCGCGCCATCGCCGGAGTATCGAGCTTAGGGCTGACCTACCTACGCCTGCTCAACCTGATCGCGCTCGGCCTTCTGGCAGTCGGCGGCATCCTCGCCCTGAGCCAGCTGCGGCGCAGCAGCGTTTCCAAGCGTGAGCCACTCATTGCATTGGCTCTATTCATGCTCTTCTTGCTCGGATACTCGACCATCATTGCGGTCGGCAGATCGGTTCCGAAGGGTCTGACCTTCGTCCTGCAGTCGAATATTTACTACAGCTACATCGCTGACCTGACAATTTGCGTTGGAATTGCCGCCGCGGCCCTTGTCGGCCAGCCCCGAGTTCCATCGACCCGATTGGAAGCTGACCCGGATCCCCCCGGACCGACGGTGAGCTCGGAGAAGGCTGTCCGGCGGCCGGAAGTCAGCCGGCGCCTCGTCCCCGCGCTTGCGATCCTGGCCTTCGTCAACGCCTGCGGCGTGCGCGAACTCGCCCGCGCGTATCGATACGATTTCGCGGCAACCCGGCAGGACGTCGTCGATCGCGTGCTCGCATGGCAAAGGGTGCCTGGAAACCCGACCCAGCGGTATTTCGAGGTCAGCCGGGCGTGCGGTGGCAACGAGACTTTTCACTGGTTCGACCAAACGCGGCTGCGCGAGAATTCCGGCTGGCGCCCTCCGGTTACTCTGGCGGACGCGTTGTTTCCCGAGCGATCCGCACCGCTGAATGCGGCCAGGGTTTACATCAGCAAGAGTTCCGTGGACGAGATCCGTTGCGAACGTTGAAAGGACCGTTGGGCATCGCCTGGCGCGATCAGGATGTGCTGTCCAAGTGCATCATCGTCGCTTGCCTGCTCCTGGTCGTCTTTGCGTATCTGCCGACCTTGTGGCACGACTACGTCGCACCCGATCAGTGGCGCGCGTACCGGTACGGCTTGCCGCCGGGTTCGCCGCTCGGTCGGCTCGACGCCTGTGCGAGCAGTGTCGCACCGTACTATTCCCGTACTGGAAGGCCGCTCTTGTGGCTTTCGGAGTGCGTCGAGCACGCGGCCGTCGCAAAGATCTCCGATTTCGCTTACCTGCGTCCGATTGCCCTCGCCATTGTGCTGTTTGCCACGGCCTCGCTCGGGGCGGTGCTGGCGCGGTTCGTCGGCGGTTTGGCAATGGGGATCGTCGCGGCCTCCGCCTTCGCCATGGCCCCGGCCTATGCGGTCATGTATCTGCAAGGCCTGACCGGCGCGACGGTCGTGATTTGCCTGATCCTGGCCACCGCATCTTTCAGGCTTTTTCGGGACTGGCTCGGCGACGAGGCGGCCGGCCTGAAGCTTCGACTACGCAAGCTGATCGCTCCGCTGGCGCTCTTCTTCGTCGGCTGCCTGATCTATCCATCCTGGATGTTCCTCGTGGTCGGCCTGAGCCTGGTCGCCTCGGGCGCCGACGTTCAGTTATCGCGCGCGGCCATGCTCAAGCGCCTGTGCGCAACGCTATCGTTCTACGCATTCGCGGCGCTGCTTTACTATCTCTTCGAAAAGTTCATCGAGACCGTGCTGGAGGAGACCACTCGCTACGTGCCAAACATGGGCGCCTATTCGATGTCCATGCTGCTGAGCCCGACTGGCATCGAGCCTCGAGTGCTGGAGTTGGCGAAGTGGTTCTGGCAGATGCCCCCGTTGAATTTCGATGCACCGCGCGGATTGCTGGTCGTCGCGCTGGGACTCTTCTCCGCCTATATCGCCTGGCAGGATCGCCAAAATCACGGCGGCCGACGGGCGGGAAGCCTTCTGGTCGCGATCGCGGCTTTCGTCCTTGGTAGTGCGGTTCTGCTGGGCTCCGTTTCGCCATGGCTCTTCAGCAGCATGGACTACATGGCGACCCGCTTTGTTTTACCCTGGTATCTCTTCTTCTGTGTCGTGGTAGTTGGAGTTGTCCGCGTCGCGGCTGAGACGCTTTGGTCAAAATCCCGCAGCTACGCGGCAGTGCTGGCACTGCTGGTTTTTCTGCTGCCCGTGGCGGTCAGACAAAACCAGCTTTCAACACTGGAAACCCAGGTGTCCGGACTCGAGATTCAGAGCATGCGAGAGGCCCTGGGCCGGTGGATCGACGCCAAAGGCTACGAAAACCAGCGATATCTTCTGGTGATTCGACCCCGCGTTCTGCGGCCGGCCTTTGCAGAGCGGATACTGGGCCATGGAACCAGCGCGGGCGAAAACGCCCAGCTATCCAGCGCGCAGAACCCTGTCGTGGTTCCCTGGATCATCATCGCGCTGCTAAGAGAACGTGACGATCACCCGCTCGGTCGATCGGTCGGTCTACAGATCTGTGTTTTCGATCAAGACTGTGTTGCGCAAACTTTGCGCGAAGCACATTCCGTGGTGATAGGAATCGAGGATTCGGTTCATGTGATCCGGTCCTCAACCGTTCCTTACGTCATCAATCTGTCGGCCATCACGTCCAAGCCTATTGTTCCGGCCATCGAGCGCACCGAAGCGTCGACCCTGGCGCCTGAACATGCTACTGGCGGAGCGGCATCCGGCGGATGACCCGCTCAGGCGCCCGGTAGCTCAGCGCGTCGCCGGCTCCTGCAAGCCCGGATCTTTCTGCCGCAGCGCGTGGCGCAACGGCGCGGTCTGCGGGCCAAGGTTGCGGGTTTCGTCGAGGACCACGTCGCGATAGAGCGGGTAGTTGGTCCCTGCGAACACGCGCAAGCGGGATGCGTGCAAGATCGCCTCATCGATGCGTCCGACTTTCGCGAGCTCGGTAACGTACTGAGCCGCCAATTCCACAGCGGGCAGCACTCGCAACAAACGGGCGTTGCGTTCCAGCGGACCGTTCGTACCCTCGTCCGGGGGATGTTTCAGCTCGAGCATCAGGCGTTCGACTTCGGGCTGGAACAGCTTGTTATCGGCCACGGCAATGATGGGAAATGCATCCACCGCGGCCCTCTTACGGATGTGGTTCATCTCCAGCCACAGCGGCGTTGCAGCAGCAGCGATTTCGGGGTAGCCGACCTCGAACGCCATCACGATGGCGAGCGTCGTGGCACCGGCCATGGGAAGCATGCGCCGCGCGTCCACTTTGACGGAACGCGCGAGCGCCGGCTCCCCCAGCCCGAACAGGAACGCAAAGGGAACGGCAAAGAACAGGTACCAAAGCGGAAACTCGAGCATGCTGTGGATGGCAATCATCAGCACCATGCCCCACGCAAGTGCCTGCTCCGGTTGGGCGAGGCGGGCGCGAAGATCGCGCAAACCCCAGTAAAGGGCCACGCCGGCGGCAGCCAGCGCTGCCGGCCAGCCGAGCTCGGCCGCCAGTTCCAGGATTGCGTTGTGGCAGTTGGTCGCCTGCACGGTGTAAGGACCGGCCTTGGCGACCCAGTACTGGCCGCCTCCGAATTGGCCGACACCGATCCCGAGCCAGGGGTGCTGCAAGGCGATCTCCCAGGCCTGGCGCCACAGTTCGTAGCGGATGCCCATCGGGCGCCCCAGTGTGTCGATTTGAACCACGACCAGCCTGACGGCAAGCAGTGCGACCCCGAAGCCCGCGAACACGGCGCCGCAAGCCAGCCAGCGCGCCCGGCGATCCTCAGGGCGCAGCGCCGTCGGCACAAACTGGGCCAGCATCAACAGCACCAGGAAAGCCACGCCCATCCGGGATCCGGTCAAGGCGACCCCGGCCGAAAGAAGCAGCAGCGACGCCGGCGCCAGCCAGTTACGCCGACTGGTCCTGCCCAGATACAACGCAGATATCGCAGCAAGAGCCAGATACGTGGCTTGATGGTTCGCCTGGGCCAGGTTGCCGAACGGCCGGTGCTGCACCACGTCGCTCTTGTAGACCGCGGCGAGCCAGAAAGGCAGCACCTCCAGATCGAAGAGCTGCAGCCACTGAACGAGCACGGAAAAAATGCCCCCGATCAGGCAGCCGGCGCACAGCACTTTGACGGCCTCCACGGTGCATCCGGCCGCGACGATCTGCCGCCCGAATACATAGGCCGCCAGCATCGCGAAAGCAAACAGCGCGAAGCGGATCGCGAGCTGTACGTAGGCCAGCATGCCCAGCCCTTGCTGGGCGAATGCGAGCGCTGTCAGCGCCAGCAGCAGCACCGGCAGGGGCCATTGAAGCTGCGCGTCGTGCCGCTTCAACAGGGCGCAGGACAGCAGCGCGAACCCCAGGCAGCACGCGGCGGCCAGCTCGCTGTACAGGGACGGCATCGGGAACAAGTGCGTGGTCCAGAGAAAGGGCAGGGTCCACATCAGGGCCAGGCCCCCCAGTGCCCCTGCCGTGCCAAGCGAATCGGCGCTCACGCGCCGAATTGGCAGGACCGGAAATCGTGTCGCCACCATCGAACGCCCTTATCCTGTACCCCCAAACGAATCGGGCCGCCCGAAGCGGCCCGATCCAAGACTTTGCTACGTTAACCTAGATGCGGCAGTTTTGCGGAACGTAGCGGTCATTCGTCGTGGCGTTCACACTGCAGGTCCAGGTGATGGGACTGCCGACGACCAGGTTCGGAACCAAAGTGATCGTTTGGCCACTCATCGGCCCGGTGCCAGCCGCGTAGTTGACGACGACGTTGCCCGTGGCTGCAACGGTCACACTGGTGACGTTGGGGGTCGTCGTCGAAGCCGGATTCCACGCACTGCCGATGCTGGCCATCCCGGCCGATCCGCCCGACGTGAACGTGTCCTCGACCAGGATCTTGCCCGAGTTCGCAAGCGACAGACCCTCCGTGACCTTCGCGCGGACGGTGTAGTCCTGGTAGGCCGGAATCGCGATCGCCGCGAGGATGCCGACAATCGCCACAACGATCATCAGCTCGATCAGGGTGAAACCTTGCTGGATCTTGCGCATAAGAGTTACCTCTCCTTCTGAAAATGTAAAAGCGGCTGAGTGGTGATGGGATGATCACAGAGAGTGAGCAGAAACCGTGCCATAGGAAAAGGCATTGAAAATCGGTTATTTCTGCCCGCTTCCGGTCAAAGTGACAAAACTTGTCAGCTCGGCGTGACCAAAACTGTTTCAGGTGACGCGGTTTTTCAGTTGAAAGCGGCCAGGCGTGGGCGCGCCTTCGCGCGCGGCCTTCCTTGCAGGGTGAATGTCGGCTTGCGCCTATAGGCGGCAAATCGGAGGAACGTAGACGTCCAGCGAAGCCTGGTCGACCTGGCAAATCCAGGTCACTGCCGAGCCCGGCGTGAGCGTCGGCATCAGTGTTATGGAATGCCCGGCCATCACGCCGGCGTTGTTGCCGAACACGACCGTGATCCAACCGTCGGTCGGATCCGTAGCCACCGATTGCACGTTGCCGGTCGGACTGGTGAAGGACGGCGGCAGCGACGTAAACGGAAGGGTCTGGCTCGACGTCCATGCGTCCTCGACCGCCATCTTGGCGCCGTTCGAGAGCGAGATTCCCTCGGAGACTTTTGCCCGTACTGTGTAGGCGTCGTAAGACGGAATCGCGATCGCCGCCAGAATACCCACGATCGCAACCACGACCATCAGCTCGATCAACGTGAACCCGCGAACCACCCGACCCGCTCCCATGTTCATCGCCCGCATCCCCTGAAACATCTATCGGCCCCCCGCCATGTGCTATTTGATACAAGATGCGTGCCCCCTAAATTAGCTAAATGGCTAGCTGATTCCTGCCATTTGTCTAGGAGATACTCATCCCGTATCGGCGTCAAATGTATTACGCGTACCGCGTTTGAGTCAATGCTGGATTCTCCTACCATAGGCTTTTGATTCGCCTAAGAAACGTGCTGGTGTGGGCGCGCCGGATCGCGCGCCGGAGGCTGCAAACAGGCGTTACGGAAGAATCGGCTTGGCTAGGATGCCAAGCAAGCGGTAGGCGCTAAGCCGCTACTCGCTGGCCGCCGGCGGCGGGGTGGGATTGGTGAATTCCATCTTCACGCCCGCCAGCTCGATCACGTCCTTGTCCTTGAGCGGATGGGCGGCCGAACCGAGGTTGGCGCCGTTGACCATCGGAAAGACGTCGCCTTCCACGTGCGCGATGAAGTAGCCGGTGGGCCGGCGGGTGATGACCGCGACCTGGTGGCCGGGCCGGCCGATCGTGGTCAGGGCCTTCACCAGCGCCAGTTCCCGGCCGGCGTTGGCGCCGGACAGGATCTTGACCATCGCGGTGCCGTGCGGTGGCTCGTCCAGCGAAGCGCCGGGCGGGCGGATCTGGATCGTGGTGGGGCCCGGCCCGTAGAACTCGCGCCGCAGCGGCTGGGAGGTGTCGATGTCGACGTTGCTGGCGCCGCCTTCGGCGCCGCCGTTGGCCAGGAAGCGGATGCGGTACTTGCCGATCTCGACCGTGTCCGCGTGCTGCAGCAGGTGCTTCTTGATCGGCTGGCCGTTGACCGTGGTGCCGTTGGTCGAGCCCAGGTCCTCCAGGTACACATCGTTGCCGGCCATGATCATCACGGCGTGCTCGCCGCTGACGGCCAGGTTGTCGATCACCAGGTCGTTGTGTGAACGGCGCCCGATGGTCGTGCGGTCCTTCGTGAGGTTGACCTCGCGCAGGACAACGCCGTCCAGGCTCAAGACCAATCGCGGCATCTCCGGCCTCTCCGCCACCCCGACTCCAACGTCCTTGAGCCCCCTCGATTCCACTTGTTAAGCTCTTTTCATCTGTTGCAGCGATCGATTCTGCCAGTTGCGCGCTCGCGATTCCAGTCAGTGAACCACTGGATCGCGTAGCTGCAACACCGGGATTTCTTCCTGGGCCGCAAGGTCCGGGTCGGCCTGGGCCTGCTCAACGGTGGAGTCGGAGTGCGATTCTGGGGCCGCAACGCGCACCAGGATCACCGAGGTGTTGTCGCGCCCGCCGGCCTCGTTGGCCAGATCGATCAGCCGCCGCGCCGATTCGACCACGTCGTATCCGCAACCGGTGATCAGCCCGCCGATTTCCAGATGGGACACCATTTCGGTGAGCCCGTCCGAGCACATCAGCACCACATCGCCCGGCTGCACGTCGTAGTCGTGCACCTCGGGCTCCAGGTCGGGCGTTGCCCCCAGCGCCTTGGTCACCAGGTTCTTGGCCGGCAGCACCCGCGCCTCCTCGGCGCTGACCATGCCGGCGTCGACCAGCTCCTGCGAAAACGAGTGGTCGCGCGTGATCTGCTCGAGCTGGCCGTCGCGCAGCCGGTACAGGCGCGAGTCGCCGGCGTGAGCCACCCACAAGCGCCCGCCCAGGAACCACGCGATCACCACCGTGGTGGCCATGCCCTCGTAGGCGGCGCTGTTCAGGGCCGCCCGGAAAATGGCCGAGTTCATCGCCACCAGCGCGTTGCGCAGCGCGTCGGTCGGATCGAACGTGTCCACCCCGCCGTTGGCGCGCGCCAGCTGCGCCCCCAGATCGGTGAGCAGCATGCTCACCGTCATCGTGCTGGCAACCTCGCCGGCGTTGTAGCCGCCCAGACCGTCGGCCAGGATGAAAAGGCCGATACCAGGGTCAGCACCGACCGCGTCCTCGTTCAGCGGGCGGATCCTTCCGGGGTGACTTTTCAGCGCGAAGTTCAGCGCCAGCTCGTTGGTCTCGTACATTGCCTGCTCGTCATGAGCCGGATGACCGTCCGGTTACCGACCCGGCGGAAGTTTAGCCTCGATGCGCGGCCAAACGCGCACGTTGATCCGATAGTCGCCAACGGAGGAATTCTTCGGTGGTTTAAAGCATGCTGCGCAGCAGCTTGCCGATTTCGGACGGGTTGCGCGTGACCCGGATGCCGCAGGAGTCCAGCACCGCGAGCTTTTCCTGGGCCGTGCCCTGCCCGCCCGAGATGATGGCGCCGGCGTGTCCCATCCGCTTGCCGGGCGGGGCGGTGACCCCCGCGATGAAGCCCACGACCGGCTTTTGCATGTGCTCGTGCACCCACTGGGCCGCGGTTTCCTCGTCGCTGCCGCCGATTTCCCCGATCATCACCACGGCGTCGGTGTCGGGATCGTCGTTGAAAAGCCGCAGCACGTCGATGTGTTTTAAGCCGTTGACCGGATCGCCCCCGATGCCCACCGCGGTGGACTGACCCAGGCCCAGGTCCGTGATCTGGGCCACCGCCTCGTAGGTGAGCGTGCCCGAGCGCGACACCACGCCGATGCGCCCCTTGCGGTGGATGTGGCCCGGCATGATGCCGATCTTGACTTCCCCGGGCGTGATCACGCCCGGGCAGTTCGGCCCCAGCAGCAGCGTGCGGCGCTTTTCACGGCGCATCTTGTCGCGCACCACGATCATGTCGCGCACCGGGATGCCCTCGGTGATGCAGATCACCAGGTCCAGGTCGGCCTGCACCGCCTCCCAGATCGCCTCGGCCGCTCCCGCCGGTGGAACGTAGATCACCGAGGCGTTGGCACCGGTGCGCGCCTTGGCTTCGCGCACGCTCGCGAAAATCGGCAGGCCTTCGAACGTTTCGCCCGCGCGCTTGGGGTTCACGCCCGCCACGAAACACTGGCGGCCGTTGGCGTACTCCAGGCACGCCTTGGTGTGGAACTGGCCGGTCTTGCCGGTGATGCCCTGGGTGATGACCCGGGTGCTCTGATCGACCAGGATGCTCATCGTTGGGCCCCCGCCTTTGAGCTCGCCGCCCCGGCCGCGGCGACCACCTTTTCGGCCGCTTCGGCCATCGTGTCGGCGGCGATAATGGGCAGGCCCGACTCGGCCAGGATCTTCTTGCCCAGCGCCTCGTTGGTGCCCTTCATCCGCACCACCAGCGGCACCTTCAGGCTGACCGCGCGCGAGGCGGCCATCACGCCTTCGGCGATCGTGTCGCACTTCATGATGCCGCCGAAGATGTTCACCAGGATGGCCTTGAGCTGCGCGTTGCGCAGCATCAGCTTGAACGCCTCGGTGACCTTCTCGGTGGTGGCGCCCCCGCCCACATCCAGGAAGTTGGCCGGATTGCCACCGTACAGCTTGATCGTGTCCATCGTGGCCATCGCCAGCCCGGCCCCGTTGACCAGGCACCCGATGTTGCCGTCGAGCTGGACGTAGGACAGGTCGAACTTGGAAGCCTCGATCTCGGCCGGATCCTCTTCGTCCAGGTCGCGCAGCTCGGCGATGTCGGGGTGGCGGTACAGCGCGTTGGAGTCGAAATTGAACTTCGCGTCGAGCGCGACCACGCGCCCGTCGCCCGTGAGCACCAGAGGATTGATTTCGGCCAGCGACGCATCGCACTCCCAGAACGCCCTGTACAGGCCCTGCAGGGCCGCGCGCGCCGACACCAGGGCCGACTGCGGCACGCCGATCTTCAGGGCGATCTCGTCGGCCTCGGTGCCGGTCAGGCCCGCTGGCGGATCGACCAGCACCTTGTGGATCTTGCCCGGCATGTGCGCGGCCACCTCTTCGATGTCCATGCCGCCTTCCGAAGAGGCCATCAGGCACACCTTCTGCGAGACGCGGTCGACCACCAGCCCGACATAAAGCTCCTTGCGGATGTCGGCACCCTCCTCGATCAGCAACCGGCGCACGGTCTGCCCTGCCGGCCCGGTCTGATGGGTGACGAGCTGCATGCCGAGGATCGCCTTGGCGTTGGCGCGCACCTCGTCGAGCGAGCGGGACACTTTGACGCCCCCGCCCTTGCCGCGCCCGCCCGCATGAATCTGCGCCTTGACCACCCACACCGGGCCGCCCAGCTTGCGGGCTGCCTCCACCGCCTCGTCCACGCTGAAGCAGGCCAATCCGCGCGGCACGGGCACGCCGTAGCGCCGCAGGATTTCTTTGCCTTGATACTCGTGGATTTTCATTGGACGATCCTCGGCCCGCATCGCCGCCCGTGCGCCTGGGTTGCACGCCGGACTGGTATTTTGTATTTCAGGGATGTTAGCAGCGAACCGGGCCCTTTTCGGCCACCCGCTCCTACGCCGCCGTCTTCAGTATCCGCCGGATCACTTCGTGCGAAAAGCCCCGGCCGGACAGGAAGCGGGCCTGGCGGGCGCGCTCGCGCGCGTCGAGCGGGCCGGTCTTGAAGCGCTTGAGCCACAGGGCCTGGGCGCTGGCGAACTCGTCGGCTTGATGCGCCGCAAGGGCGGCGTCGATCAAGTCCTGCTCGATGCCCCGGCGCGCGAGCTCGTGGCGCAGCCGTGCCGGGCCGAAGCGGGCCGCGCGGGCGCGCACGAACCCCTCGACGAAGCGACGCTCGCACAGCAGGCCCTGGGCCTGCACGTGGTCGAGCACCTGGTCGACCTCGGCCGCTGTGTCGGCAGGCTTGCCCGCCTTCGCGCTGCGCGCTTCGGCGGGCAAGCCCCGCGCTGCGGCCCGCCGCAGCAGCCGGCTGCGCAGCTCGGCGCGGCTGAAGTCGCGGCGCGACAGCAGCGCGATGGCCGCAGCCAGCAGTGGCGAGGGACCTACTCCGATGGCGGCGGCTGCTCCGGGGCGCGCGCAATGATGCCGACGCGCTCACGGATCCGGTTTTCGATCTCCAGGGCGAGGGCCGGATGTTCGCGCAGATACTCGCGCGCGTTGTCCTTGCCCTGGCCGATCCGGTCGCCGTTGTAGCTGTACCAGGCGCCGGACTTGTCGACGATCCCGTGCTGGCTGCCCAGGTCGACCACCTCGCCTTCGCGCGAGATGCCCTCGCCGTACAGGATGTCGAAGTCGGCCTGCTTGAACGGGGGGGCGACCTTGTTCTTCACAACCTTCACCTTGGTCTCGGAGCCGATCACCTCCTCGCCCTTCTTGATCGAGCCCACGCGCCGGATGTCCAGCCGCACCGAGGCGTAGAACTTCAGTGCGTTGCCGCCGGTGGTGGTCTCCGGGTTGCCGAACATCACGCCGATCTTCATGCGGATCTGGTTGATGAAGATCACCAGGCAGTTGGAGCGCTTGATCGTCGCAGTGAGCTTGCGCAGCGCCTGGCTCATCAGCCGCGCCTGCAGGCCCGGCAGCGAATCGCCCATCTCGCCCTCGATCTCGGCCTTTGGAGTGAGCGCCGCGACCGAATCGATCACGATCAGCTCGACCGAGCCGGACCGCACCAGCGCATCGACGATCTCCAGCGCCTGCTCGCCGGTGTCCGGCTGCGAGATCAGAAGCTCGTGAAGGTTCACGCCGATCTTCTGCGCGTATTGCGCATCCAGCGCGTGCTCGGCATCGATGAAGGCGCAGGTGCCGCCCAGGCGCTGCATCTCGGAGATCACCTGCAGCGTGAGCGTCGTCTTGCCCGACGATTCCGGCCCGTACACCTCGACCACGCGGCCGCGCGGCAGCCCGCCGATGCCCAGCGCGATATCCAGCCCGAGCGAGCCGGTCGATACGACCTGGATGTCGCGGTCGACCTGCTCGTCGTCCATCCGCATGATGGCGCCGCGGCCGAACTGCTTCTCGATCTGGGACAGCGCCGCGGCCAGTGCCTTCTGACGCTCCTTGCTGTCTGCCACGAAGGCACCCCTTGCATCGTCCATCGATTTCCTCCGCCGTTAGGGCTCTATGCCGATACTGTATGAATTACCATGTGTACTGTAATTGCATCCAGTATCGCCGTCAAGCCTGCCAGCGGTAAGGTGCGGCGCGTTCAAGGATAACAAGGCGGTCCGTTTCAACTCACGCGCCAGACTGTACCCGGCCGCGCGGCAAGCAGGGGTGTAAGCTTCCCGCGCATTCTGCACCGGCGCTGCGAATCGGCACAAAGAGGCTGGGTGGCGCCTCACCCACCGATCGAGGAGACCACGGATGAGTGCAGCAGCGGGCACCGCCACACCGCCGGACGTCAGCGGCCGACCGATGACCCCGGAAGAGCGCAAAGTCATTTTTGCCTCTTCGCTGGGCACGGTGTTCGAGTGGTACGACTTTTACATCTTCGGCACGCTGGCCGCGATCGTGGGCAAG
>Ga0210401_10000971_pt1 | contig 34510 bp, 26 predicted proteins | sample IncBWH32MmetaG_FD_150866 | JGI IMG/M metagenome (GOLD analysis project Ga0210401, IMG submission 150866) | Forest soil microbial communities from Barre Woods Harvard Forest LTER site, Petersham, Massachusetts, United States - Inc-BW-H-32-M | ecosystem: Environmental > Terrestrial > Soil >... | reverse complement strand
CGGACCGCGAAGCGCGTAGCGACTTTCAGTTGATCGCCGGCACGAACCGCGATCTGCTCACCGCCGTTCGCGAAGGCCGTTTTCGCGAAGACCTGCTTGCGCGCATTAATCTCTGGACGTTCACGCTTCCCGGCCTCGCCGAACGTACCGAGGACATCGAACCGAACCTCCAGTTCGAATTAGACCAGTTTGCCGAGCGCACCGGCCATCGGGTCACGCTCAATAAAGAAGCGCGCGAACGCTTTCTCGAATTCGCGCTCTCCCCAACAGCCGCTTGGCCCGGAAATTTTCGCGATCTCAACGCCGCCGTTGTGCGCATGGCCACGCTCGCCGAAGGCGGCCGTGTTTCGGTCGAAATCGTGGAAGAGGAGCTCGCGCGCCTGCAAGCGGCGTGGTCAAAAATGGCGCCGGACGAATTCGCGGGAAGCGTTTTGCAGAATCTCTCGGAAATCTTCGCCGCTCTTCCCTCGAAGCCCGCGCTCGAAGAACTCGATCTGTTTGACCGCGTCGGGCTCGCGAACGTCATCGAAATCTGCCGGAAATCGCGTTCGCTATCCGAAGCCGGCCGCCGTCTGTTCGGCGCCAGCCGCGCCCGCAAAACCAGCACCAACGACGCCGACCGTCTCCGCAAATATCTCGCCCGCTTCAACCTCGACTGGTCCCAACTGACCACGCGCGACTACTAGACTGTTTTGCTCGGCCTCTACCCCCGACCCGGCGCTTGCTCCAAAATGGGACGCTCGTGACGGAAATAAAAGCAGCCGGCGCGGGAATTTAGGCGAGCGCCTTCTTCACGGCCGCGCGGATCTTCTCGATACCGGTCTTGGCGTTTTCGTCGGCGCTAAGCTTCCAATAATCCTTGTTGAAAAGTTCGAGCGAGAGCACGCCGCGGAAACCGTTGTCGCGCAGTGTGCGGAAAATTTCGCCGAGCGGCGCGACGCCGTCGCCGGGATAGACGCGATTCGCGTCGGTGAGCTTGGAAGGATCGTCTGCGGCGGGATAGTCGTTGACGTGAATGATGTGGAGCGACGAGCCGTTGATTTGCGCGAGGCTGGCGAAGGACGTGCCACTCTTATAGAGGTGGAAAATATCGAGCAGCAGGCTGGCGTCGGCGCGGCCGGTGGCGATGCTGACGTAGGCGCCGTGCGAAAGCGGGCCGAGCACGGGCGATTGTCCCCACAATTCGCAAAGGGGCTGAATGCCCATCTGCTGGCCGAGGTCAAGCGCCGCGCGGTAGTACTGGGCGGCGTGATCGAGCGAAACCGCGTTGCCATTGTTCCCCGGGGGCGTGGCGATGCGCTTGCCGCCAATCTGCGCAACAATGTCCATTTCGCGCTTCAGGTTTTCCATGGCGGTGCCGCGCCGCGTGTCATCGTCATCGAGCCAGGCGTTGAACGCGATTGCGTCTTCCACGACAAGGCCCGAATCGCTGATGCGTTTGGCGAGGTCCTTGAGCGTGCCGCCGTTCTTAACGTAAGCATCGATGTCTCGCAGCCACGGCTCGATCGCGTGGTAGCCGGCTTTGGCAGCGACGTCGATTTGCGCGGCCACATCGAGATTGTTGCCGCGGATCGTGCTGGTGTTGAGCGAGTAGCCGAAGGGCTCGTCGGCGGGGCGCCTGGCGGCGTGCGCCGGCTGCGGCTTTTTGGCCGAGCCTGTCTGCGCGCTTGCCGACGAAGCGATGGTCGCGCCCATCATGGCGATTGTGCTACCCAACATTTGCCGTCGAGACCGATTCATTCACGCTCCTTTTTCGAAACGGCAGGTTACGTCGAATGAAACGTGAATGCAATACGCTGCAAATCAGGCCCTTGATCGAATGCTCTAGAATGGGTGCATGAATGTGACGTCATGCGATGAGTGCAACGCAATTCTCGACGCGCTCAGGAGCGCCTGCGGCCGGTCTTTCGCTGAAGCCGGCGCTCGGGAAGCGCACGAGTCGTTCATGCAGATGCTCCGGAATCCGGACGAATCGGCGCCGATTGTGAATCTTTCGCCGCCAAAGCCCCCCATGCTCTCGCCGAAATGCAGCGAGGCCTGGGCTCGTCTGTTTCAGCATCAGACTCGGACAGGTCACGCGCCGCTGGTGGGTCTGGCCAAACAGGCGAGGGTCTTAGGCTCTCTCGGGTCGGTACGGAAAGCGATTCTTGAACAGGGGTTTGCGATTATTCCCGAAGTGTTGAGCCACGCGGAAATCGGGCGGCTCTGCGCGGGAATCGTCCATCAACCGATGCACAGGAGCCGCGCCGGCGTGCGGCATGCCATGAAGTTCGCATCGGTCGCCGAGATGGCGGGCTGCCCGCGGTTGATCGAGATTGCGAGGGCCATTTTGGGAGAGGGTGCCGTTCCCTTTCGCGCGACGATCTTTGATAAATCGCTGACGTCGAATTGGCTCGTCGCGTGGCATCAGGACACGGCGCTGCCCTTGCGCGAAAGGCGCGAGGCGGAAGGCTGGGGGCCGTGGTCGGTCAAAGACGGCGTCACATATGCCCATGCCCCGGCGCGAGCGCTCGAACAAGTTGTGGCGCTGCGAATCCACCTGGACAATTCGACCGCCGAGAACGGCCCGTTGCGCGTTTTGCCGGGTACGCATGCGATCGGTCTGCTGGGCGACGGTGCCATTCACGATCTGGCGGAAAGAATCCCAGCGGTCGATTGTGTCGTGCCCAGGGGCGGCATTGTGGCGATGCGACCGCTCGTAGTGCATGCTTCGCCCAAATCACAATCGAGCGAGCCGCGCCGCGTGTTGCACATTGAATACGCGGCTTCGCGGACGACAGCAGATCGATTCGAGCTGGCCATTGCCCAGTCCTGCAGGAGCCGCGGATCGCGGGGAGCTCTGGTAGTATCGAGCGCGGAGAATTCGGCGAACATGAACAAACTGGCGTTCGGAAAAACAAAGGATGGCACAGCGGCCGATCTTTACGTGCTTACAAACAAGAACGGCGTCGAAGCGAGCATCACCAATTACGGCGCGACGCTGGTCGGCGTGAAGACGCCGGATCGCGGCGGAAATTTTGCAGACATCACGGCCGGATTCGACGACGTGGCCGGTTACGAAGCCGGGCGCAGCTATTTTGGCGCGACCGTGGGGCGCTACGCGAATCGCATTGCGCATGGCGAGTTCACGCTAGACGGCGTGAAATACACGCTGGCGAAGAATAACGGGGCGAATCATCTGCACGGCGGCGACTACGGATTCAACAAGAGGTGGTGGAGCGTCCAAGGCATCCACGCCGGCCCGGAGCGTGTCCAGATGCGCTACGTGAGCGAAGACGGGGAAGAAGGCTATCCCGGAAATCTTACCGTGAAGGTCGAGTACGCATTAACGGATGAAAACGAGCTCAGGATCGATCTTGAGGCGATCACGGACAAGGCTACGGTGCTCAATTTGACGAATCACTCGTATTTCAATCTGGCGATTGCCGGAGAAATTCTCGATCACGAACTGACGATCAACGCGACCCACTTTTTGCCGTCTGATAAAGCGCAGATTCCGACGGGAGAAATTCGCAGCGTCGAAGGGACGCCCTTTGATTTTCGCAGGCAGACGCCGCTGGGCGCCCGGATTAATTCAAGCGACGAACAGATGAAGATCGGCGCGGGTTACGACCATTGCTACGTGCTCGACAAGGGCTCCCGGCAGGGGCCGGTGCTCGCGGCCCGGGCATTCGATCCGAAAACCGGGCGCGTGATCGAGGTTTCAACCACCGAGCCGGGCATGCAGCTGTACACAGGCAATCATCTCGACGGCACGGGGCGCGGCAAAGGACGCACATACACATTCCGCACCGGATTTTGCCTCGAGGTGCAGCACTTCCCCGACTCGCCCAACCATCCGAGTTTCCCCACGACTGTACTGCGGCCGGGCCAGACGTTCGGTTCGCAAACAATCTACAAGTTTTCGACGATGTAAGCGTCTAATCACCCGTGTGTTGCGGCGCCGGCAAAGCAGCCGGCGCCCCATGTGCCGGATTCCACCAAATCCGAAGCCGGTCGAGATAAAGATAGACGACCGGCGTGGTGTAGAGCGTAAGCACCTGGCTGAAGATCAGTCCGCCGATAATGGTGATGCCGAGCGGCTTGCGCAGTTCCGAGCCCGCGCCGGTGCCGAAGGCGAGCGGTAGCGCGCCAAACAGTGCCGCCATCGTGGTCATCAGAATGGGGCGGAAGCGCAGCAGGCAGGCATCGAAGATCGCGTCCTTGGAGCTCTTGTTTTCGGTGCGCTCGGCGACGAGCGCGAAGTCGATCATCAAAATCGCGTTTTTTTTCACGATGCCAATCAGAAGAATGATGCCGATGAGCGCGACGATGCTGAGCTCTTCGTGGAAAAGCATCAGAGCGAGCACGGCGCCGACACCGGCGGACGGAATCGTCGAGAGAATCGTGATGGGATGAATGTAACTTTCGTAGAGCATGCCGAGCACGATATATACGGCCAGCAGCGGTGATGATCAACATGGGCTGCGTCGAAAGCGATTCCTGAAACGCCTGCAAGGTGCCCGAAAACGTTCCACGAATTGAGCTAGGCATCCCCATCTGCTGTTCCATCTGGTTGATTTTGTCGGCAGCATCTCCAAGCGCCACTCCGGGTGCGAGATTGAACGAGACCGTCACCGACGGATATTGGCCCTGATGGTTCACGGCGAGCGCGGCCGTCTTGGGTTTGAATCCGGCGAGCGCGGCAAGAGGAACCTCGGTGCCGTTCGCGGGATTCACGTAGAGATCGCTCATCTGCATCGGATTCTGCGAGTACTGCGGCGCCACCTCCATCACGACGTAGTATTGGTTGAGCGGGGTGTACATCGTTGAGACAAGCGCCTGGCCGTAGGCGTCGTAGAGCGTGCTGTCAATCAATTGCGGGGTGACGTTGAGGCGGGAGGCCACATCGCGGTTGTAGACCAGCAGTTCGTCGAGACCCTGGTTTTGCTGGTCGCTGTTTACGTCTGTGAAGCCGGGAACCTGCCTCATGCTTGTGAGAAGCTTCGGACCCCACTGAACAAGATCCTGCAGATTGTCGCTTTGAATCGTGTATTGGTATTGCGCGCTGCTGGCTCGGCCGCCGATGCGCAGGTCCTGGCCCGCTTGCAGGAAAACGCTCGCGTCGGGCACCGACATCAGTTTGGGACGAAGACGATCGATCACCTGGCTCGCGCTATCGTTGCGCTGGCTGAACGGCTTCAGCCCGATATAGACAAACCCGTTGTTCGTCGCACCGCGGCCTCCGGTAAACGTCATGACATCTTCGACGGCGGGATCGGTCTTGATGATGTTTGCGAAGCGCAAAGCCAGCGACTTCATCTCCTGAAAGGAAATGTCCTGCGCTCCGAGCATGCCGCCGTACACCGTGCCGTTATCTTGCTCGGGGAAAAATCCCTTCGGCACGATGACCAGCAGATAGACGTTCAGCGCAATCAGCAGAATCAAAACGCCGAGCGTGAAAGCTGGATGTCGCAGCACGGCTGCAAGAGTCCGTTCGTAAAACCGGAGCACCCGTTGGAAAACCCGCTCGCTCGCGCGGAAAAGCCGTCCGTGACTTTCGGGCGGCTCGTGCCTGAGCATCCTTGCGCACATCATCGGCGTGGCAGTGAGCGAAACGCAAAGCGAGACCAGGATGGCGGTCGAAAGCGTCACGGCGAATTCGCGGAAGAGCCGTCCGACAATGCCGCTCATCAAAAGGATGGGAATGAACACGGCAATCAGCGAAATGCTCATCGACAGCACGGTGAACCCGATTTCTTCGGCGCCGCGCAACGCTGCGTCCATCGGGCGCATTCCGGCTTCCACATAACGCGAGATGTTTTCGATGACGACGATTGCGTCGTCTACGACGAATCCGATACAGATCGTCAGCGCCATGAGCGAGAGATTGTCGAGGCTATAGCCGAGCAGGTACATCACGCCAAAGGTGCCAATCAGCGACACCGGCACGGCCACGCTGGGAATCAACGTGACGCGCAAACTGCGCAGGAAAATAAAGACGACGAAGATGACCAGGCCGATCGAGATTGCCAGCGTGTGCTCGACGTCTCGTACCGACTCGTTGATGTTCGTGGTTCGGTCGATCACCACCGTGTAGTCAATCGCCGCGGGCAGCGAAGCCTTCACCGATGGCATTGCCTTGTAAATGTTCGCGACCGTCGAAATGATGTTGGCGCCCGGGCTGCGAAATACAATGATCAGCACGCAGGGCTTGCCGTTCACGTAGCCGGCCGCACGAACGTCCTGGACCGAATCGACAACGGTGGCAACGTCGGATAGCTTTATGGCTGCGCCAGTGTGTTCGTTGTATCCGACGATCAACGGCTGATAGTCGGCGGCGCGCAGCAGTTGGTCGTTGGCTGTTATGTCGGAGATCGTCTTGCCGTTTTCGAGCTGCCCCTTGGGCGAATTCGCATTCTGGTTGCCGAGCATCGTGGCCACATCCGGCAGGCCGAGCCCGGTGCCCTCAAGTTTGGTCGGGTTGACCTCCACGCGGACCGCCGGAAGCGAGCTGCCACCAGTCGCGACTTGACCGACTCCAGACACCTGGGAAAGGCGTTGCGCCATGATCGTCGAGGCGTAGTCGTAAAGCTGGCCCTGCGAATAGACGTTGGAAGTGAGCGCTATGATCAGGATCGGCGCGTCTGCCGGATTCGACTTGCGGTAGGTAGGATTGCTCGGCAGGCTGATGGGCAGATAACCGCGCGCGGCGTTGATTGCAGCTTCGACGTCTCTCGCGGCACCGTCAATATTGCGGCTGAGATCGAACTGGAGCGTGATGCTCGTCGAGCCAAGATCGCTTGTCGACGTCATTTCGGTTATGCCGGCGATGCGCCCGAACTGCCGTTCGAGCGGTGTAGCGACCGAGGAAGCCATAATTTCAGGGCTTGCGCCCGGCAGGCTCGCCGAAACCGAAATCGTCGGGAAATCAACTTGTGGTAGAGGCGCCACAGGAAGTTGCAGGAATCCAACAATACCGGCGAGTGCGATGGCGATCGTGAGAAGCGTTGTAGCGACCGGCCGGTGGATAAAGGGAGAGGAGAGACTCATCGTCAGCCGGAACGCGGTGCCCCAAGGCACCCGCTCACGAACGAGGCGAATCGGAACCGACGATAACGTCTACACGGCGAAACTTACCGACTGACTAAGCTGGTCGTGCTGTGGTCCAAGCGGCCGGGGCCTGAAGGAGCGATTAGGAGGTTGTGCGAAGAGAAGGCCGAACGAGTTCGTCTATGATTTCGCGAGCGATGTCGTACCGATATCCTTTCGAAATTCAGCTGCAATTTATTGGACGCCGAACGCAATTGCGACGTTGCATATCTTTCATCTCCTACAGCAAATCACCTAGACCGCAAAAGCGCGCGACTTTCTGTTTCACGTTCGGCCGAGCGGCCGAACGCGTCTCCCTCGACGCCCCAACGAACGACACGTAGCCCGCGATTCGAAGGCAGTGTATACTTCCCGCGCGTTTCGGCTGGCGAAATGGGGATCGCGGCCAGAACGGGCTGTCGATATCAGCGAGTGCGAGGCACTGGGCTTGGCGGGGATCTTTCGGCACGTCTGCAAACATCTTTTTGTACGGCCACTCGGTATCGCCGCGGGCTTCTGTTTGGCGGGCGCGATGTTCGCATTCGCCGCCCTCGCATTCGCGCAACAACCCACGGAAGCCCCTAGCGGTTTTGATAATCAGACAAACGGGTTGGTCGATCAAAAGACGCACGATCTCGATCGCGTGGCGTTCGATCGTGTGCTCGGCATTGAGGATGGGCTAGGACCTCTTTACAGCGGCCAGTCGTGCCGCGAATGCCATCAAAATCCGACGTCGGGCGGCGCGAGCCAGGTGACGGCGTTGCGCGTGGGGCACCTCGACGCGCAGGGCCACTTTCAAAATCCCGCGATTCCCGTCGCGCACGGCGAACAGGTCGTCAAAGACCGTTCGCTCGTGAACGACCGCGCGATCTGTCCGAACGCCGCTTCGCCAAAAACCGACATTCAGGAACGTGTGCCGGATACTGAGACAGTTCGCGCCCTGCACATGTCGCTAAGTCTCCTCGGCGACGGATACATCGAGGCTGTGCCAGACACGACCCTGCTCGCGATCTCGAAAGATCAGTGCCGCAAAACAAACGGCAAGATATGCGGGCAGGCCTTGCGCGTCCCGATTGTGGAAGCGCCCGGCCAAATGGGAGTCGGCCGCTTCGGTTGGAAAGACCAGCAAGCGAGCCTGCTTTCGTTCGCAGGCGATGCCTATGTCAACGAAATGGGCATTACCAACAAATTGTTCGCGAAAGAGGTCTTGTACCTCTGCAATACGATTCGCGAGCCGAACGAGGGGCCGGGCGCAGACGGACTCGAGAATCTCGATTTCATTGGACGATTCCTGCGCGCGACTGAAGCACCTGCCCGCGATGCGGCGCAGGCCGCGGCTCCGAGTTCCGAGCGGGGATCGGAGCTTTTTGCCACGATCGGCTGCGATACCTGCCATGTCGCCACGCTCACGACGGCACCGGCCGGAACAAAAATCAACGGCGGCGCGTTCACCGTGCCCGATGCACTGGGCAGCAAGACGATTCATCCCTACGGCGATTACTTACTCCACGACGTTGGCACGGGCGATGGTATCGTGATTTTCAGCTCCGAAACCGCTGCCGCCACAGGTTCGACGCCACTCACCGATTTGCAAGCAACGCAAAACAAGGTGCGCACAGCGCCTCTGTGGGGCGTCCGTCTCCGACCGCGCCTGATGCACGATGGCGCCTCGCTCACGTTTTCTGACGCCATCCTGCGCCACAAGGGCGAGGCGCAGCAATCATCGCAAGCGTTTGAAAAGCTAGGCCGCGATGATCAACAGGCGCTTCTGGACTTTTTAAGGTCTTTGTAGACAACGCCGCCGTTGTATACTCGCGGCGATTTTTGCTCAGTGGTGGCTGTCGAAATCTCTGTGGGGGGGATTTTATGAACGACAATCGAAATGGCAGGTCGCGGCGTGCGTTCCTCAGGGACGTCGCCGTGTGTAGTGGCGGCATTGCCGTCGCCGGTTACGCGACGAACTTCGCGGGACTGCTCTCCCCGGCGGCGCACGACCGCGGCGTGGACCAAGCAGATCGGCCTCGAATTGTTCACGGTCCGCGATCAGATGAACGACCCGAAGAGCTATGAGGCGACTCTCGCAAAACTGTCTGAAATTGGGTACAAGGAAATCGAACCGGCGAGCGGCTACGCGAGCATGAGCCCGAAGGACTTTCGCGCGATGATCGATCGCTACGGGCTCAGCATGCCGAGCACTCACTCGGGCGCAACCGAAGGCCCTGATCTCGACACGCAGCTCGAAGGCTTCGCGATCATGGGTATGAAATATACCGAGATCAGCGGTCCTCGGCCGGCGGGCGGCGCGGGTCGCGGCCCCGCTGGTGGCGGCCGTGGTCCCGGTGGCGGCGCGGGCGGTCCAGCGATGGCCGGCGGCGCACCTCCGGCCAATAACGGAATCGCGCGCGGTCCTTACGGGAACGGTGCGGTGCGCGAACCGGCCCCGCAAACCAAGGACGCGATCATGAAGCAGGCCGACGCGCTCAACACGCACGGCAAGATCGCGCAAAAGCACGGCCTGAAGATGCTCGTGCACAATCACACGCAGGAGTTCGCGCCTCTTGCCGATTATCCCGATCAGCGCCCGTATGACATTCTTCTCGCCAACACCGATCCGTCGCTCGTGGCGATGCAGATCGACATCGGATGGGCCTCGGTCGCCGGCCAGGACATTCTCGGCATGTTCAAGAAGAACCCGGGCCGCTACGAGCTCTGGCACGTGAAAGACGCGGCCGGAATCCCGCACATGACCGCTCAGGAAACCATGGCGCAGCGCATGTCCGATGCGGACCTGGTGCCGGTCGGCATGGGCGCGGTCGATTACAAGACGATCTTTGCCAACGCGCAACTCGCAGGCATGAAGCACTTCTGCATCGAGCAGGACAATGCGAATGCCTGGGGTGATTCGATTGCGGCAGCGAAGGTCAGCCACGACAACCTGGTGAAAATCCTGTCGTAGAGATTTGCAGCAAGAAACCAGAATTGAAAATGCCGGCCGAGGGCGATCATAGCCTCGGCCGGCATTTGAATTTTCGGAGCAAAAGGCTCGGTCAGTGTTTCGGCGGCTTTATATCGCCATTCGGCGCGGGTGCGGTGGCTGGCTGCGGCTCAAGTGCCGCTTTCACTTCCGGAGGAAGGTTGCGCCGCTTGGCAATCAGCGCAACAACTTCCCACATCTGATCATCGCTAAGTGTCTTTTCAAAGCTCGGCATTCCTGTGAGGCGAACGCCGTTCTTGACGCGCCAGAAATCGCCGCTGGCACCCCTTCCCTGCACCAGTCCCGAATTCGGACCGGGTTGCCCGGCGGCGCCATTCGGCGGACCCTGCGGGCCGCGATTGCCCGGACGCGGCGGCGGAGAACGCATCAGCTGCGGCGCGGGCGGAAACATATTATCGCCGGGTGTCCAGGATGACGAATCGGGCAGACCGTGGCAGAAGGCACAGTCTTTCTTGTAAGTGTCGGCGCCCGAAAGCAGGTCGGAAGTGGTCATCGTCGAAAGGTCGCGCGTCGGCGCTTCTTTCTGGATCTTCTTATTCAACGCGGTTCCGGCGATATAAGCCTCAAACGGCATCGGCTTGTCGGTGGCCGCCGCAGGCGCAAGCCCGGTCATGAGATAACCCACCGCGAGCACGGGTAGAAGAATGATGCCAACGATAATTCCGAGAATGAATTTCATCCAGCGAGCCCACCTCTTTGTCGGATTTGCCCCGCAAGAAATCTAGCACGACGAATCTGAATATTTGCTTAGTGCGAAGTGTCGCATCAAGCCGTGCGCGGGCCTCGCAGGATACGAGCGGGCAGGAAAATAATCGCGGCGACCAGGTCAAGCGCGCCGCCGACGGCGATGCCCACGATTCGGAACGGCAACAACAGCAGCCAAATGATCGGATAGAGGATCAGCGCCGCGAGCGCCAACGGCCAACACAGGACCAACAAAATACACCAAAGCAGAAATTTGACCATCGCCGCTCTCCTTCAAAATTCCTTGTCATACTAAATCATACGACTCGCGCCCTCAATTAGTTCCGCGCGCCTGCTTTCGCGGCCCCTAAAAAAGGCAGGTGGTCTCGATCGCGGAGCACCTGTTTTTCTGGAACTTCGCCTGGGCGCGCAATTTCTGGCGCCACCACCTCTAAGGCGCCGGTGGGCGCAAAAGATCGTTGCTCGCTTCTCCCGGCGCAACATAAGATCGCCATGAAATCTGAGGGTCGCACAGTTCAGCGAAGAGCGTTTGATCGAATCCGTGCGGCGCCACAGCGATCTGGACTCGCCCGTCTTGATGCGCTCACTCATCGCTGAAGTTCAGCGTTTCAGCGCCGCAAAACAACACGACGACCTCACCGTCGTCGCGCCGCCCGCTGCCGGTAAACTCGCCGCGGCTGGGACGATCCCGTCGCGCCCGCCCGGCAGAGTAGGGGTCACCTTGCGCGCGGTTTAGGCTTGAGTTTCTCGGTGGGCGGGTTTCGCAGCGACCTCTACCAGGGCGGTCACCACAACTTCTTATCCTTGGCGAAATCAGCGCGTGGCGCCCGACCAATTAGGGCTGACCCAGCCTTGTGTGGGTAAACCAACAAACGGCGCGATGTAGGGTAATCGCAGTATTGCCGCCCCTGGTGCAGCGCAACACACTCAACCCGTAACGAGCTGATGAGAGTACTAGTCGTTGACGACAGAAGGTATGTGCGCGTCGCGTTGTGCGGGTTCCTCAAGCTCCACACCGATTTCGACGTTTGCGGCGAAGCCTCGGACGGCGTCGAAGCGATCACGCAGGCGCGGAAACTTCATCCCGACCTTGTCGTGATGGATCTCGCGATGCCAACCCTGACCGGCGCTGAGGCGGCGCTGGTTATCAAGAACATCCTGCCCGACGTTCGCATCGTCATGTTTACGCTCAATGGCGATTTGGCGGGCAATCCTATGGTAAAAAACCTGGGCGTCGATTTGGTCGTTCCCAAAGCAGAGGGCGCAACGGGCCTCATCAATGCGCTTCGCGCGCTCTTGGGGGCGCCCGTTGACTCAAACCAACCGCCCGGGCAAGGCTCGAACGACTGATCCCGCGGACCAAAGTCTGGCGCGAAGGCTGGGCCAATCGTGCTGTGCAGTCTGCGGGCTCTTTCGCGCTCGCCTCCCTACTCATTCAAATCGCGTCGAACAGAACGCCGCTGAATAGGTCTCCTGCCAACCCGTAGCGCCTCCCGCGGGTCGAGGCGTACCGTTGGCAGGAACAATCGTCGGCATAGGAATCGCAGGCGCTGGGGGAGGATCGACTTGCAGGTAATTGCCGTGCCCGTAGTCCCAGTTGTCCGGGATCAGGAAAGGCGCCGTGAAATTTGCGGGCTGGGGACTGGCAGGCCCGAAGCGTCCGAGCGCGCTGTGCCACCACGGGTGTCCTTCGGCGAGGATGCCCCCCAGCAAATTTCCCAGCGGAAATAGAAACTCGAGAACGTCATCTTCCTTCGATGCGAGCGCCGAAATCTGGCCGACGTTGGTGACGGCATCCTTGAACTCCGTATTGAGGCAGTCGTCGTCGATGGCGCCAGCCATGATGACGACGCGCCGCACCTTCAACTTCATGTTCGAAATCGTCTCGAGCAGCACGCGGGCGCCCAAGCTGTGCGAAGCAAGCGAAATGCTGGCCGCGGTGGTGAAATTCGCGTCGAGAAACGGGCCGATCATCTCGCCCGCTTCGTTCGCGATCTTCGGCTCATCGGGATAATCGAGTCCATGCGCCCAAACCGAGTCTCCCGGCCACAGTAAACCGATAAAGATCGAAGGATCGGGAAGCTTCAGCAACCCTTCCCAATTCGACAAATGCAGAATTCCGTCGGCGCGGGAGACGTTGTAACCATGAATGCCGACGAGAACGTGCTTGCCGCGAATGTCTGTCGCAAGCTGGGCCAGATCGACGCTCTGATAGTTGTTGATGTTCGTTCCCTGGTTGATCCCGACTTCCGAGGCCAGGTTCCCGCCAGTCGTCGATGCGCGCACGTCAAGGAATCGGGTCATCGTCGGCCTACTTTTTCAGCGACTGCATCGAGTTCACCGCAGTCGCAAGCGCTGTGGAAAGATCTTTCGCTACCGGCGCAATGGGCGTTGCGAGCAACCCCGCGAGAATGCAGGGTACCAGATTCTGGTGAAATCCACCCGAAAGCGTCGAACCGCCTGCGATCGCCAGGCCAAGCGCCACCAGGGAGGCGAGAAACCTGGTCCAGTTGCGATAGGCGTTGTCCGCGTATTGATAGGCCTCGTCGAGCTTCGCCGTCACGATCAGATCGAAACGCGCGTAAACATCGCTCTCCGGCGCGAGCAGCGATGCCCCCGCGGCGATTTTTGCCGCTACTGCCTTGAGAATGTTTGCGTCGACGTTGGTCGCGCTGGCCAGCGTGGGCGCATTTTGCGGGTCAAGGTTGAGTTTGATCAAGGACTTGGCGATCGATTTCTGGCTACTGAGGTCGGTGCCGTTGCACCAGTTCGCCTTCAGGGTAGAAAGGATGTTTTTGGGAGGCAACGTGTTGCCGCCGCCGACCGGCGTCAAAGTCGCAACCGTCGACTGAATCCCGCCAAAACCGATGCCGTTCACCAAGCTGCCCAATACAGCCTTACTTGCGTCAACAATGCCGAAAGCCGCCGTACCCAGGCCTCCGATGGCGGTGATGACTTGCGGAAGGTCTTTAATGTCAATGCTCAGCATGCTTCCTCTCGATCTCTTGTTGCGTGAAGGATCAGGAACCGTTCCCCGGAGTGGCGGCAACATACAAAACGATATAGGCTATGTCAACTAACGTTATAGGTACTCAACAAATGGCGAATACGGCCAGCCGGCGCTGGCCAAAATGACAATCAAAGTATTGGGGATCTTACGGCGTGCTGATTCTTGCCATTTCGGAAAAAGCGGCGCCGGGTCAGGCGTGCTTGGCTTCGGCGAGGCCGACTCTTTCAAGGAAATGCGTGTCGAGTTTTCCGGCGACGAAATCGGGATGCGCGAGGATGCGCTTGTGGAGAGGAATGGTGGTCTTTACCCCTTCCACGACAAAGCCATCGAGCGCGACCTGCATGCGGATGATTGCTTCAGCACGATCTTTGCCGTGGGCGATCAGCTTGGCGATCAAGGAATCGTAATAAGGCGGAATGACCGCGTCGGCATAGATGGCGGTATCGACGCGAATTCCCGGTCCGCCCGGAACGCGGAACGTCGTGACCCTGCCGGGCGAAGGGATGAACGTATCGGGATCCTCGGCATTGATGCGGCATTCGATGGCATGGCCGCGGAACTCGACCGGGCCGACCGCGTCGCAGATTTTTTCTCCGGCAGCGATCCGGATCTGCGATTTCACAAGATCTACTCCCGTGATCATTTCCGTGACGGGATGCTCGACCTGAATGCGCGCGTTCATTTCGATGAAATAGAGGTTGCCGGATTCTTCGCGCAGAAATTCGACCGTGCCTGCTCCAACATAACCGATTTTTTCGAGCGCTCTGGTCACCAGGCCGCCGATGCGTTCGCGTGTGGCGGGGTCGATCGCAACCGAAGGCGATTCTTCTAAAACCTTCTGGTGCCTCCGCTGCAAGGAACATTCGCGTTCGCCGAGATGGATCACGCGGCCGTGCTTGTCGCCGAGCACCTGAAACTCGATGTGGCGCGGGCGCTCGATCAGTTTCTCCATGTAGACGTTCGGGCTGCCGAAAGCCTGTTCGGCTTCGGCGCGCGCGGTGCGGAACGCCGGCAGGAGTTCGCGCTTGTTGCGGACGACGCGCATGCCGCGTCCGCCTCCGCCTTCGGCGGCTTTGATCATCACCGGATAACCGATTTCGCTGGCGGCCGCGACGGCGGCGTCCTCGTCCGGCACGACTCCGTCACTGCCGGGAATGATTGGGAGGCCGGCCTTGGCGACTTCGACGCGCGCGCGATCTTTTTCGCCCATCATGCGGATCACTTCGGGCGTCGGTCCGATAAACGTAATGTGGGAAGCCTGGCAGACTTCGGCAAAGTTTGCGTTTTCCGACAGGAAGCCGTAGCCGGGATGGATGGCGTCGACATTCGCGATTTCGGCGGCGCTGATCACTTGCGGAATATTGAGATAGCTATCGGAGCTGCGAGAGGGGCCGATGCAAACGGCTTCATCGGCAAAGCGAACGTGAAGCGAGTTGCGATCAGCTTCCGAGTAAACTGCGACCGTGCCGATGCCCAGTTCCTTGCAGGCCGCAAGAACGCGCAGGGCGATTTCACCACGATTGGCGATCAGGATCTTCTTGAACATGGTGACGGTTACTTCTTGCCGCTGGTGCGAATGCCGAACAGCGGCTCGCCGTATTCGACCGGATGTCCGTTTTCGACGAACATGCGCGCCACTTCGCCCGAGACATCCGACTCGATTTCATTCATCAATTTCATGGCTTCGATGATGCAGAGCACCTGCCCGGCCTCAATGCGCGATCCGACCGAAACAAAGGGGTCGGCGTCCGGACTCGGTGACGAATAAAACGTGCCGACGATGGGAGATTTGACAACGTGAAGGTCTTCGACGGGCGGTGAAGCGACGATATGGGCCGCCGGGCCCGCGTTACCGGACGGGGCTGCAGGCGCGGCCGCAGACGGCACATGAACCGGGGCGGTTGAAGCAAGCGGCACGGCCGCTACCGGCGCCGAAGCGCCGACCGCAGATTTCCGCAATCGGATGTGGACGCCGCCGTGCTGATATTCAAATTCCTCGAGGCCGTGGCTTTGCATGAAGGCCAGAAGACGTTCGACTTCGGCAAGACTTACACCGCCGACCAAATCTTCGCCTGCACCCTGCTTCGCTTTTTTCGCCATTTAGAGTTCGAGAAAATCCCGCGGGGCCGTAGTGAGATCGACTGCACCGGTTTTTGTCACGACGACGTCGTCTTCGATGCGAATGCCCCCAATCGCATCGAGATAGACGCCCGGTTCGACGGTCACAACCATGCCTTCCTGAAGAACGGTCTCTTCGCCCCGACCAATCCGGGGCATCTCATGAATCTCAAGACCGAGTCCGTGACCTGTACTATGCGTGAAGTATTGCGCCAAACGCCTGCGCTTCAGAGCTCCCCTGGCCGCGGCGTCGACTTGCCCGGCCGTAGTCCCCGGCCGAATAACCGCCTTGGCCGCCTGCTGCGCTTCCAGAACCGCCTCGTACAGACTCCGGATTCGCCCCGACGCCCGACCAATATGCACGGTCCGCGTCATGTCACTGCAATAAGCGCGGAGTATAGCACCCTGGTCGAGGACGACCAACTCGTTTTTACCCATAGGCTTGGGCGAGGGGCGGGCGTGTGCCCAGCTCGAACGTGGTCCGGCAGCCACAATCGTCTCGAACGAAGGGCCCGAGCCTCCGGCGAGCTTGATTTCGTAATCGATTCGAGCGGCGAGCTGCATTTCGGTCACGCCGGGCTTGATGCGCCGCAACACCTTCTCGAAGACGCGGCTGATGAGCACGGCAGCTTCGCGCATAACCGCCAATTCCGATCCGGACTTGATCGCGCGCAGGCGTTCGATCGCGCTTAGGTCATCGGACCAGCGAATGCGCTTACCCACTCGAGAGCTGAGGGCATCCTGTTGCGCCACCGTGACGTGCTTTAAAGATGCAGCCAGCCGGATGCCTCCGCGCCGCCGGCCGAGATGGTCGCCGAGGGCAGTGAGCAGGCCCTTTTTCGCGATAACCACCTTCGCCCCTTTGACCTCTTCACGGGATTGGAACGTGTAGCGGCTGTCGGTGAACAGCGTCGACCGTGCCGGCTCCACCAGCAACAGCCCCGAGCTGCCGGAAAAACCGCAGAGATAGAGAATGTTGGCCGGAACAGAGACCAGAAGGGCGTCTGCTTTCAGGGACTCGCGGACTCGCTTGGTACGATCGTGAAAAAGAAAAGAGGGGGACTCGAGGTCCCCCTCCTTGGAAGCTTTGTTTTGGGCCGACTTGTGAGCCGAGTTCTTTTCCGCCATGCCTCTTAGTCTGGCAGAATTCGCGGCGTAAGGAAGAACAAAAGCTCTTGCGACGTGGAGCTGACCGTCGTGTGCTTGAAGAGATTGCCCACGATCGGCAGCGAACCGACGACCGGAACGTCGGCGACCTGAGTCTGTTGGTTGGTGATGGTCATTCCGCCGATCACGACCGTTGCGCCGTCATTGACCGTAACTTTGGTTTCGGCCGATTGCGTATCGATGGCCGGGATACCCTGAACGCGCGGGATGCCGTTGTCGATCTGGTCGTTTTCGACGGTTACGTCCATGTAAACGGTGCCGTCTGCCGTGATTTGCGGTGTCACGTCAAGTTCGAGGACGGCGTCAACGAATTGGACCGAAACCGTGTTGTTCACCACGGTCTGAACCGGGATCTTGGTACCGTTCTTCGCGGTTCCCTTTTGGTTGTTCTGCGTGATGATCTTCGGTGCCGAAAGAAGCTTGCCGACGCCCTTGGTTTCAGCGGCGTCGATCACTTCATCCAGCGCAAGATTGCCGGCCTGGAAGATGTACTGAATACCGCTCGTGGGGGCCGAGGTGCCGAGGTTGGTGATCAAAGGAATCGGAGCACCGGTATTTCCTCCCGGCGTGCAACTGCCGATGACGAGCGGCGCGCATTTTGCAAAAGAAGTCTGCGTGGGGCCGACGGTGGAATCGCCGCCGACGACATTGTTGCCGAGCCTACCGGCAAGGCCAAACGCCGAACCGATTTCGCGGGCGAAGGAACGATTCGCCGAAACGACCCGGGCTTCGATTTCCACCTGTTGCGATCTACGGTCGAGCTGACGGATAAGGTTATCGATGACCGGGAAAGTGCTGGGGATGTCGCGAATAATCAGCGTGTTCGAACGATCGTCGGCGAGAATATCGCCGCGCGAAGAGAGGAACTTCTTCAGTGTTACCGCAACCAGGGTCGCCTTGGCGTAGCTAAGGACGCGAGTCGTCGTAACCACGTCGGTGGCTTCGGCTTGCGCCTTAGCCAAATCCGCCATCTCCTGCGCTTCAGCCTTAAGAGTCGCGCGGGTTGCGATGCGGAGCACGTTGCCGTCGAGCTGCTTGTCGAGATCGTTGTTCTTGAGGACGATGTCGAGCGCCTGATCCCACGGCACATTGTCGAGAACGATCGTCAGCGTACCCTTCACCGCCGGATCGACGACGATGTTGAGACCACTGATTTCGTGGATCAGGCGGAAGAAATCCGCCAGGTCCACATCCTTGAGGTTCACCGAAATCGGATCGCCCGTGTAGCGCGTCGAAGGAGCAGGCGTCGCTGCTGATGCCTGTCCGGCAACGGTCATCGGCGCAGAGCCCCCGGCGGGAGAAGCGACCGGTGCAGGAACAACGGCTGGGTTCCCCGCGGGTACGCCACTCGGAGCGACGCCGGGAGACTGGACCTGTCCGGCCGCAGCCATCGCGCCCGGCACCTGAATTTGTCCGCCGTCCTGCGCGGCGAGTGCGGCCGTACGCTGGGTCATTTGAGAAGGCAGAGCAACCGACGGCGCGGGAACATCGCTCACACGCTCAAAGCGCGGAGCCCTCTGAGAAGGCAGAGCCTGAGTTGTGGTCACATCGGAAGCTGGCGCCGAGCTCGGCTCGGAAACCGTCTTCGAGGCGAATGAAACCGTGACGGTATTGCCGTCGGTGTGAATGTCATACGCAGCAGGCGCGCGCATATCGATGACGACGCGCGAAGTCTGCGGTGTATATTGCGAAGCGCGCACCGAGCGGACCGGGTCAAGAGAGCTCGGAACCTGCTTCAAGGCCGAACCGAGATGAGCCGACGAGAAATCAAGGACCAGGCGATCGGGATTCTCAAGGTGCATCGGGTGATAGTTCAGAGGAGAAGAACCGAGAATGTTGACTTCTGTCTTTCCGCCGTTTTCGGAGATCGTCACGTTGCGAATGTAGCCATAGCCATTGGGCGCGTCGACGGACTTGGCAGCTACCGGCACGACCGAGGCCGAAGACCCAAGCCGCGCTGCGATATTGGCATTGCGTGCGACGGTAAGGACCAGATCCTGCGAATCGGTCTTTTCGACACGAGGTTCAAGACCTTGCGCGAGGAGAACCTCGAGACGAACCATCGGCTTATCGCCAGCGGTGTATGGCACCAGGCGGTAGCTCTTCAGCAGATCCGAAGAGACCACCCGCGCACCTGCCAAGTCACCGGCAGAGACGCCGCTCAGATCGAGGACGAACAGGCTGTCACTCGGGCGATACGTTGTGTAGTCGAACGGACCGTTCGCCTGAGCTTCCAGGCGGACGTCGCCGCCCTCCACAACGGTCTTCACATGCACGACCGGCTGATCGGCCGCAACTACAGCCCCGCCAACTGCCAGGCTTGCCGCAACCAGCGCGCTGAATCCCAACCCCCGCCAGATCATCCTCATTGCTGCTCTCCTGCACTCGCGTAGATTCGTTTCGTCACTTCCCGCACGACCGGGTGGCCGAATGCGTCCTTCGAATCCTCGTGAAACGTGACGCCGTCGAGGTCAATTCTTTCCACGGTTCCGTCGTAGAGCTGATCTCCCGGGCGGACGAAATAGACGTGCCGCTCAGGATTCGAAACAACTGCAATCAAATCCGCGCCGGACTTCACGGTGCCATCCACACGAACGGTGGCAACCACGAGGCCCGCCTTGCCAGGAGGAAGCGAAGGGCCGCCAGCTCCCTTTCTGTCGTTCACCAGAGGAACAAAAGGATCGCGCTTGGCGATGACCGGTTCGGAGGAAGAAGCCGCCGGAACCTGATCGGGGCTGGCCGTCATTCCAGCGGTCTCCGCGGGCTTGGGCGCAGCCTTTGGCGCGGTCTTCGCAACTTGCTTCGGCGTCGTCGCAGCGGCGGGCTTTGCCGCCGGACCCGATTTCTTGGTCGTCTGCGAAGCCGTCTTGCTGGCCGCGGCATGGGCAGGTTTCGGAGCCGAACTGGTCTGCGCCATTGCGCCAGCAACCAGACCGAGGCCGAGCGCTAGCGTCGCGGAAACGGTTGTTATCGATTTTGCGAGTTTCATCATCACTTCCGCCCTAGTGTTTCGCCGGAGCAGCTGCGCCGGCGGGTTGCGCGTCAGATGGCTTGGTAAAGAAAGTCGTGATCGTGAACGTATCGGTGACCGACGTTCCCGGCGTAATGTGGAATCCGCCAGAGATGCCGCCTTCGGGAACGGACTTGATGGCCAGGTCGCCGATGTTGATGATGCGCGAGAGCCGTCCGAGACGGCCGAAGAAATCCAGCATCGCAAAGTACGGGCCGTCGGCCGTGAGCTGGAACGGCATCTCGAAGTAATAGGGCTTGTTGGCGACAGGCTGGGCCGTCAGAGTACGAATCGTGACGCCCGCCGAAAGAGCTTCCCGCTGAACCATCAGAATGAACTGGTCGGCTTGCTTGTCTTCGGGAACAATCGTCTGCAGCGTCGCAAGTTGCTTCTGGAGCGCGTCCATTTCGGACTGAAGCTCGGCGCGGCGCTGCTGATACACGCGAAGATTGGCGACTTCGTCGCGAAGAGGCTTCTCTTCGGCTTGCGCGGATTCGAGTTGCGTGCGCACGCTCATGACCGGGGAGCCCGGAACGTAGAGTCCTGCAAGAACCAGAGCGATTGCTCCGACCACATACAGCAGGCCCTGAAGGGGCCACGGCCATTCGCGGAAACTGGTTGCCATGGCTAGCTCCTTCCTTTCGCAGGCGCAGTTGGAGGCGCAGGAGTCGACGCGGTTTGCGCTTGCGGCGCGGCTTGGGCTGCGCCTTGCGGGTTAATCGTGGCCGACATGTTGAACAAGTAGGTCTCGACGCCCGGTTTTACATCGTTTTCCTTGGCGTCCTTGATCTCGACGTTGTCAAAGTAGCCCGAACGCTTCATCTGCGTGATGAAGTTGGCGACCGCGCTAATGCTGCCGGCTTCGCCCTGAACGTCGAGCGAGTTGCCGGTGCGGTTGAGCGAAGTCAGCCAGAGTTCGTCGACGCGGACAACCGTATTGGCGACCATCGTGAGCAGATCCTGGCCGCCCGTCTTATTCTTCTGCAGCGTCTCGATCACGTCGATGCGTTGCTGCAGCGTGGCCTTCTGGCTTTCGAAGCGATCGACGTCCTGCTTGATCTGTTCGAGGCTGGCTTTCTCGGCCTTGAGCTGCGAGATCGTCGCCTGCGTCCTGGTGAGCTCGCTGCTCTGCTGGTAATAAATGATCCCGAGAACGATGATCGCCGCCGCGAGCGCCACAAGTAGCATGACGACCTGCATCGTGGCTTCAACGGGGACGGCGCTCTTTGCCGCCTTCGGCCGGGTTTGGCCCAATAAGTTGATGCGAATCATGGGGTGTCAAAACTCCTGAGCGCCAGGCCGACAGCGATGGCCAGGCGCGGCGCCAATTCGCGAAGCTGGTTCTCGTCATGACGCGCACTGTTGACTGCAACCTTGCGAAATGGATACAGCTCTTCGACCGGCATCGCGAACTCTTCCTTCAAAAGATCAAGGAGGCCGGGTACGCGAGCCGTGCCGCCGGCGACGTAGATCCGGCGGATATTTTCGCCGCTGGCCGTGGCGCGGAAGAAATCAAACGTCTTCTGGATTTCGAGGATCAGAATGTCGGATACCGAGCGCAGGATCGAAGTGCGCTGCTCTTCGCTGACGCCCGGAAGGCTGCCGCCCATCTTGAGCTTCTCGGCGTCTTCGAAGCTGAGGTCGAGTTCCTTTTGCAGAGCATCGGTATATTGGTTGCCGCCGACCGAAACGTCGCGGGTGAACAGCGGTGTCCAGCCGCGAACGATATTGATGTTCATGACGCTCGCGCCAACATTAAGAAGGGCGACGACCTGGGAAGGATCCGAGTCGTAATTGACTTCGAAGCAGTTCTGGAGGGCGAACGCGTCGATATCGACCACCATCGGAGTCTTGCCGGCCTGAGCCAGAACGTTCGTGTGGTTGAGAATCTTGTCCTTCTTAACAGCCACCAGCAGAACGTCCATCTGATTTTCGGTGGCTTCAAGAAGCTGGTGGCTGAGATTAACGTCGGCGATATCGAAAGGGATGTACTGAGTGGCTTCGACCTGAATGCGATCGAAGAGCTCTTCCTCAGTCATCAAGGGCATCTTGACCGGCTTAACGATCACCGAGTGGCCGGAAACCGAAGTCGCCACGTCCTTGGCCTTGGTCTTCTGCGCGTCGAAGATCGAGATAATCTTTTCGGCGACCGAGGGCGCGTCCATGATGGCGCCATCGACGACCGTGTCCTGAGCCAGAGGTTCCAAGCCGAAGCTGACCAATTCGTAACCGGACTTGGTCTTCTTCAATTCGACGGCTTTGACGGAGCTGGAGCCGATGTCCAGGCCGACCAGCGATTTCGTTTTTCCCAGATTGAACATCGTGCGGCCTCTCACCCCTCGTTTCGACTAGCGCTGCTGGACGCTTGTTTGACAGACCCGCAAACGTCCGAAAAAAATGCAGCAAAAACCTGTTTCGCAAAACGCTCGGGTCGCTTGAAAAACGCCACGCAGCCGGTAGTACTAGCAGAACCGGTACGCTCTCCCCTTGAATCGTTTATTGCACCCGCGTATGGGAGTGTCAAGCAACCGATTCGAGTCGTGTGCTATTGGTAAAACCCCAGTACTAGTGATCTCTGGCTGCTTGGAGAACAGCGGAAGTGCAGGTTTTTTAACGGTTTGCGGAGAGCGCGGAGGAAAATGAGATTCGCGCCGCGAGGCGGGAAAAGTGTCTAAAAAGTTTACCTTTTCTTCGACAAATTCAAGCCCAGTTGCGGCCAAAAACTCTCGACTCGGCGCTTGGTTGCGGCATCCATTCTGATTTCGTCGGGCCAGCGCCCCGTGTATCCCTCTTCGGGCCATTTGCGCGTCGCATCAATGCCCATTTTCGATCCGAAATCCGGTCGACGAGCCGCGTGATCGAGCGTATCGACCGGACCGAGAACGAATTGAATGTCGCGTTCCGGGTCGATCGCGCAGAGAGCCTTCCAGACCAGTTCGCTTGGATCCTGAATATTCACATCGTGATCGACAACGATGATCACTTTCGTGAACATCGCCTGACCGAGGGACCAGATCGCGTTCATCGTTTTGCGCGCATGGCCGGGATAACTCTTCTTGATCGATACGACCATCAGATTCTGAAAAATTCCTTCAGCCGGCATGGCGACGTCGACGATTTCCGGGTGTTGCATCTTCATCACCGGCAGGAAAATGCGCTCGATCGCGTGGCCAATGAAATAGTCCTCTTGCGGTGGCGGGCCGACGATCGTCGTAAGGTAGATAGGATCCCTGCGATGGGTGACGCAGGTGACGTGGAAGACCGGGAATTCGCCTTCGAGCGAATAGAAACCGGTGTGGTCGCCGAAAGGACCTTCGGTGCGCATTTCGCCGAGGTTGACGTAACCTTCCAGAACGATTTCAGCGTTAGCGGGCACTTCAAGATCGACCGTCCGGCAGTGGACGAGTTCAACTGGATCGCTGCGAAGGAAGCCGGAGAAAAGGAACTCATCCATGTCGGGCGGCACCGGCAGGATGCCCGCAAAACAGGTGGCCGGATCGGCTCCGATGGCGACAGCCACTTCGAGTTTTCCGCCATCCGATTTTGACCGAGCGCTGCGGTAGTGCTCGGCGCCGTGCTTTTGCGTCTGCCAATGCATGCCGGTCGAACGCTCGTCGTAGACCTGCATCCGGTAGCAGCCAACATTGCGCTTCCCTGTTTCGGGATTTTTGGTGATCACCATCGGCCAGGTAATGAAACGTCCGGCGTCTTGCGGCCAGCATTGCAGGATCGGGAAGTCAAACAGCGAGAAGCCTTCGGTTTTGACCACTTCCTGGCAGGCCCCGCTGCGGACGGTCTTCGGAAAGAAGGAGCCGATCTCGGCCAACTTCGGCAACATCTTCACTTTTTCGAGCAGGCCCTGCGGCGATTGCATGTCGAGGAACGAGCTGATCCTCGCCGCCACAGCATCAAGAGAATCGACGCCAAGACTCAGATTCATGCGACGTTCAGAACCGACCAGATTGATCGCGACCGGCGTCGAATATCTCTTTGGCTTTTCGAAAAGAAGTGCGGGGCCGTCGGCCTTTACGGCACGGTCGGCGACTTCGGTGATCTCAAGGATCGGATCGACTTCGGCCGAGATACGCTTGAGTTCGCCTTCCTTTTCGAGCGTGCGCAAAAAGTCCCGCAGATCGCGATAGGCCACTTCTCCTCCGGCTCGTCTGAAAAAACTGCTGCGTTTCGAGCCGTCCACTTTACCACGGTCGCCGTCGATCAAAAGAGCCGTGTGGACGCTTGCAATCGCGGCCTTCCGGACGTAATTTCTCGACTGCCGCGAAACGCGGGACATACTTCCCAAAGGGAGGGAGCAAAGCGATGCGCAAACTTCTCGGGCTCGTAGGGCTGACGGCACTATTTGCGATGGGCGAAGGGCGGCCGGCGGACATTCGGTTTCGCATCGAGATGATCGACCCGGGCGCAAGCGAAACCGCCGCTGTGGCCGACATTAATCACGACGGTCACCTGGATATCCTTTCGGGCGAATATTGGTATGAAGCACCGACATGGAAGAAGCACAAGTTCCGCGACCTCGAGTACACCAGCAACTACATCGACAATTTCTCCGACCTCGCGATCGACGTGAACGGGGACGGTTATCCGGACATCGTGGGCGTCAGCTGGTTTGCCAAAAAAATTTCCTGGTGGAAGAATCCCGGCAAAAGCGGCGGAGCCTGGGTCGAGAATATGATCGACTCGGGAAACCCGATCGAATTTGCGTTTCTTGTGGATCTGGCTAACCGAGGCAAGAAGCTGGACGTAATCCCCGAATGGGGCAGCACGAACGCGCCGCTCACCTGGTACGAACTGAAGAATGGCGGCTTTGTGAAGCACAAAGTCAGCGACCGCAGTTACGGGCACGGGATCGGCGTCGGGGACGTGAACGGCGACGGTCGCAACGATATATTGACGCCGAAAGGATGGTTCGAGTCCCCCGCCGATCCAAACGGCGAGTGGAAATACCATCCTGATTGGGACGCGACTGCCGGAACGGGATTCTGTGGACTCGCGGCCGCTGCGCCGCCGGCTCGCGGGGCCGTTCCCCAGGATGTTGTCAGTTCAACCAAGGGCGACCTGGCTTTCATCTATGCGATCGATATCAACGGCGACGGCCGCAACGATATTTTGACCAGCTGCGCACACGATTACGGCATATTCTGGCTGGAGCAAGGTGAAAACGGCCAGTGGACCAAGCACAACATTGACTACACCTGGTCACAGGCACACTCTTCGGCGCTCGTCGATTTGAACGGAGATGGCCGTATGGACTTTGTGGTTGGAAAGCGTTATATGGCTCATAATGGAACCGATCCAGGAGAGCGCGAGCCCCTCGGCGTCTACTGGTACGAATATAGAAAGACGCCGCAGGGCGGCATCGAATGGATTCGCCATCTGGTCGACTATGGCGGTCGAATGGGTGGCGGGATCGAAATGCAGGTGGTCGATATCGACGGCGACGGAGATTTGGACATCGTTACCGGAGGGAAAAGCGGTTTGTTTTTGGCGCGAAATCTGACGAAAGGCCCGGCTGCCGCTCAGGCAGGTTCCACAGTTCCAGTACCCAAGCGCTGACCGGCAAAACAGATTTTCTGGATATCCCCGCGCGAATGGTAACCTAGCGGCCCACTCACACGTCCTAACACTGCGTGAGAGAAAGCAGTTCTGGTCTTACTCCAAAAAAACGAATCGACTTTCCGAGACGATAGAGAGAACTATGTCACTGAAAAAATCGTTGCTAGAGCACAAGCTGAGGGTTCTGATCGGGTTAGTCATCGTCGTGTTGCTGGGCGCGTATTGGTACCACGCGAAGGCGAGCGCTGACGCCCCGAAGTACACAACTGCCACGATTAAGAGGGGCGACATTACGTCGGCCGTGCAAGCGACCGGGACGATCAACCCGCTGACAACCGTTGCCGTGGGCTCGTTCGTGTCCGCCACCGTGCAGTACATTTTCGCCGACTACAACACGCGAGTGAAGAGCGGTCAGGTCCTGGCTCAATTGGATCCTACCTATATCGAGGCGCAAGTTCTTCAGGCTCGCGCCAGCCTGCAAAACGCAAAGGACAATCTGGTCACGCTCGCTGCCAACGTGCAAGCCGACAACGCGGCTCTGGCAAAGGCCCAAGCGGACCTCAAGTATCAGACCGCGACGGCCAAGCGCTCGCAGGATATGTTCACGGCGGGGATCGTCTCGACCGATGCCAATGACTTGACGCAATCGACGCTTTCGCAATCGCAGGCCAACCTTCAGGCCGCGCAAGCGCAGTTGCAGCAGGGACAAGCGCAGCTTCAGCAGGCCAAGGCCCAGGTGACGCAGCAGGAAGGCGCGCTCGATCAGCAACTTACGAACCTGAAATACACGACGATTGTCGCGCCGATCGACGGCACGGTGGTTTCCCGCAGCATTGATCCCGGGCAATCGGTTGCTGCTTCTCTTTCGGCCCCGAACCTGTTTTCAATCGCCCAGGACTTGACCCGCATGTTGCTGAACGCGGCAACCGATGAATCCGACACGGGCAGCATCCGCGTGGGCGCGAACGTGATCTTTCAAGTGGACGCTTTTCCGAACGAGCAGTTCCGCGGCCGCGTGATTGAAGTTCGCTTGAATCCGACCACCGTACAGAACGTCGTCACCTACAACACGGTGATCGACTTCAGCAATCCGGACGAGAAGCTGCTGCCGGGCGAGACCGCCTATGTGACGATTCCCACCGGCTACGCCGCCAACACTCTTGAAGTGCCGAACGGGGCGCTGACGTTCAAGCCCACACTTTCGCGCGACCAGCAGCAGACGCTCTTCAAGCAGTACAACATTTCGCGCGAGGCTTCGACGACTCACCTTGGCGGATGGCAGACGGTCTGGAAGCTTTCGCCGACAGACAATTCGTTAATCCCGGTCGCGGTTCAGACCGGCATCACCGACAACACCAATACCCAGCTCCTTCAGGGAGATGCAAAAGAAGGCGATGAATTTGTTACTGCGGCACAGACAGCCGTCGTTGCGGCTGCGCGCGGCGGACCGGGCGGCGGGGGCCGCGGCTTCGGCGGACCTGGGCGGTAAGCCGAGCGACCGGGAACTGGAAGGAGACCAAAGAATATGGGCATGAGAGAGATCATCCGGGTGGCGCTCAGAGCGCTGGCTCGGAACAAGCTCCGGACCATCCTGACGATGCTGGGTATCATCATCGGTGTCGGCGCGGTGATCTGCACGGTCGCTATCGGTCAGGGCGCAGGCCAACAGGTGCAAGACCAGATCAAGTCGCTTGGCGACAACATGATCATGGTGATGGCCGGCAGCATCAATCAGGGCGGTGTCCGGCTAGGTTCGGCGGCTACAAAGACGCTGACCGCCGAGGACGGCGACGCCATCAAGAACTCGGTGGCAAACGTTATCGCCGAGACGCCTTCGGTGGGAGCTACGGCACAGATGGTAAACGGCAACCAGAACTGGAGTACGCGCCTTACCGGAGCTTCACCCGACTTCTTTACCATCCGTTCGTGGGGAGTCTCGGAAGGCAGCGAATTTTCGGCTCGCGACGTGACAATGGCTTCGAACGTTTGCGTGATCGGGCAGACCGTAGCGGATCAGCTTTTCACCGGCGGCGCCGACCCCGTGGGGCAGTTGATTCGAATCAACAACCTTCCGTTCACTGTCCTTGGCGTGCTCGTCAAGAAGGGGCAATCGAGCTTCGGACAGGACCAGGACGACACGGTCATTGTTCCCTACACCACGGTACAAAAGAAAATCTCGGGCATTTCCTGGGTGCAGCAGCTCATGGTTTCGGTCGCGTCTGAAGACGATATCGAATCAGCAATGTCTTCGATGTCTGCTCTGCTCCGGCAGCGGCACAAGCTCCGCGCCAATGAAGATGACGACTTCATGGTTCGCAGCCCGGATGAACTGGCGCAGGCTTCGGCGCAGACTTCGCAGATTTTGACGTACCTGCTGGGAAGTGTGGCTTCGGTTTCGTTGCTCGTCGGCGGCATCGGCATCATGAACATCATGCTCGTTTCCGTCACGGAAAGGACGCGGGAGATCGGCGTCCGCATGGCGGTCGGTGCTACCGAGAACGATGTGAAGATGCAATTCCTGAGCGAGGCGATGGTGCTGAGTTTCCTTGGCGGCTCGGTGGGCATCGTCTTAGGTGTGATCGCTTCGGCGATCATCTCGAATCTTTTGAACTGGACAACGCTCGTGTCGACGTCATCGATTATTGTCGCGGTATTTTTCTCGGCTGGCGTCGGCGTGTTTTTCGGTTATTACCCTGCCAGCAAGGCAGCACAACTTGATCCCATTGAGGCTCTTCGATATGAATAAGGCTTTTCGGAAGTTGGCGTTTGCGTCGGTTCTTTTGATCGCGCCCGCGATGCTGATGGCGCAGGGCGGGCCTCCGCAAGGCGGGGGCGGCGGCAACGGCGGGGGCGGCGGTAATGCCGCTGCTGGCGGGCAACGAGGCGGTGGTGGCGGTTTTGGCGGCGGCCGTGGCCGCGGCGGCTTCGTGCCGACCGGTCCGGCCGGCCCTCTTGCAGGCCGAACCGACATCTATAGTACCGGCACCGGAACGCCTGCGCTGGTCGGAAAGGCTACGCCAGCCGGCGAACACTACTTCATCATCGGGTCGGTGGATCAGTCGCAGCAGCAGATCCTGCTCAAGGCCCCAACCGAGATCACTATCCTTCTCAAGGTCACACCAGACACGAAGTTCGACAGCGAAAGCGGCAGGCCTCTGAAGCTGTCGGATTTCCGTGCGGGCGACACGGTATGGGTCATCTATAGCGGCACGGCCAACGACGCGACCGCCAAGCACCTGCGGGCGGGTGGGATGACGGTCCCGGACCTGCACAAGTACTTCCTCGACTACGCTGAAATCAAGTAACCGCCGATGCCGCCGGCTTCACTTTGAAGCGTCCGGCGGCATTTTCTTTTCTACGCGTGCGTTTCTCCCTTCCAACTGAAGTCCGGCTCCGCAACCTGCCGTTTTGCTCGCCGCAATCGGTGACCGAAGCGCGCAATAGCGCATCGCCAGATGAACGGCAAGATTTGAAGCGACGGTCGTGATGCCAACGCCGCCTTTCGACCCGGTGAGTGACCGGGTGCCTGATTTTGGGCACAGCGCCTTCGGGGCGAAACTTAATGCTGCTGGCGGCGACATACTTCGCAGATCCGAGACGGTCGATACCGAGTGCCGCGCGCGGGCAATATGCGAAGCGCGTATGTCAAAGCCGTCTAGGCTTCGCCGTCCGAACCAGCGAGGTGAAGCGGCTGCTCGCTCGCTGTGGCTTCTGGACGGTCTACGTAGATGTACGTTTCTTCCCCCAACTTTCTCCGTAAATTCATGTAGAACAGGTGACGATTTGGGCGCGCGTTCGGTTGAACCGGCGAGCAGAGGCCATGTTTTTTTAGTATCTGGAGCAAATTTTGGTTGAATAAGACGCGGCTGAGTGTATCTTCGTGGGGACAGGTTTGTGCAAGGAAAGAGATCACTGAACTACAGATGTCAGGATTCCGACTGCCGCCACGAAGTCCGCATTCCAGAAGCACGGTACACGCATCCAGCCAATCCGAAATGCTCCCGCGGCGGGAAAACGAAACAGCCGTACTCGAACCCCACGCCGCGAGTACTCAACGTCCATCTCAATGCTCAAGTGAAATCAAGTCCAACGTTGCATCAGACCCGTTGACGAAAACTTTTCAGGTGGAATAACGATGCGCGACTACATCAGCCTTTTCTTTGTTCTGTGCCTCCTCGGTGGCGGCACGGTATTGCTCTACGACGGAATTGTCGACGCTGGCAGGATGCAGGGAGCGATTATCCTGTTTGGCGCGACTCTGCTTGCTCTCGGAGCCTTTATCCTGGCGCCCGTTCTCCGCGAATGGAAAGAATGGTGGGAGTGGAGAAAACGGATCCGCAAGTTTGAGAGCCAGTCGTCGCTACCTCCGTCGGTGTAAGAAAGTGTTAGGCGTCAGCGCCCGGGCCGACGGCGACCACGAAGTATGTCGTCGGCTTGTCGCTCGGGTTGGTAATGCCGTGCTCCTCGTTTGAGCGGACAAAGGCAGCAGAGCCTGGTCCGATGCGGTGAGCTTTCCCCTCGATTGTGATTTCCGCCGTTCCTTCGCGAACCAGCCACATCTCGGTGTGCTCGTGATAATGGGGCGGATGCGGTGCGCCGCCCGGCGGCAGGGTCGTCTCGTGGACCTCGATGGATTCCCCGGTGGCGAGTTTGCCTTTCAGGATCGCGCGCGTAGTAACGGCAGCGGAGGATTTCACCGGCAGGCTATCGAACAAATACACGGCCGACGGAAGAACGTTTGATGCAGGCGCCGCTTGCGCAGCGGACGATTCAGAAATCGCCGACGCCAACGCGCCCTGCGCAATTGCGACAGGCAAAATCGACATCAGATTCCGGCGATCGATCAACATTTCCTCACCTCGCTCAGAAAACCAGTCGCTCCCGGTTTGCACGCAAAGCGCTCGCCTACCAGGCGCGGCCACGGATTGTACCAAAAGCGAGCGACATTGGCCTTCTGTTCCATTCTTGAGAGATAAGTCGATCGGGGTCGAAGCGGAAAGCGGTCAAGGCCCGCGCGTCATCTAAATCCGATCGCCCGGGGTCGTCGGCAGAAATAACTTGGCGTGCGGGTTCTCCCGACCGAGGGAACCTCGCACGCCAATTCTTAAGTCAAAAGCAGTTCAGCAGTTAGTGGTTTACGTTGGTGATCGCGAAGTTCGTTCCGACCGGCAGAGCGGTGGACGACGAAACCTCCGCTGTTGCGAAGATCCGCCCGCCCGCGTGCCCGGAAACCTCAACCGGAATTTGCACGGTCTGCTCGCCTCCCACGTCGAGGCGTCCGATCGTGACGACAATCACGTGGTCTTGCACGGTAACGGTGTCGCTCGCTGTTCCCGTAAACGAAACGTTCCGAGGAACGAAAAAGCGGACCTGCGTTCCGTTCAGCGCATACCGAGAGCCGTTCCGGACCGTAACCGAATAGTTGAACTTCTGTCCGGCCGACACCTTCGAGGGGGCGCCGAGTGTAGCCCAGACCGAGAACAGAACCTCGGGCTTGGTGACCGTCCATTTGTCGAGCAGCGCGGACGTGCCGGTCGCCGGAGAAGAAACAACCTGGCCCGTCGCGGGGTCGATCTCCGTATCCGGAATCGGATCGTTGACCGGCTTGCCGTTGATATCAGTTCCGTACGGGGCCGGATCGCTCGACGTTGCCGAGGAGGTGCTTTGCAGAGGCTCGCTGATCTGGTACAGCGTCAATTTGTTGTCGTCGACGACGACCTGGCCGAACGAGAAGATCTTGGATTTGAGCTTCGTGGTGATTTTAGGGCCGGCGCCGGCACCGGGAACGAAATTGACCATTTCGGGGTTCGTGAGGTTCGTATCGAGCCACGAAGCCGGGCCCTGCGGAACCGTCAGCCCGGGTTCATCGGTGAACGTTCCGGTGGCAGAATCGTCCTGGTCAAGACCCACACCGCTGCCGCGGGGAGGCGCGAAGTCACCATCAAAGTCGCGATTGCCGCCTGCTCCTTCGACTAAGTAAAGAACGCCGTCCGGCACCGTGTCCTTCGAGCCGTCAAAGCTTTCGTCCACATTGACCGCAGGAGTTCCGGCCGTCGCGCTGACCGGGCCCGCCGTGCGGCTCGTCGCGCGAACCGGCAGCGTCCGCTGGTAATTGTGCTCGTGGCCGTTGAAGACCATGTTCACGCCATGGTCCTCGAGCAATTTGGCGATCGCGCGCATCTGGTTATTCACGATGGTCGCATCACCGGACGAAAAGGCCGGCTGATGGAACACCACGATCTTCCATAGCGCGTTGCTTGAATCCAGATCGTTGATGATCCACTCCCGCAGCGCCGTGGGGTAAGCGGTAAAGACTGGCGGCGCCGCGTTAAACGCGTTGGTGCTTGGAAGATTGTCATTGAAAAGATGCGGGTCGGCGTCAAGGAACAGGAAGTGGGCCGTCCCGTAGTCGAACGAATAGTTGCTCTGGTGATCGATCTGGACGCTGGGCCCGCCACCGGTGTCAACCTTGGTCGAGTCGCGGAACGCCGCGATGGCAGCCGGCGAAGTGTAGCTTGTACCTTGATAGCCAAAGGTGAAGCCGGTCGCAGAGGGCGTATCGCCATTCCACGCGTATTGAATGTCGAACCCGGTGGGGCCGTTTTGCGGGAAGTAGAAATCGTTGAAGAACGACAACGCATCGCCGCCGCTCAGGTTTCCGCTGAAGAGCGGTGCGGAATTATCGGCCAGCAGGTTCGCCGAGACGCCGGTGCTACCGAGGTCGTGGTTGCCATCGACGGGGAAGAACAGCTCGCTGCGAAGGATCGGGGCGCCGGCTTCGTTCGAGTTCTGATTGCTGTTGTAAACGGGGAAAAAGAAATCGCGATAGTTGTCCTCCGTGCCTTCGTTGTAGACGTTGTCACCCGAATTGAGGATGAAATCCGCCGGCGGGCGCGATGGCTGGTTCGGAAGTGAGATGTTCGAGGCGTTGTAGATCAGGTGCGCGATGCGCGCTTCGTAATCCACAATGCGAGCCGGATTCGAATTCGGAACCGTGGGAAAGAAACCTTCGTCACCCACGACGACAAAGGAAAAGTTCGGACCCAGTTTGCGAGTCCGGAACGATGCTGTGAAGCCGCCTCCGGGCATGCCCGGTCCGGTGACTGTGTACGAGTAAACCGTGTCGTAATGGAGACCGCCAAGGACCGCCGTGTAGTTCGAGTGCGCGCCGTACGCGCCGGGAACGGCCGGCAGCGACGGGTCGGTCACCAGATAATTGTCGACCACGCGCGCCGAGGGAACCACTGTGCGCCGATCAAACTTCGAAGAGTTGAATTGCACATTGTAAGCGGAGGCGTTTGGCGACGTCTCATCGGTTTGCCAAGCGACGACAATCTGATCCGCGAAAGCGAGTTTGCCTTGATCGCCCAGCTGGATGTAGGGCGCGAAAGTAACATGTTGACCTTGGGCAACGGGAGCACACGCAAAGCTCATGACCACGGCGGCAGCGCAAAGCGCTGAAAACAAACTACTCCGAACGAATCGCTTCATACGCGGGGACCTCCTCGGCATTCGATCTCTCCGGCCGCGCATTTCAGCAACGGCCTTCGCGCGAAGAGGATGGGCCACTCCGATCACAATCCGATGAATGAGAGTTCAATATTCATCCACACGGCTTTGCCAAAAGGCTGAAGTCGGTCGAGCCGCCGACAACCCGGTCGTTTACCTACAATTCATCTGACTGTGGCATCTGTTGTTGCCCAGGTGTGAGTGGACAGCAGGGAATTCGCAAAAGGGAGAGACTCGTGCGGGCAGCCCGGCGGCGTTTTCTTTGGCAATTCGGATGGCTGGCGGCTGGCGCTTTCCTGGGTCCGGTCGAAGCCGCGGACCGTCGCATGGATGCGCTGCCCACCGACGAACCGTTACTCGATACCGCGGCTCTGGCCCGATACGTCGACGCGCTGCCGGTTCCGCCCGTGCTGGAGCCTTCGGGAACGCGCACGAACCCGGCGGATCCGAACACAACAATCCCCTACTACCGCGTCGCGATGCGCGAGTTCCAAATGAAAGTCCATCGCGACGTACCGCCGACAAGGTTTTGGGGCTATCAGGGCGCTTGCCCCGGGCCGACGATCGAAGCGCGCAGCGGCAGCCCGCTTTTGGTCGAATGGTCCAACGAATTGCCCGAGAGGCATCTTCTTCCGATCGACCACACCCTGCACGGCGCGGAGGCCGATAAACCTGACGTCCGGACGGTCGTACACTTGCATGGAGGTAGAACCGGGCCCGAGAGCGACGGCTATCCGGACGATTGGTTCACAACGGGCAAGTCAGCAAGCTGCTTCTATCCGAATCGGCAGGACGGGACGGCGCTGTTTTATCACGACCACGCGATGGGAATCACCCGGCTGAACGCGGCCGCTGGGTTGATGGGTCTCTACCTGATTCGCGACGATTTCGAGGATTCGCTGAATCTGCCGCGTCGCGCCCACGAAATACCCCTGGTGATTTTCGATCGCTCTTTCAGACCTGACGGCCAGCTTTTCTATCCCGTTTCCACGAGACCTGACACCCCGTGGGTCTCGGAATATTACGGGAGCGCGATTCTGGTGAACGGGAGAATCTTTCCCTATCTCGACGTCGAGCCGCGCAAGTATCGCTTCCGGCTGCTTAACGCTTCGAACGGCAGCTTCTACCGGTTGTCTTTTTCGGCGGAAAATCGTGTGAATTCCGAAACGGTCGACTTCTCGGCGATCGGAAGCGAACAGGGGCTGCTTGCGGCACCAGCACAGATGAAGGTTTTGATTCTGGGACCGGCCGAGCGCGCCGATCTTATCGTTGACTTCAGCGGCAAAGAGGGCAAAGAGCTTTTCTTACGGACGGACGCGGCGATGGTGATGCAGTTTCGCGTGTCTTCGAAACG
>Ga0210401_10000970_pt1 | contig 34519 bp, 33 predicted proteins | sample IncBWH32MmetaG_FD_150866 | JGI IMG/M metagenome (GOLD analysis project Ga0210401, IMG submission 150866) | Forest soil microbial communities from Barre Woods Harvard Forest LTER site, Petersham, Massachusetts, United States - Inc-BW-H-32-M | ecosystem: Environmental > Terrestrial > Soil >... | reverse complement strand
CGCCTTCACGGGTGCTACCACCTCGCGTAAAGGATATTTCGAAGTGGCCAACAAGGGCACCATATTCTTCGATGAGATCGGCACCATCAGCATGGAGACGCAGGCCAAGCTGCTGCGCGTCATTCAGGAGCGCGAGTTCATGCCGGTCGGTTCCACCGAAACCATAAAGGTGGATGTCCGGATCATCGCGGCCACCAATGCCGAGCTGAAGAAACTGGTGGAGGACGGTAAGTTCCGCGAGGATCTGTATTATCGGTTGAACGTGATCAATCTGGCGCTGCCTCCACTGCGCGAGCGTAAAGAGGACATTCCACGCCTGGTGGAGCACTTCTTTACCAAATATAGCCGCGATAACGAGAAGTTTCTGGACGCCGAGGGGAAAAGCCAGTTGCGCTTCGAGCCGGATGCCATGCAACTGCTCATGGACTATAACTGGCCCGGCAACGTGCGTGAGCTGGAGAATGCGGTCGAGCGCGCCGTAGTGCTGGCATCGCACATGACCGTCCCCGTAGATGTCATGCCCGATTCCATTCTGCAAGCCGGAGGCGTCCGCATCCGCCGCGATGCCAGCGGCACGCTTCCAGCCGACGCTTCACTGTTCGAAGTGGTCGCCGATTTCGAGCGCCGCAAGATCATCGAAACGCTCGAAACGGTGAACTGGAGCCAGACCGACGCCGCCGAAAAGCTCGGCATTCCGCTGTCGACCCTCAATCAAAAGATCAAACGGCTGAACATCGAAGTGAAGCGCAAGGGTTCTTCGGGCGCGGCTCCGGCGGCGTGACATTCAGTTTCCTTACGCGGGATGATCACCAAAGAACTGCGGCCAACCACTCCTAACGTGGGTCTGCTTCACTTTTTCCAGCTTCGACACCACGCACGACGTAGTGGCGGTCGCGTAAATCTTCCCGTGAGGCCCATATAACGCGACCCTTGGCGGTGATTGCCCGGCTCCCCGCGTGTGTCACCTGCGTCTCCGCGCGCAATCGGATACGGCAATCGTCGCGGCGCGCACGAAGCGAACATGCAAATCGCCACTCGGCCGGCGAGCCCTCGCAGGCGGACACGACCCTCCGCCGCTTCTACATACAAGATGCCCAATCTGGGGAGGATCGGTCGAGTCGGTAGCTTCCCCCCAAAAGCACGTTGTAGCGTCCAAGTAGCGCTTCACACCAGTACCGTTCCGCCATCGATCACGAGCGTCTGCCCAGTGCCGAACTCTTCCTGCATCAAGAACAGATAGGCTTGCGCTATGTCATGAGGTTCGCCGACTCGGCCCACCGGCAGACTATTGCCCACGCTCTCATACAGGTGCTCGCGTTCTGCTGCCGTCATGTTCTGCCAGAGGTTCGTCCGAACAACTCCAGGGGACACCGCATTCACGCGAATCGGCGCCAACTCCAGGGCAAGGGCGCGTGTCAGAGCTTCGATTGTTCCGCAGACACTAGCGGCAATAACCCATCCTTTAAGCGGACGCTGCCCGGCAACTCCGGTCGTGAGCACAATAGAGCCACCCTTGCGAATATTCTTGCTTCCGTACTTAACCGCAGCGAGAGCCGCCCAATAACGCAACTCAAAGGCTCGTCTGGCGTGTTTCAGATCGGTGGTGGCAAGGTCCTGCAAATGGAGGTTATCTCCAGCCGTGAATACCAAGTGATCAAAAGCGCCAAGCTTCGTAAAGAGAGTTTGGACGGCCTGTTCGTCCGAGAGGTCAAGGGTTTGGCCCTGCGCGTTTTCGCCCAACGATTCAACCGCCTTCTGAACTCGTTCCGCGTTGCTGGAGGCGATAACGACGTTTGCGCCTAGCGATTCCGCCTGCTCGGCGACTGCCAAACCAATTCCCGAGGAACCTCCCAAGATGACGACCCGCTTGTTCTGTAAACCGTTTCCTTTGTGCATTGGATTCTCCGTTCTGCGCACTTCTTTCTGCCTACACAGTCAAAGATGACGTTGGTCTCCTATGCGGATCATGCATAATGATCATGATGTCCATGCGTTTAGAGAAACTGCGTCAGGTCGATTTGAATCTCCTGATTACGTTCGCAGCTATTGCGGAGGAAAAGAGCGTCACGGCGGCAGCGTCAAGGCTATTGCTGAGCCAGCCAGCTGTTAGCCGGGCGCTTCAGCGCGCACGCGCACTGTTTCAGGATGACCTTCTGGTCCGCTCACCGCATGGCTTCGAACTCACGTTGCGAGGCCGCAAGATCCTGGATGAGCTTGAGGGTCTGGTTCCCAAGATGGAGCATCTAGTCGCGCCCACTGCCTTCGATCCAGTCCGGGAGAAGAGCCACTTCCGCATTTCAGGCCCTGACAATGTTTGCACGGTCGTGCTCCCGCGTTTATGCCGGCAATATGGGAACGGGCGCTACCAAGTGCTTTTTGAATTCCATCCGTGGCAGAGTGGCATCGCTGAGCTGGTGGAACACGGGCAACTGGATCTTGTTCTCCACATTGATGACGGGCTTCTTCCGTCGCACTTTCAGTCGGAAAGGCTCTATCGCGAGGATTGGATTTGTGCCGTTGCGCATGACAGCCTCTTTGGCGACTCGCTATCGCTTAAGCAATACCTGGCGGCAAGCCACATCGTCGTCTCCACTTATGCTGGGGTGCAGACCATTCCGGACAAGCAATTGGCGGCTGTCGGCGCCAAACGCAACTCTTGTATACGAGTGCCTTACTTTGGCGTTGCCCTGCAGTGTCTCGCGGGCACCGAACTTGTACTGACGCTAACTAGTGGCTTGACGTCAGTTGTCAAACGAGATCGCAAGCTGCGTCTCGTGAAGGCGCCGCAGGAATTTCACGCTTTTCACTTCCTGATGGCTTGGCATCCGCGGCTCAACACCGATCCTCGTCACGTGTGGCTTCGCGAGGCGATGCGATCAACGACCGCGGGTCTCGATGCATAAGCGAAGGAACGGACAGCTGGTTGGTTGATTGCTACCGCCAGCCGCCCAGGATAGCTCCCATCAAAACCAGCGCGACGGTAAGATACTCTCCATTCACAATCCCACCCAAACACCGCCGGAAGACCAGCGGTCGCGACCCCATTCCGAACCCCGCGGCGAATACCACAGCCCTCCCACTAGCAAGCGTTACCTCTTTGACTCACCCCATTCCTTAGCCCAACTCTATCGGCCCGCTAACAAAGCGCCGGCGTAGCCGGCTGTAGGATGCCGGAGTAGCTGACAGCCCCGCCACTGATTCTAAACACGCACCGACGATTGCTTGCTGGCATAATCCTACGTCGGAGGCTCGATGTCAGAACAAGGGAAGCGTTTGCGACAGCACCTGCCGAGCCGTTTTGGAGAATGGACCATCAGTAAACGAGGCGACTAGGTAGGGTCGGCATCTTGAAAATCACTTGAGAACCAGATAGCATTTCTTCGGAGCCTTCCGCGAATGATTTTGCTCAAGAGCGTGGGTGCCGGAGTCTCGGGCTCCATGAGTTTGTCCGTAATCCGTCGCCACGATTCGTGGTCCTAGCGCTCTAACGCCCATCCTGAGCGTTATCACCCAGCCCATCCTTCCTGTGGCGCTGTAACTATCATGTTTCTAGGGTTCTGGCGTGGCAGACTTCATGCAATACGTGTCCAGAAAGCTGTGTTTGTCCTCCCGATTGCCTTTGCGCGTTCCGCCTTCGCCCAGGCCGATCTACTGTATTTCCGCCGCCAAAGCGTGAGTGGAGCGTTCCAGACGGGGCCGAGAGCCAGTGCTGGGTAGGCGCTCGATAGAACCAACACCAATGTATAGTCCGCCACCGAGTTGCAACCAAGAACGGTTTGGTCTTGGGCGGAACCTAATGAACAGATGCTCGACTCCGCGCAGGTGTATCGGCAATTGCAAAGGTCCTCCCTGCACGTGTAGAAAGAACCGCCGCAGAAATCCATCCATCAGGCAGACCCGGAAATTCATTTTCCGGCCTGATTTCGAGCCAGGAATTCATTAGGATCTATCCTAATTGCAACGGATCAGTACGCCTTAACGTCCGGGAGACAATGGTAAAAGCGGCGGTTCGTTCACTGGCATGTCTCCCACTGTTCTGGGCCCACCTTTGGGCGCAGGGGCTAGACGTTATGTTCGTGTTGGAAACGTCTCCGGGCACGGAGCAGCAGATCGGCTTGATCCGTCCGCGGGATCTGAAGGAGGGTGATAGAGCGGGAGTAATCGGCTATGCACGCTCGGTTCAAATGCTTCAGTCACTTACGGAGGACCATGAAGCGTTGGCCACGGCGCTGCAACGAGCCGGTATGCGGATCACAGTCAGCCCGTACTCCGGCCGGTCACCGGCAGCCGGCCGGGGCTCGCTCGCGGGAGGCCAAGTCGTTCAAGGCGAGACAGTCGATCTCTCGGGAGCACTGCGCCAAGCACTTCGCGAACTTGGTGATAGGGGTTCTGAAGTGCGAAAGCGCGTGGTTATTGTGCTGGATGCCAGCGAGGACCCCACGCTGGGCAACAATCTAGATTCGCTTAAGGCGCTGGTGGCGGCGGGCCGGACGCGGCTATTCGCCGTTGCGATTAGTGTAGGTTCAGGCCGGGCCTATTCTTTTCCTGTAATGACAGCTCAGTCCCTAGATCAGCTAGCAAAGGATTCTGGTGGGCGAGTGTTTCGGGGCCCATGGGATCTCAAATCCATTCTCGCGGCGGCGCGCAAACCATAGCTTGAGTTGCGTCGCAGTGAGCGCGGCAGACCCGTTTGTTGTGGGATTCCACCCGCTCGACCATGAAGCCGCCGGGTCTGGCGAGCGTCTCAAGCGCGGTTTCGCGTTCGAATGGTCGCCCGTGTCAAGTGCATGCCTTGTACAAACTAACGAGTGCCCTCAGCTTTGAAAAGACCACTGCCAACACGGTATCCCGATGGGAAACTGCCACCTACAAACCGTCGATTGCCGGCCGTGACGTGCTGGCCCGATTCTTCGAAGAAGTTACTCTCTATGCGCGATTCCGAAGGGTGCACCGAGCGAAACGAAAGGCTTGATGCCCGCGACCCGACTTGCGCAGAACCCGCGCCGCTCTGTGTCACTAACTATGAGATTTTGTGTCACGTTCTCCGACACGAATGTCAACAAGTCTAAAATCCTATACCGGCCCCCTCCGGGTCTTGACTGAAGCCGGGCCCGCGGATTATAATCAGTCAGCTTACTAAGATAACTATGGCAAGACACGACGCCCTGCAAGGCTCGCTACCGCTACTGATCCTCAAGATTCTAGATCGGCGCGGCCCCCTCCACGGCTACGGCATTACAGCCTGCATCGAAGCCGTCTCCGATCTGCTGCGCGTCGAGGAAGGTTCACTCTATCCCGCGCTTCATCGCATGGAAGAGAGCGGTTGGGTCCGCGCGCGATGGGAGACCACCGAAAACAATCGTCGAGCTCGCGTCTACGAAATCACTGCCCTTGGACGCAAACAACTGGAAGCAGAAGAGCGGCGCTGGACGTCTATCACTGCTGCCATAACGCAGGTTTTGAAACAAGCTTAACCCTATGTCTTGGGTCACCCGCCTCGCTAATGCCTTCCGCCCCGGAAAAACCGCCGCCGATCTCGACGAAGAAATGCAATTCCATCTCGACCAGCGGATCGCCGATCTCCTTAACTCCGGAATGCCGCGGAACGAAGCGGAGCGCATTGCGCGACGGCAGTTCGGCAACCAACTCGCGACACGCGAATCGAGTCACGAGATCAAGTCGGCGGCCTGGATCGAATCGCTATTCCGCGATTTCCGTTTCGGCCTGCGCATGCTCTTGAAATACCGCACCGCGACCTTCGCCGCCATTGCTTCGCTCGCGCTGGCCCTTGGAGCCTGTACCGCCGCGTTTTCCCTCATCGACGCCCTGATGCTTCGCCCGCTCCCGGTTCGTGATCCGCATCAACTCTTTGATCTGGCGCGCGTCTTCCCGCCGTTCATGAGCCCCAACAACCAGCCGCGCGAATTCGACCAGTTCAGCTACCCGCAATTCAAGCTCCTCCGCGACGTGGCACGCGACTCCGCGGATCTTTTCATGACGATCTACAGCGGCGGATTTCAGCCCGCGCTTTTCAACGGCGCCGCCGGATTGTCCGAAAATATTCGCACCGGGTATATGGACGGCCGCGGCTTCGAAATCCTGGGCGTTAAACCGGCGTTAGGCCGCCTTATTCAACCCGACGATGATTCACGTGCCAACGGGCACCTTGTCGCCGTGATCAGTTATCCCTTCTGGAAACGGCGCTTCGGCGGCAGCCCCGCGGCCCTGGGCCGTAAGGTCACGTTCCTCGGGGATACTTTCGACATCATTGGCGTCACCTCGCCATCGTTTACAGGCCTCCAGCCTGGCTATCTCACCGATCTCTGGTTTCCTCTGACCCAAGCCGCGGACCCCCGCCTTCAGGCTGAGGACGTCGAACTGGCCGCCATCTGGGGGCGCGTCCATCCAGGTCTCCAGAAATCCCAAGTTCGCGAGCCCCTCCAGGCCGCATTCACCAACGCTCTACGTGAGCGTCTGCGCATCAATCCTCCACGAAACCTCCACGGCGACCAACTCCGTCAATTCGCCGATCAGCCGCTCATCCTCCGTGACGCCTCCCGAGGCAGCGGACGCGACACGCTGTTCCGCGCGCAGTTCCGCAGGCCGTTCGAGATCCTCGCGCTCATCTGCGCGCTGCTGCTCTTGCTCGCCTGCTCTAATGTCGCCAATCTCATGCTCGCCCGCGCCTCCGCACGTGATGCTGAGATGGCTCTTCGCACGTCACTCGGTGCAACACGGTCCCGCCTGATTCAACAAATGCTCATCGAAAGCGGGCAACTCGCATTCATCGCGACAGTCCTCGCTCTGATCTTCACCGCCTTCGCCGCACCGGCGATTGTCGCGCGGTTGGGACCCTCCGAGCTTCCCGCATTCCTCGACGTCGCGCCCGATTCGCGTTCACTGGCCTTCGCCGCCGCGTTGAGCGTGCTCAGCACCATCCTGTTCGGCCTCGTCCCCGCGCTGCGCGCATCATCCACGCGACCCGAAGCGGCTCTCAAAGACCGCGGAATGCAGCACTCCGCGCGCCTCGGATCGTTGCGCTGGATGCTGGCCGCGCAGATCGGCTTCAGTGTTGCGGTCCTGTTCCTCTCGGGACTGCTTCTGCTCTCATTCCGTAAATTAATCGCCGTCGAGCCCGGATTCGCCCCCGACAACGTAGTTCTGTTCGACCTCGGTCCGCGCGATCCTTTTAGTCGCCATCCCGATTCCGGCCAAAGACTGCTCGAACACATCCGCGATCTCCCGGACGTCCTCGCCGCGAGCCTCACTGCCCAGCGGCCCATGGGCGGCGACATGGTATGGATCATGGCGCCCTTCGTCCGTTTCGCCGGCCGTGCCAACGAAGTCATCCGCCCGGACGAAGTTCCCGTTTCCAACGCCTTCTTCAATGCCATGCAAATCCGCTGGATCGCCGGCCGCGATTTTCTTCCTGAGGAAATAGCGCGCGGCTCCGCGTCCGTGATCGTGAATCAGGCATTCGTGGAGGCCTTTCTTCCTGGAAAAAATCCCATCGGCGAAATCTTCGATACCATGGGCGACGATTCCAACCCGGTTCGCCACCAGGTCATCGGTGTCGCCGGAACCATCCACTACAACCGCCTTCGCGAGCCCGATCCGCCTACCATCTACACACCGCTCCGCGACGCCAGACGCGCCACTTTGAACATTCGCGCCCGCTCGACCTCAGCCGCGGCCCTGGAATCGCTTCGCAAGGAAATCGAATCGGTAGCGCCCACGCTAACGGTTCGCAACAGCATACTTCTCGAGTCCCAAATCGACAACACGCTTCTCAGCGAACGCCTTCTCGCCCTACTCGCCGGATTTTTTTCTGGCGTCGCGGTCCTGCTCGCCGCGGTCGGGCTCTATGGCGTAATCAACTACGCAGCCGTTCGCCGCACGCGCGAAATCGGAATCCGCATCGCACTCGGTGCGGGCCGCGCTTCTGTTGTCCGCCTGATCGTCTCTGGTGCCTCGATCTCCGTCGTGGCTGGGATCGCGCTGGGAATCGTCGCGGGGATAACGTTGGCCCATTATCTGGCATCCCAGCTATTCGGCGTCACGCCGACGGATTTCTGGAGTTTAGCGGCCCCGATTATGAGCATAGTACTCGCCGCTCTCGCGGCATCTCTCCCTCCCGCTGTTCGCGCTGCTCACGCCGATCCCGTAATCGCGCTGCGGCACGAATAATTCTGGACTTTTGTGCCCACGCTGGATGAGTGCGGGCGATCTTCATTTTTGTGTTGACAAACACTGCGCGGTTCTTGTATAAAACTAATAGGTTAATTAACCGCAGGGTTAATAATGATGCCGAGTGATCGATTGAGCACCACGTTTGCAGCGCTTGCGGACCCGACTCGCAGAGCCATCCTGGCACGTCTGCTTTTGGGCGAATGCTCAGTTGGTGAACTTGCCCAGCCATTTGAAATGAGTATGCCCGCGGTATCCAAGCACCTTCGCGTATTGGAGCGCGCGGGATTGATTGCGCAGAGGCGGGACGCGCAATGGCGCCGGTGTCGAATCCAGGCCGGTCCCCTGAAAGATGTGTCCGATTGGACCGAGCGCTACCGCCAAGTCTGGGAAGAGCGGCTGGATCGATTGGACAAGTACGTACAACAACTGAACGCAAAGGAGAAGAAGACTCATGGTAGGAAGCAGCGCAGCCAATAGCGAGAGCTTTAAAGTCACCACGCCGTCGGATCACGAAATCCGTCTCACCCGCCTGTTCAATGCTCCGAGGCGCCTGGTGTTCGAGGCGATGAGCAAACCTGAACATGTGAAGCAGTGGTGGGGCCGGCTGGGCGAGGGCTACTCGGTCCCCGTCTGCGAAATCGATCTGCGCCCCGGCGGCGCATGGCGCTTCGTCAATCGCCACCCCAAGGGAGAGGCCGCATTCCACGGCGAATACCGGGAAATCACGCCGCCCAGCCGCCTTGTGTTCACCGAGATATTCGAACAGTTCCCCGACAGCGTCTCAGTGGTAACGGCCGAATTCACCGAAGCGGGTGGCCAGACGCTTCTCACGACGACCGTGCGCTATCCGTCGCCCGAAGTTCGTGACATTGTTATCGCATCCGGAATGGCTAAAGGCGCAGGCACCAGCTACGATCGCCTTGAGGACCTGGTTGCGGAACTACAGCGGTCTTAACGGGGTAACTGAAGGGGACCGGTTGTTTCATCCCGCGTCCCCCTTGCAATCTATGCCTTCGCAGGCAAGGCAACCGGCGCCTCATGTAGTTCTCGAATCTCTGTTTCGCCTCCACCGGCCACTTGCAGGAAGTACTTGATGTGCTCGATCGCCTCTCGCTTCGAGTTCGCCTGGATGATTGCGAATCCGCCAATCAATTCTTTCGTCTCCGCAAATGGTCCGTCCGTCACGGTGAACTTTCCGGAAGAGAGTCGGACGCGCGCCCCTGCGGCGCTGGGTAGGCATCCCTCGGTCGCGATCAGCCACCCCGCTTGCATCGCCTCTCCAATCAGCTTGCCCATCTCGGCCATCTCCTCCTGGGTTGGAGGCCGTTCAGGCTTGTCCGGTTTGTACAAACACAAAAATCGCATGGTCGATTCCTTTCTTCTATTGAAGCCTTACCCGGCCCCTCGTTAGCGGCCGGATCTCGGTTCTACTGATACATCGAACAAGGATGGGCTAAATCGACAGGTTCAACAGCTATTCTGGAAAAAATTTCTGGTGTGCCAGCAACCGTCATCTAATCATGTCTCAACGCGGCCATCGGATCCACGTGGGCCGCCCGGCGAGCGGGAATCCATGCTGCGCTCAACGCGATTCCGGCCAGGAACAATGCGAGGGCCGCATAGGTCCAAGGGTCCGTAGCTTTCAATCCATACAAAAACGAACCCATTAAGCGCGCGGCCGACAGAGCGCCTAGAACCCCAAGAGTGATTCCGCTGGCCGTCAGCAGGATACTCTCTTTCATGACCCGTCCGAGCACGCGCGCCGGGCCAGCGCCCAACGCCATTCGTATCCCGATCTCGCGGGTTTGTCCGGCCACGACAAACGCCATGACGCCATACAACCCGACCGCGGCGAGCACGACTGCCAATATGCCGAACAGCGCTGTTAACGTCGCCATTAAGCGATCCAGAGCGATTGTTCGATCTACTTGCGCAGACATCGTTGATGCCTCGATGACCGGCAGTCTGGCATTGAGCGCGTGGACCTCGCGCATCAAGGCAGAGATTACTGGCGTTGTCGGTCCAGCAACTCGCACGTGCAGCGTCATGAGGGTGCGGGGACTTTGCCGGAATGGGAGGTACAGGGTCGACTGAGCGTCATCACGCAACGATTCACTCTTCACGTTCTTCACGACGCCCACGATCTCGCAGTCATCCGGTTCACGACCCCTGATAATGATGTGTTTTCCGATCGGGTTCTGATTCGGCCAAAAATGCACGGCGGCTCGCTCATTGACGATCGCTACTTCGTTGGCCTGGCCGTCCTGTTCGGTAAACACCCTCCCAGCCACTAAAGAGGTGCTGAGCGTCTTGAAGTACTCAGGGCCAATCCAGTTGGTCGCGATTCCCGGAGGCTCGTTTGGCTCGGGAAAATAACCCGGTACGCTGATTCGCATGAGTGAGAAGTTGCCAGATAGCGGGCTGATTAACCCCGGACTCGCCGAAAGAACGCCCGGAATAACCCGAGCACGCACCAGCAGGCCGTCGAAGAAATTCTGGGTTGCCGCCTGAGAGTAACCACTGACGGAAGTGTCTATCGTCAGTAATACTAAATGATCTGGGTCGAAACCTGGATCAACGGATTTAAGATTGTGCAGGCTACGCAGAAATAGTCCTGCGGCAATCAACAAGGTCAGCGATAGCCCTACCTGCGCCACTACCGAGACATTCGTGATTGAAAAGAGCCCTCGGACACGTGCTCCCGTTTCACCTTTTAGCGCTGTAACCAAGTCCGGATGCGTCGACTGGATCGCCGGTATGATGCCCGATAGCACACTGACCACCGTTGTAACGGCTAGCGTGAATATAAGCACGCGCCAATCGAGACCCGCGTTGACGATCAGAGCGCCGCCGCCGACCTGCTGCGGCGCCAGTGCCAGCAGCGCATGATCCACCCAGTAAGCCAACGCCATTCCAAGAGCCGCCCCACCGGACGTCAGCAGCAGACTCTCCACGAGCAACTGGCGGACCAGCCGTACTCGCCCGGCCCCAACGGCCAGCCGCACCGCAATTTCCTTTGCCCGGCCGGAAGCGCGGGCCATGAGTAGGTTGGTGATATTTGCGCAGGCAATTAGTAACACGAACGCTACCACCACCATCAACATCAGCAGTGGTCGTTCGTACTGGTTGACTAACTGAACGAAACCCCGGTTCCCGGGCTCCAGGATAATTTTGATGCCAGCCCGGCCAGGCCCGCGAGTCTCGAACTGATGATAAAGGACGTCTAGCGATGCTTGCGCTTGCGCGATGGTTACGCCTTCTTTCAATTTACCGAATGCTCGTAGGAAGTGCGCGGATTGGGACATGCCGACTGCCTTGCGCGGCATAAACAATTCTGTCTGCGTCCCCTGCGCGAAACCACTGAATCCTTTTGGCGTGACGCCGATAATCGTGAATGGCCGGCCGCTGATCTGAATCTGGCGTCCGATCACGTTGCGATCAGCCCCGAATCGCCGCTCCCACAGTCCATAACTGAGCACGCATACTGTCGGCGAATCGGGTATACGATCATCGTCCGGCATCAGAACGCGCCCGAGGATGGCACTCACTCCCAGTGTTTCGAAGAAATTCCCGGAAACGAGTTCTCCTCTCACATACTCAGCGCCTCCGCCATCAGAGAGTGCCGTCGAAGCGCCTGTCACACCGGCGAAACTGTCCAGAACTGTATTGTTGTCTCGGATGTGCTCGTAGGCTGTTGCCGAAATCGCACTTCCGATGAAACGATCCGGAGTGCTCAGCGAGAAAATCACTAGGCGATTTGGGTCTCGCACTGCTAACGTGCGCAGCAGGACCGCATTTACAAGGCTAAAGATCGCAGTGTTCGCACCGATGCCCAACGCGAGCGACAAAACGGCCACTAGCGTGAAGCCTGGCGAGCGGACGAAGCCACGTAGGGCATGACGAGTATCGGCCAGCATGGATCATTAGACGTCGTCAGGCCAATTTTCGTGCAGATCCGCCTAGGTGTCATCAGCCATCATCGACCTAACAACTTTTCGATGACTTCGTCCAATGCAGAAAGATGCGCCCATGTTCGATCCGGATTTCGCTGGCGCTGGGGCTCGCGGGTATGAGCATGTTCAGTGCTCCGCTGGTCTCGGGGGAAGCAACAGATGTCCTAGGGATATGGCGGGGGGAATCGGCCTGTGCGACCGACTCCCCTGCCTGCCACAACGAAAACGTCGTGTACTACATCCAAGAGGTCCCAAACCGGTCGGATCTCGTCCTTGTCCGGGCAGATAAGATCATCGATGGGCGGGCGGTCACGATGGGTACTGCAGAATGGCAGTATGATCGCGCTCAGGCTACCTTGCAATGGCGAACAGCCCGACAGACCTGGCTACTCAAAGTGATCGCAAAACGCCTGGAGGGTACGCTAACGTTGGCGGATGGAACCGTCTTTCGGAAGATCGCACTAGTGAGGGATAAGTAGACGGCCTTGCAGCGGCCTCGAGCCCATGAGCGCACGGCTATTTCAGGACTTGAAAAAGGTTGGACCGTTCATCAGTCCAGATAGGAAAGCCTTCTGGTATTCGCGGCACGGTTCCGGCGGCGGTAAGAGACCGCAGGCCCGCGAAGGTCGAAGGCTGAGCGACCAGCACCCAATCCGATTCCGAACGTCCGATCTTCTCATCGGCTGTTGCGTGAACGTGTAGCGCCGCGTGTCCGCACGCTCCAGCGACCCGGGCCGCGACGGGAACGAGGTTTAGGGCCGAGTTGGAAACGTGGAGTGCCAATATGCCCTCCGGTACGAGATGGCGGAAGTAGACTTCGAAGGACTCGCGTGAGAGCAGATGAACGGGGATGGAATCTCCTGCGAAGGCGTCGACAACCAGAACGTCAAAGTTCTGTGGTGCTTCGCGTTCGAGCGAGAGCCGGCCGTCTCCCAGCACCGTCTCGATGCGGGCTGGTGAGTCGGAGAGGTAGGTGAAGTATCGGCGGGCGAGATCGACCACCGCCGGGTTGATTTCATAGAAGCGGTATGTGTCGCCGGCCCGCGCGTATGCGGCGATGGTACCAGCTCCTAATCCGATAACGCCGACGCGCTGCCCCGGATGCCTGCGCGCCGCGATCGCGCGTTCCACGCCTGAACCGGGCGCGTAGTAGGTGGTCGGCGTGGATTTGCGCGCGCTGTCCAGGAACTGAGTCCCGTGAGAGACGATGCCATGAACCATACTGCGGAAGGTGGCGTCCTGGACGATCCGCACGCCGCCATAGAAATTGCGGGAGCTAACCAGCGCGCTAGCTTCGGTGGAGCGGACGACGGTGGCAGCCGAGACCAGGCCGGCGATCGCCACCATTGCCCAGGCGATGTCGGACATCCAGTGCCGCCGGTATTCGAGGAACAGCGCGGCTACCGCGCTCAAAGCTAAGGCGATGGGCAGCTCGTAGTTACCGGAGAGCAGGTAAGGGGCGCCGAGAGCCACCATTAGGGCGCCCAGTGCCCCTCCCAGCGAGAGCATCAGATAGTAAGACGATAGGCCCGCCGCGCCCGGCTTGCGGCGCGCGAGTTCGCCGTGGAAAAACATGCAGGCCACGAACAAAAACGCGGTGAAGAACGGGATAACAAGCTCGACCCACGAGCCAGGTGCTTCATGCAGCAGCAGCCAGGCGGCCGCCAGTGTCATAACCCCGAACAGGGGCAAGAAAAGCTTGCGATGATACCAACCGTCGCTCTCGAAACAAAGAATGAGACTGAGCAAATAGACGCTAAGGGGCAAAATCCAGAGAAATGGAATGGCAGCCACGTTCTGGCTAAGGTGGTTCGTTACGGCCAGGGACAGTATCGTAGGGAATGCGGCCAGCAGCAGCCAGATGTTCCTCTGGCTTGTGGACGGCTTTTCATTGGAAGTCAGCGGAGCAGGTCTTGAAACAACCGGTGCCAGCCAGGCGGTCAGGCCGCACAGGACCACGAATCCGCCATAGAGCACGGACCAAATTATGGCTTGAGTCCGGGCGGCGAACCATGGCTCCACGACCACCGGATAGCTGAACAGCGCCACCAGCGATGCGACATTCGAAAGCGCGTAGAAGCGGTACGGCAGCCGGGCTTTAGGAATGCGGGTGAGCCATCCTTGCACCAGCGGGCTGGTCGATGAAATCAGAAAATAAGGCAGGCCTACGGTCATTCCTAGCAGTCCGAGGATACGCGGAATCGGGTCTGCTCCACCCTCCGGTTTCCACCAGACCGCAGGGATCGCGGGTAAGACGGCCAGGCTGGCCGCCATCAAACTGATGTGCAGAAATCTCTGGTGGCGTGCGGACAAGTGGCTCAAAAGAATGTGAGCATACAAGTATCCGAAGAAAAGCACGGCTTGGAAGAAGAGCAGGCAGATGGTCCACACGGCGGCCGACCCGCCAAACCATGGAAAAATCTGTTTGGCGATTATCGGCTGGATTTGGAAGAGAAGAAACGATCCCAGGAAGATCGTAGTCGCCGCAAGTAGCCGATAAGCGCCAATCGATTGGGATCGGGCAGTGGATGGCGATTCGGAAATCTCGATGGCGGCACGCGCCCGTACAAGTCTGGTTCCGGGGTGTAACACCGGCCGCATTGTGTTACCTCCAGAGCTTCCTCTCTTCCGTTTATCGTCTGAATCGTGCTTGGCCTTTATCTAAATTGCGTGGCTGTACCGCAAATCGTGCCTCAGCCGCAGTCTCGCCTGCTAAGGTTTTCGCCTTAGAAAAAGTAATAGGTCTTACAGTACCAAACCTTGACACTCATCCGACACATGAAGTATTCTTAGCCTTCGTTTAGGTTTTTGGTACTTCTCCGGCCTACGGCCCACCGCGTCTGGCAAGTTTTCTTTGGGTCGTGCCGATTTAATCTCAGGAGATCCATGCCACACCAGCCATACTTTGTGGTTGTCTTAGCGCACTCACTCCACGGCAGGCTGCGCCGCATCCACGTCCCGCATAAGGCCGTCTACGGCGCTTTTGTCTTCGCCGTGCTGGGCTGTCTGTTCGTGTTCGGCTTTCTGTCCAGCTATTTACGGATGACCATGAAAGTAGCGCATTACAACACGCTACGCCAGGAAGTCGATTCTCTGCGGGCTAAATACCAGGAACTGCAAACGGTCACCAATCAGAAGAATGAGCAGCTTGCTACGCTGGAAGCGTTCGCCGGCGAAGTTTCAGTAGCTTACGGTCTCAAGCGCACGCCCCAGACGTCGTCCGACATCGCTAACGGACAGACGCTCGCGCCGACGTTTCACGAGTCGCTCGACGAGTACAACTTCCTGCAATCTGCATCGCTCTCGAAGCTTTATCACAACTACGCCAAGCAGTGGCAGATCCATGTTCGTCCCAACCTGTGGCCGGTGGAAGGCCGGGTGTTGAGCTCGTTCGGCGACCGGACTGATCCGTTTTCGGGAGAAGAAGCAATTCACACCGGGATCGACCTTTCGGCGCCAATGGGAACCATCGTGCGAGCCGCGGCGGACGGAATTGTAGTCCACGCCGAGTGGTTGGGTGGTTACGGAAAGCTGGTTGTGATCGACCACGGGAACGGGTTGCAAACCTACTATGGCCACTTATCCCGCTTTGAAGTGGTTCCTGGAGAAGAGATCCGCCGGGGCGATGTCATCGGACGTTCAGGCGCGACTGGCCGGGTCACCTCGCCGCATCTGCATTACGAAGTACGGATGGGCGGAGTCCCGGTCAATCCATACAAGTATCTCGCTAGGTCGGCGGTCGCTCTGACGTCGCACGCCCAACAAGATTTACCATTTTGAGAGCACATCGGCCTGCCTGGCTCCAGCTTTCTGAGATAAGCTAGTTAGTACGCCGGAACGCCCCGGTTGTACTGCCTTCGCACAAAGGAGACTCGCTGTGAAGAAGATGATTGCGTTACGTTTTGCCGCGATCGGAGTCGGGATCGTTCTCCTCACCTCCGCCTATACTCGCATCCACTCCGCGTCTGTCATGTCCGATGCGGCCAAGGCTTTTCTGGCGTCGCTGAACGCCGACCAGCGGGCGCAGGCGACTTTCCAATTCCAGGATGACGAGCGGTTCGACTGGCATTACATCCCTAAACCGCGCAAGGGTCTTCCGCTGCGCGATATGACTTCCGAGCAGAAGCAGCTCGCCCACGCGCTGCTGGCCGCCGGGCTCAGTCAACGAGGCTATATCAAGGCTTCCACTATCATGAGCCTGGACCAGGTTTTGAAGAACATGGAGAACGGCAAAGGACCGCAACGCGATCCGGATGGTTATTTCTTCACGGTCTTCGGCGACCCGTCCGAGACCGGCACTTGGGGATATCGCATCGAGGGGCATCACGTTTCGCAGAATTTCACGGTCGTGAACGGCAAGGTGCAGGGCGCGCCCAGCTTCTTCGGCTCGAATCCTGAAGAAGTGAAGGATGGCCCGCGTAAAGGCGTGCGCATTCTCGCCCGCGAAGATGATTTGGCCCGCACACTGGTTCAATCCTTGACGCCGGAGCAGCAGAAAACGGCCATCGTCAGCAAGGATGCGCCGAAGGACATTCTCACCGAAGCATCGCGCAAGGCAGCTCTCAACGGCCAGCCCAGCGGAATTTCCGTTGCCAAGCTGACTGCGCAGCAGCGCGAGACGCTCCAGACCCTGCTCGATGAATACTGCAATAACATGCCAGAGCAGATCGCGCAGAGCCGCGAAGACCAGATCAAGAAGGCCGGCAATAACATGTTCTTCGCCTGGGCAGGCGGCGAGCAACGGGGCGAGGGACATTATTACCGCATCCAGTCGCCCACATTTCTGGTGGAGTTCGACGACACGCAGGATCATGCCAATCACATCCATTCTGTGTGGCGCGATTTTGACGGCGATTTCGGCTTAGACCTGCTGAAAGATCATTATCAGACCAGCCATCGGTAGCTGCTTTGGCTCTGAGGCGCCGGGCATTCTTGTGGACTCTTGCGTGCGCGCCCTTTGGTCTCGCTGAGAAGGGCGAGGTTGTACCTTCCGAGATCAAGCGCTATAAGGATGCCGCCACCGAGTTCGACGTATTTCGGCTGACCGATCCGGCCCATGAGAGCCGCCTTCCCGCTTATTACGGTCGCGCCTTCCCACACAACGGAAGTTTTCTAATCTATTCGAGCGACCGGTCCGGAACCATCCAGGCCTATCGGATGGATTTAAAGAGCGGCCAATCGCGCTCGCTCACTGATGCAATCAGCTTGGTATCCGATTCACTAACGCTGTCCGACGAACGGAACCTTTGCTACCTGGATGGGCGCTCGCTGTTCCTTACCAATCTCGGCACTCTGCGCGGTCGCGAAGTTTATCGGATTGAAGAAGGGTTCGAGTTGGGCCACGGCTTTAGCCTGTCTGAAGATGGTCTGTACGCCGCGCTGGTCGAGCAAAAACCCGGAAGCAGCCGGCTGCGGCTGATCGCCATGCGCACCGGGACCGCCACTACGCTGGCTGAGGCGAGCGATCCGATTTCCGACCCCATGCCGCGGCCCAAGCGAACCGGCATGTTGTACCGGCGAGGGATGAACGAGCTATGGCTGGTGAATTTCGCCGGCGCGCAAAATCGAAAGCTGCGGCTGGCGGAGGGCGGCCTGGGTCCGGCAATGTGGTCGGCCGACGGCAGAACGGTCTTGTATTTGAACTTCCCCGCGAGCGCGAAACAGTTGAATAATATCCGCGAGTGTACGCCCGATACGAACGAGGACAAGTACATCTCGAGCACCAGTCAGTTCGTCGCCTTCAATCGCAATGGTGATTCAAGTGTGTTCATCGGCGCCAGCGGCAGTAAGGCTTCCCCCTATGTGCTCCTGCTGGTCCGCTCGGTCAAGCGAGAGCTGACATTGTGCGAACATCGCGCCAGCGATCCAGGAATGGCCGCACCGATGTTTTCTCCCAATAGCCAGCGCATCTTTTTTCAGAGCGACCGGGATGGAAAGATGGCGATCTATGCCATGACCGTGGATCGCTTGGTAGAGGCGACCGAGGCTGACGAGCGGTGAACGTTTGTCGAACGCAGCGTGGGGCAGGTCCCCGACCTGCCAATGTCTAGCGGCGCTCGGTTTCCACTTCCGCGACCAAATCGCTCGCGGCGAGCGAATTCCGAAGTACCGCTTGCAGCAGCGCCCGAGTGTCCTCTGTGCGAGGCTCGCGGAACATCTGCTGAGTTGATCCGCATTCGATGATCCGTCCGTTCTGCAGAATTGCGATTCGCTGGCAGAGCGACGCCACCGACAACAGGTCGTGCGAGATGAACAGCATGGCCATGTTGAGCTCTCGATTAAGACGCTGGAACAACGCCAAAATCTCGGATTGTGTGATCGCGTCCAGTGCACTGGTGGATTCATCGGCGATCAACAAGCGCGGCCGGTGCAAAATAGCCATAGCGATCAAGACGCGCTGCGCCTGTCCCACGCTGAGCTGCCGCGGATAGCGGTCGAGAAACCGCTCTTCAGCGGGAAGGCTCACTAGATCGAACAACTCCAGCGCCCGTTCCTTCCACAGCTTTGCCTCGGAATTGTGTGCCCGCCATGCCTCGGAGATCTGCGTCCCAATCCGCAGCGCCGGATTGAGCGAGGCGATGGGGCTCTGCAGCACCAGCGCGATTTCGCGGCCGCGTATATGCCGCATCTCGGCGGCTTTCAATTGAAGGAGATCCCGCCCCTCGTACAGGATTTCGCCGCTAACCACTCCGCCTTTATGATCCAGCAAACGCAATAGCGCGAGCGCGATCGTGCTCTTCCCAGACCCGCTCTCGCCAACCAAACCAAGGATTTCACCTTCTTCCATCTCCAGCCCGACCTCGCGCAGGACCCCCGGCTTATTGGGATAGTCGACCGAGATGCGGGCTTGAAGAAGCGGGATCATCGCTGGCTGACCAAAGTGCCGCCTACTGTAAGACGTTCCGCGTTCCAATAGATCTGGGGCCGCAGCTTAGCTGGCGAGACGTTTCTTACATTGGGCGAAATAGCCGACAGAGCGTTGGGGTTGACCAGAAATATAAAGGGTGCCTCTTCCCGCGCGATCTGCTGCACCTTATCGAAAAAGACTTTGCGCTTGGCCGGATCTTGCGCGGCCGTCTGAGACTGCATCAACCGGTCGATCACCGCCTCCCAGGGTGTTTCGGGCGACTTCTGGTTCGGATTCCATTGATGGTTGGCCGCGGAGCTCAGCCAGATGTTCATCTGTGCATTGGGATCCACATCGACATTAGTAAATGCCATCAACACTGACTCATAGTTGAAGCTGCGGCTGATGCGCTCAATCAGGGAAGGGAAGTCGAGGGTAACAACATTGAGTTGGACGCCCAGCTTGGCCAGATCCTGTTGGATCAATGCCAGCATGCGCTCGTGATTCTTGTTGCCGGCGTTGGTGATCATGGAGAATTCCACCTTATGGCCCTCGCGGTCGAATAAGGCGTTGCCAGTGCGCCGGAATCCGTCACGTTCCAGGCGATCGAGCGCTGCTGGCGCCGAATACACTATCGGTTTCAAAGCGGAGTTCATCCAGAAATGATTCGAGGCCGACACCGGTCCGACGGCTGCCTTGGCATGCCCCCGGTAAACCACGCGGACGATGTCATCTCGGTTGATGGCTTCAGAAATCGCCAGGCGAAATTCGTCCGATCGGAACCAGCGACGTTTGTAATCGGGCAGCGGTGAATTAGCCACCTGATTGAAGAAGATCACCTCCCAATCCAGCGATGGTCCTGCGTCCACCACCGAGCTCGGCTTTTCAGACGCCAGCCGGTCGTACATCTCCGCATCCAGTTTGTTCACCAAGTCGAGTTCGCCGCGCCGGAACCGCAGCAGTTCGAGCTCGCGGTTCTGCTGGATGTCCAGCCGTATCGAATCGAGATAGGGCAGGCGCCGGCCTTCGGCGTCGCGCTTCCAATAATTCGGATTCCGGTGCAGCAGCACGTAAGAGCCGGGCTTGTACTCACCCACTGCGAACGGGCCCAGAACGGCCGATTCTTTCTTAGGCGAGCCGGCGGATAAAATCGCGACTTGATCGAATTGCGCCGCCAGCGCGGACACGGGGCCTGGGAAGCGTACCATCACCGAGTTCGAGCTACCGCAAGTGGCTTCTACCGGTCCCGGCATGGAACGAAAAGCATCGCCGGTGGGTGAGTGCAAGGCCGGATCCATCAACTGCCGGACCGTATAGGCCACGTCTTCACAGGTGAAAGGCGTTCCGTCGGAAAATAGTACGTTTGGACGCAGTTGGAAGTCGATCCGCCGTCCGGTTTCGGAGACTTTCCATTTGGATGCCAGTTCACCTTCGAGTTCCTGGGTGTAGCGGTTCAGCCGGATGAGCACCCCTCCCGTCAAATAGCGAATTGTTTCCGAAGACTCGTCGTCCACCAGCAGCGGACTAAACGTCTTGGGCTCGCTGTGCAACGAGAAGCGCAGTTCACCACCCGGCAGGGTACCGAGTGCGACTAGGATAGCCAGGTAGTACTTCAACATGGGATTCGCTCCTCGGTCCGAAGGAGAAGCTGCAGACAGCACACCACGGCCACCAGTAATCCCGCCGGAGCCAGCATCCATGGATTCTGGAGCACCGCGGTGTAATTCTCCAGTTCGCGCAGCATCGCGCCCCAGGATGGCAGCGGCTCTGAAACTCCCAATCCCAGCAATCCCAGATTCGCCTCACTCAGAATGAAAACCGGAATCGACACCCAGAATTGCGCCAGCAGAATCGGCCGCAGATTCGGCAACAAATGCCGCCAGAACAGACGCAGCGGCGAGATGCCGCCGGCCCGTGCTTGTACCAGATAATCGGAATCCACCAGTGTGCGCGTCCCCGCGCGGATGATGCGCGCCGGCATGGCCCAGCCCAGACATCCCAACAGCAGGAAAGTGATCATGACTGAGGTGACCGGCGAGGTATTGAGCGGCAGCAGAGCCCGCACCGTCAGCAGTAGAAACAGCCACGGCAGCGACAGAAACAGGTCGATACCGGCCGTTACCCCGCGCTCCCATCGGCCGCCCAGATAACCAGCGGTGCCTCCAATCAGCGCTGCGATCAGTGTTGATAAGAATGCCGCTGCGGGTGCGAGCAGCAGCGAAATACGCGTGCCATAAAGCAGGCGCGCGAAACGGTCGCGCCCGAGATCGTCGGTTCCAAGCAAGAACCGCGCCGAAGGCGGAGCGCTGATAGAGTCGCGATATTGTTCGGAGTAAGACGATGGCGCCAGCCATCCGGCCGCGAACGAGGCCAGTGTCACCAGTGCCAGCACCACCAGCGCCATTTTCTGAGTTCGTGTCATGACACCGGCCTCCATCGGGCCAGCGCCAAATCGGCACATGCGTTCACGACCAGCGTCATCAATGTCACCAGAACGGTGATGTTCACCAATAGAGGCAGGTCGCGATCCAGCGCCGCCTTCCACGCCAGTTGGCCGACGCCCGGCGTGTCGCATAGGACTTCGATCGGAATCGACGCACCAAATGCCAGGCTGACTGAGATTCCCGCCAGCGCCGCCAGTTGTGGAGCAGCCGGTGTAAAGACGTGAGCGAAGAGCACTCGGGCCGGACTCAATCCCTTAGCCTCGGCCGCCAGAACGTGGGGGGCCTGATAGGCCGCCACCAGCAAATTCTTGGCGTAGCGATAAACGTGTGGAAAAACCACCAGAGCTATGGCCCACCGGCCGCCCACGCCCATCCATAGGAAAACCAGTGCGATCAACGCCGCCGGCAGCGCCAGCGCTATGCCGCTCAGTACCGCGGGCAGCAGATCCGACCCTGGCGCTTGCCACCATACCGAAGCCATTGCGAAAACCAGGCCGATCGACATCCCGCCCAGCACCCCGTAGGCCAGAGAGCCTAAGGTCAACGGGAGCCGCTCCTTCAACAGTTCAGAAACGGGCCGGTTCAGCGACCGCGAGAAACCTAGGTCACCGTGAATGACGCCGGAAAGATAACGCACGTAGAAGAGCGCGATGTTGTTGTCGCGGGCATGCTCGGCGCGGATGGCCTGCTGACTTTCGGCGTTGAGCCGCGCGTCGACTTCCCGCTCGTCGACTCCGAACCCAGGGCCCAAGCGGACCAGTGTCGCGCCCAGCAGCCCTCCTACCAGCGCGGTGAGCAGGATTCGTCGCGCTTGCCGAAGCAGCATCGAGAGCGGCATGTCGGGAACCTATAGAGACGCGATCGGCTCGTAATCCACGCCGCGCGCACTCACAATGCTCATCTTTTCTTTTTGCTTGGCCATGTACATCCGACGGTCCGCCTCGCTGAGCAATTGGTCGGCATCCGTGCCGTCTTCCGGGAAAAGGGCGTGCCCGACGCTAAGCGACAGTGTCTCGGTCCCGCACACCTCGCGGCCCGCCTCGGCCGTTATCGCGCGCAGACGGTGGATGGTGTCCTGGACTTGATCCAACTGCAGCCCGGGCAGCACCAGCACAAATTCGTCACCGCCCATTCGAGCCACGTAGTCATATTCGCGGCAGCTGTCCTTCAATTTCACAGCCACGCAATGCAGAACTTTATTGCCTTCCAAGTGCCCATAGCGGTCGTTGACCTGCTTGAAGCCGTTCATGTCGCAGACCAGCACCACTAGCGGTGAATCCAGGCGACGGCAGCGCGCCAGCTCTCCGTCCAGGTGCAGGAACAGTGAACGCGCATTCGGCAATCCGGTCATGTAGTCGGTGGCCGCCGAACTCTCGGCTTGTTGGTACTTGAGCGCATTCTCAATCGACAGCGCGACCTTGGGAACAATAGCCAGCAGGATGCGCAGGTGATCTTTGCTGAAAGCGTCACGCTCGCTGTGATAAAGCGTCAAAACGCTGACCGTGCCATTCAGGCCCACCAGCGGCACCGCCAACGCGCTTCGCATAGTGGTGAACTTGGTCTCGTCGTTCAGATAGCCAGGCTCCACCGATGGATTGCCGTTGATAATCGGCTTGCGGTTCTCCGCCACCCATCCCGAAAGCCCCTGTCCGAGCGGAATCTCGAGCGCCGAGAACAACCGGAAGTTTTCGCCGTTCACGTATTCGGCCTTGAGCTTCCCGTCCCGCATCACGTAAATGGCCAGCGAATCGTAGGGGATCATGCGCTTGAGCCGTATTGCCAGCAACGAAAGTGTCTCGTTCAAGCTCAGCGAATTTCCGAGATCCTGCGCAAGCTCGAAAAGGTTCTGGACTTCTTGCCGTGCCGCGGCGATGGAGGAAAGGAAATCGACCGCATGGTCCGGATTAGGCGAGACTGAGGACCGTTTGCTGTTCTCAAAGCCCGCCGCGGGCGCCAGGCCCCGCTCGATCTTGACGTGCGTCGACAGTTTGGCTTTCTCTACCTGCTGCGCCTGCGCCATGGCTTCCAGTTCCACGTAGCGCCGATGCAGGATGTCGACGATCTTTGGATCGAAACTGATGCCCGATTCTGAAACCACCTTCTCCATGGCTTCGTCCAGCGGCAGTGCGCGGCGATACTGGCGGTCGGAAGCCAGCGCATCCAGGCAGTCTACCGTTGCCAGAATTCGGGCGCCGATGGGGATCTCTTCCGCCTTCAGCCCATCCGGATAGCCTGAGCCGTTCCATTTTTCATGATGCGAGCGGACGATCGGTGTCACCGGGTAAGGGAAGCGCACCCTTTCTAGAATCTCGGCCCCTACCACCGGGTGAATCTTCATCTTCTCGAACTCTTCGCGCGTCAGCTTTCCGGGTTTGGAGATGATGTGCTCGGGAACAGCCAGCTTTCCGATGTCGTGCAACAGCGCCGCGGCGCGCAGCGCTTCTAACTGGTCGTGATCCACTCCCAGTTCCTTGGCCACTTCAATGGCGTAGACTTGCACTCGCTGCAGATGATCGTGTGTGGTGTGATCTTTGGCCTCGATCGCCAGCGCCAGGGCCTCAATGGTCCTCAAGTGCAGGGCAGCCATCTCCTCGGCGTGCTTTTTCTCGTCTTCCATCCGACCCAGATACAAGTAGTAGGACCGGTAGATCAGATACACCACCGGCACCGCCAGCAACGCGGTTTGCCATCCGAAATGACGGTTAATTGCGCTGGCTGCTCCGGCGATGCCCGCCCCCAGCAGATAGTAGGGGAACGACCAGAAATAGCACTCCTGCCAAATCTGCCGAAGCGACTTGCGTTCGGTAAGCGCGATCGCCGCCGCCACTGGAAATGTATTCATCGCGAAGAACACCGTCGCGGTCACCAATAGCGTGATGGCGGCATCCAGGTGTCCCTGGTGCAGGATCTTCGAATGATAGGCGTAGCTGGTGCACGCGATCGCGATCGCCATGGAGCCCAAGTTGAAAAGCACCTGGTGGGTCTTGGGCCGCTTGCGGTTGTGCCAGAAACATTGAATCAGGGTCGCGGCGCAGCCCATGAACAGCGCTTCCGGCAAGCTCAATTCGACGATCCCGAACAGGATGAAAATGAACAAGACCGAAAGCGTCCCGGTGATGGCCGGCAGCACGACCTTCAGGCGCGAAGCCAGAATAGAAAGGATCAGGTACGAGAAGAAGCGCGCCAAGTCCTGCGACTCCCAGCGGCTTAACTCGCTGATCGTCACGCACAAACCGATGATGACTACCAGCGAGACGTAAATCCTGGCGAAAATTGACATTCGTTTCCTAGTAGCCGGCGCAAGCACGAGAACAAGTGCACTGCAGATACTCTGCCAAGAAGTTTCCTCGCTATCTGTTTGATTCATCGGCAGCAAGCTAGCGAATCGATAGGAGAAAAGCGACAAAATGTCGGACCGCGGGCGCCCTCTGAGACAGCCTGTCTCAGCAACACCATGACGATTGTTAGTCCAAATCGGTGTATCCCCTTAGGGGACAGCGACCAAAGTACTATAGTGATTCCGCTCAAAACAGTCGAAAAGCGACTTAAGCAATAATGGGTCCCCAAATCAAGACTTACCTGGGAATGCCTGCGGTCGTCTCCAGCGCGGCGATGCGCCAATTGCTCGAGTTGGCCGAGCGCATCGCCCAAACCAACGCGGCGGTTCTCATTACCGGCGAAAGCGGCTGCGGTAAGGAGCTGATCGCCCGTGCCGTTCATCACTATTCGTTGCGCTGCGCCAAACCTTGGGTCGACGTCAGTTGCGCGGCCCTGCCCGAACATCTGGTGGAAAGCGAGCTGTTCGGCTATGAGAAAGGCGCCTTCAGCGGCGCCGATTCCGCTAAACCGGGCCTGTTTGAACTGGCTCATCAGGGCACGCTTTTCTTGGACGAGGTGGGCGAGTTAGAGCCCCGCATGCAGGTCAAGCTGCTGCGAGTGCTGGACGGCGTCGCTTATTATCGCCTGGGCGGCGTTCGCAAGGTCTCGGTCGACGTCCGCGTCGTAGCCGCTACCAATCAGGATCTGGAGCGCATGGTCCGCACCGGCGAGTTCCGCAGCGACCTTTATCACCGGCTCGGACAGATCTGCCTGCGTGTTCCACCCTTGCGCGAACGGTCCGACGATATCATCCCGCTGGCCGAGCATTTCCTGAAGCAATCCAATCCGCGCTCGTTCTTCGCGGGCGAAGTTCTTCAGACCATGCGGCGTTACGCGTGGCCGGGCAACGTCCGCGAGCTTCGCAATGTAGTCACCAAAGCGGCCGTCCTGGCGCGCGATCTGGAAATACGGACCGATGACATGATGCTGGGGCAAGTCAACGTCCAACGAGAGTACGAGCCCAACGCCGCTGCTCCCTCCTCGTCGCCCAATCTGGATGGCATGGAAAAGAACACCATCCTCAAGGTTCTGGCGCAGACCAATGGCCACCAGCAGCGCGCGGCTGAGCTATTAGGCATCTCGCGGCGTACTCTTAGCAGAAAGCTGAAACTTTACGGACGGGAGGCCGTGCGCCAATCCTATGCTTCCTAAACCAGGCGGGCCATCCCGAAGCACCATCAGCGATTCTGATCGCCGCGCCGAACGGCGCTACCGCGGCAAGGGCCTATTGAAGCTCTCCTTCAGCGATCCCGCGCACCAGGAAATCAGCGGCCGCCTGCTCGATTACAGCCAGAGCGGGTTTCGCGCCGTCCATGATTACCCGGCACTGCATACCGGCCAAGTGGTCCAGTTCCGGCATGCCGTCGACACCGGCCAGGCGCGCGTGATGTGGAACCGCATCGCCGACCAGTGCGTCGAAACCGGCTTTCTCGTCATTAAATAAATTTTGGCTCGGCACAGTTCCGTTCTGTGCTACCAGCGAACCAGCGGCGCTAGCATCGTGTGATACCTTGATTGTTCCCCGAGTAGTCTGTGCCCAGCTCCATTTCAATTGTGGATGCCTCGCCGCGCCCCATCGCGGTCGTCCGTGTCACCACCGTGCTGAGCACGTGGCCGCGTGAGTTCATGCATACCCTGGACAAGGTTTATGAGGCTGTTAAGGCTGGCCACGTGCGACAGAGTGGTCAGAATGTGATGGTCTACCGCCCGCGCGACAGCCGCCTGGTCGATATAGAATGCGGCGTCGAGACTCCTGCAAGATTCGAACCCATCGGCGAAGTTGTGTACTCCGAGACCCCTTCCGGTCTCGCGGTGTCAACCGCGCACATCGGACCATATCAACAGTTGGGGATGAGCCATAATGCCGTAATCGAGTGGAGCCGCCAAAACGGCCGCCGGCTTACCGGAACCTGCTGGGAGATCTACGGCGATTGGAATGAGGATCCGTCGAAACTGCGCACTGATATCTTCCATCTCGTCCACCGGTAGATCGCACACAGCCCGTTCATCCTAGCGCGGCACACCGTCTTTGAAATACGATGGATTCAATGCACCTAGTCCTCCGCAGACTCAGAACAACATCCGCCCTAGCCGCCATCCTGGCCTTCGCGGTCGTGCCGCTGGCCGCACAGGCTTATCGCGCGCCCCGCACATCCGACGGCAAACCCGACCTGAATGGAATCTGGCAGGCGCTGAACGAAGCCAATTATGATCTCGAAGCTCACATGGCGCGTCCGGCTATGGCACTTCGCCCCGGGCCTCACGGTCCCGTGCCCGCCGCCCCGGTGTTGGCGCTAGGCGCGGTCGGCGCCGTGCCCCCAAGCGTGGGCGTGGTGGAAGGCGGGGAAATCCCGTATAAGCCGGAAGCGCTCGCGACCAGGAAGAAGAATCAGGAAGAATGGCTGAACCGCGATCCGGAGATCAAGTGCTATCTGCCGGGCGTGCCGCGCGCCACCTACATGCCCTACCCGTTCCAGATCGTGCAAAGCCCCAGCGCGATGACCATCGTCTATGAGTATGCCGGCGCCGTGCGAAACATCTATCTGAAGGACCCCGGTCCCGCTTTAGCCGACTCGTGGATGGGCCAGTCCGTCGCTCACTGGGAGGGCGAAACCCTGGTGGTCAACGTCACCGACATGAACGAGAATACCTGGTTCGATCGTGCCGGAAATTTTCACAGCGACAAACTGCACGTGGTCGAGCGATACACCCGCACTAGCCCGGATATAATTATGTACGAGGCAACTATCGAAGACCCGAGCGTCTTTACGCGCCCCTGGAAGATCAGCATGGCGCTCTACCGGCGTCAGGAAAAGAACGCCCAGCTCCTGGATTTCAAGTGCGTCGAGTTTGTCGAAGAGCTCCTTTATGGTCCGTACCGCAAGCATCCGCTTAGTAAGTGATCGGAGAGTTTACCAAGTAATAGAGGAGTTTAGTAAGTGACCGAGGAGTTTAGCAAGTAATCGAGGAGGTTTAATTATGCAGAATGGATTCATCGTAAGGACCAGCGCCGCCGCCCTGATGGCGCTGGCCTTCATCTCATTGTCGATTGTCCCCGCCCGAGCCCAGTCGGCCAACACCGCGGCCAAGTCCGCCGGCCGCCGCATGCCGGATGGACATCCCGATTTGCAGGGCACCTACGACCTCGCCACCATGACCCCGATGGAGCGCATGCCCGGCGATCCCCCGGTGCTGAGCAAAGAACAAGCGGAAAAGGTCCAGAAAGCGGAAATGGCTCGCCGCACCGCCGATGGTGGGAAATTGGATCCGAATCGCGGCACGTTGCCGGTCGGCGGTGACAAGAGTCAGGGAAAATCGTATTTCGAAATTCTGGAAAAGGCCGGCGGTGGCGCGGTCGGCGGCTACGATCGGCTATGGCTGAACCAGGGCACGGCCTATACCATGGTCGACGGCCAGATTCGAACCTCCATCGTCATCGATCCTCCCGATGGCCACGTCCCGCCCTTCAATGCCGCCGCGAAGAAACGTCGCGCGAACGCCTTTGGCCTGCCGACGTCGGACGCGGGCGAAGAAAGCCAGGATGTTAGGGCCGCGACGCGCCGCGGCGAATACGATAATCCCGAAGAGAGGCCGCTCAGCGAGCGCTGCCTGCTCGGATTCGGGTCCACCTCGGGTCCGCCGGCGCTGCCGGACTATTTCTATAACGACATGCATCAGATCGTGCAAACTCCGGACACGATCATGATCCTCACCGAAATGATTCACGATGCCCGCATCGTGCGGATGAATGGGCAACATCTTCCAAAGAATATTCGCCGCTGGATGGGCGATTCGGTGGGGCATTGGGAAGGCGACACGCTCGTGATCGACACCACCAATTTCACGGACAAAACGCGGTTTCGCGGATCGACCGAGAACCTCCACGTGGTCGAGCGATTGAAACGCATTGACGACAAAACGCTTTTGTATCGCTTCACCGTGGAAGATCCGGAAACGTGGGACCGTCCCTGGACCGGCGAAATGACTTGGCCAGCCACCAACCAGCCGATGTTAGAGTATGCCTGCCAGGAAGGCAATTACGCCCTCGGCGATGTGATGCGCGGCGCACGCAAGCAGGAGGCTGAGGAAGCCGCGGCTAAGACTCAAAAGTAGTCAGCTCTTCGCTCTAACCGCCAGTTGCGGATGCGAGAATGGGGTCTTGTACGACTCCAACACGATTGAACGCGGTGTCCTGGCCCGCCGTGGTCAACGACTGGAGTATTTCACGATCGGTTGGAACAGCATCGAAGCCTTAGCCGCAATCATTACCGGCCTGCTCGCGGGGAGCATCGCTTTAATCGGCTTCGGTCTCGACAGTATGATCGAGGTTGTCAGTGGAGCGGCTCTCCTTTGGCGTCTTCATCGCGATGTCGACGAGCAGCAGAGAGAAAAGGCCGAACGGTTTGCATTGTGGATCGTCGGCAGCTGCTTTATGGCATTAGCAGTCTACATCACGCTCGATTCGCTCCGATCTCTTGTTTTTCGAAAATCTCCAGAGCATAGTCTGATCGGCATCGTCGTAGCGGTCGCTGCCATGGTCGTGATGCCCGTTCTAGGGCGTGCCAAGCGAGACGTGGCGCGGCAACTCGGTAGTGCGGCGATGCACTCCGACGCAAGACAGGCCGACTTTTGTATGTATCTTTCGGCCATTCTTCTCGGCGGGTTGGTGCTGAACGTGTGGCTGGGCTGGTGGTGGGCTGATCCCCTTGCGGCTTTGATCATGGTGCCGGTGATCGCGAAAGAAGGCATCGGGGCCTTTCGCGGCAAAACCTGTGCCTGCTGACTCGCCAATTACTTCTGCCACAGCCGATGCGGCAACAGATAGGTGAATCCTATGAATCCCTCCCAGTGTGTTGAAGTCGCCGTTAGGCCATGATCGAACCCGCCATCGATCACCAGATTCCGCCGTAGCGGATACGATATCGCCCAAAGATTCCCGACCGCATTGGAACGAAGAAAGGGCTGAGTGAAATGCCAAATCTCTCCGGAGATCGTGAATTTCTTCAGCGGGTGAGAGATGGATAATGTTTGGCCGAGCTGCGCCCTTCGCACGCCGCCTTGGGTTTGCTCGGTCACAATCGCATTCGCGTCGTAATGAAAACCCGCGACGTCTTGGCTCACCAGGATGATGCCACTCTCGCGGAACGTTCCGAGGTCCAGTTCCGGTGCCGGACTCTCATACAACCGGCGAACATAGCTTACGGAGATGGTCGGCCGCGCACCCTCTCCCGGCACCACTACGGCTTGCGCGCCCACGAACACTTCGCCGGGGTGAATTTCCTTGTCCCCCCCTTTGCTGTTGCTGCTGTGAACGTAAGGCTCGGTTTGAACGAACAACTCAAGCCGAGGAAGCAGAGCCACTTTGGTGACCTGATTAATGCCGATGCGGGTCCCGAATTCCGGCGATGCCACCGCCCCAAGGCCGCCCGTTTCGAATTGCAGGTAGCCTACCGGCGTTAGCGTCGCTGGCGTCGAAACCGTTGGCCTGGCTGGGTTTGCTTCCGGGATGGGGTCAGTGATCGTCTGCGCCGCAATTGGCAGGGCGAAGGTCAACACCCAACCAAACTTCGTGATCTTCATGAACTCTCAGAATAAACGTTGTCCGGGAGCGTAAACAGGTCGCCAGAAATTGATATACTCTACGGTGGTGAGCAGAGCCTGCGCCAGTTCGCTTCTTTCTTTGCTCCTTCTCACTACCCTTGTTTGGGGTGGGTGCATCTCCTGCGAACAGTATTTTATGTTCGGAGGTGCCAAAAGCTGCTGCTCGCCGGACGGTCACTGCAAAACGAAACAACCTCCCACCAAGCAGAACCCCGGACGCGAGTGCACCCAAATTGCCTTCGATCATCACAAAATGATCGATCACCACATCGAGCTGCCGATTATCGCGGCGGCCCAAATGGATGCTCTTCCAACCGCCATCGCAGGCTGGGAATCCTCGCATGGTGTAAAACTGGTCGAGCCATCTCCCCCTGATCTGCAAATTCTCCATTCCACTTTCCTGATTTAGTTCTCTTTCGTCACTAAGTGTTCCAGCACTCGTGCGCCGGCGCGTGTAAGCGCTCTCGCACTTTTTGGTGAATTCACGAAAGGAGAACTGAGAATGCGTCATATTTGGACGCGCCCCTGGGCTCTGGCTTTTGCGTCTCTGGTCACGACGGCGCACGTTATCGAAGCCGCTGATCATGCCCCGGTCTTTGGATTGGCAACGCCGACCAATCCGCAAGGCGGCTGGAGCTTCGACCTCGGCGTGAACGGACGAAGTGGTGTGGCGTCGAACCTTGAAGCCGAATTGACCTACGGCCTCACCCAAAACATCAAGCTGGCCGTTTCTGGCCCAGTCGTTTTTCAACCGGACCCATATCCCCGTTCATCGGTCACAACCAACACGCCGATCAGCGGTGATTTCAGCGCGCTGGTGTGGTGGCGTTTCAAGAAGAAAGATTTCTCCGGGAAGCGCATCGAGAGCACCGCGGTTGCGGGCGCGCTCGCTCCGGGCCCGCAGCAGGAGACAGGCCTCTATCGGGATCTCTACAGTGGGCCGGGTTACCTTGTCGGCGTGGTTACCGGCGTCGCGTCGCGCAGCCAGTACGTCTGGGTGGGGACGACTTATCAACGGTATGCCGAATCGAAGGGTGACCGGCGCCCCGACTTACTCACTTACACTGCCGTTTACGGTTACCGGCCGTTTTCCTGGCGCACCGATTACCCGCGCTGGGATTGGCGGATTTTTGGCGAGTTCACCGGAGAACACACTGGCACGCTTCAGCGCCAGAGCTTTGAATTGCCGGGCAGTGGAGCGAATCAGATGTTTCTCGGCCCCAGTCTGCTCGGGGTGTATCGCGCTATTGGGATCGAGGCCGGAATTCAGTTTCCGGTCTACCGTGATGCCGGGCCGCTCTACCCGAAAGAACGCTACCGGTTTGCCGTCAACTTTGCCTACTTCTTTTAGACGAAAGGAACACACGATGCGAAAACAACTATCTATATTGGCTTGCGCATTCCTCATGGCGGCCTTACCAGGCCGGGCGGAGCTGCTGCAAGTCGAACTCTCGATCTTCGGCATGGATTGAATGACCTGCGCCCACGTGGTCGACGTGGCATTGAAGAAAGTTGCCGGAGTGGAGTCGGTCGAAGTGAGTTTGAACAAAGGGCTGGCGACGGTGAAGCTTAAGCCGGACAATACAGTTTCGGTTCCGCAGCTATGGGAGTTGATTCATAAGAACGGCTACACGCCGAAAACTACCGTAGTTTTGGTTCGCGGTGAACTGACAAATGTGAACGGGAGTTTTCACCTGAAGGTTTCGGGTACGAAAGACACGCTGCCGCTCGCGGCCGATCCGAAGAACGCTACTGCCTACAGCGAGCTTCCCAAAAAGCTTGGCCAGACGGTCATCGTCCAGGGTATGATGACGCCGGCCAAAGACTTGAAAGCGGCCGTCCCGCTGCAGGTCGGCCAGTTGAAATAAATTCGGAAGGGATACGATGCCACAAACACTTTCAAATGCTCCGCTGCGAACAAGCGGCGGAGCCCTCAGCTTTCTGTCGCTTTTTACCTCTCTCGGGACGTTGCTCTGTTGCGCGTTGCCATCGCTGCTCGTCCTGCTTGGATTAGGCGCAACGGTTGCGACTGTTCTCGCCGAGGCTCCGTGGTTAGTCGCACTCTCTCATCACAAGCACTGGGTATTCATCGTGGCCGGACTGCTGATCTCCGGCAACTTCGCTTATGTCTATGCCATCGCGCCAAAGCTGCAGATAACGAGTGGGGCGTGCGACCCGAACAACCCGTCCGCGTGCCAGACGGCCAGCCGCTTCGCTCGCATTGTGCTCTGGTGCTCGGCGGGATTGTATCTGGCAGGCTGCTTCACCGCCTACGTTCTCGGACCGCTGCTCGTTCGGTTCGATTCGTAGCGCCCTCATCGGTCATTTCCAACGCCCGACCCGTTCCACCCGCCGACGCCCGAGCTCCTCGCTACGCTCGCCGCCGAAGCCGAGGAGGAGCTATGGTTAAAACAATGGCGCAAGTCCACATGAGCGAAGCGGAGGTGGCGAAGAACTTTGCTGCTGTGCTGGAGAAAGTCCGGCAAGGCGCCGAGATCGTTGTCGAGCAGGATCATCGCCCCGTGGCCGTCATCCGGCAATCGCAGCGCTCTGGCCGGCTAATCTCTGAGCGCATCGCCTCGGCAAAAGCCAGCGATTCGCGTGTGACGCTCGATGGCGGCTTGCCGCTCACGTAGAAGAAGGGATCAGTAGCCGGCAACAGCCCCGGACTCCGCCCTCCTGGGACTGATCCTCGACTCCAGCGTCATCATCGCAGCGGAGCGGCGTCAGCAGCCCATGAGTGAGCTGCTCGCTTCCATCCGCACCACCGCCGGCGTTACCGACATCCTGCTTTCCGCCATTAAAGTCAGCCGGCGAGCAAGCCGCCAAAGGAATCCGGCTACCGTCCGATGACCTGACCATTGGAGCATCTGCCTTGGAGCAAGGCTACACACGCATTACTTCTCTTGCCCTCCAAATTAGGGAAATACGGCAACGCATGAAGCCGTTTGGTTAGACTGATCCAGTGATAAAGCCATGGATCTTCATTGGCTCGTCAACAGAGCGGCTCCCAGCGTCAAGGAACGGCGTTTCACTAGAGTAATCTCCTTTAACCGGACTTCGAGATCGCGTGAGAATCACGCCCGGCGGCAAACTTCCATGCCGCGGTAACATACCCCAATCCCGTTCTTGATCGGATAAACTTGGCTGCATTGCCTATCGCACTTCCTGAGCGCCCTGGAAACTTGGGAGCTTTGGGCTATCTCTCCGCTTCCGGCGCGTCGAGAAACGCTTGGGAAATAGGAGTCTGCTTTGCGCCGCATTCGGAATTGTACTGGTGTTTGGAGTGGGGGGTGGCCTAGCAAGGCTGCCGCTTGAAATAGCGCCGCAACGTGGCAGTCGAATGGCCGTGATATGATCACTCGCGGAAGGTGCTCGTTCACGATGCCTCGGGTCCTGTCGTGGCGTGGATCGGGCAGCAAAGTCAGCAGCGGCGCTTTAAGGTAGAAGCGCATGATGAAGATAAAAAGGTCGGCGAGGGACGCGCCGACCCGCCGTGGACAGAAAATGAGCCTTATTCCTGCGGGCTTCACAGCTTTCCGGCCGCGCGGACCGAATACGGTTCGTGCGACATTCAGCGAGAACCTGGGCTTGAAATTACTAGCCGCAAGAATTGTTTGGAAGGGGGGTAGGCCATGAGGCTTCGGTTGATCGGAATTTTAGCGGGAGGCGTGCTGGCTTACGCAGTGCTAGAAGCGCAAACGCCCACAGCATCGCAAGGCGCCGTCGCCGCGGCGTCCGCGGCAGATTCCGCCAGGGCCACCGGTACACCAGGGAACGTGACACAGGCGCGGGTGCTGGCCGGTGCCAGCAGCGGCAACAACTGGCTGGTAAACGGCGGAAACTTTGAGTCGCAGCACTTCAGCCCGCTGAAGAGCATTAACGACCAGAACATAAACCGTCTAGGCCTCGCCTGGGCGATCCCAATCGACAGTCACATGGGTCTCTCGACGGAGCCGATTGTCGTGGATGGTGTGATCTACCTCGGACTCCCTTTCGACGTGGTGGAAGCAATTGACGGCGTGACTGGAAAAATACTCTGGCGATTCGACCCTCACATCCGGATCAACGGCCCGTGGCGCAATTCCTATGAGGGGCGCAAGAAT